>Ga0182742_1000316_pt1 | contig 83100 bp, 73 predicted proteins | sample eDN5th37CBELigMG_FD_128880 | JGI IMG/M metagenome (GOLD analysis project Ga0182742, IMG submission 128880) | Enriched Miracle-Growth compost microbial communities from Emeryville, California, USA - eDNA 5th pass 37_C BE-Lig MG (version 2)... ...
CCGTCGCCGGGCGCAAGCGGTGGCGACGTTTCCGCGGGAACGCGTCCGTCCCCGGGTGCCACCACAGCGGCCAGGTCCACCTGCAGCGCTTCACGATCGCGCCTTCACTCCGGCGCACCAGGCACGGCGCAGCGTCCGGGGACGTTTCCGCGGAAACGCAGGCGCCCCCGCCCCATCGCGCGCACCCGGCACCGCCGGCACACCGCGCGGAAACCTGCCGCGCTCCGTCGCCGGGCGCAAGCGGTGGCGGCGTTTCCGCGGGAGCGCGTCCGTCCCCGGGTGCCACGACGGCGGCCAGATCCACCGGCAGCGCTTCACGATCGCGCCTTCACTCCGGCGCACCAGGCATGGCGCGGCGTCCGGGGACGTTTCCGCGGAAACGCATGCACGCCTGCCCTCTCCGCAGGCACGACCACCCACGAGGCCTCCACGGAAGTCCGCGCTTCTCCCTGCTGCGCATGCGCGCGTCGGGAGCGCTTCCGCTGGAAGTGGCGTGACGCTGTCAACCTGCGCGCCCCTTGGATTCGGGCGGGCTGCCGCGGGAATCGCGGCCGACAGCGCGGCGGGGTCAAACCGCTCGACGCCCCCGCTGTTCGAAGCCTCCGCGTCGATCCCGCCGAACAGGAGGGGCGCGTGCAGCCTGGCTCTTCGGCCAGACTTCTCGGAACGGACGCCGTCCAATGGCTTCCTCCCGGCAGACATCCACTGTGATTCCAGGCATTTGGAACCAATGTCGGACCCTCCTGCTACGTTCGTGCGTACCAGGAGGACGTGCGAGATGGCACCGGACGGAAGCGGCTTCGGCGGCTTCGCCGGTCCCGTCGCAGAAGAGGCAGCCGAGAATCGACTCCGTACGGGCGGCGCAGCAGATGGTGAAGATGTACCGGGGATCCACGCGCTCGACGAACGTGTGGCCGCTCTGGAGGAGATCGAGCGCGTGATCGTGACGGCAGCGGCGCGGGTCGCCGTCGCGACGCACAGCTTGCTCACGGCGCTGCGGAGCTTCGACGAGCAGCGGGGTTGGGAGCTCCACGAGCGCAAGAGCGCTGCCGACTGGCTCAGCTGGCGCATCGGCATGTCGCTGGGCACCGCCCGGGAGCACGTGCGCGTCGCAAGGGCGCTGGGCTACCTGCCCCACATCGACGAAGCGCTCCGCACCGCACGAATCAGCTTCTCGAAGGCACGCGCGCTCACCCGCGTCGCCACGCCGGAGAACGAGAGCGAGCTCCTCGTCACCGCGCGGTGCGCCACCGCGCACCAGCTCGAGCAGGCGTGCCGCAAGTTCCGCCACGTGGCGTACGAGCAGGTCGAGGGCCGACCGAGGGCGAGCGTCGCCAGGCGTCGCACGGTTCGCTTTCGCCTCCTCGACGACGGCTGGACCGAGGTCGCGTTCACCGTGCCGCCCGAGGAGGCGGCCGAGATCCGCGCGAACCTCGACGGCGAGGTCGAGCGGGCCCGTCTGCTTGCCGGCGCGGCGCGTGCAGCCGCCACTGCCTCCTCGGATCCGTCCGAGGGACTGCCGGCCGCGGGATCTTCCATCTCCCCGTCGTCGCCCGGCGGATCGCAGGAATCCATTCCTTCCGGCCAGCACGGAGAACCGCGGGAGGAGACTCCCCTGCCCGCGGGCGAGAGCGAGGGCGCCCGGGACGCGGAGCCGCCACCGCGCGCGAAACAGGAGCTCGCGCCGTGCGAAGTGGAGCAGCGCGCCACCTTCAACCGCGTCGACGCCCTGCTCTCCATCTTGCGCGCCTGGCGGCATTCGCAACCGCCCGCGTCGGGGAGGCGGCCCCGGTGTGAGTTCCACGTGCAGGTGTCCCTGGAGACGCTCTCGGATCGGGGAAAGGAGCCCGCGCTCCTCGACGATGGCACCGCCCTTTCGCCGGAGACCGCCAGGCGCCTCTCCTGCGACACGGCCATCGTTCCCTTCGCGAAGGACGAGGAGGGCAACATCGTCGCGGTGGGCAAGCGCTCCCGCACCGTCCCTGCCTCGATCGCCCGTGCGCTGCGGATGCGGGATCGCCATTGCCGCTTTCCCGGTTGTACCAGCACGCTGTGGCTCGACGCGCACCACGTGGTCCACTGGGCGAAGGGCGGACCGACGGACGCCGCGAACCTCGTTCGCCTCTGCAGCTTCCACCACTGGTGCATGCACGAGGGTGGCTGCACGGCCGCCATGGAGAAGGGGCGGCTGGTCTTCCGCGACCCCCGTGGCAAGGTGATCGAGAACGCGCCGCCACTGGCGCCGGACGGCATGCCCGGCCCCGAGCTCCTCGCCTGGCTCACCGAACACCGCCCGAACCACGAGGAGATGCTCCCCATCCCCATCGGTGGACCGGCGGACTGGAGCCTTTTCGTCTGCGGGATGCTCTTCCGCACGTACGGTCCGCCGGACGGGTGGCCAATCGAACCCCGGCTGCCGCTGCCGGACGGCACCGCCCCCTGGGCGCAGCCGCCGGAGCGATCGCGACCGCCGCTGCAGTACCTGCCGGTGCCGGCACCCTCTCCGCCGTGAGCGACCGGCTGGGTGAGCGAGCGGCGTCCGGCCTCCACCGGACGCGGCGCGGGTCAGTGGTACCACTCCTCGTCGGGCGACCAGGCGAGGAGGAGGTCGAGGTTGTCGCTCTCCCACTGCCGGGCGGCGTCGTAGGCGGGATAGGCCCGCTCGTCGGCGCAGAAGTCGGGCGTGTGGACGCAGCGCTTTCCGCCGCGCCTGCTGACGCCGTGTTTGTGGTGGAGCATCTCGTGGAAGACGATCCACTCCACGAAGAAGCGGGGCACGGCCGGCTGATCGAGGGCCGGGTGGATGCGGATCAGCCGGGCGTCGGCGGAGTAGGAGCCCAGCTTGATCGACTTGCGCGGGAGCGAAGCGCGCGGTGCGGGTCCCCACGTGATCGCGCAGTCGACGCTGCCGCCGAACCAGCGGCGGTTGAGCTCGTCGAAGATCGCCTGGAGGTCGTGGTGGCGCCCCCGCGCCTGGATGCGCACGCGCTTTCGGCGCACGTGGGCGGGCACCCGGCGGATCAGCCGGCGGTGGCGCTGGATGAAGCGATCGAGCGCAGCCGAGGCCTCCGGGTCGGAGCCGCGGATGTAGCGGGCGAGCGCGTCGATCACCGGGTCGGGCGCGAGCAGGAACATGTGGTGGAGGCGCACCTCCAGCACGCCGTTCTGCCGCGAGAAGGAGAGCATGGTGTGGACGTTGTCGGTGACGCGGATCTCGAGGGGCAGCGCCACCCGCCCCCGCAGGCGGCGCTCCAGCGCCTCGCGCCACATCGCCTCGGTCGGGAGCCCGAGGATCGCCCGGGTGCTCGCCGGGGTGGCGCGTACGGTGCGGCCCGGCGCTGCCGGGCTGCGACGTCGTCTCTCCCCCCGGTTCGGCCGACCCTCCCGTGCCATCCCTCCTCAACCTCCTGGAGGAAAGGGTAGGGAGGGCATCGTTCGTGCACAGGTAGCGCCTGCCTGCTCGTCCGCTGCACACAGCGGGCAGGCGCCCTGTGCTGTCGCGGGTCAGTACTTGTAGAAGCCCTCGCCGCTCTTGCGGCCGAGCTTGCCGGCGCGGACCATCTGCTTGAGCAGCTGGGGCGGACGGAACTGGGCCCCCCCGAGCTCGGCGTGGAGGTACTCGGCGATCGCCAGGCGGACGTCGAGCCCCACCAGGTCGGTCAGCTTGAGGGGGCCCATCGGGTGGCCGTAGCCGAGCTCCATCGCCTTGTCGATCTCGCCGGCGGTGGCTACGCCCTCCTCGAGCATCCGGATGGCCTCCATGCCGAGGGCGATGCCGAGGCGCGACGAGGCGAAGCCGGGCGCGTCGCGCACGACGATCACCTCCTTGCCCATCGCCTCCCCCACCCCGCGCACGGCGGCGAGCGTCTCCTCGCTGGTCTGGAAGGCGCGAACCACCTCGAGCAGCTTCATCAGATGGACGGGGTTGAAGAAGTGCATGCCGACAACGCGCTCGGGGCGCGGCAGGGCGGCGGCGATCTCGGTGAGCGCGAGGCTGGAGGTGTTGGAGGCGAGGATGGCCTGCTCGCCCGCATGGCGGGCGCTCTCGCCGAGCACCTGCACCTTGAGGGCGAGCTTCTCGGGAACGGCCTCGATGACGAGGTCGGCGCCGGAGGTCGCCTCGGCGAGGTCGTTGGTGCCGCGCAGGCGTGCGAGGGTCTCGTCCCGCGCGGCGGAGGTCACCTTCCCCTTCTCGACGCCCTTGGCGAGGTTGGCGGCGATCTTCTGGAGCCCCTGCTCCAACGTGGCGGGGGCGATGTCGAAGAGGCGGGTGACGTAGCCGGCTGCTGCGGCGACGTGGGCGATCCCGTGGCCCATGGTGCCGGCGCCGAGGACGGCGACGGTGCGGATCGGGTGGCTCATCAGCTCTCCTTGCGCTTCTTCCGCTCGAGGAAGGCGGTCATCCTGTCGAACTTCTCGGCGCTCTCGAAGAGGATCGCCTGGCCGAGCTTCTCGATCGGTTCGGGGTCGTTGCCGCGGGCGATGGCGTTGAGCGCCGCCTTGGCGATCCGCACGGCGAGGCTGCCGTTCTTCGCGATCTCCCTGGCGAGGACGCGGGCGTGGAGCGCGGCGTCGCCCTCGGGGACCACGTGCTCGACGAGGCCGATCTCGTTGGCCTCCGCGGCGGTGAGGATGCGGCCGGTGAAGACCAGCTCCTTGGCCTTGCCGAGACCCACGAGGCGGGGGAGACGCCAGGTGCCGCCGGCGGCGGGGAAGATGCCGAGCCCCACCTCGGGAAAACCGAGGCGCGCGGTCTCGCCGGCGATGCGGATGTCGCACGCCATGGCGAGCTCGCAGCCGCCGCCCAGAGCGAAGCCCTCGATGGCGGCGATGACCGGGTGCGGGAAATCCTCGACCCGCTGGAACATGCCCGCGTTGATCGCGCGCAGCGCGTCGAGGGCGCGGCGCTCGCGCAGCTGCCCGATGTCGGCGCCGCCGGCGAAGGAACGCCCCTCCCCCAGGAGCAGGAGGACGCGCACCGCGGGATCGAGCGAAAGCCGATCGAGCGCGGCGCTCACCTCCTCCACCATCTCGAGGTTGATGGCGTTGCGCACCTCGGGACGGGCGAGGGTGAGCGTGGCGATGCCGTCGTCCTCGACGGCGACACGGATGGTGCGGTAGTCGGTCAAGCGTGCCCTCCCATTGCGACGAAGTGGGGATCTTCTCGCACGGGGGACCGGGCAGATCCAGCGTTCGCCGCGCTACTCGAGGCCGCGGGCGCGCAGGTCGGCCTCGCCCTCGCCCGCCAGGTGGCCGAGCTCGTGGAGGAGCGTGATCCGCACCTGCTCGCCGAGCTCCTCGTGGTTGCGCGCGGCGCGGCGCAGGTTGCGGGCGAAGAGGAGGATCTCCCGCGGCTCGACGTCGGTGACGCCGAGCGGCGGGCCGCGGAACATCCCCACCGCCGTGGGGGAGAGCGGCGGATCGACCGCGCGGAGATCGGCCACCGACGGGAGCGGTGCGACCCGCACCGGCACCCGGGTGCGCTCCAGCAGACCGCGTTCCCGCTCCGGGAGCTGGCCGAGCGCCGCCGTCACCAGCGCGGCGATCTCCGCGTCGTCCACCTCCACCGGCGGGGGAAAGCCTTCCGGATCGAGGGCGGTCGCCCGGGCGAGGTGCCGCTCCGCATCCTCGAGCCGCCCCTCGATCCGCTCCAGCGCGAGGCCGAGGAGGTGGTGGGCCTCCGCGTCGTCGGGCGCGTCGGCCACCGCCTGCTCGAGGGTGCGGACCGCCTCCTCGAAGCGGGTGAGCTCGTAGAGCGCGCGGCCGCGCACCACCCGCGCGTCGCGATCGCCGGGGCGCAGGTGGAGCGCCACCCCCGCGTGGACGAGCGATTCGCGGAAGTTGCCGAGGTCGGCCTGCGCCCAGGCGGCGAGGAGGTGGAGCCGCACGAGGAGCTCCGCGTCGTCGGGCGGCGCGAAGGCGAGGCCCCGTTCCGCCCAGGCGAGGGCGGTGAGCGTGCGATCGCGGCGCATGGGCAGCTCGTTGGCCCACAGGTCGGCGGCGCCGGCGAGCAGCCACGGATCGTGGGGCGCCAGCGCGAGCGCCAGGGTGAAGGCGTCGACCGCCTCGTCGATCCGGCGCAGGTGGAGCAGCGCCTCGGCGCGCAGGTGGGCGGCGACCGCGTCGTCCTCCGCGAGGCGGAGCGCCTCGTCGGCGCAGGCGAGCATCCGCTCCGCGTCGCCGCGCGCCTCCGCGGCGAGGGCGCGATCCTGCAGCTCCTCGAGGCTGCGCTGGGTGAGCGGCCCGTCGCTCGGCACGCAGCGTACCAGCTCCCTGCCGGCCCCCCGGTGCTCGTGGCCTTCGTGGCCGTGGTGGGCGGCCTGGGTGGCCGATGCCCGCTCGCCAGAAGCCGATGCCCCCGTGGCCAGGCCCGCCGTAGCCTGCTGCGCGTCGCCGGGCTGCGCACCGCCGGGCGCGGGCGCCTGCCCGGCGGGCACGCACAGCTGGGCCTCGGCCTTGCGGTCGTCACCGAAGCAGCCGGCGAGGAGGAACAGGGCAAAGGGCAGGATGCGGTACGGCAGGCGCGGCACGGCCGCAGTGTAGCGGGACGGCGGCGGGCGGCAAACTCGCGCGGGCAGGCGTGGCGGCGCTGTGGGATCGCGGCCGGTGCGTGCGGGCGCAGGGCGGACGTCAAAACGACCGCGGGTGGCGAACCCGGACGGCAGGCGCGGCCCGCACGTGTGACACGGGTGAATGCGCGATGGCGCAGCCCCCGGCGGCCGGACTCAGGGCAGCGGCTCCTTCGGGAGGAGCTCGGTGAAGGCGCACTGCCCGGTCTCGAGGGCGCGGCGCAGGTAGGCGACGCACCAGCCGCAGTGGGTGCCGCACCCCTCGCGCCGCGCGAGCGCGCCCAGGTCGAGCCCCTCGCTCCGTGCGATGGCGAGCAGCTCGACGAAGGTCTTCTTCTCGCAATAGCAGCGATCGATCCGCACCACGCCTACCCTCTGCCAGATCCCTTGCCCCCGTCACAGGGGCATGTTTGGCTCTGCCGGCCCAATCGGCCCCGCCGCCAGGAGAACGAGCATGCGTGCAGTGGTCATCCGCCGGCACGGCGGCCCCGAGGTCCTCGAGGAGACGGAGCTCCCGGATCCCCGGCCCGGCGCGGGAGAGGTGCTGGTCCGCATCCGCGCCACCGCCCTCAACCACCTCGACCTCTGGATCCGCCAGGGCCTGCCCAGCCTCTCCGTCCGCTTCCCCCATGTCCTCGGCGCGGACATCGCCGGTGTGGTGGAGGAGGTGGGGGCGGAGGTGCCGCCCGGGATTTCACCGGGGATGGAGGTGATCGTCCAGCCGGGCGTCTCCTGCATGCGCTGCCAGGCCTGCCTCTCCGGTAGCGACCACGCCTGCGCCTCCTACCAGATCCTCGGCGAGCACCGGAACGGCGGCTACGCGGAGCGGATCGCGGTGCCCCACCACAACATCGTTCCCAAGCCCCCCGACCTCTCCTTCGAGGAGGCGGCGGCCGCGCCCCTGGTCCTTCTCACCGCGTGGGAGATGCTGGTGCGGCGCGCCCGCGTGGTCCCCGGCGAGACGGTGCTGGTGCACGCCGCGGGATCGGGCGTGGGCTCGGCGGGCGTGCAGATCGCCCGGCTCCTCGGCGCCCGGGTGATCGCCACCGCCGGCTCCGACGAGAAGCTGGAGAAGGCGAAGGCGCTCGGCGCCGACCACGGGATCAACTACGCCACCGCCGACTGGGTGGCGGAGGTGAAGCGCCTCACCGGCGGCGCGGGCGCGGAGGTGATCTTCGATCACGTCGGCGAGCTGACCTGGGACGGCTCCCTCCGCTGCCTGCGGAGCGGCGGCAGGCTGGTCACCTGCGGTGCCACCACGGGCTTCCGTGTCGGCGTGGATCTGCGCCACCTCTTCTACCGCCGCCTCTCCCTCCTCGGCTCGACGATGGGGAGCAAGGGCGACCTGGTGCAGGTGGTCCGGTTGATGGAGCAGGGGAAGCTGAAGGCGGTGATCGACCGGGTCCTGCCCCTCTCGGAGGCGCGGCGGGCCCACGAGCTGCTCGCCAGCCGCGCCCAGTTCGGCAAGGTGGTGCTCCTCCCGGGGGAAGGGCGGGATTGAGCGCCGGGCGTCCGCGCGTTGGGGTGGCGATGGAGAGCGATCGGCCGACGAGGGAGCGAGGGATCGCCCGCCTGGCGCGCGGCGGCGCGGTGACCGGGATCGCCGTGGCCACCCTGGGCCTCGGCTTCTGGCTCGGCCGCGGCGCCGACGCCCCTGTCCCGCCCCCCGCCCCACCGCCGGCCGAGACGCCCCCGCAGGCGGAGAGCCGCCCGCAGCGCCCCTTCGCGGTGGCGCTCCCGATCGATCAGGCGGGCAGGCTGGTCGCCCTCGGCGGCGCCGAGGCGTGCGCCCTCGGGGGCCGGCGGCTCACCTGCACCACCGACGGCGGCGCCACCTGGAGCGAGCCGGTCGACCTGCCCGCGGCGCCGCTCGCGGTGGTGCGCTTCGGCGAGGCCCGCCTCGCCGCCGCGGTGGACGGGGTGGTCTACGAGCTGGGCGACGGCACGCCCACGCCGTGGGCCGCGCCCCCCGGTGAGCTGGCGGTGGTCGACGCCGCGGCGAGCGGCGGGACGCTCTGGCTCCTCGCCCACCGCTACGACGAACCCGGCGATCCGATGAAGCTGCCGCAGGTGGTGGAGACCGCGGTCTACACCCTCGGGCCGGGCGGCACGCTGGAGCACCGCGGCAGCCTCGGCGGCTACGGTGGCGAGCGGATCCTCGTGGAGCCCACCGGCGGCGTGGTCACCTGGGCGCCGTTCGATCTCCGCGCGTGGCGCTCGAGCGACGGGGGCAGGAGCTTCCGGCGCCTCTCCGCCGCGCAGCGCTTCGGCGCCGACTTCGGCGGGCTGCAGGTGGCGGTGGAGCGGCGGGCGGACCGGCTGCCCGGTCCCGGGCGCAAGGCGCGCCCCGCCTCCGCGCTCCTCGTCTCCTCCGACGGCAGCGCCTGGGAGACGGTCCTCGAGGCGCCCGGGGAGCTGCTGGTCGACTTTGCCGACGCGACGACCGGCGTGGTGATCGCCCGCGGCGAGGGTGTGGCCCACCTGACCACCGACGGCGGCCGCTCGTTCAGCGAGCTGTGGCGGGACGACCGGCTCGACGAGGCGGTGGCGGTCGCCCACGTGGACGGGCGGTTCCTCGCGGTGACGGGCCGGGGGCTCGCCTTCGTCTTGCCGCTGCCGCAGTGACCACAGGGGCGCGGGGCCGAGAGGTCAACCGGAGCGCGCGAGGCCGAGGAGCGCGCCGCCGAGGGCGATGGCGCCGAGCACCCAGGGCGCCAGCTTGCGGCCCCAGTAGCGCCGGCGCGCTCCCACCTCCAGCGCCCGCACGTCCGCGTCGCTGAGCAGCGGGCCGCTGCCGCCCAGCGCGGAGGGCGGCAGATCGAGGGCCGCCTCCGCCTCGGCGAGGGCGGCGATCAGCTCGTCCATGCTGGCGTAGCGCTCCCGCGGATCCTTGGCCATCGCCCGGAGGATCACCTGCTCCAGCGTGACGGGGATCCGCGGATCGACGAGGCGCGGACGCTTCGGCGGTGCGTTGGCGTGCTCGAGGAGGACGGCGATCGACGAGGGAGCGGTGAAGGGCGGCCTGCCGCAGGCGAGCTCGTAGAGGATCACGCCCAGGCTGTAGACGTCGCTCTGGGGCGTGGCCGGCGCGCCCCGCACCAACTCGGGCGCCATGTACTGGGGCGAGCCCAGGAAGGCGCCGGTCTGGGTGAGGTTGCCGCCGTCGCCGATGTAGAAGCGGGCCAGGCCGAAGTCGAGAACCTTGACGAAGTCCGGCTCCTCCTCCCGCGGGACGAGCATCACGTTGGACGGCTTGAGGTCGCGGTGGACGAGGCCGTGGCGGTGCGCCTCGCGGGCGCCGCGGGCGATCTGCGCGCCGATCCGCAGCACGCGGGCGGTGGAGAGCGCCCCTTCACTCTCGAGGAGCTGCGCCAGCGTCCGCCCCTCGAGATACTCCATGGCGATGTAGAAGATGCCGTCGTCGCTGCGGCCATAGTCGTGGATGGTGACCGTGTTGGGATGGGCGAGGCGCGCCGTCACCGACGCCTCGAGGCAGAACCGCTCCACGAACTCGAGGTCCTGGCCGCCGGCGGGCCCGAGGGGCAGGACCTTGAGGGCCACCTCGCGCTCCAGGCCCACCTGGACAGCGCGGTAGACGCTGCCCATCCCGCCGGCGCCGAGGGGCTCGACGATGCGGTACCGGCCGTCGATCAGCCGATCGATGAGCGGGTCGTCCGAGCGACGCTTCTCGACGAGGGGGGCGAGCGCCATCGAGCCTTGCGCCTCCCGGGCGCGACAAACCTGGAACGACGTGGTGGTTGCGCGCCGCCCATCCCCCCTCGGACGGCGCCGACTTCCCCAGCATCCCGCCGATCGGGGGGCGGGATCAACCGCACCCGGGTGCCCGTCCGGTTCGAAACGGCGGTCCCTCCCCGGCCGTCAGCCCTCCTCCGCGCCCCGGGGGCTCCTGCGCCGCGTCGGGCCGAAGGCGAGGCCCATCTCCCCCCGGGCGACGAAGCGGTAGAGCTGCGCCGGCCGCCCCACGGCAATCCGCCGCCCCGGCGCCACCTCCAGCGTGCCCAGGGCGAGCATCTTGGCGCGGAAGTTCCGCTTGTCGAGGCGCCGCCCGAGGATCACCTCGTAGACCCGCTGCAGCTCGGTCAGGGTGAAGGCCTGGGGCAGGAGCTGGAAGGCGATGGGCACATGCTCCAGCCGCGCCCGGATCCGCGCCACCGCGTGCTGGAGGATCTCCGTGTGGTCGAAGCCCACCGCGAGGCGCGGCACCTCCTCGTGGACGGAGAACCAGCGGGCGTCGTCCGCGTGGACCGCGGCGGCGGCGCGATCCGCCGCCACCAGGGCGTAATAGGCGACGCTGACCACCCGGGCGCGGGGGTCGCGGTGGACGGCGCCGAAGGTATGGAGCTGCTCCAGGTAGACCCCGGAGAGCCCCGCCTTGGCCTGGAGGGCGCGCTCGGCCGCCTCGTCCAGCTCCTCGTCCACGCGGACGAGGGAGCCGGGCAGGGTCCAGTGGTCGCGCCACGGCTCGTCCCTGCGGCGGGTGAGGAGCACCTGCAGCTCGTCGTCACGAACGGTGAGGAGAACGACGTCGACGGCGAGCGTCGGCTGTCCGGCGGCGACCATGGACCGGGGGTGTACCACAGCCGGCCCGACCGTTCGATCCCGGACCTTTCACCTCCCGGCGAACCTGGCCTTGCGCTTCTCGACGAAGGCGGCGATCCCCTCCCGGCCGTCCGCCCTGCCGGCTGCGTCGGCGATCTGCTGGCGCTCGTTCTCGAGGGTGGTCTCCAGCGCGTCCCAGCTCCAGACCAGCCGCTTGATCGCCGCGTAGGAGGCGGTGGGCCCCCGGGCCAGCTCCGCCGCCAGGGCGACCGCCCGCTCGTCCACTTCGGCGGCTGGCACGACGGTGTGGATCAGACCGTGGGCCCTCCCCTCCTCCGGGAGGATCGGCTCGTTGCGGAGGAGGTGCGCCAGAGCCCGGTGGGGCCCGAGGGCGCGGGTGAGCTGGAAGGTGAGCCCGCCATCGGGCGGCAGGCCGATGGCGGTGTAGGCGGTGACCAGCTTCGCGTCCTCGGCGCAGACCACCAGGTCGCAGGCGAGCGCCATCGAGAGGCCGCCCCCGCCCGCCGCGCCGCGCACCGCGGCGATCACCGGCTTGGGCATCCGGGTGATCGCGGTGATCACCCCGTGGAACTCGAGGGTGAGCCGGCGGAGGAAGACGCGGACGTCGTCCCCCGCCGCGTGCATCGCCGCGATGTCGCCGCCGACGCAGAACGCCTTTCCCGCGCCGGCGAGGACCACCGCCCGCACCGCGTCGTCACACTGGACCTCGGCGAGCCGCTCCGCCAGCTCGCTGCAGAGCTCCACCGAGAGCGCGTTGCGGGCATCGGGCCTGTCGAGGGTGACGCGCGCCACGCCCTCCGCCGGCCGATCGATCCGTACGAACCTCTCTTCTGCCATCGCCTCCCCCTCGTGTTGGAACCGGGAAGAGGCGTTGTCGATCGGCGGCGCCGCCGCTGTCCACCGCCTCGGCGATCAGCCGTGGAGCGACCGCGCCGTGGCGGCGAGAAAGCCGGCGATCCCGCAGCCGATCAGCGCGATCTCGGGCCAGAAGCCCTGCTCGTAGCCGACCAGCAGCGCGCCGGCGACGCCGATGCCGATGCCGACCGCGGTGGAGACCACCACCCGCGGGCTGGGTCCCCCGCCCTGTTCGCTTCTCGCCGCGACTGGCAGCACCACGTTCCCCCCTTGCCCGCGGGCCCCCCGGCCTGCAGACGAAAGAGAGAACGCGCCAGCGGTGCGGGACCCTTCGCGCCCCGGGCGATCGCCCGAGGCGCCCCGCGCGGATCAGCCCCCGAGCGCGCGGGAACGGGCGCGGTTCTCGAGGCGCTGCTTCCTGCGGGCGGTGGCAGCCGCCTGCGCGTCCCGCTCCTCCTGGGTCTCGAGGAGGAGCGGCGGCACCGAGGTGGGCTTCCCCTCCGCGTCCACCGCGGCGAAGGTGAGGAGCGCCGAGCAGGTGTGGTGGCGCTCGCCGGTGATCGGGTGCTCGCTGTAGACCTCCACCCCCACCTCGAGGGAGTGGCGGAAGGCGGCGTTGACCCGCGCCTTGAGGTGGACCACCTCGCCGAGGCGGATCGGCGCGTGGAAGTGGAGCTCGTCCATCGACGCGGTGACGACGGGCTTCCTGCAATGGCGCATCGCCGCCACCGCGGCGCAGACGTCGATCCACTGCATCACCTTGCCGCCGAACGCCGTGCCGAGGGCGTTGGTGTCGGACGGGAGGAGGATCTCCGTCATCTCGGTGAGCGATTCGCTGGCGGGTCTCGGCTGCTCGTTGATCTCCACGCACTCTCTCCGGTTGCCGGCGCGTCGCCGGCGCAGGTGGTCAGCGCCCCTTGAACTGCGGCGCCCGCTTCTCGAGGAAGGCGGCGAAGCCCTCCTTCGCGTCCTCGCTCTGGAAGAGCTGCTGCTGCAGCTCCCGCTCGAGGGAGAGGCCGCTCTCGAAGCTCATCTCGATGCCGGACTGGACCGCGCGCTTGATCGCGCCCACCGCCCTCGCCGCGCGCCCGGGCGGTACGAAGCGCTTCGCGTACGCCAGCACCTCGCCAAGGAAGGCGGCGGCGTCCGCGCCGTCGAGCTGCTTGTTGATCAGGCCGATCCGCTCCGCCTCGTCGAAGGTGAGGTTGACCCCCTCCACCATCAGCTCGATCGCCTTCGTCTTGCCGACGAGGCGCGCGAGGCGCTGGGTGCCGCCGGTACCGGGGAGGACCCCGAGGGCCACCTCCGGCAGGCCGATCTTGCCCGCGCCCCTGCGGGCGATGCGCAGGTCGGCGGCCATGGCGATCTCCAGGCCGCCGCCGACGCAGTGGCCGTTGATCGCGGCGATCACCAGCTTGTTGGTGTTCTCCAGCCGGTTGAGGGTCTCGTTGGCGTGGAGGCAGAAGTTGTACTTGAAGTACGGATCGACCGCCTTGAGCATCTCGATGTTCGCGCCGGCGCAGAACATCTTCTCGCCCGCGCCGGTGACCACGATCACATGGACGTCGGGATCGAAGCGGGCGCGCAGGATCGCGTCGTCGATCTGGCGGAACATCGGATAGCTGTAGGCGTTGGCGGGCGGGTCCTGCAGGGTGATCACCGCCACGCCCCCCTCGGCGCGGTAGGCAACGAGCTCTTCGTCGGTGGCTCGGGTCCAGTCGCGGCTCATCGAACGCTCCTTGGTCACGGGAAGGAGCGTGGATACCACAGGCCGCCGACACGCAGAACGGGAGCTTCTCGGCGGCGTTCTCGCACGTGCCGCAACCCTCGCCGTTCGGCTCGGTCACCTCGTAGCGAGGGTGGAAGGTGCCGCTGGCGATCTCGACGCCCTCTCGCTCCACGATCACCTCGACTTCCTGCGGCGAGCCGAACACGTAGAGCGCTTCCGGTGTCTTGAAGGACTCGTCGGGATCGGCACCCATCGACGCGCGGTCGATAGCGGTGCAGCTGAACTCCGCCACCGGAGCGCCATCGAGGAGGTAGACGTCACAGCGTTCGAACGCGCCGTCGAGGGCGAAGCGGAACGTATAGATACCGGGCCACCACCGGTCGTGGTCCAGGTCGATGCGGAACGGACATTCGGACAACATCGCCGTGCACTCCACCTGGGTCTGGAGCTGCGGGCCCCCGATCCCGACCAGCGCCGGCTCACCGCAGGCACCGAGCGCCGCCGCCACTCCCAACAGCGCCATCGGATTCCTCGTCATCGCTTCCCCCGCGGGTCGAGGCTCATGGGGCTCAGAATGCCAGCGTCTCGGTGGCGTTCTCGCAATCGCCGCAGCCCTCGCCGTTGGGCTCGCTCACCTCGTAGCGCGGGTGGAAGCTGCCGCTGGCGATCTCCACGCCCTCCCGCTCGACGATGACGTGGGCCTCGCGGGGCGAGCCGTAGGCATAGAGCGCTTCCGGCGTACGCTGGAGATCGTGGAAGGCGAACGGAGTCACCGAGGCCAGCTCGGGGTTGGAGCAGTCCACCTCGGGCAGGGTCGCCGGATCGGCGAAGAGCTCGACGTCGCAATGGGCGTGCTCACCGTCGAGGGAGAAGCGGAAGCTGTAGCTGCCCGGCTCCCAGGCCTCGTGCGCCAGATCGATCCGCAGCGCGCACAGCGGCAGCATCAGGTTGCACGCGTGCCCCAGCTCGCAGCCCGCGAGCGCGCCGGCCGCCGTCGCGATTCCCAGTAGGACGCCTACGCTTCGCTTCATCGGTCCACCTCCACCGACGAGCCTACCCCGGGACAGGGTGCTGCGTGCAGGCGACTTGCCACTTGGCGTATTCGTCGCCGAATACAGCGGCGCCCGCCGCCGGGGAGCCGGGGCGGGCGCCGAAACAGGCTGCGCGCAGGGATCAGCCGAGGTCGATCCAGACGCTCTTCAGCTCGGTGTAGTTGTCCAGCGCGTGCATGCCGAGCTCGCGGCCGAAGCCCGAGTGCTTGAAGCCGCCGAACGGCATCGCCGCATCGAAGACGTTGTAGGTATTCACCCAGACCGTCCCCGCCTTGAGCGTCTTCGCCGCCCGCAGCGCCTTCTTCACGTCGCGCGTCCACACGCCCGCGGCGAGGCCGTAGTCGTTGGCGTTGGCGAGCGCCGCCGCCTCCTCCACCTGATCGAAGGCGATGGCGGAGAGCACCGGCCCGAAGATCTCCTCCCGGGCGATGCACATCTCGTTGGCCACGCCGTCGAAGATGGTCGGCTTGACGAAGAAGCCCGGCCCCGCGTCGGTGTTGCGACCGCCGCCGAACAACAGCTTCGCCCCCTCGCTCTGCCCCTTCTCGATGTAGCCGAGCACCTTGTCGAGCTGCGCCTGCGAGACCTGCGGCCCGAGGCGGGTCTTCGGGTGGAGGGGATCGCCCTGCGCCGCGAGCATCTTCTCCGCGCGCGCCTTCACCTTCTCGAGGAACTCGTCCTTGATGCTGCGCTCGACGAGGAGGCGCGAGCCCGCGGAGCAGACCTCGCCCTTGTTGTAGAAGATGGCGTTGATCGCCCCCTTCACCGCCGCCTCGAGGTCCGCATCGGCGAAGACGACGTTGGGGCTCTTGCCGCCCAGCTCCAGGGTGAGCCGCTTGAGGTTGCCGGCGGCGAGCTGCATGATCCGCTGGCCCACCTTCGTCGAGCCGGTGAAGCTGATCTTGTCGATCCCCGGGTGGAGGACCATCGCCTCTCCCGCCTCGGCGCCGGTGCCGGGGAGCACCTGGTAGACGCCCTCCGGCAGCCCCGCCTCGAGGGCGAGCTCGCCCAGCTTGAGCGCGGTGAAGGGGGTCAGCTCCGACGGCTTGTGGATCACCACGTTCCCGCAGGCGAGCGCCGCGGCGATCTTCCACGTCGACATCAGCAGCGGGAAGTTCCACGGCGTGATCACGCCCACCACGCCCACCGGCTCGCGCAGGGTCATGTTGAGCAGGCCGGGGCGCGACGGGATCGTCTCGCCGTGGATCTTGGTGGCCCAGCCGGCGAAGTACTGGAAGATCTCCGCCGCCAGCGGCACCTCGATGTTGCGCGTCTCGGCGATCGGCTTGCCGGTGTTGACCGTCTCGAGCTCCGCCAGCTCGTCCGCGTGGGCGAGCATCCGCTCGGAGAGGCGCCACAGGATCCGCGTGCGCTCGGCGGGAGCGATCTTCGTCGTCCACGGCCCCTGCTCCAGCGCCTGCCGGGCGATCTTCACCGCGGCGTCCACATCCGCGGCGGAGGCGCCGATGAAGCTCGTCACCTTCTCCGCGTTGCCCGGGTAGATGACGTCGAAGGCGTGGGCCGACCTGCCGTCGGTCCACCTGCCGCCGATGAGGAGCTTCGCCTCGGGGATCTTTGCGTGCTGGAGCTTGAGCGCCACGTCGCCTCCTTGCGCGCCGGATGGCAGGCGCGGTCCCGCGCCGCGGGAATGGATGCCGGAAGGACGGGCAATGTAGCGGCGGCCCGCCCGCACGGTCAACGCGGGTGCGCTCGCCCCGCAGCGCACCCGCCCTGCCACCGCCCTCCACCCGCGCGGGCGGGCCGGCCGCCCGGGAGCGACGCATCGTTCGCACACACGGCCCCGCCGGCCGGATGGAGCACCCGGGCGCGCGGAGCCGACGGAGGGTCCGCTCCACGGACGGGCGAGAGCGGTGCGACGGGAGGAAGAGCGGATCGCAGGCGAGCACGAAACGGCGGCGCCAGCCGCTCCGGCCCCCGACCGCCCCGGCGCGCGGCAGCTCGAGGCGGCGGCGGCCCGGGCGCCTGCGCCGCCCCCCGCCCGCGGCGCGCCCGCCTCGGAGGCGGAGGCGATGCTGCTGCGCCGCGGCTTCGCCACCACCGCCGGCGATCTCCTCCTCCCCTTTCCCGCCGATCTCCCCGCGCCCCTCGCCGCGCGGCTGGCGGAGCGCCTCTCCCACTACGCCTTCCGCCTCTTCCTCCGCGGCGCCCTGCGGGCGGGGCCGGTCTTCGCGCCCCACGAGGCGACCCGCTACCTCGACCGCGAGCAGGCGCTCCGGCTCGCCGACGAGCTGGTGGAGCTGCGCCTCGCCGTGCGGGAGGGCGACGGACGCTACCGCCTCCTCCACCCGGTCCGCTCCTTCGGCGGCACGCTCGAGTGGTACGTCGCCCGCGAGCTCGGCGGGCGCTACGGCTTCGACGTGGCGGTCAACCGCAAGTTCCACGCGCCGGGCGTCGGCGGCGATCTCGACGTGGTGGCGGCGGCGGAGGGGAAGCTGATCTACGCCGAGCTCAAGTCCTCGCCCCCGAAGCACCTCTCGTCCGAGGAGGTGCGCGCCTTCCTCGATCGCGTCCATGCGCTGCGGCCGGACGTGGCCCTCTTCGTGATGGACACCGCCCTGCGCCTCGGCGATCGGGTGGTGCCGATGCTGGAGGCGGCGCTGCGCGCCCGCAGGCCCGACGCGCCGTCCGCCCGCCGCGTGGAGCGGGAGCTGTGGGCGCTCGGCCCCCACCTCTATGCGGTCAACGCGCGCCCCGACCTGATCGCCAACCTCGCGCAGGCCATCGCCGAGGGGCTGCGGATGCTGGCGCCGGCGATCGCCTGACCGCTGCGCACCCGGGGCGCAGCGCCAAGATTTGCCCCATGACGGAGTTCGAACTGCAGGAGATCGAAGCGCTCGGCGAACGCCTGCGCGCGGTGGACCTCTCCCGCCTGGACAAGGAGGAGGCGGACGGCTTCCGGGAGCTGCTCGACGACGTCCCGTGGATGATCGCCGAGATCCGCCGGCTGCGGCGGGGCCCCGGGAGGCTGGGCGCCCTGCTCCGCTTCCAGCGGATCGATCAGGAGAAGAGCGTGGAGGAGCTCGCCCGCGAGGCGTCCCGCCGGCCGGAGGCGGGCGGGGTTCCGATCACGCCCGAGGAGGTGCGCGCCCTCGAGGAAGGCACGCAGCCGATCGGCCCCCGGTGGCCCGACGTGCTCCGCGCCATCGGCGCGGTGCTCGGCATCCCCGCCACCGATCTGGTGAGCGACTAGACGCGTTCCACCAGCGCCGCCAGCCCCTGCCCCACGCCGACGCAGAGGGTGGCGAGGCCGCGGCGGGCGCCGCTCCTGCGCAGCTCGTGGACCAGCGTGCCGAGGATGCGCGCGCCGGAGCAGCCGAGGGGATGGCCGAGCGCCACCGCGCCGCCGTTGACGTTGACCCGCGCCGGATCGAGCTCCAGCTCGCGGATGCAGGCGAGCGACTGCGCGGCGAAAGCCTCGTTCAGCTCCACCCGATCGATCGCGTCGACGCCGAGGCCGTGGCGGGCGAGGAGCTTGCGCACCGCGGGCACCGGGCCGATCCCCATGTAGCGGGGATCGACGCCGGCGGAGGCGCCGCCCACCAGGCGCGCCAGCGGGGTGAGCCCCAGCTCCTTCGCCGCCTCGGGGGAGGCGAGGAGGAGCGCCGCGGCGCCGTCGTTGAGCGACGACGAATTGCCCGCGGTGACGGTGCCGCCCTTGCGGAAGGCGGGCTTCAAGGTGGCCAGCTTCTCGAGGGTGGTGTCCGGGCGCGGCCCCTCGTCGCGGTCGAAGATCACCGCCGGCCCCTTGCGCTGCGGGATCTCCACCGCCACCACCTCGTCGCGGAAGATCCCCTTCTCCCACGCCTCCACCGCCTTGCGGTGGGACTCGAACGCGAAGCGGTCCTGATCCTCGCGGGAGATGGCGTAGCGCTCCGCCACGTTCTCGGCGGTCTCGCCCATCTGCTCGAGGGGGAAGAGCGCCTCCATCCGCGGGTTGGGGAAGCGCCACCCGAGGGAGGTGTCGTAGAGCTGCGCTCCGCCGGTGGGGAAGGCGCCGTCGGGCTTGGGCATCGCCCAGGGCGCGCGGGTCATCGACTCCACGCCGCCCACCACCACCACGTCCGCGTCGCCCACGGCGATCATCCGCCCGCCCTGGATCGCCGCCTCGAGCCCCGACGCGCAGAGCCGGTTGACGGTGACGCCGGGCACCGCGTGGGGCAGGCCGGCGAGGAGGAGCGCCATGCGCGCCACGTTGCGGTTGTCCTCGCCCGCCTGGTTGGCGCAGCCGAGGATCACCTCGTCGATCCGCACAGCGTCGAGGCCGGTGCGCCGCACCAGGGCGGCGATGACGTGGGCGGCGAGGTCGTCGGGACGAACCGACTGGAGGGCGCCGCGCAGCCTGCCGATGGGGGTCCGGACCGCAGCGCAGATCAGGGCTTCACGCACGTTCGTAGGCTCCTTCGCGGGGAAGGGGGATCCTTAGCAAGACTCCGCCGCGGGGGGAACGTGCATGAATCTTTTTCGCGCGGCCGTTGTCTGGAGCGGGCATGAGCCTGCGTGCGCTTGCCCTTCCCCTCCTCCTCGTCGTCCTGCCTGCCGCCGCCTCCGCCGCCGAGCTGCACGTGGAGACGCGCATCGACGAGGTGACCGTCCACCCCTCTTCCGCCCTCGTCTCCCGGCGCGGCAGGGCGCAGCTCCCCGCCGGCAGCGTCCGCCTCTACCTCGAGGGGCTCAGCCCGCAGCTCGAGGACGAGAGCCTGCGGCTCCTCGCCGGCGGCAGCGCCCGCGCCCGCCTCCTCGGCGTCGCCGTGGAGATGCAGCCGCAGGCGGACAGCACCTCCCCCGAGGTGCGCGCCGCGGAGGAGGAGGTGCGGCGCCTCGAGCTGCGCGACCGCGCCCTCGTCGACGCACGCGCCACCGCGGAGGAGCAGCTGAAGTTCCTCGACGCCCTCCGGGCCACCTACGCGAAGGAGCGCTCGGAGAACCTCCCCGTGCGCCCGGTGGACACCGCGGAGTGGACGAGGATGGTCGCCTTCCTCGGCACCCAGTACGACAAGGTCCGCGCCGCCATCCGGGAGGGAGAGCGGGAGCGGGCGGACCTGCAGCGCGAGCTCGAGGCGGCGCGGCGGCGGCTCTCGCAGATCCAGGCGAAGGGCAGCCGGAGCAGGAAGCGGGCGGTGGTCGATCTGCTCGTGGAGCGGCCTGGACCGATCGAGCTGGAGCTCCAGTACCTGGTCGCCGGGGCGAGCTGGGAGCCGCGGTGGGACGCGCGGCTCGATCCCGCCGCGGGCCGGATCGATCTGGGGCTGCAGGCCTGGGTGGTGCAGCGCACCGGCGAGGACTGGGAGAACGTGCGCCTCGTCGTCTCGTCCGCGGAGCCGCAGACCCGCGCCACCCTCCCCGAGCTCCAGCCGCTCTACGTGGGCAAGGCGCCGCCGCCCATGCCCCGCCCCTGGGAGACGCGGGCGGCGCCCGCCGCGCCCCAGGCCAAGGCGGGCGCGGCTGCGATGGCCGACGCGGCGCGGGAGGAGGCCTTCGTCCCCGCGCCGGCACAGGTGCGGGTGCAGCTCCTCTCCGCCAGCTACACCGTGCCCGACCGCGCCACCATCCCGAGCACCGGCGAGGGGCGGAAGAGCTTCCTCGCCTCCCATCCCATCGAGGCGGAGCTGCGGCGGATCGCCGCTCCCGCCATCGACGAGCGGGCCTGGCTCGCGGCGAAGGGGAAGAACGAGACCGGCGCGCCGATCCTCGCCGGCCCGGTGGAGCTCTTCGTGGAGGGCGCGTTCGTGGGCCGCACCACCATCGCCGACGTCTCCGAGGGGGACGAGATCGAGCTGGCCTTCGGCGCCGACCCGCGGATCAAGGTGGAGCGCAAGGTGCTCGACCGGACCCGCGACGACTACGGCGTCTTCAGCAGGCGGGAGCGGCTCACGTACAAGGTCCGCACCACGGTGCAGAGCCTCTACCGCGAGGCGGTCGAGGTGGAGCTGGTCGACCGCCTGCCGGTGAGCCGCGACGAAGAGATCGAGGTGAAGGTCCTCGAGGCCACCGCGGGGGCGATCGAGGATGCGGCGAAGCCCGGCGTGCGGACGTGGAAGCTCTCGCTCCAGCCGCGCAAGGAGCAGGTGGTCGAGGTGGGCTACGAGGTGAGCTACCCGGCGGGGGTGCGGATCGTGGGGCTACCCTGAGTCGCCCGTCTCGATGAGCACCTCCGACTCGAGCGTGCGGTGGACGGGGCAGCGGTCGGCGATCTCGAGGAGGCGCCGGCGCTGGTCGTCGTCGAGGGGGCCTTCGAGGTGCACGGTCCGCTCGATGCGATCGAGCTTGCCGGCCTGCGTCTCGCAGCTCGCGCAGTGCTCGGCGTGGATCTTCTCGTGGCGCAGCTCCACCCGCACGCCCTCGAGCGGCCAGCCCCTGGCGTCTGCATAGAGGCGCAGGGTCATGGCGGTGCAGGAGCCGAGGGCGGCGAGGAGGAGGTCGTAGGGGGTGGGGCCGGTGTCGGTGCCACCGAGGCGCGCCGGCTCGTCGGCGCGCAGCTCGTGCCTGCCGGCGCGGATGGTGTGGGCGAGCCCCGGGCCGCGCCCGTGGACCACCACCCGGTCGATCGCCTCCTGCTCCTGGCCGGGGATGTCGGGGGCGGGCGCTGCCGCCGACTCGAGATAGCGGCTCGCCCAGGCGGCGAGCACGTGGGCGATGTAGGCGGCATCGCCGGGATCGGTGATGAAGTGATCGGCCTGGTCGAGGGAGACGAAGCTGCGCGGGTGGCGCGCGGCCATGAAGATCTTCCGCGCGTCGTCGACGGGCACGGTGTCGTCGAAGGGGGAATGGAAGACGAGGAGCGGCCGGCGCAGCTCCCGGACCGCCTCGAGGAGGCGCTCCTCCCCCAGCTCGGCGAAGAGGCGGTTGCGCACGCGGAAGGTTCGCTCGCCCAGGTGGAGCTCGGCGGTGCCCTCGCCCGCCAGGCGCGTCGCGTCTCCGGCGAGCAGCCCGCGAACGTGGAGGGGATCGCTCGGCGCGTTGATGGTCGCCACCGCCACCGCCTCGGGGATGCGGGCGGAGGCGACGAGGACCGCCGCGCCGCCGAGGCTGTGGCCCACGAGAATGCGCGGCCCCAGCCCCCGCGCCCGGAGCAGATTCGCCGCCGCCACCAGGCCGTCCACCTCGGAGGCGTCGGCGCCGGTGAAGTCGTAGCGGACCACCGCCATCCCCTGCTCGGTGAGGGCCCGGCCGATCCGCGCGGTGGCGTGGCTGTGGCGGGAGCAGTGGAAGCAGTGGGCGAAGAGGGCGCAGGCCCTCGCGCGGCCCGCGGGCAGCTCGAGCTCTGCGGTGAGGCGCTGGCCCGCACCGCCGACGAAGGTGATGGTCTCGGAGCGCATCCGTCTCTCCCTCCGTTCCTCCGGCGGCCCGCCTGCCGGAGGAGCGGGCGCATGGCCTCAACCACGTGCTTGCCCCGATCCCCCGGTTCTCTAGAATCGGCGCCCTACGGAGAGACAATGACCCGCCGCATCCTCCTTGCAACCTCCATCCTCGCCCTCGCTGGCTGCGACGCCGTCACCGCCGGCGACGACGCAGCGGTGGCCCAGGCCATCGGCGCGATCCAGCCCGCCCTCGAGGCGCAGTCGGCGCTGCTGGTGACGATGGACTCGTGCACCGACTGCACCACCCTCGAGGAACTGGGCAGCTACCTGGGCAGCGCCCTCGGCCCCGCCTCGTGCGTCGACGTGAAGCCCGTCGCCTCGGTGGAGAGCGCCTGCACGAAGTTGAACGGCAGGCGCGCGGCGCGGGTGACGCTCAACGGCTGCGAGCTGGGCCTCGGCCGCCTCGTATCCGGCACGCTCCTCGTCCACCAGGCGGAGGGGAGCGCGGTCCGCTACTTCGAGACCGACCTGGCCCTGGGCGATCACGGCGTGGTCGCCTGCGGGCAGGCGAGCGGCGCGGGTGGCGTGCACAGCCTCGCCTTCGACGCGGTGGCCCACGGGGCGACGGGCGGCGACGTGCTCCTCTCGTGGAACGGCCCCGCCTGGGTGGACGGCGACGAGATCCTCCGCGCCGGCACGCTCAACGCCCAGTTCACCGGCAGCGACGGCGTGGGCTACCTCGTGGACGGCGAGGCGAGCAACATCGCCCGCGGCGCGGGGGCGTCGCTCCCCCACGCGGGCCGGATCAGCTTCCAGGGGACCGATGGCACCGCCACCCTCGAGTTCGGCGCCGACACGCCGCGCACCGGCGGCATCCACCTCACCCGCTCCAACGGCGTGCGGGAGACGGTGATCGTCGCGCGGTGAGCGGCCTCCATGCGCAGCCGGCGGAGGGCGCCTGCCCCACTTGCGCACGGCCGCGGGTCGCGGGGCCGGAGTGCCCGCACTGCGGGCTGATCTACGCCCGCTACAAGGCGCGCCCCGTCGCCGAGGCGCTCGCGGAGGGGCGGGTCCGCCTCGCGCTGGTGCAGCGGGAGCGCTTCTTCGCCGGCCTCGCCTCCGCCCTCGAGGCGGGGCTGCCGCTCCTCGCCTTTCTCGACGCGGCGGCGGGCGCGCTCCCCGCGCCGCTCGTCCGCTCGCTCCGCGCCGACGCGGTCGCCGGGCTGCCCCTCTCCGCCACGCTCCGGCGGCTGCGGATCCTCGAGGGCGCCGACCTCGCCTTCCTCGAGGCGGGGGAGATCCAGGGTGCGATGCCCGCGAGCCTGCGCCTCCTCGCGCGGCGTGCCGCCGACCAGCGGCGCGATCGGGGCAAGGTGCTCCTCGCCGTCGCCTACCCGCTCTTCCTCGCGCTCGGCGCGATCGTGATCGTGCCGCTCCCCCTCGTCTTCCGCGTGGGCTTCGGGGCGTACGCGGCGCGGGTGGCGCCGCTGCTCGGCCTCTTCGCGCTGGCGGGCTTCTTCGCCCTGGTGCTCCTGCCCCGCATGGATCGGGAGGCGGCGCCAAGGCGCTTCCTCCGCAGGCTGGGGCTGATCCTCCCCGCCACCTCCCAGGCGCTGCGCAACGGCTCGATCGCCACCTTCCTCGACGTGCTGGGCGGGTGCATCGCCGCGGGGCTGCCGGTGCGCCACGCCCTGCCCCTCGCCGCAGGCGCCGCGCCCCACCCCGCCTTCCGCGGCGACGGGCCGCTCCGGGCGATCGACGACGGGCGTACGCTGGCGGAGGCGGTGGCCACCGTGGCGATCGTGCCGCCCGCGACCATCGCGCAGATCGCCCAGGGAGAGGCGACCGGAACCCTCGATCGCGTCCTCCCCGCGCTCGCCGCGGATCACCGGCAGCGCGCCCGGGTGGCGACGGTGGTGGCGGTGGTGCTCCTCGCCCTGCTCGCCGCGGGGCTGGTGGTGGCGGTGCTCGCCTGGTCGATCGTCGAGGCGTGGCTCGCCTACTTCCGCCAGCTCGGCAGCGTGGCGGACTGAGCCGGAGGCAGAGCTGACGCAAAGTGGTCCGTCCTCCACCCGGTCCCGTGCCAGCGGGGCCGGGAGATACGAGCCGTGCACCCGTAGGAATACGCGGATGGCGCCGCAGCGCTTCCTGCCCGCGCGCCCCCGTGCTTCGATGGCGGGCATGAGACGTCTCCTGCCCTTCTTCGTTCTCGTGGCCCTGGCATGTGGCGAGGCGGGCGTCGACGCGGGCGACAGCCGCGGCGCGGAGGATCCCGGCGACGGCCTCGGCGGCTGCCTCCGCGACGCCGACTGCCCCGACGGCCTGGCCTGCAACCGCGAGGGGGTCTGCGTCGCCGACGACGGGCTGCCGCCGGAGGAGGAGGATCCCCGCGCGGCGGTGCGGCCGGAGGCCTCCGCCGATCACCTCTTCGTCCTCGCACCCGCGGCGGACGCGGTGACGCTGATCGATCCCGACACCCTCGAGGTGGAGTCGGTGCCGGTTCCCGCGGAGCCGGTCGATCTCGAGGTGATCCCGGGGGAGGATGCGGCTCTCGTCCTCTCGCGGGAGGGGCGCGCGCTCTCGCTCCTCACGCTCCAGGGCGGCGTGCGCGCCCTCGAGGTGCTCCCCACCGGCAGGCGCTACGGCGCGGTCTCCCTCGCGCCGGACGGTCGCTTCGCGATCCTCTGGACGCCGGATGGCGCGATCCCCGACGCGGGGGCGGAGGGGATCGTCGCGGTGGTGGACGTGGCCGCGTGGCGGGCGGGCGAGACGGCGCCGCTGCGGGAGCTGGCGGCGGGCAGGCGCCACACCGCCGTCCACTTCCGCGGCGGAAGCGACGCGGTGATCGTGGGCAAGTCGGAGCTGGCGGTGATCGCCCTCGACGCGGGCGATCCCCTCGCCGAGCGCGTCGCGCTCCCCGCCGGCTTCGACGAGGTGCTCACCCGCGAGGCGCTGGCGGCGCCGGACGGCTCCTTCCTCCTCCTCCGCTCCCTCGCCGCGCCGGAGCTCGCGGTCTTCGATGTGGCGGCGCGCAACCTCTCGGCCCTGCCGCTCCCCGCGCCCGCCACGGATCTCGACGTGTCCGCGGACGGCAGCCTCGCGGTGGCGGTGCTCCGCTCCACCGGCCAGGTGGCCACCCTGCCCCTCCCCGGCGCCCTCGCCGATCCCGGCTCCATCGCCTTCGCTACCGTGGCGCTCCCCGGGAGCGCCTGCGAGACGCCGGGCTGCACCGTGGCGCCGGGGCAGGTGGCGCTCTCGCCGGACGGCGCGCTGGCGGTGCTCTTCTCCAACGCCGCCCCCACCGAGAGCTTCGCCCTCTTCACGCCGGCGAGCGGGAGCTGGGAGGTCTTCGGCGGGCTGGAGAAGTGGGTCCGGTCCATCGGCCTGTCGACCGATGGCAGGAGCGCGGTGGTGATCCACCGGCCCGATCCCGCCTCCACCGCCGCCGATCTCTACGAGCGGCAGGTGGATCAGGCGGAGGGGTACACGGTGATCGATCTCGACCGCGGCGTGGGGCAGCTCAAGCTGACCGGCGCCCTCGTCCCGCAGCAGGTGGTCTTCGCCACCGGCGGCCGCTACGCGGCGGTCGCGCTGCGCGGCGCCACCTCCCGCGATTTCGGCCTCGACGCGATCGATCTCGAGACGCTGGTCACCGCGCCCCTGCCCCTCGCTTCCGCGCCGGAGTTCGCGGGCCCGCTCCCCGCCGCGACGGAGGAGCAGGCCCACCGGATCTGGGTGACGCAGGAGCATCCCGCGGGGCGGATCGGCGTGGCGCGGCTCGACCAGCGCACCCTGCGGACCATCACCGGCTTCGAGCTCAACGCGGAGGTGCGCTGAGATGGACATCCGGCATCTACTCCTCCCGCTCCTCCTCGCAGCGGCGGGCTGCGGCACCCGCGGCGACGCGTGGGACCGCCCCTTCGAGACCGACGGTCCGGTGGCGGCGGCGGGCCAGGTGGCCTTCCTCCAGCGGACGGCGGGCGTGCTGGGCTGGATCGATCCCACGCGCGGCGGGCCGCCCTCCCACCGCGACGTGACCGCCCACGCCCGCGCCTTCGCCCCCTGGGCGGAAGGGGTGCTGGTGGCGGGCGGCAGGGGCGACGCGCCCGTCCTCGAGGTGGTGCGGCTGCCCGCGGGAACGCTGCGCCGCATCCCGCTCGACGCCGCCTGGGATCGGATCGAGGTGGCGCCCGACGGTACGCGGGCAATCCTCCTGTTCGGCGCGGCGGGGACGGCACCCGTCGGCGCCGCGCCGGTGCGCAATCCCAACGAGGTCGCGGTGGTCGATCCCGCGGCGGGCACCGCCACCACGGTGATCTTCCAGACCGAGGCGCTGGCACCGCGCGAGGTGGTCTTCGCGGACGGGTCGCCACTGGTGGCGATCCTCTTCGACAACGCGATCGCCCTGGTGGACGCGGCGCGCCCCGAGCGGCTGCGCACGATCCCCCTGAAGCTCCGCGACGGCGCCGCGCTCCGCCCGGCGCAGGCCTTCTTCTCCCCGGGCGGCGGCTTCCTCTTCGTCCAGGCGGCGGGGACGGACGACGTGATCGCGCTGGAGATCGCCGCGGGCGGCGAGGCCCTCGACGTGGCGATCAACTTCCTCTTCGCCGCGGGCCTCTCCGATCTCCAGGCGATCGCCGTCGCCCCGCCGCTGGGGGAGGCGGTGGTGGCGCTCTACCGCGACGGCGCCGCGCTGCTCGACGCGGCGGGCGACACCAGCGCCACCCGCTCCGTGGCGCTCGCCTCCTTCCACCACCGCATCCTCGACCTCGGCGACGGCATCCTCCTCTTCCACCCCGCGCCGGGGCGGAGCGACCTGGGCATCGCCGCGTGGGAGCCGCGCGCCGGGCGGGTGGTGATCGACAGGCTGGAGAAGCCGATCGTCGCCGAGCCGGTGGTGGCTGGGACGAGCGCCTTCCTGCCCCAGGGGACCGCGGAGAGCGGCGCGCTCACCGTGGCCACGGTGGTGCGGGAGCCGGCGCGGCTGCGCCTCTCCCTCCAGGCGCTGCAGCTCGCCGGCGTTCCCACGGCGGCGATCGCCGATCCCGCGAGCGGCGTCGCCTTCTTCGGCCTCGACCTGCTGCGCGGCTTCACCGCGGCGGACGACGAGGAACGGACGGGGACCGGCGCCATCGCCGCGGTGGCGGCGGGATCGCTGGGGAGCGGCGGCGTGCGGGTCGATGCGCCGGTGCTGCGCCTGGGGATCGCGGGCGGCCACCTCTTCGCCATCCACGACGCGCCGCTGGGCGATCTGACCCTGGTGCCGCGCGGCGATCTGCGCCGGGAGGCGGCGGTGCGCTACGAGGGCATCTTCGCCAGCGGCCTGCTCGATCGAGGGGAGGAGTGACGGTGCGCGCCATCATCGCAGCCGCGGCGCTCGCCGCCCTACCCACCCCGGCGCTGGCGGACGGGAGCCTCTTCCTCCGCTTCGGCGCCGCATGGATCACCGATCGCGCCTTCGACCTGGTGGCGGAAACGGATGCGGCGCCGCAGGTCCTCGTGGGCGGCGGCTGGGGCGCGAGCGACGTGCTCACCCTCGAGCTCGCGTACGGCATGCTCGGCGCCTCCGCCCGCTCCTTCGGCGACGCGGTCGAGTCCAGCCTCTTCGTCCACCAGTTCCAGGGGGCGGCGGTCTTCCACCTGCCGATGAGCGAGCACTTCGCCGGCCGCCTCCGCGGCGCCGCCGCCTTCGAGATGGCCTCCCTCGACGTGGAGGCGGTGGGCGGCAGCGCCCTCCTGGAGGACTTCGCCACCGGCCTCGGCCTGGAGGGGACGCTGGGCCTGGAGCTGCGCCTGCCCGTCGCGCCCGGCGGCGATCCCGGGTCGACGCGCCTTGCCTTCCTGGTGGAGGCGGGGTGGAGCTGGCATCCCTTCGGCTTCGACTTCGACGGCGCCAGCGTCGACCGGGACGGGGACGCCGATCCGCCGCCCCTCGCCGCGGGGGCGATCGACGTGGGCTCGCTCGATCTCTCCGGGCCGCTGCTCCGCTTCGGCGTCTCGCTCGCCTTCTAGCGCACGCCAGGCGTCTCGTCGGCGCGCCACACGCCGACGAGGTGGACCGACTCCTTCACCCGCTGGCGGAGCGGGTAGTAGCAGTGCTGCGGGACGAAGTAGGCATCCACCGCGCAGCCGGCGATCGGGAGCGGCGGCGTGGTGATCAGCGTGGCGTCGAAGGACCAGAGGCTCTTCGCGCCGTCGGGCGGGATGCCGAGGTCGAGCTGGGCGAGGGCGCGGGCGTGGGAGAGCGCCAGCTCGTCGTAGCCCTTGTGGCCGCTGGAGCGGTGGAGGCGCACGTCGATCACCCTGCCGCCCTCGTCCTGGACGACGAGGACCAGGGCGGTGCGGTGCTTGCGGAAGGCGCCGTCCTCCGCGGCGTCCTCGTACAAGGGCCGGACCTCCTTCGGCTCCACCGGTCGGGCGTGGTCGGCGAGGTGGGGCGAGCCCGGGGCGAGGTAGCCGTCGCCGTAGGGGTTGCCGGTGGCGGCGTAGGCGGCTGCCTGCTTGCGCCAGCCCTCCCACGCCTCGTCGAGCTTGCCGAGGCCGAGGCCGCGGCGGGGACCGTCGCGGAGGAGCTCGGCGTCCACCTCCCAGCGACGCTCGAGGTGGCGGCGTACCTCGGACCAGTAGCCGTCGACGCGGGTGGTGCCGCGCTCCACCGCGCGGCCGTCGGCGAGGAGCGCGTCGAGGCGGTGGCCGGGATCGGCGGGCGCCGCGGGCGCGGCGGCGGTGCCGGCGCCTTCCGCCGCGCCGTGCGGCAGGGCGGAGGCGGCCAGGTCGTAGCGGTCGGGAAGCAGGCGGAGCGGGCGCGGCGCCGGCGCGGGAGGAGGCGCCGCGGGGAGGGCCGTGCCCGGCTCGGTCGCGGCGGAGGCGGGGGCGTCCTGCGCGGGCGCCGGGTGCGTCGGGTCCGCTGCGGCGAAGGCGGGGGGCGGCTTCGGCCCGGGCGCTCCCGCGGTGGGGGGCGGCGTTGGCGCCGCCGTCGCCTGCGGCGCGGCGTCGAGCGCTGCTGTGGTGCCGGCCGCCGGCGCGGAGAAAGGCTGCGCCGCGGCGGGATGCGGTACCGGCTCGGTCGCGACCGCGTGCCCCGGGTCACGCCCGGCGGCGATCGGCTCCTCCGCGCCTGAAGGCGCGCCCCGTGCTGCCTCGGTCCGCGTCGCGTCGTGCACCGCCTCGCCCGCAGCGACGGCCGCGTCTCGCGCCGCGCCCACCGCCGCGTCGGACCCGTGCGGCGCCGGCGGCGGCACCGCCACCCGCGCCGCGGGCAGGTGGATCACCTCCAGCTCGATCGGCCGCTGCGCGGGCGCCGGCGCCCGGCCCCGCGCGAGGAGGAGGAGCGCCAGGTGCGCCGCCACCGAGATGGCCGCCGCCACCAGGTGGTGCGGTGCTGGTCGTCGCCTGCTCACCGTCCCTTCATCCCACCTCGCGCCTCCCCCGGGCAACCGGCCCCGGGAGGGCCCGCCTCCTTGCCCCCTCCTCCCATGCTGCGCAGCGTTGCCACCCAGGGACGTCGAGGAAAAAGGGGGCGGCGATGGTGGTGGAGGCGCTCGCGCGGCGGGCGGAGATCCGCAGGCTCACGGTGCAGGAGGTGCGGGACGGGCTGGTCTCCTGGTTCGTCCTCCGGGGCGAACCGCAGGCGCGGCGGGGGATGCGGTACACCGCTCCCGGCGCGGGAAGGGCGGAGGTGCGCCGGGTGCTGCACCAGCGGGCGCGCGCCTTCTTCGTGCGCCTCGCCTCGCCCTGGGACGAGCCCACCTGGTCCGATCTGCGCCGGGTCAAGGCGCGGATGGAGAGCTGGCTCCTCCCGCGGCGCTCCGATCTCGCCGAGCTCTGCAGGGAGTCGGAGCTCTGGGATCTGGTGCTCCTCGCCCAGCCGCCGTCGGTCCGCGCCGCCCTCTGAAACGCGCGCTGCGCCGTTGCCAACCCCGCCCCGGCGGGGCTAGGGTCCCCGCGTGCGCGCACCGACCCTCGCCGAGCTCAAGAAGCGCTACGTGGACGAGGAGCGGCCGCTCCCGCAGGACGTGGAGCAGGCCCTCCGCAACGACACCCGCGCGGGCGCGAAGGCGATCCTCGCGGCGATCGAGAAGCGCCGCGCCGCCCACCGCGCCGAGGGGCAGCGGCTCCGCCACATGCTCCGCTACGAGCAGGCGCTCCTCGCCGAGGGGTTCACGCGGATCGCCGGCGTCGACGAGGCGGGGATGAGCCCGCTCGCGGGCCCGGTGGTGGCGGGCGCGGTGATCCTGCCGCCCGGCGCGCGCATCGCCGAGGTGGACGACTCCAAGAAGCTCGACGCGGAGACCCGCGAGCGCCTCGCAGCGGAGATCAAGGCGAAGGCGACCTGCTGGGGCGTGGGCATCGCCACCCCGGAGGAGATCGATCGGCTCAACATCTACTACGCCGGCCTGCTCGCCATGCGCCGCGCGGTGGAGGCGCTCGAGCCCTGCGCCGACGCGCTCCTCATCGACGCCCGCCGCCTCAAGGAGCTGCCCCTCCGCCAGGAGGCGATCGTCAAGGGCGACGCGAAGAGCCTCTCCATCGCCGCCGCGTCGATCATCGCCAAGACCACGCGCGACGCGATGATGGCCGACTACGACAGGCAGTACCCCGGCTACGGCTTCGCGAAGCACAAGGGCTATCCGGTGCGCGAGCACTACGAGGCGCTGGAGCGACTCGGCGCCTGCCCGATCCACCGCCGCTCCTTCGCGCCGGTGCGCAAGGCGCTCGGCCTCGAGCCGCTGCAGCAGGATCTATTCGCCGCTGCAGCGGCGGCCGTCGCCGAGGAGGAGGATTAGCCCTCCTCCCCGCCCTCCCGGAGCTGGGCCAGCACGTTGAGATCCTCGAGCGTGGTGAGATCGCCCTGGGTCTCGCGCTCGGCGGCGATGTCGCGGAGGAGCCGCCGCATGATCTTGCCGGAGCGGGTCTTGGGCAGCGCTTCCGCGAAGCGGATCTCGTCCGGCCGCGCGATGGGGCTGATCTCCCGGGAGACGTGGACCTTGAGCTCGTCGCGCAGCTCGGGCGACGCCTTCACCCCCTGCTGCAGGGTGACGAAGGCGACCACCGCCGTCCCCTTCAGCTCGTCGGGCCGGCCCACCACCGCCGCCTCCGCCACCGCGGCGTGGGCGACGAGGGCGCTCTCGATCTCCATCGTGCCGAGGCGGTGGCCGGACACGTTGATCACGTCGTCGACGCGACCCATGATCCAGAAATAGCCGTCCTCGTCCTGCCGCGCGCCGTCGCCGGTGAAGTAGCGGCCCGGGAAGTCGGAGAAGTAGGCCTTGAGGTAGCGCTCGTGGTCGCGCCAGATGGTCCGCGCCATCGAGGGCCACGGCTTCTCCACGATCAGGTAGCCGCCCTTCCCCGGCTCCACCGGGTTCCCCTCGTGATCGACCACCCGCGCCTCGATCCCCGGCAGCGGGCGCGTGCACGAGCCGGGCTTGGTGGGCGTGACGCCGGGAAGCGGCGAGATCATCATCGCGCCGGTCTCGGTCTGCCACCAGGTGTCGACGATGGGGCAGCGGCCGCCGCCGATCACCTCGCGGTACCACATCCACGCCTCGGGGTTGATCGGCTCGCCCACGCTGCCGAGCAGGCGCAGCGAGGTGAGGTCGTGGCGGTTGGGCCACGACTCGCCCATGCGCAGGAAGGTGCGGATCGCGGTGGGCGCGGTGTAGAGCACGGTGACCCGGTACTTCTCCACGATGCGCCAGAAGCGATCCGGCAGCGGGTACATCGGCGCGCCCTCGTACATCACCACCGTGGCGCCGAGGGCGAGCGGTCCGTAGACCACGTAGGAGTGGCCGGTGATCCAGCCCACGTCCGCGGTGCACCAGTAGGTGTCCTCCTCCTGGAGGTCGAGCACCCACTTCGTGGTGGCGGCGCAGCCGACGAGGTAGCCGCCGGTGGAGTGGACCAGCCCCTTCGGCTTTCCGGTGGAGCCGGAGGTGTAGAGGATGAAGAGCGGGTGCTCGGGATCGAGGGGCACCGCCGGGCAGAAGTCGCTCTCGCTGTCGACCAGCTCGTGCCACCAGCGGTCCCGCCCCGGGATCCACGGGACCTCGATGCCGGCGCGCTTGACGCAGAGCACGCGGCGCACCGCGGTGTTCTGCACCGCGGCGTCCACCGTCGCCTTGAGCGGCACCACCGCGCCCTTGCGGAAGGTGCCGTCCGCGGTGATCACCACCTCGGCGCCCGCATCGTTGATCCGATCGTGGAGCGCCTCGCCGGAGAAGCCGGCGAAGACCAGCGAGTGGGTGGCGCCGAGGCGGGCGCAGGCGAGCATGGCGATCGCCGCCTCGGGGATCATCGGCAGGTAGATGCAGACGCGATCGCCCTGCTTGACCCCCTGCTTGCGGAGCGCGTTGGCAAACCGCCCCACCTCGCGGGCGAGGTCCTGGTAGGTGAGGACGCGCTCCTCGCCCATCTCGCCCTCCCAGATGATCGCCGCCTTGTTCCGCCGCCAGGTCTGGAGGTGGCGATCGATGCAGCTCTCCGAGGCGTTGAGGAGGCCGCCGCCGAACCAGCGCGCCCCGGGGAGCTCGCCCTCGACCACGGTGCGGAACGGCTGCCGCCAGGAGATCAGCTCCCGCGCCAGCTCGCCCCAGAAGCCTTCGGGATCGGCGGCGGCCCGCTCGCGCATCTGCCGGTACTGCTCCTCGCTCGAGACGTGGGCGCGCTCGGCGAAGCGGGCGGGCGGCGGGAAGACGCGCCTTTCCTGCAGGAGCGAGTCGAGGGCGCTGGACGGAGAGGTGGGCTGCACGGCCATGGATCCTCCGGTGGGTGGGACCCCGACGGTAGCCGCCGCACAGGAACGCCTGCAACAGGGCGCCCGGCGCGCCCGTTCACTCTCCGATGCGCGCGGCGGCGAACTCCACCTCCACCACGCAGGAGGGGAGGCAGGCCGCCTGCGCCTCCGCCCGGCGGCGGTAGTCGATGCGCAGGGTGCCGGAGAAGGAGGTCTCGTCCTCCACCCGCGCCCGCACCGCCGCGTGGGCGAAGACGAAGCAGGAGAGCCCCGCCACCTCGCGGACCACGTCGAAGGAGGCGTCGGCGATGAACCGCTCCTCCTCCTTGTCGGGGAGATAGCGTCCGATGAGCGCCTTGTCGCCGCTGGCACCGGTGAGGCCGGGGACGAGCGGCCCCTCCGCGGCGAAGGCGATCCGCACCGTCTCCCCCGCGGAGGTGACGCGGCCGTCGGGGAGCGCCAGGTCGTCCTGCGGCTCCGCCGAGCAGCTGTCCTGGCGGATGGCGGTGGTGTCGAAGCGGTAGGTCCCGTCCTCCAGGGTGCGGCCGCACCCCGCGGCGAGGAGGAGGACGGCGAGGGTTCCGGCGGTGGCGCGCACGCCCCCATGGTAGCCATCCGGAAACGCCAGGCCAGGGAGGAGACCGATGCCCCAGTACCGCAACCCGCTGCCCACCGTGGATCTCTTCATCGAGCTGCCGGACGGGCGGATCGTCCTCGTCCGCCGCAAGAACCCGCCCCACGGCTGGGCCCTGCCCGGCGGCTTCGTGGACGAGGGGGAGCCCCTCGACCGGGCCGCCGTCCGCGAGGCCCGGGAAGAGACGGGCCTCGACGTGGAGTTGCTCGAGCAGTTCTTCACCTACAGCGACCCGCGGCGCGATCCCCGCCGGCACACCATCTCCACCGTCTTCCTCGCACGGGCGGAGGGCGAGCCCCGGGGCGGCGACGACGCGGCGGAGGCCCGGGCCTTCCCCCCCGACGAGCTCCCCGACCTCGTCTTCGACCACCGGGAGATCGTGGACGACGTGCTCCGCTATCGCCGGACCGGCGAGCGGCGGCGGCTCTGAAAAATCTTCGGGGGGACTCGCGCAAGTCCTGCGCGGACTTATGGGACCGCCACGACCGACGAGTTTCACCCGGAGAGAAGAGAGATGCTGTTCACCCAGACCGCCGAATACGCCCTGCGCGCCATGGCCCACATGGCCCTCCTCCCCGAGGGGAGCTCCATCCGCGCCAGGGACCTCTCGGCGGCGACGGGCATCCCGTCCGACTACGTCTCCAAGGTGCTGCGGCGGATGGTGCGGGAGGGGCTCCTCCTCTCGCAGAAGGGCCACGGCGGCGGCTTCAAGCTGGCCCGCCGGCCGGCGGAGATCCGCTTCTACGACGTCCTCGCCGCGGCAGACGCGATCTTCGACCCCAGGCGCTGCGCCTTCGGCTGGGGCGCCTGCGGCGAGGGCGATCCCTGCCCGCTCCACGACGCCTTCTCGAAGCTGAAGGAGGGGGTCCTGGCGTGGGCGCGGGAGACCACCCTCGCCGACGTGGGCGGGGGCGGCGTGCGCCTGCCCCAGCTCCCGCCGAACGCGGTGGAGCGCACCGCCTGACGGCTACTCGAGCAGCGAGAGGAGATCCTCGCGGGTGAGGGAGAGGGCCTGGTCCCCCGTCCCCAGCGCCGCCTCGGCGAGCGCCCGCTTGCGCTCCTGCAGGGCGAGGATCCGCTCCTCCACCGTGTTCTCCGCCACCAGCCTGTGGACCACCACCGGCCGCTCCTGCCCGATGCGGTGGGCGCGGTCGGCGGCCTGATCCTCCACCGCCGGGTTCCACCACGGATCGAGGAGGAAGACGTGGTCGGCGGCGGTGAGGTTGAGGCCGGTGCCGCCCGCCTTGAGGGAGAGGAGGAGGACGGGCGGGCCCTGCTCCGCCTGGAAGTCCCGGACCACGCCGGCGCGATCGACGGTGCTGCCGTCGAGGCGGAGGAAGGGGATCCCCGCCGTGCGCAGCGCCGGCTCCACCCGGTCGAGGAGCGAGGTCCACTGGGAGAAGACCAGCGCCTTGTGCCCCTCCGCCACCGCCTCGTCGAGCTGCTCGAGGAGGAGCTCCACCTTGGAGGAGCTCTGGGCGTGCTGGCCGGGAACGAGCCCGCTGTGGCACGCCGCCTGGCGGAGGCGGAGGAGCGCCTCCAGCGCGGCGAGCACGCTGCCGCCCGCCTGGAGCTGCTTGACCACGTCCTGCAGGGTGGCGGCGCGCACCGCGTCGTAGACCCGCCGCTCCGCGTCGGTGAGGGTGCAGCGGAGCACCACGTCGGTGCGCGGCGGGAGCTCGGGCGCCACCTCGCGCTTGAGGCGGCGGAGGACGAAGGGCTTGATGCGGGCGCGCAGCCGCTCCGCCGCGCCCGGGACGCCGTCGGCGATCGCCTTCGCGTAGCGCTCCTGGAAGTCCTTCCTGCCCCCCAGCAGGCCGGGGTTGAGAAAGTGGAGCTGGCTCCACAGCTCGTCGAGCCGGTTCTCCACCGGGGTGCCGGAGAGGCAGACGCGGAAGCGGGCGGCGAGCTGGTACGCCGCCTGCGCCACCTGGCTGTCCGGGTTCTTGATCGCCTGCGCCTCGTCGAGCACCACCATCTCCCACCGCTGCGCGGCGAGGAGGGCGGTGTCGAGACGGAGGATGGCGTAGGTGGTCAGGACCACGTCCGCCTCCGCGTCGAGGGTGCGCTGGGCGCCGTGGAAGAGGGAGACCCGCAGCGACGGGCGGAAGCGGGCGATCTCCGCCGCCCAGTTGTGGATCACGGAGGTGGGCGCCACCACGAGGGTGCGGCCGTCGATGGTGGCGATCGCCTGCAGCGTCTTGCCCAGGCCCATGTCGTCGGCGAGGAGCGCGCCCAGGCCCGCCTGCTGGAGGAAGGAGAGCCAGGCGACGCCCTGCTTCTGGTAGCCGCGCAGCTCCGCGCGCAGATCGGCGGGGAACCGCGGCGCGGGCAGACCGGAGAAATCCTCGAGGAGCGGGCGCAGCTTCTCGAACTGCGGCGGGGGCGGCTGATCGAGATCCGCGCAGAGGCGCGCCAGGTCGGGCAGCGCGCAGGCGGGGAGCTGCCCGCTCGCGTCGCGGGCGGCGAGGAGGTCGGCGATGCGGTGGCCGAACTTCTCCAGCCAGTCCAGCGGGAGCGGCGCGATGCCGCCGCCGAGGAGGGGCGCGTGGAGCGATCCCTCCTGCCAGGCGCGCAGCACCGCCGCCGCGTCGGCGCGGCCCCTGCCGCCGCCGGCGGTGGTGAAGGTGACGTCGAACGTGCCGCCCGCGAGGGAGATCTCGGGGACGAGGCGCGGCGCCAGGAAGAAGTTCTCCAGCCCCGCGCCCTCCACCTCGCCGGAGAAGGCGCGCAGCCTGTCGGCCATCGCCACCGCCTCCTCACCGCGGAAGGTGGCCTTGCGGCCGGGAAGCAGCCCCACCTCGCTCTCGAGCTGCCGGGCGAGGCGGCGCTCCGCCTCCTCGTTGCGCAGGGGGATGATCGGCTCGTCGCCGAGGAGGGTCAGGTTGGCGCCGTCGACGCGGGCCACCGGCGGGTCGCCGTAGACGACGGTGGGGAAGACGACCAGGGCGTCGCCCCGCTGCTCGGTCTGCACCACCGCGCGGAGCCGCTGCTTGCTGGTGCGGGGGAAGCGCCGGCTCCGGATCCGCACGTCGATCCGCTCCTGCAGCGAGGGGACCACGCGGGTGACGAGATCCACCACCTGGCTCGCGGGGAAGGGCCTGCCGTTGCGCAGCTCGGCCAGCTCGCGGGCGGTGAGGGGCGGCTCGCCGAAGGGGCGGAGGACGTTTCCCTCGCACAGGGCCACGCCGTTGGCGAAGATCTCCCGCAGCGACGGATCCTTCTCCATGCGCAGGTAGAAGCCCTCACCCTGATCCTCGATCACCGCGATCATCCCGACGCGGCCCCGCGCCACCTGGACGGGAACGCCGTCGAGGCGCACGTCCTCCACCTCGGAGAGCGGCTCGAGGAGCGCGTGCATCGTCTCCCGCGGGAACCAGCCGCGCCGCTTGGTGGAGACGGCGTTGTCGAAGGCGAGGTCCGCCTGCGTGGCGAGGACCTGCGGCCCCTCCACCCGCCCCGAGACCAGGGCGGCGAGGCTGGTGGCGAGGGGCTGCTCCTTGCCGTCCACCACGAGGACGCGGTCGATGGAGAGGCCGGCGGCGGTGCGCTCGAGTCGGTAGCCGACCCGGGCGTGGCTCACCTTCGCCGCGGGGAGCGCCTCGCCCGATTCCGCGGCGCGGCGCATGGCGATCGCCGCCGCCGCCACGTGGACGCAGACGTCGTCGCGCACGTTGCAGTCGCACGACCAGTCCTCCTCGGAGGGGACGAGGATCACCGTGCGCGCCACCTTCTCCGCCGGGGTGGAGACCCTGCAGACCACCTGGTCGCTGCCGGCGCGCTCGCCCAGCACCGCGCCGGCGCGGGCCAGCTCCACGCCCCGCGACCAGGTGGCGCGGGAGCACGATTCGCGGATCGCTTCGAAGAGTTCCTGCATGGGGTCCTTGTCGCCTCGAACGCCCGACGGAGCAAGGCGGGAAATGCTCCGGGCACAACGCGCCGCCGGCGCCGGATTCATCCGCCCGCACCGGGGCGCGCTTGACAGCGGGGCGGACGATGCGTCCGATGCGCCGCATGTTCAAGGGGCTCCTCGCCATCCTGCTCCTCCTCCTCGCAGGCGAGGTCCTGCGTGCGCTGCTCCACCTGCCGGTCCCCGGCAGCGTCCTCGGCATGCTCCTCCTCGTCGCCTCCCTCCGCCTCCGGCTGATCCGGGAGGAGACGGTCCGCCCGACCGCCGACTTCCTCGTCCGCCACATGGCCCTCTTCTTCGTCCCCGCGGCGGTGGCGCTGGTGGCCCAGGGGGAGACCCTGCGTGCGCACTGGCTGCCCATCCTCGCCGCCGCGGTGCCGAGCACCTTCGCCGTCCTCGCGGTGGTGGGTTGGATCCAGCAGCGGGGGGCGAAATGAACGACGCGGTCCTGTGGCTCACCGCCACCCTCCTCGCCTGGAACGCCGCCGCCTGGATCCAGCGGCGCACGGGGCAGCGCTGGCTCCACCCGGTGCTCGTCACCGTGGCGATCCTCGCCGCGGCGCTCCTCGCCTTCGACGTGCCCCTCGCGCGCTACCAGGCGGGCGGCGCCCTCCTCGACTTCTTCCTCGGCCCGTCGGTGGTGGCGCTCGGGCTCACCCTCTACCTGGAGCTGCCGGCGATCCTGCGCAGGGGCGCCCGCCTCGTCGCCGCCCTCGCCGCGGGAAGCGTGGTGGGCGTGGCCACCGCCGCGGGCGCCGCGTGGCTGCTCGGCGCGCCACGCGAGATCGTCGCCTCCGTCGCGCCCAAGTCGGTCACCACGCCGATCGCCATGGGGATCGCCGAGCGGACCGGCGGCCTGCCGTCGATCACCGCGGTGCTGGTGGTGGCGGTGGGGATCCTCGGCGCGGTGGCGGGGCCGCCCTTCCTCCGGGCGATCGGCGTGCGCGATCCCGGCGCGGCGGGGCTCGCCCTCGGCGCCGCCGCCCACGGCCTGGGCGCTGCCCGGTCGATGGAGGAGGGAGAGACCGAAGGGGCCAGCGCCGCCCTGGCGATCGCGCTCCATGGGGTCGCCACCGCCATCGCCGCCCCGCTCTTCCTGTGGCTCCTCTACCGGTGACGGGTGGCGGCAGGGCGGGAGCGAGTCCTACGATTCAGCAATGCCCGGACCCTTGCGGATCGTCAGCTACAACGTGCGCTACTTCGGTCACGCGGTGCGCGGGCTGGCGAGCACCCGCGCGGGCAAGCGGGGGATCGCCCGCGCCCTCGCCGCGCTCGATCCCGTCCCCGACCTGATCTGCCTGCAGGAGGTGGAGACCTCCTCGATCCGGAGCAACATCGGCAGGCCGTACCCGGAGCAGACGCAGCTCGAGTCGTTCATGGAGCAGCTCGACCGCGCCTACGGCGAGCACGGCCTGGTCATGCCCTTCACCGCGCTCTACTTCCGCGCCCACACCTACAAGCTCGGCGACATCTCGCTCTACACCACGGGGCTCGCGGTGCTGGTCAACCTGCAGACCCTGCGCGTGGACATGCACAACGCGGATCAGCCCGCGGGGATCACCCACTACCGCGTGGCCCGCTGGAAGGACCGCAAGCAGACGCGCATCTGCGCGCACCTGCGGCTGAGCGATGGCGAGGGGAGGCCGCTCCACCTCTTCAACACCCACCTCAGCCTGCCGACCCCCTTCGCCCGCGAGTACTGGGCGGTGAAGGAGAAGATGGGCTGGGGGATGAACCAGCTCCACGAGGCGCAGCGCCTCGCGAGCTTCGTGCACCAGCGCACCGACGGCGAGCCCTTCATTGTCTGCGGCGATTTCAACTCGCCGCCCGGCTCGCCGGTCTACCGCTTCCTGTGCGAGGAGGCGGGCTTCGTCGGGGCGCAGGAGCGGCTGGGCCAGATCGATCCTCGCCAGCCCCGGGCCTTCCCCACCGCGGGCTTCATGCGCCTGCGGATGCACCTCGACCACCTCTTCTCCTCGCCCTCCGTGCGCTGGATCGATCTCGACGGCACCTTCCCCTTCGGCGAGGGGCCGTTCGCGGGGCTCTCCGACCACATGCCGCTCATCGGCCGCTTCGTGATCGAGCCCCAGGCGCCGCAGGAGGCCGCCCACGCCCCCGCGACCTGAAGAGGCTTTCATCGCGGCGGCGGGTTGGCGTAGGTTGCGCGCCGAGATGGCCGACACCTGGACCGACGAGCTGGTGGCCGAGCTGCGCAAGCTGCGCTTCGGGCCGCCGGTCACCCACGTCTACAACCCGCTCGAATACGCCCGCGCCTCCTGGGACCGCTACGTGGAGCGCTATGGCCGGGGGCGCCGCGAGGTGATCCTCCTCGGCATGAACCCCGGCCCCTTCGGCATGGCGCAGACCGGCGTTCCCTTCGGCGAGGTCTCCTTCGTGCGCGACTGGCTCCGCATCGAGGAGCCGGTGGGCAAGCCGCCGGTGGAGCACCCGAAGCGCCCGGTGCTCGGCTTCGCCTGCAACAGGAGCGAGGTCTCCGGCGCCCGGCTGTGGGGCTTCGTCGCCGAGACCTTCGGCACGCCGGAGCGCTTCTTCGAGCACTACTTCGTCGCCAACTACTGCCCCCTCGTCTTCATGGAGGAATCGGGGCGCAACCTCACGCCGGACAAGCTCCGCGCGGAGGAGCGCGCGCCGCTCTACGCCATCTGCGATCGCGCGCTGCGGCGGCTGGTGGACGAGATGCAGCCGGAGCTGGTGGTGGGCGTCGGCGGCTTCGCCGAGAAGCGCGCCAGGGAGGCGCTCGCCGGGCGGGACGTCCGCGTCGGCTGCATGCTCCATCCCAGCCCGGCCAACCCGCAGGCCAACCGCGGCTGGGCCGAGGTGGTGCGCAGGCAACTGGCCGAGCTGGGAGCGCCGCTGCCGCGGCAGCCGGCGGACAGGGGGAACGCGTGATCGATGGAATCGACGAGACGCTCGCAGACGCGCTGCTGGCCTTCGCCCGGGCGCTGCTCGAGGCGGAGCTGCGGGGCGCTCCGGCGCCGGTGGCGGTCCTGCCGGAGGGCGCCGCGCCGGGCGGCTTCTTCGTGACGCTCTACGACGAGGCGGGTGAGCTGCGCGGCTCGCTGGGGACCACCGAGCCCGACGCGCCGCTGGCGGAGCTGGCGCCGCGGATCGTGCGGACGGCGGCGTTCGAGGACCCGCGTTTCCCGCCCCTCGACGTACACGAGCTGGGGCGCTGCAGGCTCGCGGTGACGGTGCTCGGCCCGCCGCGCCGGATCACCTCGCCGGACGAGGTGATCCCCGGCGTGACCGCCCTGCGCGTCACCGGCGATCTCTTCGCGGGCACGACGCTCCCCGAGGTGGCCTGGGGGCGGGGCTGGGACGCGGCCACCTACCTGGCCTACGCCTGCCGCAAGGCGGGCCTCCACGCCCTCGCCTGGCAGGATCCCGCCACCGAGGTGCTCGCTTTCCCCTCGCACCGCGCCGCCGAGCCGTTCTGACGAAAGGCGCGCGCCGGGACCGCTCCCGGCCCCGGCGCGCCATGCCGCCGCTGCGCCCCTCGATCAGCCGGTGGGCGACTGCTGCTGCTGCCGCGCCTGGAGCTGCTGCTCCGCCTGCTGCAGGTTGCGCTCCGCGGTCGTCACCTTCTGCTCGGCGCCTTCGAGCTTCGACTCCATCTCCGATTCCTTCGCCCGCTGCTGGGAGAGCGCCGACTCGAACTGCACCGGATCGATGTCGCGCACGCGGGTGTCGCCCTGCTGGCGCAGGGTGAAGTACTCCGCCTGCTCCACCCGCACCTTCGCGGTCTCGACCCGCGTGTCGGCGAGCTCCTTGCGCGCCTTCGCCGCGTCGACCCGCGCCTTGTGGAGCGCGACCCGCTGCTCGGCCACCTTCTGCGCCGCCATCGCGTCGTCGTGCGCCCGCTGCGCCTGGCTGATGTTCTCCTGCCTGCCGGTCTCCTTCGCCGCGTCGAGCGCCTTCTTCGCCGCGTCCACCTGCGCCTTCGCGGCGTCGAGCTCCGCCTCGTAGACCTTGAGCTGGTTCTCCGCGTCGGTCTGATCGACCTGGGCGCGGGCGGCCTCGTCCTGCGCGAGGCGCTGTGCCGCGCGCGCCTGCTCGACCTGCTGCATCTCCCCCGGCGGCACCCGGGCGAGCCACTCCTCCTGGATGGTCGGCGCCTGGCCGGTCTTGCTGCCACCACAGCCCACGGCGAAAGCGGCGCCGAGGACCAGCGATCCGAACGTGACGATCTTCCGCTTCATGCACGCCTCCTTGTCGGGAAGCTGCACATGCGCCGCAGGTGCGGGGAGTCCCTGACCCGACAGCCGCGTGCTAGCTTGGCCGGTCGCCAGGAAGGAGATTCCACCTCGTGAACCTGCTCGCCGCCGTCCTCGTCTTCGGTCTGCTCATCGCCATCCACGAAGCGGGCCACTTCCTGGTCGCCCGCTGGGCGGGCATGCGGGTGGAGAGCTTCTCCATCGGCTTCGGCCCCGCCATCGCCCGGTTCCGCCGCGGCGAGACGGAATGGCGCATCGGCCTCCTCCCCTTCGGCGGCTACGTGAAGATCGCCGGGATGAATCCGGTGGCCGAGGAGGGCGAGGACCGGAGCGACCCGCGGCTCTACGGGAACAAGCCCGCGTGGAAGCGGCTGCTGGTGATCCTCGCCGGCCCGGCGATGAACTACGTGCTGGCGTGGGGGCTGCTGGTGGTGCTCCTCGTCGCCGGCGCCGCCCAGCTCCGCCTCGACACCAACGAGGTGGGCGAGGTGATGCCGGGCATGCCGGCGGCCGAGGCGGGGCTGCGCAGCGGCGACAGGATCCTCGCGGTGGACGGCGCGCCCACGCCCGACTTCCGCGCGGTGGCGGAGGCAGTCTCCGCCCACGAGGCGGAGCCGTTGACCCTCACCGTGGAGCGGGAGGGGCGGCGCTTCGAGGTGGCGGTCACCACCAACGAGCGGGGGCAGATCGGGATCCGCCCGCCGGAGACGGTGGTCTCGTTCGGCCTCGGCGAGGCGCTGCAGCGCGCAACCACCACCACGGTGGTGGGGAGCCTCGCCATCGTGCAGGGGCTGGTCGATCTGATCCGCGGCGAGGCGCAGGGCGGGCTGATGGGACCGGTGGGGATCGCCAGCGAGGTGGCCCGGCAGGCGGAGCGCGGCCTGCGCTGGCTGGCGGGGATCACCGTCAACCTCTCGATCGCCCTGGGCTTCTTCAACCTCCTCCCCATCCCCGCCCTCGACGGCGGCCGCGCCGCCTTTCTCCTGGTGGAGATGGTGCGCCGCCGGCCGGTGGACGCCCGCGCCGAGGCGTGGGTCCACATGATCGGCTTCCTGCTCCTCCTCGGCCTCATCCTGGTGGTGACGGTGGGCGACGTGGGCAGGATCGCGGCCGACTGAGAGACGGAGGAACGAGAACCGCCGCCGGCCCGGGGAGCGCCCGGGACGCGGCGGCGGTCCTTCAGGGGGCGGCGCCCGTCACCGGACGCCGCCGCTGCCTCGCTCGATCAGGGCGCCGGCTCGGCGCCGCAGACGCGGTCGTCGCCCACCTGGTAGAGGGTCGGCTGGCAGACCGACGAGGTGACGCAGTAGAACTGGTCGCGCAGCGTCTTGCCGGCGCGCACCGGCTCCCCGTCGGCGTTGGTCGCCGGGCAGGAGACCACCTGCGGCGTGCCCGTGCCCGGGAAGTCGCTGTTGGGCGGGGTGGCGGCGCACTTGAGGATCGGCGCGTAGAGGGGCGGCTGCTCGCGGATCATCGTCCGATCGCCGAACCACTCGCAGGAGCCGTTGTCGCCGCAGACGTCGGCGGTGCAGTAGCGGGCCTGCCGCTCCTCGAAGCGCGGCTCACCGGGCGAGTGGCCCGCGGTGGCGACGCCGGCGCTGCAGGTGAAGCCGCCGCCGCACGAGTCGGTGGCCGAGCACTCGCACACCTTGAACGAGGGCATCTCCGCGCCCCAGTTGCTGTACCTGGTGCCGCGGACGACCGGGTCGACGCAGCGGTTGCCCGTGCCGCAGTCGCTGTCGGTCTCGCACTGCTGGAGGGCGGCGGAGCCGACGCCGCACCACACCTCGAGGCCCGCGGAGCTGCAATCCCAGTGGCCGGGGCACTCCTGGTCGTACTGGCAGCCCCAGTGGCAGCGCGCCACCTGGTCGGCGTCCATCATGCACTTCGGGGGCGAATCCGGGTGGTTGGTGGGACCGCCGACGCACTCGGAGTGCTGCTGGCAGCCGATGGAGTTGGGATCGCACCACTGCGCCTCGTCCATGGCGTAGCACTCGCCGATCGGCACGTTGGCGGGCGGCGTGAGGGGAGCCCCCTCCTCCTGGCGGGTGAGCTTGCTGATCATCGGCTCGCCCGCGCAGAACTCGCCGATCCGGCAGTCGCGGGAGGCGCCGCCGCTGTCGATGCAGTTCTTCTCCTCGCAGGTGCCGGTGCCGGGGGCCGCCGGGTTCTCCACGCACTTGTAGGCGACGGCGCAGTCCTCGTAGTCGATGTTGGCGCCGCAGCCGGCGCGGGGATCCTCACCCGGGCGGCAGACGTCGTAGACGCAGGTGTTCTGCGTGGGATCGGCCTTCATGTCGCAGTAGCCGAGGTAGATGCCGCCCGCGGGCTCGGGGCACTCGCGGTCGTTGAGGCAGGCGGGCCTGGTCTCGTCCGCGGCGCTCTTCGGACGGCAGCGCTTCTCCGAGCTGCCCTGCTCCTGGACGCAGATGAAGGTGCCGGTGCCGCCGTCGTAGGCGGCGCACTCGGCGTCGGTCTCGCACGGGCTGGCGCACTTGCCCTGGCCGAAGAAGGCGACCGTCGAGCACTCGGAGAGGAGATCCGGATCGAGCCCCTCCATGGTGGCGTGGCAGACCAGGCCGGTGGCGCAGCCCTGGGAGCTCTTCGACTCGTAGTCGTACTTGCAGGCGGGGATGCAGATCTGGCGGGCCCTGTCGCAGATCGGGGCGGCGGGGTTGTCCGCGCAGTCCGCGTCGGTGAAGCAGGGGTTCATGTCGGCGCAGTCGCCGCCCTGCGGCACGCAGAAACCGGCGAGGGCCGGGTTGCCGCCCTGCTCGGGATCGACGTTGGCCGGGAGGGTGCCGGCGGGGCAGCTGCCCTGGCGCACCGGCAGGCAGACCGCCATCTCCTCGCCGTCGTAGTTGAAGAGGCGGCACTCGGCGGGGTCGTCGAAGACGACGCTGTTGCTGCCGCACTCACGGCTGGTCTGGCACGGCGAGCAGGTCGGCGTGCGGCGGCGGCAGACGCCGCTGAACGGCTCCTCCACCGACTCGTCCGGGATGCAGACGCAGTCGCCGATGTTGGGGCAGTAGTCGAAGCCGCGGGTGGTGCCGCAGGTGTTGTCGTTCTGGCACTTCTCGGCCTCGATGCAGCGGCCGAAGGTGGCACTCCCCTCGGTGTCGTCGCAGCGGAGGCCGTTGTCGAAGCCGCAGTCCGCGTCGATCTTGCACCTGGGGCGGCACTCGCCGTCCACGCAGATGCCGTCCGGGCCGCAGTCGGGGTCGGCCTCGCAGGGCCGGGGGACGCAGGCGCCTTCCTTGCACTCGTGCAGCGGCTCGCAGTCCTCGTTCACGGTGCACTCGGGCCCGCCGCCGGAGCCGCCGGTGCCACCCGCACCGCCGGTGCCGCCGCCGGTGCCGCCCGGGCCGCTGCCCGCGTCGCCGCCGTTTCCATTGTCGGAGCTACAGCCCGGCGCAAATGCCGCCACCGACGCGATCATCATCGCGACGAGCGGCAGAGCGCGGGTCAGGGAGGGAGACTTCATTCGCGATTCTCCTGCGAAAAGCGCAGATACGAGCCCGGACGGGCCGGGATAGACGCCTGGAGGTGGCGGAGTGTGCCATGTATTGCAAACGGACGGCAACCGTCGCCCCGCCCGTCCGGCAGGGGAATGGCCGTCCGCCAGCGATGTGGGGAGAAGACCTTGCGGATCACCCTGCTCTACTTCGCCGCCGCCCGGGAGGCGGCCGGCACCGATCGCGAGCCTTTCGAGCTTCCCGCGGGGGCCGACGTGGCGGCGCTCCTCGCCGCTGCCGCGGCGCGCCATCCCGCGCTCGCCCCGCTCCTGCCCCGCTGCAGGGTCGCGGTGGGTCACGCCTTCGCCGCCGCCACCACGCCCCTCGCGCCGGAGGCGGAGGTGGCCATCATCCCGCCGGTGGCGGGTGGGAGCGGCTCCCCCTGCCGCCTCTCCGCTGCGCCCCTCTCCCTCGACGAGGCGGTGGCGGCGGTGCGGGGCGACGACGCGGGCGCCGTGGTCACCTTCACCGGCCAGGTCCGGGCCTCGAGCCGCGGGAGGGAGGTGGTCCGCCTCGACTATGAGGCCTTCGGCCCCATGGCGGAGAAGCAGCTCCGCGCCATCGCCGCGGAGTGCGCGGCGCGGTGGCAGGGGAGCCGGGTCGCCATCCTCCACCGCACCGGCACCCTGGCGGTCGGCGAGATCGCCGTGGTGATCGCCGCCGCGGCGCCCCACCGCGCGGAGGCCTTCGCCGCCTGCCGCCACGCGATCGAGCGGCTCAAGGAAGAGGTGGCGATCTGGAAGAAGGAGCACTTCACCGACGGCACCGAGTGGGTCGGTCTCGGGCCCTGACGCGCCCCCGCCGATCGCTTGCTCCGCCGGTGGGGCGTGCCGAACTTCCCTTGGTCCCCTGGAGGCATCGCGCGGGAGGCGAGGATGGGTCGTCACTACCCCGACATGCACGCCGATCCGGTCAAGCAGCACGGCTACTACTACTCGAAGAAGGCCAACAAGCTCGCCCGGCTCAAGGTGGGTGACAAGCTGCCCCGCCACATGGGGCCGTGGGAGTTCATCGCCCGGGACGACGAGGGGACCTCCTCCGAGATCCTCCAGCGCCTGCGCCGCATGCACCCGGAGATCGACCCCTACCGCCTCTCCTTCGCCACCTCGACGCCGGTGGACATGGAGCACCTGGTCCGCAAGCGCTGGATGCTGCAGTGGGGCTGGATCGCCGCGGGGGCGCTGGCGCTGGGCCTCGGCCTCTGGCTGGGGAGCCGGCGGCTGCGCCTCCGCTAGCCGGCGCCTTTCGTGACGCCCCGGCACGCTTCGATTAGAGTCCCGACGACGCGGGCCCGGACAGCCAAGGCCGTGTGTGTCGGAGACTGACTTGAAGATCCTCATTGCCGACGACGACGATTCGGTCCGCCGCCTCCTCGCCCTCGAGGTCCGCTCCCTCGGCCACGAGGTGGTGGAAGCGAGCGACGGCGCGATGGCGGTGGAGCGCGCCCTCGCCGAGGCGCCGGATGCGGTCTTCCTCGACGTGCTCATGCCCCGTCTCAACGGCTTCGACGCACTGGCCCGGCTCCGCGAGCGGGGGTACGCCGGCAAGGTGGTGATCATTACCGCGCTCTCCTCCACCACCACCGAGCAGCTCGACGCGGGCACGCCGCCGGACGCGATGCTCTCCAAGCCCTTCCGCAAGAAGGACGTGGCCCGCATCCTCGAGGAGCTCGTCGCTCGTTGACGCCGCGCCGCCGCTGCGGCAAAGCGGCGCCCATGCTCCTCGCCTTCGATCTCGACGGCACCCTCGTCGACTCGCGCCACGACATCGCCGCTGCAGCCAACGCCGCCCTCGCCGAGGTGGGCCTTCCCCGCCGCCCCGAAGCGGAGGTGGCCGGCTTCGTGGGCGGCGGCGCCCGCAACCTGATCGCCCGCTGCGTCGAGCCCCACGGGGAGAAGCTGGAGGAGGCGCTGGCCGCCTGGCACCGCCACTACGCGGCGCGCCTCCTCGAGACGACGCGGCCCTATCCCGGGATCGAGACGCTCCTCGCGGCGCTGGGGCGCGCGCACGTGCTGGCGGTGGCCACCAACAAGCCGGGCCGCTACGCCCGCGCGATCTGCGACGCCCTCTTCCCCGGCCGCTTCGCGCAGGTGATCGGCGGCGACGAGGCGCCGCGCAAGCCGGACCCGGCGATGCTGATCGAGATCGCCGCGCGGCAGGGCGAGCGGGTGGCGGCCTACGTGGGCGACATGGAGATCGACGCCCGCACCGCCGAAGCGTACGGCTGCCCCTTCGTCGCGGTGGGCTGGGGCTTCGGCGCCTTCCCCGCCGAGGCGAAGGTGGCGCGCTCCGCGGAGGAGCTGGAGCGCCTGCTCGCAGCGGTGCGCTAATCCCCGAGGGTGGCGGTCACCAGGGAGCGGAGGAGCGGCTCGTCCACCGCGCCGAGGTGGGCGGTGGCCACCTTCCCGTCCCTGCCGATCACCACCAGCGTGGGCAGCGCGGTCACCTCGAACGCGCGGGCGGCGCTGCCGTCGTCCAGCGCCACCGTGAGCCCCTCGAGCTTCTGCCTGCGGAGGAAGTGGCGCACCAGCTCCTCCCGGCGATCCCCGTCGTCGCCGTTGACCGCCACGGTGACCACGCCCTTCCCGGCGAGCTCCTCGCCCACCTTGCGCACGACCGGCATCGACTCGACGCAGGGCGCGCACCACGTGGCCCAGAAGTCGAGCACCACCACCTTGCCCCGCAGGGCGGCGAGGTCGAGGGTGCCCCCGTCGAGCAGGGGGATCTCCACCGTCGGCGCGTCGCTCCCCGCGGCGGGGAGGCGGTGGCCGTCGCGCCCCACGGAGACGATCCCCACCGCCACCAGCAGGGCGGCGATCGCCGCGAGGAGGAGCCTGCCGCGGGGGTCGCGCGGTTCGGGCGGGAGCGTTTCGTCCATGGGCCGAGCGCTACCACGAAGAGAGCCGGCTATCCACAGCGGGAGAACTCGACTGCCGCCGGGCCGGGGCACACGATGGCGCCATGTTCGGCTTCCTGAAGTTCCTCTTCCTCTGCGTCCTCGCCATCGCGGCGGGGGTGGCGGCGGTGGCCATCCCCATCGACGGCAAGACCGGCGCCGAGCACGTGCGCGCCCTGGTGGAGGGAGCGCTCGCCCCCGCCCCCGCTGCGGCGCCGCCGGCGAAGAAGAAGCCTGCCGCGGAGGCGCCGCCCCGCATGGCGCGGCAGCGGCCGAGCCAGCCCGCGGCGGATCGGCCGCCGGCGGACGCCCCCTCCGAGGAGGATCGCGCCGCCCTCGAGCGGCTGATCGGCGAACGGGTGCGGTGATCGGCCGGCCCGCGAGGGTGCAGTTCGTTCCCAGGCCCGTGTCGTGCGTGCGCTTCGTGCCCACCCTCAATGGAAGGGGGATGGAGGCGCGATGCGGCGATTCGAACGTACGGCAACCGTGGCGGCTCTACTGGCCCTCCTGCTCGGTCCGGCGGCCGCCGGCGCCGGGGAGGAGCGGCGGTTGTGGACCGAGCTTCCGCCTCCATCGGCGACGGCGACGCCCACCCAGGCGAACGGCAGCCCGGATCACGGGCTGCCCAACCTCTCGGCGCTGGTGAAGCGCGCCGCCCCGGCGGTGGTCTCGATCATCGTCGAGGAGTCGGCGCCGATGGAGCTCGATCCCAGCGATCCGCTCCACGACTTCTTCGATCGCTTCTACGGCGACGAGCCGACCGAGGGGCTGGGCACCGGCTTCGTGATCGAGTCCTCGGGCCTGATCCTGACCAACGCCCACGTGGTGGAGCACGCCTCGAAGATCCGCGTGGTCCTCGAGGACGAGGGCTTTCCCCACGAGTACGTGGCGCAGGTGGTGGGGCGCGATCCCGCCACCGACCTGGCGCTGCTCCGCGTCGACGCAAGCAGGCCGCTCCCCGTCCTTCCCCTCGGCGACTCCGATCAGGTGGAGATCGCCGACTGGGTGGTGGCGATCGGCAACCCCTTCGGCCTCGCCCAGTCGGTCACCTTCGGGATCGTCTCGCAGATCAACCGCACCGGCGTCACGCCGCAGGGGCGGGAGGGCTACTTCGACTTCATCCAGACCGACGCGTCGATCAACCCGGGCAACAGCGGCGGCCCGCTCCTCAACCTGCGGGGCGAGGTGGTGGCGGTCAACAACGCCATCAACGCCTCGGGACAGGGGATCGGCTTCGCGGTGCCGATCAACATGGCGAAGATGGTGATCCCCCAGCTCGCCAGGCAGGGGAAGGTCACCCGCGCCTGGATCGGCCTCTCGATCCAGGACGTCACGCTGGAGCTGGCCAAGTCGATGGGGCTCCGGCAGCCGCGGGGCGTGGTGGTGAGCGACGTCACCGAGGGCGGCCCCGCCCAGAAGGCGGGGCTGCGCCAGGGCGATCTCATCGTGAGCTGGAACGGCAAGCCCGTGCGCGGCGCCCACCGCCTGCGCTGGGACGTGGCCTGCTCCCCCATCGGCGGCAAGGTGCCGCTGGAGGTGGTGCGCGAGGGCAAGCGGATCCAGCTGACCATCGTGCCGAAGGAGCAGCCCGGCGAGAAGCGCGCCGCGGCGGAGCCCGCCGCCCTCGATCGCCTCGGTCTGCGCCTGGGCGCGCCCGGCCCCGAGGCGGCGATCCTCGCCGGCACGCAGATGGGCGCCGGGGTGACCGAGGTGCTCCCCGGCAGCCGCGCGGCGCAGGCGGGGCTGCAGGCGGGCGACCTGATCGTCGGCTTCAACGAAGAGCCGGTGGCCAGCGCCGCCCAGCTCGCCGCGCTGCTCCGCGACGCGGCGCCGGGCACGCTCCTCGAGCTGCTGGTGCGCCGCGCCGGCCGCGACGTCTACGTGCCCTTGCGCGTGCCCTAGACTCACGCCCGCCTGCCGCTCTCGCCCAGGGTGACCGCGGCGCCGATCAGGTGGGCGAGCCGGAGCGGCTCCGGCACGTTGCCGCGATCGGTGATCCGCGCCAGCGCCGGCCCCACCTCCGCCGGATCGGCGCCCTGCACCTGGAAGGTGAACGGCGGGTGGTGGTGGAACGGCCCCGCCCGCCGCAGCATCGCCAGGCGCCGCTCCGGGTGGGGGAGCCGCCGCAGGGCGCGCTCCACCGCCGCCATGTCGGGCAGCCGCCGCATCACCGCGGCGCAAGGCAGCCCGAGCCTGCGGGAGAGGAGCGGCAGATCGACCACGTTGAAGCCGCCCAGGGTGATCCCGTCGAGGAGGACGAGGTGGAGCTGGGGGAGGAACTTGCCCCCTTCGAGCAGGCGGCAGAGCGCGTCGGTCGCCCGCCAGCCGTCCACCCGCACGTGCCCCCAGACCATCCCCTCGAAACGGGTGCCCGCGCAGACCACCCCCGCCACGTGGGCGGTGGCGCCCCGCCTGCGGACGAAGGGCGCGTCGTCGAAGCCGATGGCCCGGAGCGTCTTCCATGGCGGGGGGAGCCGGGAGGTCCTCACGTGGGCGGCGCGACGATGGGCAGGGTGAAGGTGAAGGTGGTCTTCTCCTCGGGAACGCTGGCCGCAACGATGGTGCCGCCGTGGGCCTCCACCAAGCCCCGGGTGATGTAGAGGCCGAGTCCCAGCCCCGCCACCGCCCGATCCCGCGCGCTCCGCGCCCGGTAGAAGCGATCGAAGAGGGAGGGCATTTCCTCCGCCGCGATCCCCGGCCCCTCGTTGATCACCCGCACCTCCACCATCTCGCCGCGGGCCCCCACCTCCACGTCGATGGGCGCCTCGGGAGCGCCGTACTTCGCCGCGTTGGAGAGGAGGTTGGCGAGGATCTGCTCCACCCGCTGCGGATCCGCCTCCACCAGCGGCACCTCGCCGGTGGCGCGCACGCGCACCTCGTGGCCGGTGAGCTCGTCCTCCATCCGCTCCGCCACCTCGCGGGTGAAGGCGCAGAGATCGAGGGGCCCGCGGCGGAGGGCGAGGCGCCGCGCCTCGAGGCGGGAGACGTCGAGGAGATCGCCGATCATCCTGTTGAGCTGGCGCGCCGCGGAGACGATGTGGTCGATCTTCCCGCCGGCGGCCATGCCCCGCGCGAGCGCGCGGGCGAGGAGCTGCGCCTGCGCGTGGATCACCGTGACCGGCTGGCGGAGATCGTGGGCCACCACCGAGGTCCACTCCTCCCGCATCCGCTCCAGCTCCTTGAGCCGGGTGATGTTCTCGCAGATCGCCACCGCCCCGAGCTGCCTGCCCCGGTCGTCGCGGATCGGCCCAGCGCTCACCAGTCCGGTGGCGTAGCTGCCGTCCGCGGCGCGGAAGCAGATCTCCTCGGCGTGGACCACCTCGCCCGCCAGGGCGCGGACCAGCGGCATCCGCTGCTGCGGGAGCGGCGTGCCCTCCGCGTCGCAGAAGTGCATGGCCATGCCCTCCGGCGTGGCGTCGGGCGGGATGGAGCCGAAGAGCTCGTGGGCGCGCTGGTTGGCGCGCATCCTGCCGTCCGCGGAGACGAGGATGATCGCCACCGGCGAGCGCTCGATCAGCGTGTCGAGCCAGGTGCGCTCCGTGGCCAGCGCCTGCAGGAGCCGCTCCCGCTCCCGCGCCGCCTCCACCTCCTCGGTCACGTCGCGGATCGCGCCGAGGACGCGGGTGCCCGCGGGGCCGCGGCGCACCGCCGCGCGGGAATGGAGGGTGCGCACCGCGCCGTCGCTGCGGACGATCCGGTGGACGATCTCGAAGGGCCGCCCGCTCTTCACCGCCCGGGTGAACGCGGCGACGACCCGCTCGCGATCGTCGGGATGGAACGTCTCCACGAGCTGGTCCAGGGGAAACGGGCCGTGATCGGGCGGGAGGCCGAAGATCCGCAGCCCCTCCGCGGAGCCGGTGACGAGGCCCGTCTCGAGGTCGATCTCCCAGTGGCCGACGCGGGCGATCGCCTGCGCCTCGGCGAGCTGCTGCTCCCGCGCGCGCAGCGCCTCCTCCGCGGCGAGCCGCTCGGTGATGTCCTGCACCCGGGAGATGAAGTACCAGGGCGCGCCCTCCGCGTCGCGCACCAACGAGACGCCGACGCTGGCGGTGACCACGCGACCGTCCTTGCGAACGTAGCGCTTGTCCACTTCGTAGCGGGGGATCCTGCCGTCGACGAGCGTGTCACGCTGATCGAGGTCGCAGGCGAGGTCGTCGGGATGGGTCACGTCCTGCCAGCGCATCGAGAGGAGCTCCTCCTCGGTGTAGCCGAGGATCTCGCAGAGCATCTTGTTGACCCGCAGGTAGCGCCCGGTGAGGGAGACCACGGCGATGCCGATCGGCGCTTCGTCCACCGTGAGGCGGAAGCGCTGCTCGCTGTCCCGGAGCTGCGCCTCGACGCGGCGGCAGCGCTCGAACTCCAGCCGGATGCGCTCCAGCTCGGCGGCGGGCGAGGCGCCATCCGCGGCGGCGGGCGCCGGCGCCCAGGTGGCGGCGATCCCCCGCACGCCGATCCGGGCGAGGGCCTCCGCGGTCGGGAGCTCCTCCGGCGCGAGGGGCGTGTCGCGGGCGAGGACCACCACCGCCTCGGTCTCCCCGTGGCGCGCGGGGATGGCGGTCGCGGCGGGGAGCCCCACCTCCTCGAGGAGCTGGCGGCTCCATTCCAGCTCCGGTGCTTCCTCCGACAGCGTGCAGGAGACGGGGTGGCCGCTGCGGAGCGCCGCCGGCTCGATCGCCGGCGCGTCCAGGGGGAGGTGGCCGAGCCGGTGGCGCGCCCCGGTGGAGAGGTCGCGTGCCGCCGCGAGGCGGAGCTCGCCGTCGTGCCGGACGAGGAGCCACGCCGCCGAGCTGCCGAGCAGGGGACAGGCGGTCTCGAGGATCCCCGCAGCGCGCTCCTCGAGGCCGACGCCGGGCGTCAGGAACCAGGCCAGTCGAAGGATCACCTCCGCTGGTGTCACTGCGCCGGCGCCTGGCGACCCCATCTCCGGGGCACCCGGCTTGTCGCCACCCCCGTGCTCCATCGGTCCCCGCTCCGGGGACCGCGCGCCACGTCCCCGTTCCGCTACCATGGTGTCGGGTGCCGCCACGGCCAACCGACGCGGCCTGTGTGCGGTGGGTCACATCCCGCCCCGCCCCCCGGGTGGCGCGTCCCGCGGCGCCGGGACATGCTCCCCCCTCTTCCACCCAGGCAGGAGGCACCCATGGGTCAGTTCTCCGATTTCATCCGAGAGAAGGGGCTGGACGCCGAGCAGATCCTCCGGGTCTCGCGGCGGCTCGAGAGCCTCACCGACGAGGACCGCGAGCTGATGCGGAAGCGCGCGGTGAAGCGCCGCACCGCCGCGGGGCAGTCCTACGAGGAGGCGAACATCGCCAAGCCGCGGAGCGGGAGGCCGCTCCGGCCGGGCCACCTCGAGGCGGCGATGAACGACGAGCCGGTCCCGGGGCCGGTGCGCACCAAGCTGGTCCGGGCGATCAACGCCATCCTCGAGAAGAAGGGGCAGGAACCGGTCCGCGCGCCCCAGCTCTTCGGCAACGTGCCCGGCAGGCAGGGCAAGAAGCCGCGCTGACGGTTCGTTCTCGCGAACGGGCGGCAATAAGCGCCCCGAACCGGCCGCGGGCCCGCCTGCCCGCCGCCCACTGCCCCGGCGGGTCGTGGTAGATCCGACGCTCCATGACCCGTCCTTCCCGCAGAGAGATCGTGCGCTGGGGGATCGCCGCAGCGATCCTCGGCCTGGCCCTGCTCCTCCTTCCCCGCCTCGAGGACGAGGCGCGGCTGGCGACGCTCACCGCCACCTTCGACGAGGCGCTGGCGGAGGTGCGCGAGCAGCTCCCCGAAAAGCGGCCGGACCTGGCCCGGCCCTTCCCCGTCGCGCTCCACTTCGAGGGAAAGGCGATCGAGGGCGCGAAGGAGATGCTCCGCTCCCGGGTCCGCGCCGCGCCCGACCTCCAGATCACCACCAGCGGCCATCCGCTCCACATCCTCGCCGAGACGCAGAAGGACGGGCGGCTCTTCGTGGGCATCGCCTACGACGAGCACTCCTCGGCCCCCCTCGTGGTCGAGAAGTTCAGAAAGCCGATCTCGGTCTGGGCGGCGCTGCCGCCGCTCCTCGCCATCGTGCTCGCCTACGCCACGGGCAGGCTGATCCTCTCGCTGGTGGTGGCGATCGTCGCCGGCGCGGTCCTCTCGGCGGGCTGGAACCCCTTCGCCTTCGTGCCCCGGGCGCTGGTCGACTACGGCTGGAAGGCCACCTTCACCGACGGCTTCAAGCTCTGGATCTTCGTCTTCACCACCGCCCTCATCGGCCTGGTGGGACTCGCCACCCGCGCGGGCGGGATGCAGGGCGTGGTCCGCCGCCTCGCCCGCGTCGCGAAGGGTCGCCGCTCGGCGCAGGTGATCACCTGGCTGATGGGGCTGGCGATCTTCTTCGACGACTACGCCAACACCATCCTCGTGGGCGGCACCATGCGCCCCCTCACCGACAGGTTCCGCATCTCCCGTGAGAAGCTCTCGTACCTGGTCGACTCCACCTCCGCGCCCATCGCGGGGATCGCTGTGATCTCCACGTGGATCGGCTACGAGGTGGGGCTGCTCGGCGACCTGGCGAAGGGGCTCGGCCTGGGGATGGACGGCTACGGGATGTTCTTCGCCGCCCTGCCCTTCCGCTTCTACTGCATGTTCACCCTCGTCTTCACCGGCCTGGTGGTGTGGAGCGGGCGGGACTTCGGGCCGATGCTGCGCGCGGAGCGGCGCGCCTTCGAGACCGGCGCGGTGCTGCGGGAAGGGGCGCGCCCCCTCAGCTCGGTCACCTTCCGCAACGCGGAGGCGAAGGAGGGGATCCCCACCCGCGCCCGGGTGGCGGTGGTGCCTGTGGCGGTGGTGCTCGCGCTGACGCTCCTCGGCCTCCTCTTCGACGGCGGGGGGCTGGCGCGGGTCGCCGCCGATCCCCTGGCGCTCTTCTCCTTCACCGTGTGGCGCGACGCCTTCGGCGCCGCGGAGCACTCCACGCTCGTGCTCGCGGTGGCGGCGCTCACGGGCTCCGCGGTGCTCTTCGCAATGGTCCTCGGCGGCAGGCTGCTCGATGCCCGCGAGGCGGCGGTGGCCTATGGCAGGGGCATGTCCACGATGTGGATGGCGATCGTCATCCTCACCCTCGCCTGGGGGATCAAGGCGGCGTGCGACGACCTCGGCACCAGCCACCTGCTCGTGGCGGGGCTGCGCGACGTGGTCCACCCGGCGGCGCTCCCGCTGGCGATCTTCTTCCTCGCCGCGCTGGTCGCCTTCTCCACCGGCACCTCCTGGGGGACGATGGGGATCCTCCTGCCCGTCGCGGCGCCGCTCGCGTACCACCTCGCCGGACCGGAGGGGATGTTCCTCTCCCTGGCGGCGGTGCTCGACGGGGCGATCTTCGGCGACCACGCCTCGCCGATCAGCGACACCACGGTGATGTCGTCGATCGCCGCGTCGTCGGACCACCTCGACCACGTGCGGACGCAGCTCCCCTACGCCACGACCTGCATGCTGGTGGCGGCGCTCCTCGGCTACGGCTGGAACGCGCTCGGCTGGGGCTACGCCTCCACCTGGATCGCCGCGCCGGTGGCGCTGGCGGCGATCGTCTTCGGCCTGGGCAGGCGGGTGGAGGGGAGCGGGAACGCCGCCGCACCCGCCACCGCGATCGAGCCGCAGGTCTGATCAGGCGCCCCCACGGGGATCGCCCTTGCGCCGCGGCACCGGCACCAGGCTCCGCTGCACCTGCTTCACCGCCGCGGTGAGGAGCTCCACCTCCCGCTTCGTCGGCTCCGCCCGGACGAGCAGCCGGCGCAGCTCGGCGAGGATGTGGTGGGGCTGCTGCGGGTTGAGAAAGCCCGCGTCGAGGAGCGCCTCGCGGGAGAAGTCCATCAGCCGATCGACCGCTTCCCGGGTGGCCATCTCCGCCTTCTGCCGCGGCGGCCGCGCCTCGCGCTGGGCGACGTGGAGCTCGTAGCAGAGGATCGCCGCCGCCTGGGCGAGGTTGATCGAGGGCTGGTCCTCGCTGGTGTCGATGCGGCAGATGGCGTCGCACCGCTCGATGTCCGCGTCGGTGAGGCCGTGGTTCTCGCTGCCGAGGACGATGCAGGCGGTGCCCCCCGCCTGCACCCGGCGGAAGGCCTCCTCCGCCATCTCCCTGGGGGAGAGGGCGACGCGGCGGCGGATGGTGCGGCTGGTGGTGCCGCAGACCCAGGTGAAGGGGGCCACCGCCTCCTCGAAGGTGCGGGCGATGTACGCCTGCTCCACCACGTGCTCCGCCTTGACCGCGGTGCGGGTGTCGAAGTGGTAGGTGGCGGGATCGGCGATCACCATCCGGTCGAAGCCGAAGTTGGCCATCGCACGGGCGACGCCGCCGACGTTGTCCGCCATCCGCGGCCGGTAGAGCACGATCCCCACATCGCTCGCCATTTCCCGTATCCTTTCGCGCCGATGCGCGTCGCGACCTACAACATCAAGCATGGCGCCCTCAAGGGGCGCGAGGCGATCGAGGCGGTTCTGCGCCGGATCGGCGCGGACCTGGTCGGCCTGCAGGAGGTCGACGTGGGCGTGCGCCGCTCCGGCGGCGTCGATCAGGCGCGCCACTTCGCCGCCGCGCTTGGCCTCGAGTCGGCCTTCGGCCCCGCCTTTCCCCACGGGGGCGGACTGTACGGCGTGGCGCTCCTGAGCCGCTGGCCCGTGCGCGTCGCCGAGGCGATCCCGCTCCCCGCCGTCGGGGAGCCACGGGTGCTGCTGGTGACCGAGCTCGCCCATCCGGAAGGCCCGCTCACCGCCGCGGTCACCCACTTCGGTCTCGATCCCGGCGAACGGATCCGCCAGGCGGAGGTGGTCGCCGCCCGCCTCGCCGGCATCGACCGGCTGATCCTCGTCGGCGACTTCAACGCGAGCCACTCCGAGGCGTCGCTGGCGCCGCTGCGGGCGCGGCTCGTCGACGCGGCGGTCGCCCTCGGCCGCGCCCCGCTGCGCACCTACCCCTCCGACGCCCCCACGATCGGCATCGATCACGTCCTCCTCGGGCCGGGCATGCCCCCGCCCCGCCGCGTGGAGGCCATTCCCGCCGACGCATCGGATCATCTTCCGGTCGTGGTCGATCTCGGGTAGAAGCCCGCCAACCCGAGCCAAGGGAGCGCGCCATGGTCGCCAGAGACGTCCTCCAGCAGCAGCTGAACCACACCCTTCGCGAGACCGACCTTCCCCTGCCCGGAAGGCGCCAGGGCAAGGTCCGGGACACCTACGACCTGGGCGACAGGATGCTGCTCGTCGCCACCGATCGCCTCTCCGCGTTCGACGTGGTGCTGACCACCGTTCCGTTCAAGGGGCAGATCCTCAACCAGCTCGCGTGGTGGTGGTTCGAGCAGACGAAGGACGTGGTCCCCAACCACGTGATCAGCCAGCCCGATCCCAATGCCCTCCTCGCCCGCAAGTGCAAGGCGCTGCCGGTGGAGGTGGTGGTCCGCGGCTACATCACCGGCTCGCTGTGGCGCGACTACACCGCGGGCAAGGCGGGGGTCTACGGAATCGACTTCCCCGCAGGTCTCCGGAAGGACCAGGCGTTCGCCGAGCCGATCATCACCCCCTCCACCAAGGAGGAGGTGGGGCACGACGAGCCGATCTCGTCCGCCGAGGTGGTGAAGCGCGGCCTCTGCCCCGCCGACCTGTGGGAGGAGGTCCAGAAGAAGGCGATCGCGCTCTTCAAGCGGGGGCAGGAGCTCGCCGCGGCGCGCGGGCTGATCCTCGTGGACACCAAGTACGAGTTCGGCCTCGCCGGTGACGAGCTGCTGGTGATCGACGAGATCCACACCCCCGACTCCTCGCGCTACTGGGAGGCGGCGGAGTACGAGAAGCGCTTCGAGGCCGGCGAGGAGCAGCGGATGCTCGACAAGGAGAACATCCGCCAGTGGCTGATCAAGGAGCGCGGCTTCCAGGGCCACGGCACGCCGCCGGAGATCCCCGCGGACGTCCGCTGCGACCTGGCGGAGAAGTACGTGATGAACTACGAGCGCCTCACCGGCGAGGCGTTCCAGCCCGCCACCGGCGAACCGCTCGCGCGCCTCGAGCAGAACCTGCGGGCGGCGGGCATCCTGTAGGCCGGCTCGCGAAGGCCCGTGCCGCACCAGACGGCACGGGCCTTCTTCGTTCCTCCTACGGCGCTGCCTCGAGGGCGCAGGACGCGCTGCAGCCGTCGCCGTCCACGCCGTTGCCGTCGTCGCACGCCTCCCCCGTATCGAGCACGCCGTCGCCGCAGCGGGCGGGCTGGCAATCGGACCGGCAGGCGTCCGGCGCGTCGTCGTCGTTTCGTGGCGGCGGCACCGCCTCCGGCGCGCCGGGGCTCCCCCAGCACGCGAGGACCTCGGGCGGCCCGGCGACGCGGCCGCAGGAGAAGCCTTTGCCCCAGCGCGACAGGGTGAGGTGGCTGATCTTCCCGGGCGGCGCGAGCTCCGCGCCCTCCGGCGGCGCCCCCCAGCAGACCGTCGCGCTGGAGTTGGCGTCCCAGCCGCAGGTGTGGGTGCTCCCCGCGGCGATCGTCTGGAGCCGGAGGCCGGGGGGCGGCGAGGCCTGGCCGTGGCTGTCGTCACCCCAGCAGACCGGCGCGCCGCCGCCCGCTCCCTGGAGGATGGCGCAGCCGTGGCGCGTGCCGACGGCGAGGGCCTGGTACCAGCCGGGCGGCGGCGTCGCCTGGCCCGCGTCGTTCTCGCCCCAGCAGGAGAGGAGCCCCTCGGCGGTCCGGGCGCAGAGGTGCCTGTCGCCCGCGCCGAGCTCCACCCAGAACTCGCTCGTCACCGGCAGGACGAAGGGGACGTCGCCCCAGCAGGCGAGGGCGCCGTTGCTCCGCCTGCCGCAGGTGAAGTCCCTCCCCGCGGCGAGGAGGTTGAAGCGCTGCGCCGGCGCGTCGAGCTGCCCCCTGTCGTTGGCGCCCCAGCAGTGGACCAGGTTCTCCTGATCGGTGGCGCAGGCGTGGCGCTGCCCGACCCCCAGGGAGAAGAACGCATTGAACGGGGGCGCGCTCTGTCCGTGATCGTTCCTGCCCCAGCAGCGCACCCGATCGCCCGTGTCGATGATGCAGGTGAAGTCCTCGCCCCTGCCGATGCGGAGGACGAAGCCGGTGCCGTCGTCGCACCCCTCCCATCCCGGCTCCACGTCGCCGTCGCCGCAGAACTTCTGGATCCCCTGGATGTAGTTGCAGGTGTTCTCGCTGCAGAGGGTACAGCGGGTGCCGTAGGCGCAGGTGAGATCCTGCCCGGTGCCCCAGTCGCAGGTCTCCCCCGCTTCCACGGTGCCGTTGCCGCAGGTGGGCAGCACGCAGGTGGCGGGGCAGGCGCCGACGAGCTGGCCGTTGATCGGCGGCCTCGACACCGGCGGCGGGCCCCAGCAGTCGAGGACGCCCTCCTCGTCGATGCCGCAGCCGTACGAGTACACCGTGCGGATCTGCCGCCAGGTTCCCGCAGGAACGGAGCGCTGGAGCGGCCCGAAGCAGCTCCCGAAGCCGGAGCGATCGATCAGGCAGATCTGCGACTCGCCCGCGGCGAAGTCGATCACGGGCACGTCGGGCGGCGGCGTCCGCTCCGGTCCCCAGGAGACGAGCTTCCCCTCCTCGTCCATGGCGGCGTGGATCGTGTCGCCCACCGCCACCTTCACGAAGCGGCCGGCGGGCGGGTTGCGGACGCCGTCTCCCCCCCAGCAGGTGAGGGCCCCCTCCGCGCCGATCGCGCAGGCGCCGGCGGAGCCCACCGCCACGTAGCGCCAGCCCGTGCCGGCGGGTGGGGCCGCGATCGCGCCCCAGCATGCGAGGGAGCCGTCGGTGCGAACGCCGCAGGCGGCGTCGAAGGTGGCGTCGATCTGCGTGAAGCGCCCGGCGGGCGGCAGGATCGCCGGCGCGTCGCTGGCGCCCCAGCACCGGATCGTCCCCTCGACGTCGAGGGCGCAGGCGAAATCCGCGCCCACCTTCACGTCGGTGAAGCGGCCATCCGGCGCCTCCTCCAGGGTGTTGTGCCCCCAGCAGGCGATCCTTCCGTCCGGCCGGACGCCGCAGCCGTGATCGAAGCCCACATCCACTGCGACGAAGCGCCGCGCGCTGCCGTCGTCGCAGCTCTCCTCCGTGTCGAGGACCGCGTCGCCGCAGCGGCGCTCCCTGCCGGGCTCGAGGGTGCAGGTGGCGCCGCATACCGCGCAGCTCGTGTCGTAGTCGCAGAACTCGACCTCGGCGTTGCCGTCGTCGCACTGCTCCACCGCGGCCTGGAGGACGCCATCGCCGCAGCGGCCGACGCGCTGGCAGTCCGCGCTGCAGCCATTGCCGTCGTCGGTGGTGTTTCCGTCGTCGCAGTCCTCGCCGGGATCGACCACGCCGTCGCCGCAGACCGGCAGGGAGCAGTCCAGGCGGCAGGCGCCGGGAACCCGATCGGCGTTGAGCCGGAGGAGCGCCGCGTCGGCCCCGACGCAGACCAGCTCGCCGCCGCGCACCGCACAGAGCGAGTCGCCCACCGCGGCGAGCCAGTCGAAGGCGCCCTCCGGCGGCCGCGGGGCCTGCCCCCAGCAGACGATCTCCCGCCGGGGATCGAGGCCGCAGCTCCAACCCTCCCCGACGACGATTCCGTCCAGCGCGGCGTCCGCGGGCGGCCGCGTCTGCCCCCGATCGTTTTTCCCGCCGCAGACGATCTCCCCCGTGCCGCGGGTGGCGCAGAAATGGGAGCGGCCCGCCGCCACGTCGGTGAAGTGCTCGGACTGGGACGGCTCGTACTGGAGGCCCCAGGTCGGGGTGCCGAAGCACTTGAGCCTGCCCAGCGCGCTCAGGGCGCAGGAGAACCCCCTGCCGCCCCGGAGCTTCGCCCAGCCCGATTCCCCCGGGAAGATGAAGGTCCCGGTGATGCGCCCCCAGCACTCCACCTTGCCCGCTGCGTCGAGGGCGCAGGCGTGGGTGGCGCCGGCGGAGACCTGCCGCAGCGGCAGCCGGGCCTTCTCGAACGACGGAGGGAGGAGCACGCGCAGGTTGGTGTCCCCTCCCAGCGGCTCGTCGCCCCAGCAGTGGAGCCCCTCCGCCGCGGAGATGGCGCAGGCGAAGCCGCTCCCCACGGTGAGGGAGCGCGCGCCCGCGGCGAGGGACGGGGGCACGTTCCGGAATCGCTCGCTCCCGCCGAAGCAGCGGACGCCGCCCTCCCTGTCGAGGATGCAGGCCCCCTCCGGCCCGCCCTCGATCGCCACCGGAACGACCGCGCCGTCGTCGCACGCCTCGCCCTCGTCGAGGATTCCGTCGCCGCAGTGGGGCAGGACGCAGTTTTCCCTGCAGCCGTCGCCGGCGCCCGAAGCGGGATCGCAGGCCTCGCCCGGATCGACCACGCCGTCGCCGCAGCGGAAGAACCTGCAATCGCTCTCCCTGCACCGCTCGTCCAGCGCGGGCTCGCACTCCTCGCCGGGATCGACCACCTCGTCGCCGCAGCGGGCCGGCCTGCAGTCGGTGCGGCACGCCCCGGGCTCGGTGTCGCTGTTGGCCGCCCCGTCGTCGCAGTGTTCGCCGTCCGCCGCGTCGATCACCCCGTCGCCGCAGTACCGCATCACGTTCCGCTGCAGCTGGCAGGACTCGTCGCAGATGTCGCAGAGGGTGCCGTAGGGGCAGGCCTCGGTGACCGCGTTGCCGTCGTCGCAGGTCTCGTGGAGGAAGTCGACGATACCGTCGCCGCAGCGCGAGGTGCGCCCCGGCTCCTCCTGGCAGGTGGCGTTGCAGACGACGCAGGAGGTCTCGCCGTACGCGCAGGTCTCCGTCGCGGTGTTGCCGTCGTCGCAGCCCTCGCCCGGCTCGATCCTTCCGTTCCCGCAGTAGCGGATGTCTGCCTGCGGTCCGCGCTCCCGGAACCCGTCGTCGCAGGCGGCGGCGAGGAGGAGAAGCAGCAGCAGCGAGAGGATGCGCATCCGGGCCCCGGCTCCTTTTCTGGGGCCGCGATCCTCCGCCCCTGTCGAGGGATGTCACGGAGCGGTCAGCCGGATCAACCGCATCCGCGCCCGGCGGCGATCCCGCGCGGGGGCGCGGTGGAGCGCACCGCCTCGCCGGGTCGGGGACCTCGGGCGGGCGGGCTCCCCCGCCCATCCGTGGCGGAGGCGGGGGAGGCGCGGGCGTGTCTGCCGGGTTCTCCCCGGCGTGGCCGCGGTCGTCCGGGCGGCGAGCCCTCCGCCGGATCAGGCCTCGCCGAAGACCCGGCGGAAGATCGTGTCCACGTGCCTGGTGTGGTAGGACACGTCGAAGACGCCGCGGATCTCCTCCTCGCTCAGGTACTTGCGCAGGTCCTCGTCCTGCAGCAGCGCGGTGAGGAAGTCGGCGCCCTCCTCGTAGAACTTCATCGCGTTGCGCTGCACGAAGACGTAGGCGGTCTGGCGGGCGATGCCGCGGCGGGCCAGCTCGAGGAGCAGCCGCTGGGAGAAGACGAGGCCCCCGGTGATCGCCAGGTTCTCCTGCATGCGCTCCGGGTAGACGCGCATCTCCGCCACCAGGCGGGTGAAGCGGTGGAGCATGAAGTCGGCGAGGATGGTGGCGTCGGGGCCGATCACCCGCTCCACGCTGGAGTGGGAGATGTCACGCTCGTGCCAGAGCGCCACGTTCTCGATGGCGGAGACCGCGTAGCCGCGGAGCAGGCGCGCCAGGCCGGTCATGTTCTCGGTGAGGATCGGGTTGCGCTTGTGGGGCATCGCCGACGAGCCCTTCTGGCCCGGCGTGAAGGGCTCCTCCGCCTCGCGCACCTCGGTCCGCTGCAGGTGGCGCACCTCGACGGAGCAGCGCTCGATCGAGGCGCCGAGGAGCGCCAGCGCGTTGAAGAACTCCGCGTGGCGGTCGCGGCTGATCACCTGGGTGGAGACCGGATCGGGCTTGAGGCCGAGCCTGGCGCAGACGTGGGCCTCCACCTCCGGGGCCACGTTGGCGAAGGTGCCCACCGCGCCGGAGATCTTGCCGTGGGCCACGTTGTCGATGGCGCGCACCAGCCGCTCGCGGTCGCGGGAGAGCTCCGCGTACCAGGAAGCCATCTTGAGGCCGAAGGTGATCGGCTCCGCGTGGATGCCGTGGGAGCGGCCGATCATCGGCGTGTTCTTGTGCTCGAAGGCGCGCTTCTTGATCGCCTCGAGGGCGGCGTCGAGGCCGGCGACGATCCGTTCCCCCGCCTCCTTGAGCTGGAGCGCCAGGGTGGTGTCGAGGACGTCGCTCGAGGTGAGGCCGAGGTGGAGCCAGCGCGCCTCGGGGCCGACCTTCTCCTCCACCCAGGTGAGGAAGGCGATCACGTCGTGCTTGACCGTCTTCTCGATCTCCTCGATCCGCGCGGCGTCCTCGGCGGTCACCCGCTTCGGCGCCTTCTCCTGCAGCGCCTTCCAGTCCTCCGCGGGCACCTCGCCCCGCTGCGCCATCGCCTCGGCGGCGGCCATCTCCACCGCCAGCCAGCGCTCGTAGCGCGCTTCGCTGGTCCACAGGGCGGTCATCTCGGGACGGGAATAGCGGGCGATCATCTGGGCACCTCCGGTGGAAGCCCGGCCCTATAGAGCACCCGCCGCCCCGGGGCAACCGCCTGCGCGCCGAAACGGCGCGAGGCCCCGGCGGCGGTGCGCGCGGGGCCTCGCGATGGCTCCCTGCCCGGCCCCGCGGGGGCGGGGCCTTCGGGCGGTCTAGTTGGGGACGCAGACGCCGATCCGCTCGTTCACCGCCGAGAGCTGCTCGCAGGTCGCCGTTGCGGCGCACTGGGCGGCGCCGCCGAGGCAGACGCCGTTCGCGTCGAAGCCGGAGGTGCAGTCGCAGAACGCGGCGCAGGTGGCGGTGCCGGTGCCCAGGAGGTCGAGGCAGATCGAGCCGTCGGCGCAGGGGCTCGGCGCCGCGCCGTCGGTGAACGCCGGCGAGCAGGTCTGGCCGACGCCGCGGGTGGTGGACGTCTGGGGCAGGCAGACGCCCGCCACCGGATCGTTGGTGGGATCGCTCGTGTCGGTGAAGAGCGGGTGGCAGTACTGGTTCTCGCCGCCCACCGTCGGGCAGGCAGCGGGGCTGAAGACGTCGCAGGTCTCGCCGCAGATGCCCAGCTCCCAGGGCAGGCCATCGGTCGCGGACCCCGCGTCGAAGCAGAACGCGCCCGCGCCGCAGCCGCCCCACTGGGTGGAGCCGGCGCCCGCCGTCCCCGCGTTGCAGATCGCGCCGCAGGTGCCGTCGGTGAGACAGAGGCTGCCCTGGGCGCAGCGCGTCGCGGCGGGCGACCAGCGATCGGCGTCGCCTTCGCAGGCACCTCCCACGGGCGAGGAGCCGGCGGCGACGCAGACGCCCACGACCATGTCGACGCCGGCGTCGAACGGGAGGCAGGTGCCGGTCGCGGCCCTGCCCGTCTGGACGAAGCCGAACTCCGAGTCGCAGGCGCCGAAGAAGGTGCCGTTCATCAGGTCGTCGGCGCGAAAGAGCGAGTTGGCATCGCAGAAGTTGAGCCAGCAGTACGGCTCCGCCCCGCCGGTGGCGGCGCCGAGGCAGAAGGTCTGGTCGGAGCGGCAGTCCGCGCCGGAGGTGCAGGGGCGGGCCCAGAGGAGACCGGCGAAGGTGTCGGTGCAGGTCAGGTCGGCGCAGCGCTGGCCCAGGGTGGTGCACGCGTCCAGCTCGGCGCACGGCGCGGCGGCCTCGTCGATGCAGACGCCCAGCGCGTCGGGGAAGGCGTCGGGGTTGCGGTTGCCGGCGTAGAAGCAGAGATCGCCGCCGCTGCACGCGGCGAAGGGGGCGCTCCTGCCCCCGGCGGTACCGGCGTTGCAGATGGCGGTGCAGATCCCGCCGGTGGTGCAGAGCGCGCCCGCGGCGCAGTTGGCCGAGTCGGGATCGGCGCGGGTCGCCTCCGGATCGCACGTGCCGCCAGGCGGCGAGCTCCCCGCCTTCATGCAGAGGCTGGTGATGCCGCCGGTGGCGGATTCGTAGGGGATGCAGACACCGTCGAGCTGCCCGCCCGTGGAGTCGACGAAGCCGCGCCGGGTGTCGCAGGCCTCGAAGTGGTTGCCGTTGCGAACCGGCTGGCTCGCGAGGAGGAAGATGGAGCTGTCGTCGCAGTAGTTGGGGAAGCAGTAGTTCTCCGCGCCGCCGGTCCCCTCGGCGAGGCAGAAGGTGTGGAGATCGGGGCACTGCGACGAGGCGGTGCAGGGGTGCACCCAGAGCAGGCCGCTGATGGTCTGGGTGCAGACGAGCTCGCCACAGGCGCTCCCCTCGTCCGGGACAGTGCAGGGAAGGAACGGCTCGACGTTGCTGCAATCGACCGTGTGGCCGCCGCCGCTGCCGCCCGTACCGCCGGAGCCGCCGCTGCCACCCGAGCCACCCGAGCCACCGGCGCCGCCGCTGCCGCCCTCGCCGCCGGAGCCACCCGAGCCACCGCTGCCGCCGGTGCCACCGACACCGCCGGTGCCGCCGGTGCCACCGGTGCCACCGCTCCCGCCGCCACCGCCGCCGCAGCGAGCGATGTCACACGCGGCGGCGCAGGCGGCCGAGTCGGCGCAGGTGAAGTTGGCGAAGCAGGCGATGCACGCCGCTGCGGTGGGGCCGCCGCAGGTGCCGCGCTGGATCACCGTGCACTCCGCCACGCACGCCTCGAGCTCGAGCGGGTCGATGCTCGTTCCGCTGCAGGCGAGGAGCGACTCGCAGCCGGCGCGACAGTTGTTGTCACCGTTCTGCGGCGGATCGCCCCCCGGATCCTCGGAACCACCGCACGCTGCGCCGAGGATCAACAGACCCAACATCCAGACCGAACGCGACCACTCCACTGGACCCCTCCTGATGGACGCACGCCGGAGGGGTGCCGTGCGCGCCCGTGCGGCGCGCGTTGCAAGCCCCCCGCGCTGCAAGAGGGCGGGACTCTACCCGTATGTGACTCCTTCTGTCACGGGGGGTTGGCGTGGAGCGCTTCCGGCAGGCGGGAGCGGCGGCGCGCAATGTGCGCCACACACCGACACCGCCACACACGGCAGGAGGGCGCGCTTCAGCGCCGCCCGGTGTGGCCGAAGCCGCCGGCGCGCCCGGTGGCGTCGAGCGCGTCGACCTCCTCGAGCGCCACCCGCTCGTACCGGGTGACGACGAGCTGGGCGATCCTGTCGCCGCGCTCGAAGTGGACCGGCTCCTGCCCCAGGTTGATCAGGAGCACGCCGATCTCCTGCCGGTAGTCGCTGTCGATGGTCCCGGGCGCGTTGACCATGCCGATGCCGTGGCGCAGGGCGAGGCCGGAGCGGGGGCGCACCTGGGCTTCGTAGCCCTCGGGGAGCGCGATGGCGATGCCGGTGGGGACCAGCCTGCGCTCGCCGGGCGCGAGATCGACCGGCTCGTCCGCGCGCAGATCGAGGCCGGCGCTCCCCTCCGTGGCGTAGGCGGGGAGCGGAAGCGGCGCGCCCCGGTTGCCGACGCGCTGGATGCGGATCTTCATGCTGCCTCCTCGAAGAACGGGAGGCGCCACTCTACCCGACGGGGGCCGGCCGTCGTGGCGCTCAGGACGCAGGCGGAGGCGACGGCGGCGTGGCGGCGGCCTTCTCCGCCTTCGCCCTGGCCCGTCGCACCAGCCCGTTGCCGGCGAGGGCGGCGGCGAGCCAGATCACCGCGAGCAGCACCGCGAGGAGGGCCACCGGCTGGCTGAAGAGGCCGGCGAGGCCGGCGATCGCGTCGGCGGCCACCACCACCGCGGCCACGATCGGCGCGCTCGACGACTCGGCCTTCGCGCGCAGGCGCCGGATCGCGCGGTGGATGCCGGCGAAGGGAGCGAGGAGCAGCACCAGCGCGGTGCACACCTCGACGAGCAGCCTGTAGTCCTGTTCGTTCACCGATTCCCTGCCCTTCGCGTGGAGCGCGCCGCTCGAGCCGCGGCAGATTGTCGCCGGCGGGGCGCGGCGGCTCAAGCGGCGGCCGCCCGCCCCCTCGCTCAGGGCAGGGGGACGATCCAGCCCGAGGCGCCCTCCGCCCAGACCAGGTTGCGCCCCACGAAGAGCGCGCCGGAGGCGGCGGGGGCCACCAGCCAGCTCTCCGCCGTCTCGAGGCTGGCGAGGCGCAGGCTACCGTCCGCGCCGAGGAAGCCGGCGAAGGCGCCGGTGGCGTCCACCTGCGGCGGCGTGCCGTCGATGGCGCCCAGCGCCTGCGCCTCGCCGGTGGCGAAGTCCCAGCGGGCCAGCTCGATCCCGCCGGCGGTCCTGCGGGTGTAGAGGAGCGCCCTGCCCCCCGCGGCGAAGTGGAGGGGCGTGGGCTCGATCGCCGGCACCGGCCCCTCGTTCCAGGAAAAGGCGGCCTCGTCGATCACCGCGCGCTGCTCCAGCGCCCGGTCGTAGACCACCAGCCGGCGGGCCTCGTCGCGCCCCAGCTCGATCCACGCCACCCGCCGCTCGTCCGGTGCGAAGCCGAGCGCCTCCACCCGCAGGAAGCCCTCGGCGATCGCCACCGGCTCGCCCTCGGCGACGAGGAGGAGGCGGCCGTCCGCCTCGTAGACGAGGAGCGTGCCCGCGGGGGAGAACGCGAGCGCCCTGCCCGTCCCCAGCTCGCGCGGCGCGCCGCCGGCGAGATCGTGGAGGACCAGCGCGCCCGGCGTGCTCCCGGGCACCACCACCCTGTCGAGCGCAGGCGATCCCACGAAGCGCCCGTTGCCGCTGCCGAGGCGCGCCGACTCGCCGGTGCCGAGGAGGTGCACGCCCACGCCGCCGGTCCGTCCCGGGGCGGTGGCGAGGCGGGTGCAGTCGGCGGAGAAGACGGCGAGCGCCTCCACCTCGCGGGTGTCGCAGCTCTCGCCCAGATCGAACCAGCGGCCGGTGGAGAGCTGCAGCGCGCTCATCCAGCCGCAGTTGGCGGAGGCCGCCCCGCCGTGCCAGCTCCACACCCAGTCGCCGCAGGCGCCGAAGTGATCGCCCCGCGCGTCGTCGAGGAGCTGCCGATCCTCGCCGCTGCGCACGCCGAAGCGGTGGAGCTCGCCCACCATGTCGCCCCAGGGCGTTGGAGCGCCGGTGGGCACCAGGTAGAGGATCGAGCTGCCCGCGGCGTCCACCGCCACGGTCTCCCGCGGCACGGCGTCGGCCACCAGCACCGGCTCCCCCTCCACCGGCAGGAAGAGGAGCGCGCCCTTCCCCGCGGCGCCGGGGCGGAAGGAGAGGACGCCCGCGTCGCCCACCGCCGAGAGCGGCTGGTTCACCGCCGCGAGGGGCCGGATTGCGCTGCAGTCGGGCAGGGTGCAGGTGGCGGGCTCGTTCGCCTCCGCCCCGTCGTCGCCACCGCACGCGGCGAGCAGCGCCGCTCCCATCGCGAGCCAACCGATCGAGCGCTTCATCGACACCACCTCCGTGGGAGAGGAAGCGCCCATCCGGCGCGGCGCGCAAGAAAGGGGCTGTGACAAACCGGCGGTGCGAACGAAAACGGGCGGACCCCGCGAAGGAGCCCGCCCGCTTCGTCTGCGCCGGTGACGCGGGATCAGGCCTCGGCCTGGCCCTCGCCGGCGCTGGCGCCGCCCTCCGCCGCAGCCTCGGACTCGCCCTTGAGCGCTTCCTTGCGGGAGAGGCGGATCTTGCCCTGCTTGTCGATGGAGATGACCTTGACCAGCACCTCGTCGCCCTCGTTGAGCACGTCGGCGACCGACTTGACGCGCTTGTCGGAGAGCTCGGAGATGTGGACCAGGCCGTCGGTGCCCGGGAAGATCTCCACGAAGGCGCCGAAGTCGACGATGCGGCGCACCGTGCCCAGGTAGGTCTTCCCGATCTCCGCCTCCTGGGTGAGGTTGCGGATCATCTGGATGGCCTGCTCCACCTTGGCGGCATCCGACGAGGCGATGTTGATGGTGCCGTCGTCGTTGATGTCCACCGAGCAGCCGGTGCGGGCGATGATGTCCTTCACCACCTTGCCGCCGGGCCCGATGACGTCCTTGATGCGCTCGGGGCGGATCTTGATGGTGGTGATCCGCGGGGCGAAGCGCGAGATCTCCGGGCGCGGCGCCGCGAGGGTCTCGAGCATCTTGCCGAGGATGTGGTTGCGGCCCTCGCGCGCCTGGTTGAGGGCGCGCTCGAGGATCTCCCGATCCACGCCGGTGATCTTGATGTCCATCTGGATGGACGTGATGCCGTTCTTCGTGCCGCAGACCTTGAAGTCCATGTCGCCGAGGTGGTCCTCGTCGCCCAGGATGTCGGAGAGGATGGCGATCTTGTCGCCCTCCTTGATCAGGCCCATGGCGATGCCGGCGACCGGCGCCTTGATCGGCACGCCCGCGTCCATCAGCGCGAGGCAGCCGCCGCACACCGTGGCCATCGACGACGAGCCGTTCGACTCGGTGATGTCGGAGGTGACGCGGACGACGTACTGGAACTCCTCGTCGCTGGGCATCACGTAGCGCAGCGCGCGCTCCGCCAGCGCGCCGTGGCCGATCTCGCGGCGGCCCGGGGAGCGCAGGAACTTCACCTCGCCCACGGAGTAGGGCGGGAAGTTGTAGTGGAGCATGAAGCGCTTGAAGTGCATGCCGGTGAGCATCTCGATCCGCTGCTCGTCGTCACCGGTGCCCAGCGTCGCGGTGCAGATCGACTGCGTCTCGCCGCGGGTGAAGATGGCGGAGCCGTGGCTGCGGGGGAGCGCACCCACCTCACACCAGATCGGGCGGATCTCGTCGTGCTTGCGGCCGGCGATGCGGACGCCGTCGTTGACGATCATCCCGCGCATGTACTCGTACTTGAACTCCTCGAAGTAGCCCTTGAGCTCCTTCTCCCGCGCGGCGAACTCCTCGCCGAGCTGCTCCTTCATCGTGGCGAGGGCAGCCTTCTTCGCGGCGGAGAGCGCGGCGTAGCGGGCGGCCTTCTCCGCGTTGGTGTAGGCCTCGCGGATCGGCTCCCAGGCGATCTCCTTGAACTTCGCCCGGAGCTCCTCGTCGACCTTCGGCGGCTCGAAGGCACGCTTCTCGGTCTTGCCGAGCTCGGCGGTCAGCTCCTCCTGGACGCGGAGGAGGTCCTTGACCGCCGCCTGGCCGAAGAGGAGGGCCTCGATCATCACGTCCTCGGGCACCTCGCGGGCGCCACCCTCGACCATCGTGATCGCGTCCTTCGACGCGGCCATGATGATCTCGAGGTCGGCGCGCTCCCGCTCCTCGGTGCCCGGGTTGGCGACGAACCTGCCGTCCACCCGCGCCACGCGCACGCCGGCGATCGGCCCGTTGAACGGGATGTCCGAGCAGGCGAGCGCCGCGGAGGCGCCGGTGAGGCCGAGGACGTCGGTGTCCGCGTCGCCGTCCCACGAGAGGACGGTGGCGATGATCTGGGTCTCGTTCTGGTAGCCCTCGGGAAAGAGCGGCCGGAGCGAGCGGTCGATCACGCGGGAGGTGAGCGTCTCCTTCTCGGTGGGACGACCCTCGCGGCGGAAGAAGGAGCCGGGGATCCGGCCCGCGGCCGCCAGCTTCTCCTGGTAGTCGACGGTGAGGGGGAAGAAGTCGAGCCCCTCCTTCTTCTCCTTCGCGCTCACCACGGTGACGAGGACCATCGAATCGCCCTGCCGCACGACGACGGCGCCGTCGGCCTGCTTGGCGATCTTTCCGGTCTCGATGGTGATCTCCTTGCCCTGGAGATCCGCCTTCTTGACGATGTGCTTCATCTTGCCTCTCTCGACGATCGCGCCCGTACCGGCGCGCGATCGGTTGGCGGCGTTTCGCTTCGAGAGGGGCTTTTGATCCCTGACGCGGTCCGCCGAAGTGCCCTCGGCGGATCGAGTCGGAAACCAAAAGCCCTGCACCACGCTCCCGAGGCGAAGGCCGGATATGCGAAGGGCGCCCCCAGGCGGGAGCGCCCCGGTGGAACCGGACCTACTTCCGGATTCCGAGTGCGTCGATCACGGTGCGGTACCGGTTGATGTCCTTGCGCTTCAGGTAGTCCAGCAGCCGGCGGCGCTGACCGACGAGCTTGAGCAGGCCGCGACGCGAGTGGTGATCCTTCGCGTGGGTCTTGAAGTGCTCGGTGAGGTACGCGATCCGCTCGGAGAGGAGCGCGATCTGGACCTCGGGCGAGCCGGTGTCGCCCTCGGCGCGGGCGAACTTCGAGACGATCTCCTGCTTGCGATCCTTGAGAAGTGCCATTCTCTTCCATCCTCCGCTCCCCTCCCCGCTGCCTGCATGGCAGGGGGCCGGGCCTCTCGTGCCCCACGTCCGCGGAGCGGTGCAGGCGGGGCGGCCCGAAATGCGCCCAACCGGTCTGGGACCGGAAAGCCGGCGCAAGTTACCGATCCAACAGCGGGTGGTCAATCTCCATTCAGGCCGGCGCGAGATCCCGCGGCGTGACCAGGACCCGCAGGTAGCGCAGCCCGGCGGGCGCCTGCTCCGCCACCGCGAGGAGGCGGCCGTCCGGCCCGGTGACCCGGACGCGCGTCCCCTCCTGCTGGCGGGGCAGCCGGCTCGCCGCCAGGTCCCTGCCGCCGAGGAGCATGCCGTGGGCCACCTTCCGCGCCCGCTCCTCGTCCACCACCGCCTCGGGCAGCTCCGCCAGCGCCTCGCGCATCGGCACCACGAAGCGGGCCAGCTCCTCGCTGCGCCCCGCCTTCGCCAGCTCGAGGAGCACGCCGAGGGGAACCGCCTGGCCGATGGAGAAGGGGCCGCTCCGCAGCCGGCGCAGGCTGGCCAGGTGGCCGCCCACGCCCAGCGCCTCCCCCAGCTCCCACGCGATCGAGCGGACGTAGGTCCCCTTGCTGCAGTGGACGCGGAGGGAGACGTCGCCGGTGGCCGGGTCGAAGCCCCGGAACTCGATCTCGTGGATCTTCACCTTGCGGGGCCGGCGCTCGATCTCCTCGCCCTTGCGGGCCAGCTCGTAGAGCCGCTTTCCCCCCACCTTGACCGCGGAGTACATCGGCGGCGTCTGCCAGTATTCGCCCTGCATCGCCGCCACCGCCCGCTCCACCTCCGCGGGATCGAGGTGGTCGATCGGGTGGGTCTCCACCACGGCGCCGGTGGCGTCCCAGGTGTCGGTCACGGCGCCGAGGCGGACGACGCCCTCGTACTCCTTGTCGCCCTCGGTGATGAAGGAGGCGATCTTGGTGGCGTCGCCGAGGCAGACCGGGAGGACCCCGGTCGCCATTGGATCGAGGGTGCCGGTGTGGCCCGCCTTGCGGCCGCTCCCCAGGTTGCGGACGCGGCGGACCACGTCGAACGAGGTGGGCCCCGCCGGCTTGTCGACGACGATCACGCCATGCATGGGAATCAGTCCTCGGAGGGCTCCGCCTCCGCGGCGCGGGCCTTCTCCTCCGCCTGCACCTCGCGCAGGAGGGCGTCGATGCGGGCGCCGCGATCGATCGCCTCGTCGTAGACGAAGCGGAGATCGGGCACGTGGCGCAGGGTGAGCGCCTTGCCCAGCTCGCGCTTGATGAAGCCGGTGGCGGCCTTGAGCCCCGCGGCGATCTCCTTCCGCTGCCCCTCGTCCGCGCCGAAGGTGGACCAGTAGACCACCGCCTCGCGCAGATCGGGGCTCACCTTCACGCCGGTGAAGGTGACGAAGCCGATGCGGGGATCCTTGAAGCCCCGGGTGGTGAGGCGTCCGAGCTCCTCCTGGATGAGCTGCCCGACGCGCTGCGGTCGATCGTGTGCCATGACGTCCTAGCCGCGCCTGCCCCTGCCTCTGGCAGGCGGCGCATTCCGGTACGAGGCGGCGGCCTCCTCGAGCTCCTCGAGGGAAGGATAATCCTCGTCGTCGTCGCGCTCCTCGCTCCAGCCCGCGGGAACGAGCCCCTCCGCCTCGGCGAGGGTGCGGCCCGAGGCGGAGCGCCCGCCCCCGTACATCTCGGAGAGGGTGAGGACCTCCACCTCGTGGGAGACGACGAAGGCGTCCGCCCCGCCCTCCTCCACCGAGTGGAGCACCTTGTCGAGGACCTCGCCGACGAAGCCGCGATCGTTGCCGATCGCCGCCACGCCGATGGTCGCCTTCTGCCAGAGGTCGTTGTCGTCCACCTCGGCCACCGCCACGTTGAACCGCGCCCGGATCCGCTCGATCACCTTGCGCATGACGGAGCGCTTGGCCTTGAGCGATGCCGATCCGGGGATCTGCAGGACGAAGCGGAGGGTGCCAACGACCATCGGTTTCCAGAGGGCCGGGCCGAAAGGCAGCCAGGCCCGAAGGGCGGAGCCAACCAGCCAGGTGGCGCCGCTCCCGCACAGCAGCGGGCGCGTCCGCCGGCGCGCCCGGGCGACGCCCGGGGCGCGCGCGCGGAGGAGCGTTACAGCTGCTGGCGGATCTGCTCGATCTCGTAGACCTCGAGCGTGTCGCCGACCTGGAGATCGTTGAAACCCTCCATGCCGAGACCGCATTCGAAGCCCTGCACCACCTCGCGGACGTCGTCCTTGAACCGGCGGAGCGAGCTGATCTTGCCCTGGTGGATCTGCTTCCGGTCGCGGAAGACGCGGGCCATCGCGTTGCGGACGACCTTGCCCTCGGTGACGGCGCAGCCGGCGATGATGCCCTTGGGCGTGCTGAAGATCTGGCGGACCTCCACCTTGCCGATGACCTTCTCGCGGGTGAGGAAGCCGAGCATCCCCTCCATCGCGAGCCGGATGTCGTCCACCGCCTCGTAGATGATCGAGTAGAGGCGGATGTCCACGTCGAGGCGCGACGCGGCTTCCTGCACCTTCGACTCGGGCTTTACGTTGAAGCCGACCACGATGGCGCCGGAGGCCTTGGCGAGGTTGACGTCGGACTCGGTCACCGCGCCCACCGCCTTGTGGATGATGTTCACCCGGACCTTGGCGGTGGAGAGCTTCTCGAGGGCCTGGGCCACCGCCTCGGCGGAGCCGTTGACGTCCGCCTTGAGGATGACCTTGAGCTCCTTCTGCTCCGACTTGCGGATGGAGGCGAAGAGCTCCTCGCGGGAGGTGAGCCTGGCGGTCTTCGCCATCTCCTTCTTCCGCTCGGCGAGCTGGCGGTTCTTGGCCACCTCCTCCGCCGCCTTCACGTCCTTGACGACGTGGAACTCGTCGCCCGCGGTGGGCACGCCCGACAGGCCGATGATCTCCACCGGGTAGCCCGGCTTGACCTCCTTGACCTGCTTGCCGCGCTCGTCGTTGAGCGCGCGGACCTTGCCGTACTCGGTGCCGCAGACCACCGCGTCGCCGGTGCGGAGGGTGCCCTCCTGCACGATGACCGTGGCCACCGGGCCGCGCCCCTTCTCCAGCTTCGCCTCGATGACGAGGCCCTTGGCCGGCTTGTTGGGGTTGGCCATCAGCTCGAGCACCTCGGACTGGAGCGCGATGTTCTCGAGCAGCAGATCGAGGTTGAGCTTCTGCTTGGCGGAGACGGGCACCATGATGGTGTCGCCGCCCCAGTCCTCGGGGACGAGGCCGTGCTCCGCGAGCATCTGCTTGACGCGGTCGGGGTTGGCCTCCGGCTTGTCCATCTTGTTGATCGCCACCACCACCGGGACGTCGGCCGCCTTGGCGTGGTTGATCGACTCGATGGTCTGGGGCATCACGCCGTCGTCCGCCGCCACCACCAGCACCGCCACGTCCGTGGCCTGGGCGCCGCGGGCGCGCATGGCGGTGAACGCCTCGTGGCCCGGGGTGTCGAGGAAGGTGACCGGCCCCTTGGCGGTGTTGACCGAGTAGGCGCCGATGTGCTGGGTGATGCCGCCCGCCTCGCCCTCCGCCACGTGGGAGGCGCGGATCGCGTCGAGGAGCGAGGTCTTGCCGTGGTCGACGTGGCCCATGATGGTGACCACCGGCGGCCGGGGCTTGAGATCCTCGGGACGGTCCTCGATCTCGGTGATGAACTCCGACTCCTCGAAGCCCGCCTTCTCGACGGTGTAGTCGTAGTCGGCGGCGAGGAGCTGGGCGGTGTCGATGTCGAGCATCTGGTTGATGTTCGCCATCACGCCCATCTTCATCAGCTTGCGGATGAGCTCGGTCGCCTTGACGCCGAGGCGCTGCGACAGGTCGGAGACGGAGATCGCCTCCTCGACCTTGATCACGCGCTTCGACTCCTTCGGCGTGGTGATCAGGGTCTTGGCGCCCTTCTTGGTCGGCTTGCGCTTGCGGGCGCGGGTCGGGATGACCGCCCTGCCGCGGGCGAGGTCGATCAGCTCCTGCTTGGTGGGCATGCGCCCGGACTCGCCGCCCGGCGCGCCGGCTGCACCCGCGCCGAAGCGCGAGCCGCGGCCGCGGCGCTGGCCGCCGCGATCCTTGGTGACGTCGATGAAGTCGCGGCCGCGGCCCATCGAGTCGGGAACCACGCGCACCTCGCGCATCTCGCCGATCGCCTTGCGGCCGGGGGCCGCGGGCGCGGGGCGGAACTGCGAGGTGGGCGGGGTCACGCGGCGCACCGGGATGAGCGGGCGCGAGATGACCACCGCCTGGGTCGCGGTCGGGCGCAGGTTGGCGCCCTCCACCACCGGGACGTTGGGGCCGCGGACGCCGGGGAGGTTGGGCGTGCGCACCTCGATCCGCGGCTGCGGCGCGGGGGCGCGGGGCGCCTCGGGCGCGGCGGCCGGAGCCGGGGGGGCCTCCGCGGCGGGTGCCGGGCCGGCCGCCTCCGCCGCGGCGGCGGCGGGCGCCTCCACCGGCGCGGGGGCAGCGGCGGGGGCCGGCGCGGGCGCCTCGGCGGGCACGGCGGCAGCGGCGGGGGCCTCCTGCTGCGGCGCGGGGGCGGCAGGCGCGGGGGCCGGCGCGGCCGCGGCGGGCGCCTGGGCGGGGGCGGCGGGCTCGGGCCGGCGGATCACCACGGCGGGCCGGAACTCCGGCTCCGCGGGGCGGCGCTCCGGGGCCGCGGGCGCTGCTGCCTGCGCCGCGGGCTGGGCGGCAGGCGCCGCGGGAGCGGCGGCGGCGGCAGGCGCGGGCTGGCGGTTGGGATCGGCCTCGATGTCCGCGCGGCGGCGCCGCACGACGAAGCCCTTGGCGGGGGTGGCCGCCGGGGTGGGGTTGCGCTCTGCCTGAATTTTGTCGGTCACTGCCTGGGCCTGGTCGTCATCCAGCGAGCTGGAGTGCGACTTCACGTCGTCGTACCCGTGCGCCTGGAGCCAGTCGACCAGCTCCTTGTTCTGCATTCCGAGCTCTTTGGCGAGCTCGTACACGCGCTTCTTCGCCATAATCCTCTGTCTTCCCCCGGCGCCCGTCGCTTTCCCGGTCAGGGTGAAACAACGGGAGCGCCGTACCTAGTCCAGCGGGAAGAAGAGGTCAACCAGGCCCTCCATCCCGCGCGTCGTTGTCGTCGAGCCGCACGCCGGCGGCCGTAACCTCTTTCAGCAGCCCGCCCTGCGGGGGCGCCTTCGCCCTGCCGCGGAAGGCCCTGCCCAGCGCACGGGGCGACTCTGCCTTGCCCAGGCACGCGGTCCTCGGGTGGACCCACGCGCCCCTTCCCGGCGCCCTGCCCTCCGGATCGAGGGTGACGACGCCATCGGGGCCTCTCACCAGGCGGAGGAGCCGCTCCTTCGGCTCCTTTGCCTGGCAGCCCACGCAGGTGCGCGTGGGCTGCGAACGCTCTGCCGGAGTCACGACCTCATTCCGCTTCGGCGGTCGTCGGCTGCGGCGTCGCTGCCTCCAGTGCGCGGGCAGCCGCCTGCCGCTCGCGCTCGGCGTTCAGCTCCTCGCGGAGCTTCTGCTCCTCGCCCAGGTACTGCTCCGCCGCAAACTTGATCTGCTTGGCCTTCTTGACGCCCAGCCCGGTGGAGTCGCCGAGCTTCATCACGTCGGCCTCCGCGAGCAGATCCTCGACGGTGTGGTAGCCGGCCGCCTCGAGCGCCTCCGCGGTCCGCTCGCTCACGCCGCGGATGCGCACCAGGCGCTCGCGGGGCGAGAGCTCGTCCGGGTGGCGGCGGGCCTCGGCGATCCGGGCCGCCTCGCGCTCCGCCTCGATGCGGGCGAGCTCGGCGGCGTCGTCGTACATCTGCGACCGCGCCTTCTCCTGCATCTCGGGCACCATCTCCGGGGTGATCCCCGGGATCTGCACGAGGACCTCCGGCGAGGCGTCGGCGATGTCCTTCGCCTTGCGGAAGCCGTGGGCGTAGAGGACCTCCACCAGGGTGTCGGTCATACCCGGGAGCTGCGAGAGCGAGTGGTAGGCGAAGTCGCGGAGCTCCTTCACCCGGGTCTCGGAGTTGATGTCGAGCTTCCAGCCGGTGAGCTGCGCGGCGAGGCGCACGTTCTGGCCGCGGCGGCCGATCGCCAGGGAGAGCTGGTCGTCGGGGACGATGATCTCCATGGCGTGGTTGGCCTCGTCGATCAGCACGCGCGAGACCTCGGCGGGCGCCAGCGCGGAGCAGACGAAGCGGGCCGGATCGGGATCGTAGGGGACGATGTCGATCTTCTCGCCGCGGAGCTCCTGCACCACCGCCTGAACGCGCGAGCCCTTCATGCCCACGCAGGCGCCGACGGGGTCGACGTCCGGATCCCGCGAGGAGACCGCGATCTTGGCGCGGCCGCCCGGCTCGCGCGCCGCCGCCTCGATCACCACCACGCCCTCGGCGATCTCGGGGACCTCCATCTCGAAGAGCTTGGTGAGGAAGAGCGGCGAGGCGCGCGACAGGATGATCTGCGGCCCCTTCGACTCGCGGAGCACGTCGAGGACGTAGGCCTGGATGCGGTCGCCGGCGCGGTAGGTCTCGCGCGGCACCTGCTCGCGGATGGGGAGCACCGCCTCGGCGCGCACCAGGTCGACGATGATGTTGCCGCGCTCGAAGCGGCGCACCGTGCCGGTGGCGATGTCGCCCTTGCGGTCCTTGAACTCGTTGTAGACGTTCTCGCGCTCCGCGTCGCGGGTGCGCTGCAGGATCACCTGCTTGGCGGTCTGCGCCGCGATGCGGCCGAAGCCGCGGCGGAAGGTCTTGAGCTTGAGGATGTCGCCGTAGCGATCGTCCTGGGCCTTGGCCTCCGCGGCGTCCTCGTCCCGGTAGAAGATCTGGAAGACCAGCTCGTCGCCCGGCTCGACCTCGAGCCCCTTGGCGCGGGCCTCGTCGAGGGTGAGCTCGTTGATCTCCTGGAGCGGGTCGGTGACCTGCTCGACCACGGTCAGCGCCTGGAAGACCTCCACCACGCCCTTCTCGGCGTTGTAGTGCGCCTCGAGGTTGCGCTCGGCGCCGAAGGTCTTCTTGGCTGCGGTGAGGATCGCCTGCTCGAGCAGGTCGATGATCACCTGGCGGTCGATGCCCTTGTCCTTGGCCACCTGATCGATGATCAGGTTGAGGTTCACGCTCTGGCCCATTCCGCCCTGCATACTCATCACTCCCGCCGTCCCTGCCGGGACGGCTTGCGGCTCGCTGGGGAGCCGCCCAGTTCGCGCGGTAAGCAAGGCCCCGGTTCCCGCGCTATGTCGGCCTCTTCCGGGAAGGCCGCCCGTCGAATCTCACTTCCGTTCCCGCAAGTCGGCCGCGATCGCCTCGTCGTCGATGGCGAGGTGCGCCTTGGCCACCTTGTCGAGGGGGACCTGGAACTCCGCGCCGTCGATCTCGATGCGGACGCGGTCTTCCGGCGTGATCCCCAACAAACGACCCTTGTAGTTCTTTCTCGGTGGGTCGCCGATGGGACCGAACGTCTTCAACTCGATGGCCCGCCCCGCAAATTTCTCGTAGTGCGCGCGGGTCTTGAGCGGGCGCTCGAGCCCGGGGCTGGAGACCTCGAGGACGTAGGCGGGCTCGATGAAGTCCTCGACGTCGAGGAGCTTCTCCACCTGGCGGGAGATCTCCTGGCAATCGTCGAGCGAGACGCCACCCGGCTTGTCGATGAAGAGCCGGAGGACCCAGCGGCCGCCCTCCCGCAGGAACTCCACCTCGACCAGCTCCATCCCCGCGTGGGCGAGGATCGGCTCGGCGAGCTGCTGAACCCGGTCGGTGATTCCCTGGGAGAGTGTGCTCATGGTCTTGAAATGAAAAAAGCGGGCACGGCGCGCCCACTTTCGAAGGGTTCTTCGAAAAGCCCGGTTGCGGATAGCAGATAGGCACCGGGGGGTCAAGGCGCAGGGGCCGTTCGCTCCGGTTCGCTGGAGGGCGGGAGCGCCCTGCCCTACCATCCGGCCATGGAGACGATCCTCGCTGCAGCGATCCAGATGACCTCGGGGGCGGACAGGGCCCGCAACCTGGAGACCGCCCTCGGGCTGATCGACCGGGCGTGCGCCCGGGGGGCGCGCTTCGTCGGCCTGCCGGAGAACGTCGACTTCATGGGGCCGGAGCGGGAGAAGATCGAGGGGGCGGAGGATCTCGACGGCCCCACCTTCTCCGCGTACGCGGCCGCCGCGAGGGAGCGGGGGATCTGGCTGCTCGCGGGCACCATCGCCGAGCGCGCGCCGGAGCCGGGGCGCATATACAACACCAGCGTCCTCTACGGGCCCGACGGCGGGGCGGCGGGGGTCTACCGGAAGATCCACCTCTTCGACGTGGAGATCCCCGACGGCGCCACCTACCGCGAGAGCGCCACGGTCGTCCCCGGCCGCGAGCCGGTGGTGGCCGAGACCGGCTTCGCCCGGGTTGGGATGAGCGTCTGCTACGACCTGCGCTTCCCGGAGCTCTACCGGGCCCTGAGCGCCCGGGACGCGGACGTGCTGGCGGTCCCCTCCGCCTTCACGCTCCACACCGGCAAGGACCACTGGGAGCCGCTGCTCCGCGCCCGGGCGATCGAGAACACCTGCTGGGTGGTGGCGCCCGCGCAGGTGGGGCGCCACTCCGCCAACCGCGTCACCTACGGCAACGCGATGATCGTCGACCCCTGGGGGACGGTGGTGGCCCGCTGCTCCGACGGGCCGGGCTTCTGCGTGGCGGAGCTCTCCGCGGAGGTGCTCGACCACGTGCGGCGGCAGATCCCCTGCCTGCAGCACCGCCGGCTGTAGGACGCGGCGGCGCTGGTGCGGCGGGCGGGGGCTGGTGCATCCTGCTGCGCGGTCAGGCGACTGCACCGGGGGGCTGCTGCGTGTTCGAGCTCGTTCGCACCTGCGCGATCTCCTTCCTCGAGGGCTGGCCCGTGGCCCTCGCCGCCTGCTTCGCCGCGGCGGGACTCCTTGCCCTCGAGGCGCGCGCGGCGCCGCGCTTCGCCCGGCCCGCCCAGGGCCTCTTCGCCGCGGGCGCGGTGGGCCTCGGCCTCTACCTCGCGTGGCAGGTGCTCTGGCTCTGCGACGACGCCTACATCTCCTTCCGCTACGCGCGCAACTTCGCGGAGGGACACGGCCTCGTCTACAACGTGGGCGAGTGGGTGGAGGGCTACACCAACTTCCTGTGGACCTTCCTCCTCGGCTGGGTGGGCAGGCTCGGCGGCGACATCCCGTGGGCGGGCCTGGTGGGCAACCTCGCCTCCTTCGCCGTGGCGCTGGTCGCGGTGGCGCTCACCGTGCGCAGGGCGGCGCCCGGCCCGGTGGCGGTCCCCTTCGCCGCCCTCGCCCTCGCCGCCACCCGCCCCTTCCACACCTTCGCCAGCTCGGGGCTGGAGACGATGCCCGTGGCGGCGCTGGTGGCGCTGGCGATGCTGGGCAGCCTCCACCCGCGGCGCGGGCCGGTCGTCGCGGGCCTCGCCCTCGCGGCGGGCACGCTGATGCGGCCGGACCAGGTGCTCCTCTTCGGCGCGATGGGGCTCGCCTTCGCCGTCGAGGATCTCGCGTGGCGCAGGGAGCTTCCGCCGCTGCGGCGCGTCGACGTGCGCCGCCTCGCCGCGTTCGCCGCGCCCTTCGCGCTCCTTGTGGTGCCGTGGTTCTCGTGGCGCTGGAGCGCCTACGGCGATCTCTTCCCCAACACCTTCTACGCCAAGAGCGGCGGCGGCGCGTACTGGACGCAGGGCGGCGTCTACCTGACCCACTTCCTCCTCACCAGCGGCGGCTGGATCTGGCTGCCGCTCTTCGTCGTCACCCTCCGCTTCCCCGCCCGCGACAGGGACGAGACCCGGCTGCGCGCCTTCGCCTTCCTCGGCGCGGCGCTCCTCGGCCTCTACGTGGTGCGGGTGGGCGGCGACTTCATGGAGCACCGCTTCTTCGTGCCACTCCTCCCCATGCTGGCGGTGGCGGTGGAGCTCGCGCTGCGCTGGAACCTGCCCCACCTCGCGCCGCCGCGGCGCCGCGCCATCCTCGGCGCAGCGGCGCTCGCCCTGGTGGCTGCGGCGGTCCCGGTGCGGCCGATCGGCCCGTGGGAGAAGCGGTGGCACCTCGCCGACGAGTCGAGCTTCTACAGGGTCAAGTCGCTCGACCCGCTGGTGATCGACTCCGGCTCCTACGTCGAGGGGACCGAGCTGGCGCGGGTCTTCACCGCGCGCGGCCTGGCGCCGCGGGTCGCCCACGGGGCGATCGGCCTGATGGGCTACCACTCGCGCCTGCCCATCGTCGACACGCTCGGGCTGGTCAACCGCCGGATCGCCCGCAAGCCGGTGCTGCGCCGGGGGCGTCCGGGCCACGAGAAGGTGGCGGAGATCGAGGACGTCCTCGCGGAGGAAGCGGACATCGCCCTCGGCGACCTGTGGGGGAACCGCTTCCGCCGCTTCACCACGATCCGCGCCGACGGCATGCAGCTCTGGCTGGTCCGCTGGGATCCCGCGCTCCTCGCCGCGATCGCGCGGATGCCCGACTCGCGGGTGCCCGACCTGCGCAAGGAGGTGCGACGGGTGGCGGAGGAGGCGGCGCGCTCGGAGCAGGTGGAGGTCCTCGCCTTCCTCGAGCGCTTCCTCGCGCTCCATCCGCAGCGCGAGGCGCTCCTCCTGCCGCTGCGCGATCGCCTCCGCAGCGTCGCCGACTTCGAGGGGGCGCTCCCGCCGTCGGCACGGGTCCGCGGCGACGGGCTGTCGGTGCGGAAGGGGCGCGCGCCGCGGGGCGCGACGGGCACCGGCTGGCTCGCCTCCACCGCGGAGGGGACCGGCGAGGTGGAGCTGCCGCTGGGGCGGCTGATCGCCGGCGAGCTCCGCTTCGCCTTCGGCGGCAGCGCCTCGCCCGCCGTCTTCGCGGAGCTGCTGGTGGACGGCGCGCCGGTGCGCCGTGTCGCCGCAACGGGGGCGGACGCCCTCGCGCCCCAGGCGTGGGATCTCGCCCCGTGGGCGGGGCGCGAGGGGTTGCTGCGCTTCGTGGACGAGGATCCGGGGGGCTCGCTGCTGGCGGACGCGGTCCACTTCAGCCACCCGACCCGCGACATCCGCCAGCGGCTCCGCGCGGGGAAGGAGCCCGCGATCCACCTGGTGGAGCTGGCGGAGGAGGTCCTCCCCGCCGACGATCCGGAGCTCCTCGCCCTCGCCTCCCGCTTCGAGCACCGCTGGGATCTCGACACCCTCCCCGAGGGCGCGGTGATCGAGGGGCGCGCCTTCGGCAGGGGGCCGGTGGACGGCGCGCTCTGGGGGCAGCAGCCGGTGGTGGGCATGCGCGGCGCCGGCCTGCTCAACAGCTTCCACGGGGGCGATCGCAGCACCGGCAGGGTGGAGCTGCCGCCCTTCCGCCTCACCGGCGGCGACGTCGTCCTGCTGGTGGGCGGCGGCAGGGATTGCGAGCGCGTCTACGTGGGGCTGGAGGTGGACGGCGCGATCGTGCGCCGCGCCTGCGGCAACGACGACGAGACGCTGCGGCAGGCGGTGCTGCCCACCGCGCGCTTCGCGGGCAGGCAGGGGCGCATCGTGATCGTCGACGAGTCGAGCGAGGGGTGGGGCCACATCCTCGTCGATCAGATCGTGGTGGAGCGGCCCGCGGGCGAGGCGATGCCCGCGGGGCTCGAGCGCTGAGGATCAGCGCAGCGCGGGCTTGCGTGCCGGCGCCGCCTCGGCGACGCGGCCGGCGCCGATCATCGTGGCGCCGGTGGCGGCGAACGCGCCGAGGAGCAGCCACGTCTGCCAGGTGAAGCACTCGTCCGCCCAGCGCGTGCCGAGGGTGAGGTACTGCGCCGCGCACATGGCGAGGAAGGCGAGGGAGACGATGACGAAGGGCACCTCGGGCGGCGCGCCGCCGTCCTCCCTGCGCGCCACCGCCAGCAGCGGGAGCAGCAGCACGTAGTGGTAGTAGTAGTTGGCCGGGTAGAAGAGCGCCGGGATGATCATCATCCCGAGGAGCGCCGCCTGGTCGAGCCTCCGCCGGCGCGCCGCCCAGGCGCACATGCCGATGAGCGCCGCCGCGGCGAGGAGGTAGATCGGCCGGCGCCGCTCCCACGCTGCGTTCTGCGTCTGCTGCCAGCGCCACCACGGCTCCGGGTTGGACCAGTCGATGATCTTCGCGGCGACGTTCTCCGGCTCGTACGCG
>Ga0182742_1000317_pt1 | contig 82964 bp, 65 predicted proteins | sample eDN5th37CBELigMG_FD_128880 | JGI IMG/M metagenome (GOLD analysis project Ga0182742, IMG submission 128880) | Enriched Miracle-Growth compost microbial communities from Emeryville, California, USA - eDNA 5th pass 37_C BE-Lig MG (version 2)... ...
AGACGGGCATGATGGGCTCGCCGAAGCGCCGCGAGATCGGCCACGGCAACCTGGCCCGCCGCGGCGTCAACGCGGTCATGCCGGACATGACGAAGTTCCCGTACGTCATCCGCGTCGTGTCGGAAATTCTCGAATCCAACGGCTCAAGCTCCATGGCTAGCGTCTGCGGCACTTCGCTGTCGCTCATGGATGCCGGCGTGCCCATCAAGGCGCCGGTGGCCGGCGTCGCGATGGGTCTCGTGCTCGAAGGCGGGCGGTTCAAGGTGCTCACGGACATCCTGGGTGACGAAGATCACCTCGGCGACATGGACTTCAAGGTCGCCGGCACGAAGGACGGCGTCACGGCGCTGCAGATGGACATCAAGGTCGAAGGCGTCACGCCGGAGATCATGAAGGTCGCGCTGGAGCAGGCGAAGGAAGGCCGCCTGCACATCCTCGGCGAGATGAACAAGGTGCTCTCCACGCCGCGCGAGAAGATGTCGGAGTGGGCGCCCTCTATCATCACCATCAAGATCGACGCGGAGAAGATCCGCGACGTCATCGGCAAGGGTGGCGCGGTCATTCGCCAGATCACGGAAGAGACCGGCACGACCATCGACATCGAGAACGACGGCACGGTGAAGATCGCGTCGGTGAGCGGAGCGGCGGGCCGCGAGGCTCAGCGCCGCATCGAGCTCATCACGGCCGACGTCGAAGTCGGTCGCGTGTACGAAGGCAAGGTCGCGCGCCTCATGGACTTCGGCGCGTTCGTGACGATCCTGCCCGGCCGGGACGGTCTCGTACACATCTCGCAGATCTCGGACGAGCGCGTCGAGCGCGTGAGCGACAAGCTGAAGGAAGGCGACGTCGTGCGCGTGAAGGTGCTGGAAGTCGACCGCCAGGGTCGCGTGCGCCTCTCCATGCGCAACGTAGACGCAGCCTGAGACCGACCGGAGGCCCTCAATCGCAGGACGGCTCATTGCGAGCCGCCCGGCGATTGAGGGCCTCTTCGTTTTCATACGCCAGAAGAAAACCGACCCCGCGCCCTCTCAAGGCACGGGGTCCGATTCCCCTCACATCTGGAAGTTGGTGACTACTGCCGCGCGCGCACTGCGCTCGCGAGCTCCTCGTCGTCGGCGCCACGGCCGGCGGCCCGAACGAGCGTGCTGTAGATTTCGTCCTGAACGGATTTCCATCTCTGGTAGTTGCGGCTCGCGAGTCCGGCGACCGCATCCGTGTCGTTCGACGCGAAGGTTTTCCCGCGCTCACGCATTTCGCGCTGCTGGGAAACGAACAGCTTCACGCTCTGCTCGAGATAGCTGCCGATCATGCTGTGGAGGGCCCCACCATACGAACGGATGACGTGCGACAGGAAGTCGCGACTCATCACGGGTTCCCCGGTGTGTTCCTGTTCTGCGATGACCTGCAGCAGGATGCTGCGTGTGATGTCGTTCTGGCTCTTCTTGTCTATGACAACGAAGTCGATCCTGTCGACTACGAGTTTCCGCACGTCTGCCAGCGTGATGTATCTGCTCTCAACGGTGTCGTACAACCGCCGATTCGGATACTTCTTGATTACCCGCGGTTCGCTCATTGCACCCCCTGTACCAATTAATGGACGGTCCTGTTCCAGATACGTCAGGGTCGGCTGGAGTGCATACCCTAATACAAATAATCGCGCCGAACCAAATTTAAAACGTGTCGAAACGACTACAACTGCGCGCCGACCGTCAAACCGATACGGCAGCGGGAACGGTGCGCGTGCCAAGAAACGCTCCCGGACTCCAGGCGCGGACCGCCGAATCGAGTATCGAAACCGGTGGCTCGAATTCGATGCCCGGAGGGGTCGGCTGTCCCAATAGTCGAAGGGCGGCAACCAGTTGCGTGGAAGCGCGGACAGGGTCGAGCGCGACGGAACGGCGGGATTTCGCGAGCTTCGAGCCATCGGGCTCGACGACCACAGGGAGGTGGGCGTACCGCGGTGAAGTTACGTTCAATGCCCGCTGCAGGCAGACCTGCCAAGCTGTACTGCTCAGCAAGTCGGCGCCTCTTACGACGTCCGTGATTCCCTGCCAGGCGTCGTCTACTACCACCGCAAGTTGATACGCGAAGATGCCATCTCGCCTTCGGATGACGACATCGCCCATTGCGCGCACGGGTAGCTCGCACCTTCCCTGGAATCTGTCTTCGATCGTCACAGTCGCATCGTCGATGCGGAAGCGAGTGGCGGTCGAAGTTGTGCCCGAACTGGGCGGTTTGTCCCTGCAGGTTCCCGGATATCCCCGTTCTTCGTTCTCCATGCGAAGCCTGCGGGAACAACTGCATTGGAACGTGAAGCCGCGAGCACGCAGCGTCGCTGCCGCCTCTTCGTAGTGTTCACGACGGCGGCTCTGCCACGTGACCTCGCCATCCCAGGTGAGCGAGAACGCTTCGAGTGTGCGAAGGATGGTGTCGGCGCAGCCGGGAATCACGCGAGGCGTGTCCAGGTCTTCCATCCGCAGGAGCCAACGCCCGTTGTGATGTCTGGCGTCGAGCCAACTACCCAGGGCCGCGACGAGCGACCCGAGGTGAAGTGAACCGGTAGGAGAGGGAGCGAACCGGCCGACGTACGTGGAAGGGTGGGCCGGTTCGCGTGAGTTCCGGGAGACGTTAGCGATAGCGGTCGTCGCGGTCGCCGTACTGGCGCTCGCGCCGTTCGCGGCGCTCCTGCGCTTCGATGCTGAGCGTGGCGACAGGACGCGCTTCGAGGCGCTTGACCCCGATTTCTTCGCCAGTCTCGAGGCAATACCCGTAGGAGCCATCCTCGGTACGCTTCAGCGCCTCGTCGATCTTGCGAATGAGCTTACGCTCGCGATCCCGCGTGCGCAGCTCGAGACTGAATTCCTCTTCCTGGGTCGCCCGATCGTTCGGGTCCGGGAAGTTGGCCGCTTCATCCTTCATATGCGAGACGGTGCGGTCCACTTCCTCCATCAGATCCTTTTTCCAGTTCAGCAGGATCTGGCGGAAGTGCTCGAGCTGCTCCTTGCTCATGTACTGCTCGCCGCGCTTCGGGATGTACGGCTGAACGTTGCGCGGACCGGCCAGCAGGCTGCCGGGCTCGTAACTCTCGCTGTCGTCATCCCCCCCGTTCGCGGTCGCCTGGACGCGCGGCGGCGGAGGCGTGGCTGCCCGGGGCGCCGGTGCCGGCGGTGCTGCGCTCGCGGCGGGAGCTGGCGCTGCAGTCGGAGGAGCGCTGTCCTCGGTGTGAGCGGGCTCGGCGGCGGTCTGGGCTGGACGGGACACGGGGACTTTCTTCGGAGCGGGTGACACGGGTACGGATTTCCTCACGGGTGCGGCGGCGGATGCAGCCTTTGGACGCTCTGCGGGCCGGCGAGCTTCGACCTTTCGCGCGACCGGCTTCGCCACGGGCTTCTTGGCCTTGGCAGACTTGGTCGCGGGCTTCTTGGCCGCCATCAGTCGCTCCTCAAAAGCAGTCTGGCTTGTGAAGGACGCGGGATTATACCGGCCGACTTTCGCAAGTAAACGGGGCTGAAATGCCTCCAAAATCAGGGTTGTTTCCGGCCGCGGTCGAGCCTTTCGGGCGGTTTCCGCGGCGACTTGGTGTTGGGCGGCGCTGTGGGGTCGGCTGGGGCGGCTTCCAAGGGGGCAGCGACCCTGTTGGGACCACCACACGGTTCGGGTGATCAACCACCCCGGAGCCGCTGATCCAACTCACACAACTGGCAGTGCCTCGGCTGGTCCGACTCGGCCGGCGTGGCTGGTCGGCGGCGTCGAGGGGCGAGGGATCACTCGAAGTGTGCCTGGGAGGCACCGGCCGCAAGACCGATCCATCGGGGCCTCGGGCGAACGCATCCATGCGTTCGCACGTGCCTCCCAGGCACACTTCGAGTGATCCCTCGCCCTTGCGGGCGTCGGGGGCTGCGTGGGCGTGGCTGCGGGTTGCGGCCGTGATCGGCGCCTGTGGGGCGGCACGGGCGGTGGGCTGGTCGGCGGCAGCGCTCAACTCTTTCCGTTCCTTATGCTCGCCAAACTTCTTCGGCTCGGGGGCCTGAAGCTTCTTCAGCTCAGGGCCAGACCTTCTTCAGTTCAGGGCAGCGTCACAGGCGTCGGCGGGGTCCATCCTTCCTGCCGGCGCTCGACGACGACGGTCGTGTAGATGCCGCCCCGGACATTGAACTTCGCAGTCAATCGCATGAAGCGCGGATTCGTGACGCCGGCGAGGCGGTCCACGATCTCGTTCGTGACGGCCTCGTGAAACGCGCCCCGGTCGCGGAACGACCAGATGTAGAGCTTCAGCGACTTCAGCTCCACGCACAAACGGTCCGGCACATATTCGAGTTCCAGCGTCGCGAAGTCCGGCTGGCCGGTGACCGGACACAGGCACGTGAATTCCGGAAGTGACATCCGGATCGTGTAGTCGCGCTCGGGCGCCGGGTTGTTGAAAGTCACGAGCTCCGTCGAAGGTCCGCTCGCGTGTTTGTTCAGTTCAACGGGTGTTGCAGGCATGACAATTACCTTACACTACGCGCCGCCGACGGGCGCCCCCATGCGCGCCCAAACCGGCAACGACGCGTAGACACGCCCTCGCAGATGCACCATGGCACGCCATCTACGAAGCGTCACACAGCGCCCGGGCGTAGCTACGCGACAACGCAGGCGAAAAAAACCACGCTTTTTTTCGCCGGAAACGAAGCCCCAATCCGAAAAAAACGTCTCGACGTTTTTTTCCAGTAAACGAGTATGCGGCTGACCAAGATCAAGCTCGCCGGTTTCAAGTCCTTCGTCGATCCCACCCACGTCACCTTCCCCAGCAACCTGTCCGGCATCGTCGGGCCGAACGGGTGCGGCAAGTCGAACGTCATCGACGCCGTGCGCTGGGTGATGGGCGAGCTTTCCGCGAAGCACCTGCGTGGCGACTCGATGGCGGACGTCATCTTCAACGGTTCCACGTCGCGCAAGCCCGTGGGCACCGCCTCCGTCGAGCTCGTCTTCGACAATTCGGACGGCAAGCTTGGGGGCGCTTACGCCAGTTACAACGAGGTAGCGCTCAAACGTCAGGTGGAACGTGATGGTACCTCCGGGTACTTCCTGAACGGTGTACGTTGTCGCCGCAAGGACATCACGCAGCTCTTCCTCGGCACCGGCCTTGGCTCGCGCAGCTACGCGATCATCGAGCAGGGCATGATCTCGCGCGTCATCGAATCGAAGCCCGAGGACATGCGCGCCTTCGTCGAGGAAGCCGCCGGCATCTCGAAGTACAAGGAACGGCGCAAGGAAACCGAAAGCCGCATCCGGGACACGCGTGAAAATCTCGAACGACTTCAGGACGTTCGGGACGAAGTCGAGAAACAGATTCGCCACCTGCAGCGCCAGGCGGCCACCGCCCGCCGGTATCAGAACTTCAAGGAGCAGGAGCGTCGGCTCACCGCTGAGGTTCTCGCCCTCCGCCTGCGTGAGCTGGACAGTGGCACCGAGATCCATGACAGCGCCGTGCGCGAAGCGGATCTCAACATGCAGGCCGCGCTCGCGGACCAGCGTTCGGCCGAAGCGGCCATCGAGAAGCAGCGCGCGTTCCATCACGAGCAGAGCGAGCTGGTGGCGGCGGTCCAGGGCCGGTACTACGAGATCGGCGCCGAGATCTCGCGCACCGAGCAGACCATCGAGCACACCCGCCAGCTTCGTGAGCGCCAGAAGAACGATCTGGAGCAGTCGCGCGGCACGCTGAACGAAACCGCTCTCCACATCGAGCGCGACGAGAAGCAGCTCGCCGATCTGCGCCAGGAGATCGAGGAGCTCGAGCCGCAACTCGAAACCGCGCGGCTGACCGAGGAGTCCGCCGCTGCCGCTTTCGCGGATGCCGAGCAGGCCCTGCAGCTCTGGCAGCAGACGTGGGAGGACTTCAACCGCCAGCTGGGAGCTGCCCACCAGACCACGCAGGTCGAGAAGGCGCGCATCGAGCAGCTCGAGAACCAGTTGCGTCGGTTCATGGCGCAGGCGGATCGTCTTGCCGTCGAGCGTGAAACGCTCGCCGCGCAGAGCCCGGACGACCAGCTCGCGTCGCTTGCGGACAGCGAAGCCCAGGCGCGTCTCACGAGCGAGGAGCTGGCGGATACGCTGGCTCGCGCGCTCGAAGTCGTGCAGTCGCTGCGGTCCGAGCAACTGGCCGTGGAAGCGCGGCTGGAGAATTCGCGCCAGGATCGCGAGAGGAAGCGGGCGGAGCTCGTCTCGCTCGAGGCGCTGCAGAAGGCGGCGCTGAGCCATCAGGCCGGCAAGGCGGCGGACTGGCTCGCCAACCGCGGCCTCGCCAACAACACCCGTATCGGTCAGACGCTGGACGTCGAAGCTGGCTGGGAACGCGCCGTCGAAACCGCGCTCGGGGATTACCTCGAAGCCGTTTGCGTGGACCGGCTCGAGGACGTCGCCGGCGGCCTGGAAGGGTTCAACAGCGGTCGGCTCGCGCTCGTCGAGCCGAGCGAAGTGTCGAACGACTCGCAGCCCGGCAGCCTTGCTTCGAAGGTGAAGGGGCCGGCCGCGGTCGTCGCGCCGCTGGCGGATGTCATCACCGCCGAGACGCTTTCCGAAGCGCTTGCGGCGCGCAGCTCGCTGCCGCCCGGCAAGTCCATCATCACGCGCCAGGGCGAGTGGCTCGGGCGGAACTGGCTGCGCATCAGCCGCGGCGAGGATCGCCATAGCGGCATCATCGAGCGCGAGCATCGGCTCAAGACGCTCCGCACGGAGTTCGAGGTTGCGGAAGAGCGCGTCAGGACGATGGAGGCGCATCTCGGCACGGTTCGTCAGTCCCTCGCGGACGCGGAGCGTGAGCGGGATAGCGCGCAGTCCGGTATCCAGAGCGCGCACCGTCGTCACGCGGATCTGCTCGCTCAGCTCGAAGCCATGCGCGCCCGCGCGCAGGAGTCCGCGGCACGTCGCGCGCGGCTCGAAGAAGAAGCCACCGAGGTGGCTCGCGAAATCGGCGTCGCCCAGGAGGCGCTGGCCCGCGCCCGCGCGGAGCTCGATCGCGGGCTCACCACGCTTGGCGAGCTGGATTCGCGTCGGCCGGATCTTGAGTACGAGCGCGAAGAGCGCCGCGAAACCGTTGCGGCCCGGCGCGCGGCGGCCCAGCAGGCGCAGCTCGCCGCTCGCGACCTGCTCATCCGCATGGAGTCGCGCCGCTCCACAGAGAGCTCGGTTGCCGTAAATCTCGAGCGCATGTCCGAGCAGCGCGCGCATCTCACGCAGCGCGTGTCCGAGCTGGAGAAGGAGCTCGCGAACGGGGACGCGCCCATCGAAGAGCTGCAGACGCGGCTCGAAGATGCGCTCGCCCGCCGTCTCGAAGTCGAAGCGGAGCTGTCCACCGCCCGCCGCGCCCTCGAGGACGCGGAGTCGGAGCTGCGGGATCTCGACGAGCAGCGAATGGAAGCCGAGCAGCGCGTGCAATCTGCGCGCGAGGCGATGGAGTCCGCGAAGCTCGCCGCCCAGGAAACGCGCGTGCGTCGCGAGTCCATCGCGGAGCAGTTCGCGGCCACGCGGTTCGACCTCGGCGAGATCCAGCTGGGTCTTCCCGGTGACGCGAGCGTCATCGTGTGGGAAGCGAAGCTGAAGGATGTCCAGGTGGACATCGAGCGGCTCGGCCAGGTGAACCTCGCCGCCATCGACGAGCTGAAGGAACAGTCCGAGCGCAAGGAATATCTCGACAGCCAGTTCACCGACCTCACGTCGGCGCTGGAAACGCTCGAGGAGGCCATGCGCAAGATCGACAAGGAAACGCGCTCGCGTTTCGAGGAGACGTTCAACAAGATCAACGCCGGGCTGCAGGAGAAATTCCCGCGCCTCTTCGGCGGCGGTCATGCGTACCTGGAGATCAACGGGGACGATCCGCTCCAGGGCATCTCGATCATGGCGCGGCCTCCCGGCAAGCGGAACAGCACCATCCACCAGCTTTCGGGCGGCGAGAAGGCGCTCACCGCGGTGGCGCTGGTGTTCTCGATCTTCGACCTGAACCCCGCGCCGTTCTGTCTGCTCGACGAGGTGGATGCGCCGCTGGACGAGCACAACGTCGGCCGCTTCTGCGACATCGTGCGGGACATGTCCCAGCGCGTGCAGTTCATCTTCATCACCCACAACAAGACCACCATGGAGCTGGCCTCGCAGCTCATCGGCGTCACCATGAACGAGCCCGGCGTGTCCCGGCTTGTCGCGGTGGACGTGGACGAGGCCGTGCGGATGGCGGCGGTCTGACAAGCGAGGCGCTCATGCCAGAGCTACGCTGGACATTGCTCATTCTTGGAGCACTGTTCATCGGTGCTCTCGCGTTTTGGGAGATCCGGCGGAAGCGCCACGCGCGGGGGCAGGATGCGAGTGCGCCTGCTGGCCGCGATGGCGAGCGCGTCGTGCCGGGGCTCGAAGACGACGATGGGCTTCCTCGCGGGATGTCCGCTGAGAGACCTCGCGGCGAGATCCGCACGCTCCGCGAACCGACGCTCACATTTCCGGACGTTCACCTCGATGCCCGCGGGGAGCGCGCATCGACGGCGCGGCCGCCAGTCGTTGAGATCGACGAGGCGTCGCTCGCGGAGCTCAAGATCGAACCGCACACGGTTGTCGACGAGTTTTCCGCCACGGAGCGCAGGCGTGCCTCGGACGAGGCACTCGGTCTTGTTGCCCCGACAATTCCGGATATGCCTCGTGCTTCCGGTGCGCCAGCGCCCGCTCTGCGCGGTACTTCTTCCACGGGGCCGCGTGTTGCCGCAGCCGCCGGGGTCGCGCCTGCAGAAACGTCGGCCGAAGCGCCGAAGCCTTCGCGTGCGGATATCCCGCTGGATTTCAATCTGGATGCGCTTCCGGATCCCGGTCCCGAGTCGACTCCGAGCTTCGCGGCGGAACCGACGCCGAGCCCCGCAACGCGCTCGGCTGTTTCCTCGAATGGTGTCCCTGTCGACGACGAATCCGCGGAGGACTCCGACGACGATTCGGAGATCGGCGATTCGGACATCGGCGAGTCCGGGATCGGCGAGTCCGAGAGTGCCGAAGATCCGCGCAGCTCGCCCGCAGCCGCGGCGGATGACGCCGATGACGAAGTCCTCGGCCCCGCGGCCGTGCGCGCACAGAGCCCCGTGCCGACCCTCGCCCCCGAAGACTTCGCGATCCCCGAGCCCATCGTGGACTGGCCCGACGAGTCCACGCGCAAGATCATCGCCCTGCGGCTGGTCTCCGGCACCGGCGAGCGCTTCCAGGGCCGCGCCGTGCGCCAGGCGCTGGCGGCCGAGGGATTCCAGATCGGCAAGTTCGAGATCTTCCACAAGCCCGGCCCGGACGCGCGCGCGGTGCTGAGCGCCGCGAGCCTCACCAAGCCGGGCACCTTCGAGCTGAACACGATGGACGGGCAGCGGTACGGCGGCCTGAGTCTTTTCGCCGTGCTGCCAGGCCCGCTGTCCCCCGTAGAGACGTTCGATGAGCTGCTGGTCACGGCGCGCAGCCTGAACGATCGGCTGCGCGGAGCGCTTCAGGACGAGCGCGGCGAACCGCTCACCCCGACTCGTAGCGCGAGCATCCGGGAAAGTCTCGCGTCGTCCTCATCCTCCACGCATCACTGAGCCCGGCAGGCATGAGCCGGAAGGGCAAAACCGAATCGAAGCAGGAGGCGGCGGTTCCTGCAGTGGACGACGCAACGAAAGAGCGCGTCGCGAGCCTGCGCGAGCAGATCGCGTATCACAACAGGCGCTACTACGAGCTCGACGCCCCGGAAATTTCGGACGCGGAATACGACGCGCTGATGAACGAGCTGCGCGAGCTCGAAGCCGCGCATCCCGAGCTCATCATTCCGGATTCACCCACGCAGCGCGTCGGCTCGGCGGCGGCGTCGCGCTTCGCGAAAGTTCGCCACAGCGTCCCAATGCTGTCGCTCGGCAACGCGTTCAGCGCCGAGGACGTCACGGATTTCGTCGATCGCATCCGCAAGTTCCTGCGCCTGCCGCCGGAAGAGCCGCTGGTGTTCACCGCGGAGCCGAAGATCGACGGTCTCTCGATGTCGCTGCGCTACGAGCGCGGCAGGCTCGTGAAGGCGGCCACTCGCGGGGACGGATACGAAGGTGAGGACGTCACCGCGAACATTCGCACCCTGAAGCGCGTGCCGAAGGAGCTCAAGGGGAAGGTGCCCGAAATCTGCGAAGTGCGCGGCGAGGTCTACATGACCAAGTCCGCGTTCCGCGCGCTCAACGAGGAGCGCGCGGCAGCGGGCGAGCCGATTTTCGCGAATCCTCGCAACTCCGCTGCGGGCTCGGTGCGCCAGCTCGATTCGAGCATCACGGCGAGCCGCGATCTCGGGTTCTTCGCGTACACCTGGGGCGCGATGAGCGAGATGCCGGCGAACACCCAGTCCGGCATGCTGGAATGGTTCAAGTCCGTGGGGTTCGAAACGAATCCGCTCTGGCGCAAGGCCAGCAGTGTCGAAGAGCTGCTGGACTTTCACCGTGAGATCGGGCTTCAGCGCGGCGAGCTCCAGTACGACATCGATGGCGTCGTCTACAAGGTGGATCGTCTCGACTGGCAGGAGCGCCTCGGCTTCGTTTCGCGCAATCCGCGTTGGGCCGTCGCGCACAAGTTTCCCGCCGAGAAGGCAACCACGCTTCTCAAGGGCATCGACATCCAGGTGGGTCGGACTGGCACGCTCACGCCTGTCGCGAAACTTGAGCCCGTGACCGTCGGCGGCGTGGTGGTCCAGAACGCCACGCTTCACAACGCGGACTACATCGCGCAGCTGGATGTTCGCATCGGCGACACAGTCACCATTCAGCGCGCAGGGGACGTCATCCCTCAGGTGCTGGGCGTCGTGCTGGAGAAGCGGCCCCAGCGTGAGGACGGCGAATCCGCGTTGCCGCCGTACGAGTTTCCGCGGAAATGTCCTTGTCCGCTGCACACCGACGTCGTCCGCGAAACCATCGCCAGCGGAGAAGAGGGCGCTCGCGCACGCTGCACGGGCGAGTTCGCGTGCCCGTTCCAGAAGACCGAGCACCTGCGCCACTTCGTTTCGCGCCTCGCGTTCGACATCGAGGGGCTGGGCGAGAAGCAGATCCAGTTCTTCTTCGAAAAGGAATGGGTGCGCGAGCCGGCGGACATCTTCACGCTCGAGGAGCGCAACAACTCTGGCGCGCTCGCCGGCGGCAAGAAGATCCAGGAATACGACGGGTACGGTGAAACGTCCGTCCGCAACCTGTTCAACGCGATCAATGCGCGTCGTGAGATTTCTCTCGAGCGGTTCATCTACGCGCTCGGGATCCGGAACATCGGGGAGACCACGGCTCGTGCGCTCGCGCGGGGCTACGGCAGCTGGAAAGCGTTCCACGACGCGAGCCTGAAAGTGGCAGCGGGGGACGCGGACGCGCGGGCGGAGATGGACGCGCTCGACCAGATCGGCGACACGGTCATCGACAGCATCGCCGCGTACTTCAACGAAGAGCGGAACGTCCGAATCGTCGACAACCTCGCAAAACCGAGGGCGGACGGACGCCCGCTCGTCACCATCCTCGATGCCGAGCGGCCGTTGCAGAGCTCGCCGATCTCGGGGAAGACCGTCGTGTTCACGGGCTCCCTCGAAAAGATGACGCGCGAGGAAGCCAAGGCGCTCGCCGAACGCCTTGGCGCGAAGGTGAGCGGCAGCGTCTCGACGAAGACGGACTACGTCGTCGCCGGTGCCGAAGCGGGCTCGAAGCTCAAGAAGGCCGCCGAGCTCGGCGTAACCGTCCTCGAAGAGCAGCAGTTCCTGGATCTCATCAAGGGCGGCTGAGCGTCGAAGGAGCACCGCTCGCTCCTCCGACGCTTCCTATGAAACTGCGTCGGCGGCCTCCCCAGTTTCATTCCCAGGGGCAGCGACGCCGTCGCATGGGGGGCCGCAGAAACCGCCCGCTGCCAGGCCCCCTTGGACGGTAGCGGCTATTCCTTCTTTTCGGCCGGCGGCGGCGCGGAGGCAGCAGGCGCCGGCGCCGAACCTTCGGCGGCAGGAGCTGCGGCAGCAGGGGCGGCCGCTTCAGGTTCGAGTTTCTTCTCCACCTTCGCGGTCGTCATCAGCCCGTCCACGTAGGACTTGATCTTCTTCTGCTGCACCATCTCTTCGACGCGCTGCTTGACGTTGTCGAACGGCGGCGGCGCGAGATCGCGCGTCTCTTCGAGCTTGATGATGTGCCAGCCGAACTGCGTCTGCACCGGCGCATGCGTGTACTCGCCGGGCTTCAGCGCGACGACCGCGTCCGCGAACGGCTTCACCATCCGGTCCGGGGTGAACCAGCCGAGGTCGCCGCCCTGTTCCTTCGCGTCCATCGACTCGCGCTTCGCCACGTCCTCGAACTTCGCGCCTTTCTCAAGCTCCGCGACGAGCTTCGCCGCGAAGGGCTCGGTGGCCACGAGGATGTGCCGCGCGTGGTACTCGAGCTTCGGCAGGCGCGCCACCTGCGTTTCGTACTCCGCGCGCAGCTCCTGCTCGGTGGCGGAGCGGTCCTTCAGGTACTTGTCCGTGAGCTGCCGCTGCAGGAAGTTGAGCCGCTGCAGCTCGAGCATCCGGATGGTGTCCGGGTTCTTCGTCGTGCCGTCCTTGTCCGCCTCGGCGGCCACCACGTACGCCCTCACTAAACCATCCAGCAGCTGATCGCGCTGTTCCGGCGTGAGCTCGGAGGAGGGCTTGTTGGCCACGGTCTTGACGTAGAACTCGTAGAAATCCTTCGTGATCGTCTTGCCGTTCACGGTGGCCACCGCGGGGCTCTTGTCCACGAGGGCGGTGTCCTGCGATCCCTTCGGCGAACAGGCTGCGAGCGCCGTGGCCAGGAGTGCGACGAGGACCATCCGTTGAGAGTTCATGCTTTGTTTCTCGGTTGTAGGGTGAGAGAGGGAGAGCCGTTGTTCTGGTCGGTCGGCGTCAGTTGACCTGCGGGCGCTCGTCCGGCGTCCGCGCGTCGATGTTGAGCGCGTGGATGTCCGTCTTCATGAGATTGCCCACGGCGGCGAACACCATGCGATGCCGCTGGATGGTGGACTTGCCGCGGAACGCTTCGGACACGATCCGCACGCGGAAGTGCCCCCCTTCGCGCGCGCCCGCGTGCCCCGCGTGCTTCGCACTGTCGTCGAGGATCTCGAGGGTGAGCGGAGCGAGCTCTTTTTCCAGGGCCGCGCGGATGCGGCTGACGCGCTCGGCGGTCATGTCAGGCGGAGGTGGAAGGCGTTTCGGGAGGCGCCTTGCGCATGATCCAGACCATCTGCGCGGCGATGAGCACGAAGGTGGCCACGGTGATGCCGATGACCTTGAACTTCACCCAGGTCGCCTCGCTGAAATTGAAGACCACGAAGAGGTTCGCCGCCCCGAGCAGGGCATAGAACACGGCCCACACGAGGTTCAGCTGCCGCCACATGGCGTCGGTCACCTGGACCTGCCCCTCCAGCGCCTTGCCCATGAGGCGCTGGATGAGCGGCTGCTTGCCGACCCACATGCTGACGAAGAGGGCGATGCTCAGCAGCCAGAGGAATATGGTGGGTTTCCACTGGATGAAGCGCTGATCGTGCAGAATGAGCGTGGCCGCGCCGAACACGAAAACGAGCCCCGCCATCGCGCCATGCATGGGGGAAACGCGTTTGTTGCGCAGGTAATCGACGACCAGCACCACTGCCATGGCAGCCATGAGCACGGCCGTGGCGACATAAATGCCGCCCAGCGAGTACGCGACGAAGAAGGCGATGAGGGGTGCCAGGTCGAGTAGTTGCTGCATCGACGGGAAACTGCCGCGAAAAATGGCCGCGTATCATAGCCCAACTGGTTTCGGGGGCCGGAACAGGGTCGTGCCGCCCGCTCCGAGCGTCCGGCATGCCCCGGAGAGCGCCTCTTGAGCCAGTATTTCGAAGTCCATCCGGTCAATCCGCAGCCGCGGCTCATCCGCCGTGCGGCGGAGATCGTGCGCGAAGGCGGGGTCATCGCGTATCCGACGGACTCCTGCTACGCCCTCGGCTTCCACATCGGGGACAAGGATGCGTTGGAGCGCGTACGGCGCATCCGCCAGGCCGATCGCCATCACCATTTCACGCTCGTTTGCCGGGATCTCAGCGAGATCGGGAAGTACGCACGAGTGGATACCTGGCAGTTCCGGCTGCTGAAGGCGTGCACGCCTGGCGCCTACACGTTTCTGCTGCCTGCCACGCGTGAAACGCCCCGCCGCCTGCAGAACGAGCGTCGGAGGACCATCGGCATCCGGGTGCCGGATCACCCTGTGCCGCTCGCGCTGCTCGAGGAGCTGGGCGAGCCGCTCATGAGCTCGACGCTCATGCTCCCGGGCGACGAACATCCCCTGACGGACGGCCGGGAGATCCGGGCCAGGCTGGAGCACCAGATCGACGCCGTGCTGGATGGCGGAAACTGCGGCCTGGAGCCCACCACGGTGGTCGATCTGGCGGTGAGCCCGCCCGTTGTCCTGCGGCAAGGGAAGGGCGATGTGGCCCTGGTGACAGGCGGCGAGCCCGGCCGGCCGCTTCGGCTATAATCCGCGCCGACTTTTGCAGCCAGGTTCCTTGAGCATCAACGTGCCCAGTCGCAGCCCGCGTCCGTTCGATCCCAGCCTTCCTCCCCAAGCTGCGCGTCCGCCGGTTCCCGCCTCGTGAGCGCGAATCCCCAGAGCCGACGAATCCTGTCGGGTGTCCGGCCGACCGGTCCGCTGCACCTCGGCAACTATCACGGCGCCCTGAAGAACTGGGTCGAGCTGCAGTACCAGTACGAGTGCTTCTTCTTCATTGCCGACTGGCACATGCTGACCACCGGCTATGAGGACACGACCCATCTTCAGGAAAACATCCGCACGGTCCTGATCGACTTTCTGGCCGCGGGTCTCAATCCGGGCGTCGCCACGATCTTCATCCAGTCTCACGTGCCCGAGCACGCGGAGCTGCATCTGTTGTTGTCGATGATCACGCCGCTCGGATGGCTCGAGCGCGTGCCCACGTACAAGGACCAGCAGGAGGCCCTGAAGGAGAAGGATCTCGCGACGTACGGCTTCCTCGGGTATCCGCTGCTCCAGAGTGCGGACATCCTGATTTACCGCCCGGCGTTTGTGCCGGTGGGCGAGGACCAGGCGTCTCACGTCGAGATCACGCGCGAGATCGCGCGGCGTTTCAACCATCTGTACGGCCGCGAGCCCAACTTCGAAGTGAAGGCGGAGCTTGCGGTGAAGAGCCTCGGCGGCCGCAACTCGGCGAGCTACAAGCAGCTGCGCCGCAAGTACCAGGAGGCCGGGGACCAGGAAGCGCTGGAGCGCGCGCGCGCGCTCGTCCAGGGCAACAACCGCATCACGGTCGCGGACAAGGAGCGGCTCCTCGGATACCTCGAAGGGTCGGGCGTCACGATCCTCCCCGAGCCGCAGGTGATGCTGACCGCCACGCCGAAAGTGCCGGGGCTCGACGGCCGCAAGATGTCGAAGTCCTACGGCAACACCATCGGTCTTCGCGAGGACCCGGATCAGGTCGCGCAGAAAATGCGCACGATGCAGACGGATCCCGCGCGCGTTCGCCGCACGGATCCGGGAACGCCCGAGAAGTGTCCCGTGTGGGACCTGCACAAGCTGTATTCGGACGACGCCACGCGAGCCTGGGCGTACGAGGGCTGCAAGACCGCCGGCATCGGCTGTCTCGACTGCAAGAAGCCGCTCATCGACAAGGTGGTCGAAGAGATCAACACGATGCGCAAGCGCGCCCAGGAATTCGAGGAAAGCCCGGAGCTGCTGCGAAACATCGTGACGGAAGGGGCCGAGAAAGCACGCGACGCGGCGCGCGACACGCTGGATGAAGTGCGCCGGGCCATGCACCTGCGTTCCGACTGACGGGTGAGGAATATCGCGTGAAACCGAAGCTCGAGCTCGTCGCCTCCAACGACCCGGCACCGTTCACGGCGCCGGAAGGAGTGCCGCAGCAAGTGGAAATGCCATTCGCCGTCGTGAACGGGGAGCCCGTCACCGAGCTGCCCAAGGATCTGTACATCCCGCCGCAGGCCCTGGAAGTGTTCCTCGAGGCGTTCGAGGGACCGCTCGACCTGCTGCTGTATCTCATCCGCCGGCAGAATCTGGACATCCTCGACATTCCGCTCGCCGAGATCACCCGGCAGTACATGCAGTACATCGAGGTGATGCAGGAGCTGCAGCTCGAGCTCGCTGGCGAATACATGGTGATGGCCGCGACGCTGGCCGAGATCAAATCCCGCATGCTGCTGCCGCGCCCGAAGGTGGACTCCGAGGGCAACGAGGAGGATCCGCGCGCGGAGCTCGTGCGGCGGCTGCAGGAATACGAGCGTTTCAAGAAGGCGGCGGAGGACATCGACGCGCTGCCGCGGCTCGAACGCGATACATGGCCCGCGGGCGCGGAGCTGAAGGACCGCAAGGTGGTTCGCCTGCTCCCGCAGGTGACGCTGCAGGAAATGCTGATCGCCTTCAAGGAAGTGGTGATCCGGTCCGAGCTGTTTTCACATCATCATGTCGCTCGCGAGCGACTCTCGGTCCGCGAGCGGATGTCGCATATCCTTACGTCCCTCGAGAAGGCCAGTTTCGTAGAATTCGTGAAGATGTTCCGTCCCGAAGAGGGGCGGATGGGCGTGACGGTGACGTTCATCGCCATCCTCGAGCTCATGCGCGAGGGGCTGGTGGAGATCGTGCAGGCGGAGCCCTTTGCGCCGATTCATCTGCGCGCGTCGGCGGAGAAGCGCAACCTGCGCCTCGTTGCGAACAACGAGACGGTGGAGCAGGTCGTGCACGCGAGCGAGCTCGGCGAGACGGTGCTGGAGGAAGTCCAGGCGGAGCGCCTCGAGGCCGAGGCGGAAGCCATGGCGCTCGATGCCGGCTTCGTGGACGACGATGACGACGTCGCCGCCGAAGAGGAAGTGGAAGATTTCGGGCTCGACCGGATCGTCGTGCCGCAGGTGGATTTCGGAAAGGCCCCGCCCGACTGGAAACCGCCGCAGCGTGACAACGATGTGCCCGCGGACGTGGCGACGGACGAACCCGAAGTCACAGACGAAGTCGACCTCGCGACGACCGAGGCCGACGACGAAACGGGCGTCGCGACGGGCGGGGCCGACGATGCGGAGGTCGCATCGGGCGAAGCTCTGAGCGGCGCAGCCATGGGTGAGTCCGAGGTCGCGGCCGACGATGTCGCATCGGGGGAGGCTCCGAGCCGCCCGGCGATTGAGGGCTTCTCAGATCCGGCCTCCGGCGCCGCTGCCGCCGAGATCGATTCTGAGGGAGACGCTCGCGCCCACGAGCCCGAGCAGGACGACGACGAGGCCACGCAGGCCCAGACAGAAACGCCGCCAGACGAGGGGCGCTCATGACCGAAAACTACATCCGGAACGTGGTGGAAGCGGCATTGCTCGCCGCCGGCCGCCCCTTGCAGCTCAACGAGCTCGCGCAGCTTTTCGAGGAGAGCTCGCGCCCGGAGCCTGCGGACCTTCGCGCGGCACTCGATGCGCTCCAGGCCGACTACGGCACGCGCGGCATCGAGGTGAAGGAAACCGCGACGGGTTTTCGAATCCAGGTGAAACGGGAGCTCGCGACCGAGGTCTCCCGGCTTTGGCCGGAGCGGCCGCCGCGCTACTCGCGCGCGCTGCTCGAAACGCTGGCGCTCATCGCGTACCGGCAGCCGATCACGCGTGCGGAGATCGAAGCGGTGCGCGGCGTGGCGGTGAATCCGAACATCATCAAGACCGTGCTCGAGCGCGGCTGGGTGAAGGTCGTCGGCACGCGCGACGTGCCCGGCCGGCCCGAGCTTCTCGGCACGACGAAAGAATTCCTCGATTACTTCGGACTGCGCAGCCTCGAAGAGCTGCCGCCGCTCGCCGAGCTCAAGGCGATGGGCGAGATCAACCTGCAGCTCGATCTCGCGAAGCCGGGCGATGCGGGTTCGGAAGGCGGGTCGGAAGGATCTGGCGGAGCTGGCGGGGCCAGCGGCGATGGTGGCGCGGGTGGTGCTGCGCCGGCCGATGCGAACGGTTCGGGTGGCGCGGCCGGCAGTGACGTTGCTGCGGCCTCTGCTGTCGCCGGTGCAGCCGCCGCGTCTGGTGCTGCTGCGGTCGCTGATGCTGCTGTTGCTGATGTTGCTGTCGCTCTTGCTGCTGCTGATCCCGCGGCCGCTGCGGAGTCGGGACTCGCCGAAGGAGCCTCCGATGCAGAAGGTGCCTCCGATGCAGAGGGCGCCTCCGATGCAGCTGCGGTGGCAGCGGATGACAGTACGTCGGCCGACAGCGCGCCGGCAGATGCCGCGTCGGTTGAGAGTTTTTCGGTGGAGCTCGCGTCTGCAGTTGGCAGCGAGTCGTCGGACGAAACGTCCGTCGAGGCGATCACGTCCGCCGAGGCGGTCACGTCCGAGGCGATCAACGAAGAGGCTGACGATTACACTCATGGCGCGCAGCCCGTAGCGGCTGCCGCGGACGACGCCGCGGAGGCAGAGGCCACATCCGCCGCCGCGAGCGACAGCGAGTCGATCGACTCCGCGCCCATCGTCAACGCGACGACGGACAGCGCATCAACCAGCGAGGCATCAGCGGATAACGCGTCGGCGGACGCCGAAGCGGACTCCGGCGATGTCACCGTCGAAGTGGAAACGCTCGGCCTCGTCGAAGCGCGCATCGAAGCCTCGATCGAAACTTCGATCGAAGCGGAGGAAGTACCTCCGCGCGAGGACTCGGCCATCGAGACGGGCGAGTTCGAGCTGGCGGAGCTCGGCATGGGCACGCCGCCCGCGGAGAGCGTCATCGAGGCGGAGTTCGACCAGGACGATCTCGACAACGGCGCCCCCGAAGAGGACGCGTCCGACGACGAGGAGGAGCTTTCGGCCGGTCCCCAGTCCTCGACCGAGCTCGTGGCCTCCCCGCCGCGCGACCGCGACGATTAAGTGGCCACGAGCGGCCGCAACACCCCGGGCCGCGGCCAACATCGGCGCAATGCCCGCCCGGGCAGCCCCCACGGCTTCAAACCTTCCGGCGCCCGGCCCGTGCGCCCGCGTCGCGACGACCCGCGCCGTACCCGCGACGCCGACGATTACCCACGATCCGACCGCGACCCCCGTGCGGTCCGGTCCGGGCGCCCAGGTCCGCACGATCGCTCCCGCGGGTCACTTCCGTCGCGCGCCGATCACGGCGAGCGTTCGCGCCCTGACCATGGCGAGCGCTCGCGCCCTGGCCGCAAAGGCGAGCCGGGGCATAAAGATCCGCAGCCTCGCTTCCGGGCGGACAGGCCTTCGGGCCCGAAGCCTCTCCGGACTGGCAAACCTTCGGGTCCGAAGCGACACGGCGCGCGCGGGCGCGCGCCGATGCACGGCGAGCCCGAACGCCTGCAGAAAGTGCTGGCGCGAATGGGCGTCGCTTCGCGACGCGAAGCGGAGGAGTGGATCCGCGCCGGGCGCATCACGGTGAACGGCGAGCCGGCGGTGCTCGGCATGCGCGTGGGCCGCACCGATCACCTGCGCCTGGACGGCCGCCTCATCCATCGTCACGAAGTGGCGGCGGGGCAGGTGTATCTCTGCCATCGCTCGCCCGGCGAAAATCTCCGCACGCCGGACGAGCCCTCCGAGCAACAGGCCGAGCATCAGGCGCTGACCGAGCGTCTGCCTCGTCGTGCCGGTAACCGCTTCATCTCCATAAGCCCGATGCCGCGCATCGATGGTGGTCTCGAAGTGGTCACTTCGGACGGCGGCATCGCGGTTCAGCTCCAGCGCACCGTGCATAGCCTGCTCAGCGAATACAGCGTGCGCGTTCGCGGCGAGCTGGAAGAGCACACCATCCAATCGATCCTGCAGGGAACGCTGGACCGCGGCGTGCGGCTTCAGGTCGAAAGCTGCGATCCGGGCGGCGGCGAGGGCGTGAATCGCTGGTACACGGTCGTCGCGCGCGGCGGCAGCGGAAAAGACATCCGCCAGCTGTTCGAGCGCAACGGCGCGGTCGTGAGCCGCGTGCTGCGAACGAAGCTCGGTGCGCTCACGTTGGACCGCCACCTCTCGCGCGGCCAATTCCGGCAGCTCACGCGCGAAGAAATCGAAGCACTGATCTCGCCGCCCGAGACCGAGCCCATCGACGACGAGGACTGATTCGGCACCGACGCTGGTGGGCGAGCCGGCGTTCGCCACTACACATCCACGGGAAGCTGAAGGTCGTCTGCTTCCCATCGAAGAGCAGCGACTTGTCAGGTGGTAGTGCGCTTGTACTGCGCGTCGAATCGCTGTCCCGTCACGCCTTTGCTCGCGGGCCCCAGCAGCGCGATGTACGCGCCAACGAGTTCCTCAGGCGGAGTCATGTTCGCGGGGCTCTCGGACGGGTACGCCTGCAGCCGCATCTCCGTCCTCGCCGCGCCCGGGTTCAGCGTGTTCACGCGGATGTGCGACACGTTCTCAAGCTCCTGCGCGAGCAGCTCCGAAAGCCCTTCAATCGCATATTTCGAGACTGCATAAGCGCCCCAGTACGCGCGCGCCTTGCGACCAACGCTGCTCGAAGTGAACACGATGGACGCATCCTCCGACTTGCGCATCACCGGCAAGAGCACGTGAGTGAGCGCGAAGGCCGCGGTGGTGTTCACGTGCATCACTCGGAACCACGTGGGTACGTCGTAGTGCTCAATCGGCGCCAGCATCCCCAGGATGCCCGCGTTGTGCAGCAGCCCGTCGAGCCGACCGTAGCGATCCAGCAGCGCATTCGCGAGATTGTCGTAATCCGGCGCGAGAGCCTTTTCGAGATCGAAGGGCGCGATCGTGGGTTCCGGCGCACCGGTTTCGACGATCTGCGCGTGCACCGCTTCGAGCCGCTTCACGTTGCGCCCAATGAGCACGACCGTCGCGCCGTGTGCCGCGCAGGCCAGCGCAACTGCCTTGCCGATCCCTCGCGTCGGGCCCGTGATCGCAATGACGCGACCGGACAACTCATCGGGACGCAACTTCACGGCCCTGGGATCGAAGGCCTTCGGATCGGCGGAAGTGTTCATGGGAGGAAGCTGACTTCAGTTCGTGGTGGCATCGGACGCGGGCGACGTTGCGCGATCCGCTTCTGTCGATGCCGGGGACTCTTCGTTCGCTGCGCCGGCCGCGGGCGTCTCTTCGGCCGCCGCAGTGATCCTGCGCGTACCCTGAGCGATGGGCTCCAGCGTCGGGAATGGCAGATCCGCCGTAACGCCCAGCTCCGGAAAACGCCGGGCCTGCGGCAGAACCTGCCGCTCCAGCGAGCCGACCGCGGAATTGTAGGTCTCCACCGCGCGCGTGAGCTGCTGGCCGAGCTTTTCGACGTGCTTCACGAACGTGGTGAGTCGCCGATACAGCTCCTGACCCATCTGGTGAATCGTGGCCGCATTCTCGGCGACTACTGCCTGCCGCCAGCCGTACGCAACAGTCTTCAGGAGCGCGATGAGCGTGGACGGCGTTGCGAGGATGACGCCGACCTTGAGCGCGTTGTCGAGCAGGTCCGGCCGTTCGGTGAGCGCAGCGCTGAGGAACTGATCGCCCGGAAGGAACAGCACGGCGAACTCCGGACTGTCCTCGAACTGCAGCCAGTAGTTCTTGCCGCCGAGCTGGCGCACGCGCGTTTCCACCTGCTGCGCGTGACGCTTCAGGGCAGCCCCGCGTGCTTCCTCAGTGACGGCCTCGATAGCTTCGAGATACGCATCGAGCGGAGTCTTCACGTCCACCACCAGCGTGCGCCGGTCCGGCATGTGAATGACCATGTCCGGCCGCAACGCTCCGTCCTCGCCGACGACATGCAGCTGCTCGGTGAAGTCGCAATGCTCGGCCATGCCGGCGAGCTCGACCACCCGTCGAAGCGTCATCTCGCCCCAGCGGCCGCGAACTTCCGGCCTGCGCAGTGCCGTGACGAGATTCCTCGTCTCGCGCTGCAGCTGCGCGTGGCTGCCCGCGAGGCTCTCGATCTGAGTGCGCAAGGTCGTGAATGCATCTCGCCGCTCGCGCTCGATCAACTGAACCTGCTGCTCGGTGCGCTCAAGCGCTGCACGGATCGGCTGAACGAGCTGCGCAATCGCGGCTTCGCGTTCCTTCAGCGCATTTTCCGCGACCACCTGTTCGCGGCTCATGGCTTCGCGTGCAAGACGCAGGAACATCTCGCTGTTCGCGCGAAGGGATTCGCCGGCGAGCGTGTCGAAGGCGCCCCGCAGGCGCTGTTCGGCCTGTTCCAGCACCGCGAGCCGCTCGCTTTCCTTTTGCGCTTCGGCTTCGCGACGCACGCGCTCGCTTTCCAGCGCGACCTGCAAGGCCTGTCTCTCCCGCGTGCCACGCAAGGTCGCTACCAGGAAGCCGAGCGCCGCGCCGACGAGCAGAGCGACGACGGCGAGAAGAATGCCGATCGAAGTGCTCAAGTGCCTGCGCGAGCGCCGCTGGGCGCGGTGCCGGTGCGCTCCAGGGGAGCGCCGGTTTTTTCGAGATGGACGATGTAGTTGACGGACGGATCCTTCGTCAGCGTGCTTCGCTCGGTGAACGGATTGAAATCGAGGCCCGCGACATCGCGCAGGCCGAGTCCCGCCGCGCGCCCCCACGCCGCCAGCTCGGAGGGCTGAATGAGCCGGTCGTACTCGTGCGTGCCGGGAGGAATAAGGCGCATCACGTACTCGGCACCCACGATCGCAAGCAGGAACGACTTCAGATTGCGATTGATCGTCGAGATGAACACCGACCCGCCGGGCCGCACGAGCTTCGCAAGCGTGGCGAGCGTTGCGTCCGGGTGCGGGACGTGTTCGAGCATCTCCATGCACGTCACGACATCGAACGTATCCGCGTGAGTGGACACGAGGGATTCGGCATCCGCATGCAGGTACTCGATAGGCAGGTTCTGTTCGGCCGCGTGAAGCTGCGCGACTTCCACCATCCCCTCCGCGAGATCGATGCCTGTGACGCGCGCACCTGCGTGAAAGAGGGCCTCGCAAAGAAGCCCGCCACCGCAACCGACGTCCAGCACGCGCGCGCCCGCGAGCTTCACCCGATCCGCCACGAAGCGGGCCCGCACGGGATTGAGGATGTGCAGCGGCTTGAACTCGCCGTGCGGATCCCAGAACCGATGCGCGAGCGCGTCGAACTTGTGGACTTCCGCCGCATCGGCGGTGGCGCGCGCCTGGGAAGTGGAGGATGCGGTCGAGCTCATTTCGATTCGGCTCCGGATTGAATGCGGTCGGCCCATTGCCGGGACAGCGCGGTGAGTTCCCGCTCATCGTACGCGAGGAGCGTGGATTCGCTTAACGCGGCACGGCCTCCCGTCCAGACATCGCTGATGTCCCGACGCGTGGCGCCGAAGATGACGTTCTCGGCGACCTGCCCGAAAGACTGGCACGAGAGCGATGCGAGGTCGACACAGATGAGGTCCGCGGCCTTGCCCGGCTCGATGGATCCACAGATGCCGGCGAGGCCGAGCGCCATGGCGCCGCTCAAGGTTGCCGCGGCCAGCGCTTCCGCCGCGGAGATTCCGCCTGGCTCGCCGGAGTGGAGCAGCATCGCGAGCCGCGACTCCGCGAGCATGTCGAATGCGCCGCTCGCCACCGGCGAGTCTGTACCGAGTCCAACAGGAATGTTGCGCCGGACGAGGCTCGCAACCGGGCAACTGCCGCTCCCGAGCCGAAGATTCGCCTGCGGGCAGGCGACAACGGCAATGCCCGTATCCCGGGCGAGCTCCAGGTCCGCGGCTTCGAGCCGATTCATGTGAATCGCGCTGAATCCGGGCCGGAGCAGGCCGAGCTTCGCGAGCCGATGCAACGGCCGCAGGCCGTGCTGCGCGACGCTGTCGTGCACTTCCACTTCGGTTTCATGCAGCGGCATCGCGATGCGCGCGTCGAGCTCGTCCGCGACACGCCGCAGGCGTATCAGCATCGGGTCGCTGATTGCATAGCCCGGCGGCGGCGCGAAGTAGAGCGACACCCAGGGATCCGACTTGTACTCGTCCCACAAACGCTCGGCGCGATCGAAGTGCGCAGCGGCATCCGGCGCCCACGCCGAGGCGGTTTCCGATACAGGCAGGCCGATGACCGCGCGGACGCGAGCCGCCGCAGCGGCGCGCGCCGCCTGATCCGGAAACAGGTACGAGTCGGCGAAAGTAGTGATTCCCGCGCGCAGCATCTCCGCGATGGCGAGCTGGGTGCCTTCGTGCACGAAGTCCGGACTCGCGCTGCGAAGCTCGGCAGGCCATACGGTTTTGCGCATCCACTGCATCACCGGCGAGTACACCGGCAGTCCGCGCAAGAGGCTCATCGCGGCCCGGGTATGTGCGTTCACGAAGCCGGGAAGGAGCGCATGCGTCGGACGCGAAATGCGCTCGCGTGCCTGAAATTCAGCCTCGAGCTGCGTGACGGGGCCGACCGCGACGATGCGCCCACCCTTCACCGCGACAGCCTGTCCTTCCAGCGCAACGTTGACCGGCGCGATGGGCAGGAGCCATCGGGGCTCGATCAGCAGGTCGACCGGTTCGACGGGTGAGGTCATGGACTCGAGTGCAAAAAATACAGGGAAAAAAGCGGCGGGAAGTATATCGGTCCGGCGCGCCCGGGCGTAGCGCACATCGGGGTGGCGGCGAAAAAAGACACGCTTTTTTCCACGCCGTCAACAAAGCTGCGCGCGAAAAAGTGCCGGTCCGCCGGCGGGTTTTGCGGATGTCCCAGGGGGCGCAGTGGAATGCTCCGATGTGTTAAAGTTCGCCTTTCCCAACGTCCCCGGATCGAATGTCGGAAATCGCTCGCGAAATCGTGCCGGTCAATCTCGAAGACGAGATGCGGCAGTCCTATCTCGACTATGCAATGAGCGTGATCGTCGGGCGTGCTCTGCCCGATGTGCGCGATGGGCTGAAGCCCGTGCATCGCCGAGTGCTCTACGCCATGCGGGAGCTGTCGAACGACTGGAACAAGCCTTACAAGAAGTCCGCCCGCATCGTCGGCGACGTCATCGGTAAATACCATCCGCACGGCGACAGCGCCGTGTACGACACGATGGTCCGCATGGCGCAGCCGTTCTCGATGCGCTACCTGCTGATCGACGGCCAGGGCAACTTCGGCTCCGTCGACGGCGACATGCCGGCGGCCATGCGATACACCGAAGTGCGCATGTCGCGGCTCGCGCACGAGCTGCTCGCGGACATCGACAAGGAAACCGTCGACTTCGTCCCGAACTACGACGAGACGGAGAGCGAGCCGTCCGTCCTGCCCACGCGTGTGCCGAACCTGCTCATCAACGGGCAGACCGGTATCGCGGTCGGCATGGCCACGAACATTCCGCCTCACAATCTCACTGAGATCGTGAATGCGTGCCTTGCGATCCTGGACGATCCGAACATCACGCTCGCGGGCCTGATGCAGCACGTGCCGGGGCCGGATTTCCCGACGGCCGGCATCATCAACGGCGCGCAGGAAATCGCCACGGCGTATCGCACGGGTCGTGGCCGCCTCTCCATTCGCGCTCGCACGCACATCGAAGAGATCGGTCGCGGCGGCGAGCGCCAGGCGATCATCGTCACCGAGCTGCCGTACCAGGTGAACAAGGCGCGGCTGCTCGAGCGCATCGCGGATCTCGTCCGCGGCAAGGAAATCGACGGCATCTCGGAGCTGCGCGACGAGTCGGACAAGGACGGCATGCGCGTCGTCATCGAGCTGAAGCGCGGCGAGGTGGCGGACATCGTCCTCAACAACCTCTTCGCGCAGACGCCGATGGAAACGGTGTTCGGCATCAACATGGTCGCGCTCATGGACGGGCAGCCGAAGCTGCTCGGCCTGCGCGAGATGCTGGATGCGTTCCTGCGGCACCGGCGCGAGGTCATCACCCGCCGCACGATTTTCGATCTCGCGAAGGCGCGCGAACGGGCCCACATCCTCGAGGGCCTGGCGGTTGCGCTTGCGAACATCGACGAGGTGATCCGCATCATCCGCGCGGCCCAGTCGCCGGCCGAGGCACGCGACGCACTGCAGGCGCGGCCGTGGCCGGCGGGCATCGTGCCGCAGCTGCTTGAGCGTGCCGGTGCAATTTCCACGCGTCCGGCCGGTCTTTCGGCCGATCTGGGCATGAATGGTGCGGGCTACCGGCTGTCGGAGGCCCAGGCCCAGGCCATCCTCGACATGCGCCTGCACCGGCTGACGGGGCTGGAGCAGGACAAGATCATCGAAGAGTTCAAGGGCCTGCTCGAACGCATCGCGGACCTGGGGGACATTCTGGCGCGTCCGGAGCGCCTGACCCAGGTGGTCCGCGAGGAGCTCATCGAGGTGCGCGAGCAGTATGGGGACGCGCGCCGGACGGAGATCAACCGCGATCATCTCGATCTCAGTACAGAGGACCTGATCGAGCCGCAGGATGTCGTAGTCACGCTCTCGCACGCGGGCTACGCCAAGTCGCAGCCGGTCACGGAGTATCAGACCCAGCGCCGAGGCGGTCGTGGCAAAGCCGCCACGGCAGTCAAGGACGAAGATTTCGTGGAGAAACTATTCGTGGCACACACTCATGACACCGTTCTGTGCTTTTCGAACCGCGGCAAGGTGTACTGGCTGAAGGTTTACGAGCTGCCGCAGGCAGGCCGCGGCGCGCGCGGCAAACCGATGGTCAACCTGCTGCCCCTCGAAGAGGGCGAGAAGATCAACGCCGTGCTGCCCGTGAAGCAGTACGACGAGCAGCACTTCGTGTTCATGGCGACGAGCCAGGGCACGGTGAAGAAGACGCCGCTCACCGCGTTCTCGCGTCCGCGCACGACCGGCATCATCGCCATCGACCTTGCCGAGAACGACAAGCTCGTCGGCGTCGGCCTCGCGGATGGCACGAAGGAGATTCTCCTCGTGTCGAGTGGCGGCAAGGCCATTCGCTTCAACGAGAGCGAAGTGCGCCCGATGGGGCGCGAGGCCGCGGGTGTTCGCGGCATCAAGCTCGGAGAAGGGCATGAGGTCGTCGGGCTCATCGTGGTCGGCGAGGGTCATATCCTCACCGCATCCGAGAACGGCTACGGCAAGCGCACTCCGCTGGACGATTTCCCGCAGCACGGCCGCGGCGGCCAGGGCGTCATCGCCCTGCAAACCACGGATCGCAACGGCGCCTGCGTCGCGGCACTCCAGGTGACTCCGGGCCAGGAAGTCATGCTGATCAGCTCCACGGGCACGCTCGTGCGCACACCGGTGGATGAAATCTCGATCGTTGGACGAAACACGCAGGGTGTCCGCCTCATCCGCCTCGGCGAGGGCGAGCGCCTGGTCGGCATCGAGCGCATCGACGAATCGCTCGAAGGCGCGAGCGAAGGTGGCGAAGGCGAGAGCACCGAAGCTGCCGCGTCCTCTTCCGCTTCGAGTGGCGAGGCGCCCTCATCTGAAACACCGAGCCCCGACGCGCCGTCATCCTCGGAAACTCCGTCCTCAGAAACTCCGCCGTCGGGCGACACCCCCGCCAGCTGACGGGCCGCGCCCTCCTGGGCTCGATCTTCCTTCCTCCCTCCACAGCCGGCGGTTCCCCCGCCGGCTTTGTTCATGAACGCCACCCACCTCAAAGGCGCCGGCTCGCTCGAGAAGTACCTTGTCGGGCACGTGCGCGCGCAGGACGCGCGCGCCCGAGGCTCCGATGGATCGGTCTTACGGCCGGTGCCCGACAAGGTACTTCTCGAGCGAGCCGGTGCCCGCGCCAGCTCCCCCTCGTTCATGAACAAAGCCCCCCGTGAATAAAGCTGGCTTCGTGGCTCATGACACCCCATGGCTTACGAACAAAGCCAGACCGGTGACACACCCATACCGCAGTTGCACGCACTCTCTCCCTGGTTCGAGCCGCCCGGCGATTGAGGGCATCTTCGCAAGGTGAGTGGTAACATCCCGCGTCCCCTGACCCATTTTCATTCGGAAAAATCTCGTGCGCGTATTCAACTTCGCCGCGGGGCCGGCGACGCTGCCCCTCGAAGTTCTCACCCAGGCTCGTGAGGAGCTGCTCGACTGGCAGGGCTCGGGCATGTCCGTCATGGAGGTCAGCCATCGCGGCAAGGCGTTCATTGCCTGTGCCGAGGAAGCTGAAGCCGTGCTGCGGGAGCTGCTTGCGATTCCTTCAAGCTACAAAGTGCTTTTCCTGCAGGGGAGCGCTACCGGGCAGTTCGCCGCGGTCCCGATGAATCTGACGACGCCCGAGTCCACGGTGGACTACATCAACACCGGCGCGTGGTCGAAGAAGGCGCTGGGTGAAGCGAAGCGTTACTGCAAGGTGAACGTGGCGGCGGACGAGGCTGCTTCGAATTACTCCACCGTGCCGGAGCAGAGCGCGCTCAAGCTCACGCCTGGTGCCGCGTACGTGCATTACACGCCCAACGAAACCATCGGCGGCGTGGAGTTTCCGTACGTTCCCGAAACGAACGGCGTGCCGCTCGTGGCGGACATGTCGTCGACCATTCTTTCGCGCCCGATCGACGTGTCGAAGTTCGGGGTCATTTACGCGAGCGCGCAGAAGAACATCGGGCCGGCGGGTCTCGCCGTGGTGATCGTGCGTGAGGATCTCATCGGTCGCGCGCGCTCGATCACGCCGTCCATCGTCGATTACAAGGAAATGGCCGCGAACGGCTCGATGTCGAACACGCCGCCGACGTTCGCCTGGTATCTCTCCGGGCTCGTCTTCAAATGGCTGAAGGCGAATGGCGGGCTCCAGTGGATCGCCGAACGCAATCGCGCGAAGGCGCAGAAGCTCTACGACGCGATCGATTCATCGTCGTTCTACAGGAACCCGGTCGCGAAGAACTGCCGTTCGTGGATGAACGTGCCGTTCACCCTCGCGAAGCCGGAGCTCGACAAGCAGTTCTGCGCGGAGGCGAAAGCCGCCGGCCTCACGAACCTGGAAGGCCATCGTTCGGTGGGCGGCATGCGTGCCAGCATCTACAACGCGATGCCACCGGAAGGCGTCGATGCGCTCGTCGCATTCATGAAGGAGTTCGAGCGCCGCAACGGGTGACCGGGCGCGAATCAATCATGCGATACAGGATCCAGACGCTGAACAACATCAGCCCGCGCGGGCTTGCTCGGCTTCCCAACGAGCGTTACGAGGTCGGCCCGGACGTGCCGAATCCGGACGGCATCCTCGTGCGCTCGGCGGACATGCACAAGATGGAAGTCCCCGCGTCCGTGCTCGCCATCGCGCGCGCCGGCGCCGGCACGAACAACATTCCCGTCGCCGCGATGAGCCGGCGCGGAATCCCGGTGTTCAATGCTCCGGGGGCGAATGCGAATGCCGTGAAGGAGCTGGTGCTCGCCAGCCTGTTTCTCGCCGCTCGCAACATCGTGCAGGCGTGGGATTTCGCCCGCTCGCTTGAGGGCGACGACGAGACGATCGACAAGGCGGTCGAGGCCGGCAAGAAGAAGTTCGTCGGTTTCGAGCTGCCCGGGCGCACGCTCGGCGTCGTGGGTCTCGGTGCCATCGGCGTCGAAGTGGCGAACTCCGCGCTCGCGCTCGGCATGAAGGTGCTGGGTTACGATCCGCAGATCACCGTGCAGCGCGCGTGGCAGCTGTCCGCGAGTGTCGAGCAGGCCCTTTCGCTGGATGACCTGTTTGCGCGGTCGGACGTCATCTCCGTGCACGTTCCGCAGACGAACGACACGAAGGGGCTGGTGAACGCGGCGCGCCTGAAGCTCATGAAGAAGGGCGGCGTCATCCTCAATTTCTCGCGCGCGGCCATCGTCGACGACAAGGCTGTGGTTGCGGCTCTGGACGAGGGGCACCTGCACGCGTACGTGTGCGACTTCCCGAAGAACGCCCTGAAGTCGCACCCGAAAGTCGTCACGCTGCCGCATCTCGGCGCTTCCACGGGCGAGGCTGAGGAGAACTGCGCCGTGATGGTTGCCGAGACGCTCCGGGATTTCCTGGAGAACGGGAACATCCGGAACAGCGTGAACTATCCCGAGGCGATCCTGCCCCGCGCACCGAGTGCCACGCGGCTCGCCATCGCGAACAGCAACGTGCCGAACATGGTCGGCCAGATCTCCACCTGCCTTGCGTCCGCGAACCTCAACATCGCGGAGCTGCTGAACAAGTCCCGCGGCGAGTACGCGTACACGCTCATCGACACGGATGGCACCGTCGGTGAGGACATCATGCAGCGAATCCGTGGCATCGATGGCGTGCTGGCTGCGAGAATCGTCTGATCCGCAACGATAACGATCCGACCTGAAAGTCCGGAAAGAGACACCCATGGCCCGCAATCCAGCCCCGTCGTCCAAGCGAACCGAGCCGGCCGCGAAGGCTTCCGGCCCCGCGGCGAAGGGCGCCCGGCGCGCATCCCGGGCCAAGGCCGCTCCGGCGCAGCCGGATGACGGCAACGCCGCCGACGCGGGACGGAAAGTCATCGTCGATGCGTCGGGTGCCACGCTGGATCTGTCGCAGATCCGCGCGCGCATCGATGCGGTGGACGAGAAGATCCACGAGCTCATCAACGAGCGCGCGAAGCTCGCGCAGCTCGTCGGCATCTCGAAGAGCAAGGACGGCCTCAGCACCGTGGACTTCTATCGTCCCGAGCGCGAGGCGCAGGTGCTCCGCATGGCCAAGGCCCGTAACAAGGGTCCGCTCCGGGACGAGGAAATCCTGCGGCTGTTCCGCGAGATCATGTCCGCGTGCCTCGCCCAGCAGGAGCCGCTGAAGGTCGCTTACCTCGGGCCGGAAGGAACGTTCACCCAGGCGGCCGTCATGGCGCACTTCGGGCACTCCGTGCGCGGCCTGCCGCTCGTGTCCATCGACGAGGTGTTCCACGAGGTCGAGTCCGGTACCGCGGATTTCGGCGTCGTGCCGATCGAGAACTCGACCGAGGGCACCGTCAACAACACGCTGGATCGTTTCCTCAACTCGCCGCTGAAGATCTGCGGCGAAGTCGAGTTGCGCATCCATCACTACCTCATGGGCAGCGTGCCGTCGCTGGATCGCATCCAGCGCGTCTGCTCGCATCCCCAGGCGCTCGCGCAATGCCGTGGCTGGCTGGATGCGCATTTGCCGGAAGTGGAACGCGTGCCGGTGTCGAGCAATGCGGAAGGTGCGCGGCGCGCGCGGGACGAGAAGGGCACCGCGGCCATCGCCGGCGAGACCGCCGCGGAGGTCTACAAGCTCAAGATCCTCGCGGCGGAAATCGAGGATCGCGCGGACAACACCACGCGATTCTTCGTGCTCGGCCGCAAGCTCTTCAAGCCGAGCGGCAGCGATCGCACCACGCTCCTGATCTCCGTCGGGCACACGGACGAGGCCGGCGCGCTGTTTCGCCTGCTCGAGCCTCTCTCGAAGCACAAGGTGAACATGACGCGCATCGAGTCCCGCCCGTCGCACAAGCGGAAGTGGGACTACGTGTTCTTCATCGACATCGATGGGCACGCGGAGGACAAGCAGGTCGCCGAAGCGCTCGAGGCGCTGAAGGAGCGCGCGTCGCTCTTCCGCGTGCTCGGGTCGTATCCGCGCGCGGTTCTCTAGCCGGCGGTCGACCCGTGGAATTCCTGGACCTCGCCCCCATCCGCCGCGTGAGCGGCACTGTGCGGCTGCCCGGCTCGAAGAGCATTTCCAACCGCATCCTGCTGCTCGCCGCGCTCGCGTCGGGCACCACTCGCATTCGGGACCTGCTCCAGTCCGACGACACGCGATACATGCTCGAAGCGTTGCGCGCACTCGGCGTGCAGCTCAGCGTTTCCAGCGCGGGAACGGAGGCCGAAGTTCACGGCACCGACGGCGCCATACCGGCCCGTGCGGCGGAGCTGTTCCTTGGCAACGCCGGGACGGCTTTCCGTCCGCTGACGGCCGTCCTCGCTCTCGCTGGCGGCGAGTACAAGCTTTCCGGTCTGCCGCGGATGCATGAGCGACCCATCAAGGATCTCGTCGATGCGCTGGCGCAGCTCGGAGCGCGCATCAGATATCTCGGCACCGAGGGCTATCCGCCGCTCGCAATCGAGCCCCCGACAACCGCCCCCGCGCAGGATCGCGCACAGGTGTCCATCCGCGGGGATGTCTCGAGCCAGTTTGTCTCGGCACTGCTGATGGCGGCGCCCATGCTCGGGAAGCCGACGCGAGTGCTCGTCACGAGCGAGCTCATCTCACGGCCGTACGTGAACATCACGCTGAACATGATGAAGCGCTTCGGCGTGCAGGTCGTGGAAGAGGGCCCTTCGGCCTTCGAAATTCCCGAGGGCGCTCGCTACGTCAGCCCAGGCGAGATTCACGTCGAAGGCGACGCCTCGTCCGCTTCGTACTTTCTCACTGCGGGGGTCATCGGCGGTCTCACAGGCAGCGGGCCCGTGCGAGTGGAAGGCGTCGGGCTCGACAGCATTCAGGGCGATGTCCAGCTCACCAAGGTGCTGGAGCAGATGGGCGCGGACATCGTCATGGGTCCGAACTTCATCAGCGCCACCGCGAATCCGTCGATCGCGCGCGCGGGCAAGCTGCGTGCGCTCGACGCGGACGTCAACCACATCCCCGACGCCGCGATGGTCCTCGCCGTCGCAGCGTTGTTCGCGGATGGGACAAGCACACTGCGAAACATTGCGAGCTGGCGCGTGAAGGAGACGGACCGCATCGCTGCGATGGCGACCGAGTTGCGCAAGCTCGGCGCGATTGCGACTGAAGGCCCGGACTGGCTGCGCATCGAGCCGCCTGCGCGTCTGCGCGAAGCGACCCTCGACACGTACGAAGACCATCGGATCGCAATGAGCTTTTCCCTCGCCGCGCTGGGCGGCGTCACCGTGCGGATCAACGATCCAGGCTGCGTCGCGAAGACTTTTCCGGAATACTTCCGGGTGCTCGAAAGCATCACGAAGTAGGGGATGACGAAATTCTTCTGCCAGCCCGGCGGCGGAGCCGTCGGCGGCGACGTCCGTGTTCCCGGGGATAAGGCCATTTCGCACCGTGTGCTCCTGCTCGGGAGCATTGCCGCGGGGCCTACGCACGTGCGCGGTTTCCTCGAAAGCGCGGATTGCCTCGTGTTGCAGACAGCTTTGCGGGAGCTCGGCGTGAGCTTCTCGCGGCAGTCGGGGAAGCTCGTCATCCTCGGCGTCGGAGCGGATGGATTGAGACCTTCGTCTCGCCCGCTCGATCTCGGCAACAGCGCCGGCGCCATCCGCTTGCTCATGGCGCTTCTGGCTCCGCAGCCCTTCGACTCCACGCTGACGGGCGATGCGGGTCTCATGCGTCGTTCGATGGAGCGCATCGCAGCTCCCCTGCGACTCATGAACGCGGACGTGACGACGGCGAACGGTTTTCCACCCGTCACGATTCGCGGCGGCCGCACGCTGCACGCCATCGACTTCGAGATGCCGATCCCGAGCCCGCAGCTCAAGGCGGCGCTCCTGATTGCCGCGCTGTTCGCGGAGGGACGCACGCATATCGTCGATCCGCTCCCGACGCGCGATCACACCGAGCGCCTCATCCGAGCATTCGGCGCTGAAGTCCTGAGGGACGGGACGACTGTCGCGATCGAGGGTGGACAGTCCCTGCGGGGAGCCCGCATCGACATCCCCGGAGACTTCTCGTCCGCAGCCTTCCTGATCACGCTCGGGGTGCTGAACGCGCAGCGAGGTCTCACCGTCCGTGGCGTCGGAGTAAATCCCACCCGCACCGCCTATCTCGAAATCCTGCGGGAGATGGGGGCGGACATCCGCGTTCATCCCCGAACTCCAAGGGACAATCCGGCGCGCGCCTCCACGGAGCCAGTTGCGGACATCGAGGTCCGCGCCAGCCGCCTTCGGGGGATCACTGTGCCGGAAGGACTCGTATCCCCCGCGCTCGATGAGCTGCCGGCGTTCTTCATCGCGGCCGCCTGCGCGGAGGGCGAATCGCTCGTCCGGGGCGCCCACGAGCTGCGCGCCAAGAAAAGCGATCGCCTCGCCGCCATGGCCCAGGGCCTCGGCCGGCTCGGCGTGGAACACGAGTTGCTCCCGGACGGCCTCTGGATCCGCGGCGGGAGCGGCTTCTCCGGCGGCAGCGTGGACAGCTTCGGCGATCACCGGATCGCCATGGCCTTCGCGGTGGCCGGCTCCCGCGCGGCGGGCCCGCTGGAGATCCGCGACGTCGCGAATGTCGCCACGTCCTTCCCGGGATTCGTTCAGACTGCGCAGAGCGTCGGCCTGCAGATCGAAGCCTTATGACCGTGCCCATCGTGACCATCGACGGCCCCAGCGGGTCCGGAAAAGGAACCATTGCCCGGGCCGTCGCCCGTCATGCCGGCTGGCATCTGCTGGACAGCGGAGCGCTCTACCGGCTCGCCGCCCTGGAGGGCATGCGCCTGGGCCTCGCGCCTGACGACGTGGAGGGCCATGCCCGGGCCGCCGCGGCCATGGATGTCACCTTTGGCGTGAGGCGGGACGGAGGAGAGGTGGTGCTCCTCGCAGGAAAGGACGTTACCGCCGAGCTGCGCTCCGAGACTGCTGGAGCCGGCGCCTCGCGCGTCGCCGCCTGGCCCGCCCTCCGGGAGGCGCTCAGGGAGCGCCAGCACGCCTTCGCGAAGCCGCCGGGCCTCGTGGCCGACGGCCGGGACATGGGGACGGTCATCTTCCCCACTGCGGACCTCAAGGTGTTCCTCACCGCAAGCGCGGAAGAACGGGCCCGACGTCGCTATAACCAGTTGAAAGACAAGGGGTCCGATGTTAGCCTTGCCGCCCTTTCGCGCGAGATAGCCGAGCGGGATTTGAGGGACTCGACCCGTGCGGTCGCACCTTTGAAGCCCGCTCCCGACGCCGAAACGATCGACTCCACTTCGCTCACGATAGGGCAGGTCGTCGACCGGGTGCTGGAATTGGGTCGCGAGCGCTCGCTCTGGGCGTAACGCCCTCAAGCTTCACACGCGAAGGTTTTACGGGAGGCCGGCATGGAATGCACGGCCGGTCATCATTGCCTGGGCTCGCAGGGAAAACGGTCCAGTACATGCGCGGCGGCACGCTTCACACACACTCAACCGCGAAGCCGAACCGCGCGAAGTGAAGGTATGACAGAAAGTTTTGCTCAACTCTTCGAAGAGAGTCTCGCCAACAAGCGCATCCGCCCGGGGATGATCCTGACCGGGCTTGTCGTCGACGTCACCGACGACATCGTCATCGTCAATGTCGGACTGAAATCCGAAGCCGTCATCGGTATCGACCAGTTCAAGAACGAACGGGGCGAGATCGAGGTGAAGCCGGGCGATGAAGTCGAAGTTGCGCTCGACTCCGTGGAGGACGGCACCGGGGAAACCCGCCTGTCCCGCGAGAAGGCCAAGCGTGCGCGCACGTGGACTCGTCTCGAAACGGCTTTCAACAATTCCCAGATCGTCACCGGCGTCATCACGGGCCGCGTCAAGGGCGGCTTCACCGTCGAGATCGAGAACGTCCGCGCGTTCCTGCCGGGCTCGCTCGTCGACGTGCGGCCGGTGCGCGATACGTCCTATCTCGAGAACAAGCCGCTCGAGTTCAAGGTCATCAAGCTCGACCAGAAGCGCAATAACGTCGTCGTTTCGCGCCGTGCTGTCGTCGAGCAGGAGTTCTCCGCCGAGCGCAGCGCGCTCATGGAGAACCTGCAGGAAGGCGCGGTCGTGCGCGGCACGGTCAAGAACCTCACCGACTACGGTGCGTTCGTGGACCTCGGCGGCATCGACGGCCTGCTGCACATCACGGACATGGCGTGGAAGCGCGTCAAGCATCCGTCGGAAGTCGTCAAGGTCGGCGACGAGATCGACGTGCGCATCCTCAAGTTCGATCGCGAGCGTTCGCGCGTCAGCCTGGGCCTCAAGCAGCTGGGCGCGGATCCGTGGGAGAACATCTCGCGTCGCTATCCGCCGCACACGCGCGTGTTCGGCAAGGTCACGAACATTGCCGACTACGGAGCGTTCGTCGAGATCGAGGACGGCGTCGAGGGTCTCGTCCACGTGTCCGAGATGGACTGGACGAACAAGAACGTGAACCCGGCGAAGGTCGTGCACACCGGCCAGGAAGTCGAGGTCATGGTGCTGGACGTGGACGAGGAGCGTCGTCGCATCTCGCTCGGTCTCAAGCAGTGCCAGTCGAACCCGTGGAAGGAATTCGCCGAGAACTACAACCGCGGCGACAAGGTGACGGGCCAGATCAAGTCGATCACCGACTTCGGCATCTTCATCGGCCTGCCCGGCAACATCGACGGTCTCGTGCACCTGTCCGACATCTCGTGGGACGTGCCCGGCGAGGAAGCCGTGCGCAACTACCAGAAGGGCCAGACGCTCGAGGCGATGGTTCTCTCGATCGATCCGGAGCGCGAGCGCATCTCGCTCGGCATCAAGCAGCTCGCCAAGGATCCCTTCTCTGCGTACATCGCGGAGAACCCGAAGGGCACGATCGTCCGCGGCACCGTGAAGGAAGTCGACGCGCGTGGCGCGATCATCGACCTCGGCAACGGCGTCGAAGGGCAGCTGCGTGCTTCCGAGCTCGGTCGCGATCGCGTGGAAGACGCGCGCACCGTCCTCAAGGAAGGCGAGGAGATCGAGGCGAAGTTCACGGGCGTGGATCGCAAGTCGCGCACCATCTCGCTCTCCATCAAGGCGAAGGAAATGCACGAGGAGCAGGAGGCGGTGCAGAGCTATCGCTCTTCCGACACGTCGTCGTCCGGCACGAGCCTCGGCGACCTGTTGAAGGAGCAGATCGGCGGCGGCGATCGCAGCTAGGCCATACGGGAGCCATCCCGGGACGGTGGGGTCCGTCGAGGGCCCCGCCGACTCCAGGATGCGGGAGGGGGTTACGGCTCGCGCCGCGGGCGCTGCCCCCCGCAGGTCCGAAGGGCGAGACATGACGAAGTCCGAACTCATCGAGATCATCACGGCGAAGCAGAAGCACCTGCCGGCGAAGGACGTCGAGCTGGCGTTGAAGCAGATCCTCGAGATCATGAGCGATGCGCTCTCCGCGGGAGAGCGGATCGAGATTCGGGGGTTCGGGAGCTTCTCGCTGCACTTCAGGCCCCCACGGCAGGGACGCAATCCGAAGACGGGCGAGGCCGTGGCGCTGTCCGGCAAGTACGTGCCGCACTTCAAACCGGGCAAGGATCTGCGCGAACGCGTGAACGACGGCGCGGGCCGGCCCATCCGCGACTGACTTTCTGACGATCGCGTGACACCGTTGCGTATGCGGTAGGTGGCGCGTGATCGATCTGCCTCCATTCCTGCTCGGCCTCGCGTTCGTCGCGGTCGGGCTCGCTGCCTGGTACATCGGGCGGCGCAGCGCCCAGAGCCGCATCGTGCGGCTGCCCCGCGATTACTTCATCGGCCTCGACCACCTCATCAACGATCGCATCGACCGGGCGACCGAGGTGTTTTCGCGCATGGCGAATGTCGGTGCGCGAGGGGGCGATCGGGTTCCCGGTTCCATCGACGCGGATGCCGCGGAGATTCAATTCGCGCTCGGCAGCCTGTTTCGCAAGCGGGGGGAGGTGGATCGTGCCATTGCCCTGCATACGAGGCTTCGCGAGCTTGCGGTGCCGTCGTTGCGGGACAAGGCGGCGTTCGCACTCGGGCTCGATTACCTGAGCGCCGGGCTCATGGATCGGGCGGAAGGGCTGTTCCAGGAGCTGTCCGCGTCCCGGGAGTATCGGGATGCGGCGCTGGAGCATCTGCTGCGGATCTATGAGCAGCAGATGGATTGGCCGAACGCTTTGAAGATTTTTCACGAGCTGCCGTCGATGGTGCAGGCGGACCGTCGGCGCGTGGCCGCGCATTACCTGTGCGAGCTCGCGGAGCAGGCGCTGCTGCAAGGGGACGCGGGCCGCGCGCAGGTGCTTCTGACGCAGGCGACGATGCATGACTCGGAGCTGCCGCGTGCGGGCCTCCTCGGAGCCAGAATCACGGAGGCGCTCGGGGATTTGCGGGCGGCGCTGGCGTCGTATCTGGCTGCGCTTGAGACAGCCCCGAATCTGGCATTGGAAATTATTCCTCGCGTGCTCGCGATTTCGAGTGCGCTGGGGGACTCGGATGTTGTTGATGCACTCACCAGGCGGCTTCAGGGAACGGGGCGCGTGAGCGAGCGGCAGCTTGCGTGGTTGCTTGCGACGGCGTTGCCGACGTTGAAAGCAGGAAACCTGAGCGGGCTTGCGGGACCCGAGGCCACGCCGGCTGAGAACAAGGCGATTGGCGCGCTGCTGACGCGCATCGGGGACTCGGGGGGACGCTACCAGTGCGACGACTGCGGCCTCAGCAGCGTCGGCTGGTACTGGCGATGCCCGAAGTGCAGGTCGTGGGACACGCTGCGGCCGGCCGTTTTCAAGTGGGCTGAACGCGGCTGAAGAAGCCAAGAGGCCCTCAGTCGCCGGGCGGCTCAGGAATTGCGGGCCGATTGACCGCGTCAACTCACTCGTCTCCGAGCCGCCCGGCGATTGACGGCTTCCTCCTCCCAGCCCCCGGCGATTGAGGAATCCTCGTCAAGGTCTGAATCTGGTCATTTCCACCAGGCATCCTCATGGGCCCAGGCATCCTCATGGGCCGTGCACCCGCACATCCCTAGTCTCCCTGGCGCGGCGACTGTCACGCCGTCACTCAAAGCCAAGGAGGCTCACATGCGATTGATCTCTTCGTTGCTCCTCTCGTCCGCGCTGCTCGTCGGCGCCTGCATGGCACCGGCGGCCTGGGCAGGCCCGGTGGACATCAACACCGCCGACGCCAGTACCCTGGCCAGGGAACTGAACGGCATCGGGCCGGCGCGTGCCGCGGCGATCGTGGCGTACCGGAACGAGCACGGGCCCTTCAAGTCCGTGGACGATCTGGCGCTCGTGAAGAACATTCCCCAGAAGGTCATCGACTCGAACCGGGAATTTCTGCGGGTGGACGGCAAGTCGGCGGCTCCGCGAAGCGAAGCCAGGCAGGCCGTGAAGCCCGATACCCGGGCCGCCCGGTCGGATGCCAAACCCGAACCGAAAGCGACCCCGAAGCCCTGACGTGCCTTCCCGCGGGGCCGGCACGCCACCTGGCCGTCCGGCCCCGCGGCCCCTTCTTTTCTGCCTCCTTTTCCGAGTCAGCCGGCGAGCACGGGCCTTTCTCAAGTCAGGTCTGTGAGTTGCTTGTCATGCGGCCTTTCGCGGGCCGCTTTACACTTGCGCCCGCCATTTGGCATGAGGAGAGGGCTCGATGAGTTTGAAGTCTCCGATCCGCACCGCAGTGTTCCCGGTCGCCGGCCGTGGTACCCGCTTTCTGCCCGCGACCAAGGCCAGCCCGAAAGAGATGCTGCCGGTCGTGGACAAACCGCTCATTCAGTACGCGGTGGAGGAGGCGCTCGCGGCAGGTGCAAGCCGGCTGGTGTTCATCACTGGCGCGTCCAAGCGGGCCATCGAGGACCACTTCGACTCGGACCCGGAGCTCGAAAGCCTGCTGGAACAGCAGGGCAAGAGCGACCTGCTGAACCAGATCCGCAGCGTGCTGCCGTCCTACGCAGCCTGCATCTACATTCGCCAGCCGGAGCCGCTGGGTCTCGGTCATGCCGTCCTCTGCGCGCAGCCGGCGGTCGGCTCTGAGCCGTTTTTCGTACACCTCGCGGACGACCTCATTCGCAGCGACGTCGCGTGCCTGAAGCAGATGGCGGACGTTTACGCCGCCAAGCGCTCCAGCGTGCTCGGTTGCGAGGTCGTGCCGCATAAGGACACCGAGCGGTACGGCATCGTCGAAGTGGAAGCGGAGAAGTCCACCACCAGCCGCATCCGGAGCATCGTGGAGAAGCCGAAACCGGCGGATGCGCCGTCGAACCTCGCCGTTGTCGGGCGGTATGTGCTGACGCCTGCCGTGTTCGAGCATCTCGAACGCATCGGGAAGGGGTCAGGGGGCGAGATTCAGCTGACCGACGGCATCGCCGCGCTCATGCGTGAGGAGGCAGTGTACGCGCACCAGTTCTCCGGGAAGCGGTACGACTGCGGCAGCAAGCTGGGGTATCTGCAAGCGACCGTGGAATACGCGCTCGGACACCCGCAGCTCGGGAAGGAGTTTGCGAAGTACCTGAAGGGGATGCAGAAGCAGGTGAACGGGAAAGGGGCTCCCCGGAAAAAGAAGTAGGCAGCGGGAAGCACTCGATTGTCGGGCGGCTCAGGGCGCCGGGCGGATGGGCCGCTCCGCTCAACGGTGCCGCGATGAGTCTCAGCCCGGTATCGCGTGAATCATGCGCAAGAACAGGATCTGCAGTGCAGATTCTCGTCCCGCACTTCAGGTTTCGAATCTGAAGGCGCAGTTCCCGAGCTTGCATTGCAGGCGCTCGAACTTGCAGCGTCAGAACCCGAACTTGCACTGCAGGCCCTTGAACTTGCAGCGTCAGAACGCGAGCTTGCATTGCAGGCGCTCGAACTTGCAGCTTCAGAACGCAAACTTGCACTGCAGGTTCTGAATCTGCTCTCTGGTTTCAGGATCTGCATTCACGGAACGCGAACTCGTAGCCGTTTCAGTCCACCGCCCGAAGCGCTCGCCAACGTGCGCCCTCCGCAGCCATCGTCCTTCCGCTGGAGGTGTACCTCCAGGAACGTCAGCCGGGCGGGGAATCGGGCAAGGCGCGGGGGAGCCACAGGCCGACCACCGCGCCGCCGCCCTGGCGGTTGGCGATGCTGAGGCGCCCACCATGCGCTTCGACGATCTCCCGGCACAGGGTGAGGCCGAGGCCGGTGCCTGAAGGCTTCGTCGAGTAGAACGGAATCAGCGCATCGCGGAGCGCATCCTCGCTGAGTCCCGTCCCGCGATCCATCACCTCGATCAGCCAGCCGTCGGCGGACGGCCGCACCAGCACTTCGACCGCCTCCGGGGCGGACCCTGACTCAGCAGCGTTCTTCAGCAGATTGATCATCACCTGCTCGAACTGCGTGGCATCGAACGTCACCGTCCCTTCCGGCAGCGGCGCGGCGAGTCTGAACGTCGTGGCGGCCTCGAGCCGCCCTATGAAGTGCCGCCATTCGATCGTGCTCATCCGCGGCTTCGGCAGCTTCGCAAACCGGGCATACCCGTCGATGAATGTCGCGAGGTGCGCAGCACGGCTCGAAATCGTCGAGAACACCCGCTCCAGCCGCGCAGCGTCCACCTGCGCGCCTCCCTCGGAAACGCCCGCGTCCGCATTGGCAGCACTGGCGCGCGCGAGCATCAGCCCTGAGTTCGCCAGCGACGAAATCGGCGCAAGCGAGTTATTCAGCTCATGCGCGATCACGCGAATCACCTTCTTCCAGACCGCTACTTCCTGCGCCGCCATCTCCCGCGTGAGCTGCTTCAACAGGATGAGGCTATGCGGCTGCGCGTTCAGCGTGAATCGCCGCTGCGAGACGTGAAAGACGTTGGCCTCGGCACCTTCCTGCACGGTGAAAAGCGTATCCGTGCCTCCCGTGACAGCCTCGCGCAGCGGCTCAGGCGCGGATTCGAGCACCGCCGCGAGATCCAGCCCTTCGAGCTTCCGCCCGGAGTTGAGCAGCTGCCGCGCGGCGATGTTGCTGAACACGATCCTGGCGTCGGCATTCGTGAGGACGAGCGCGAGGGGCGACGTCTGGATCACCGTATCGAGCATCAGCTCGCGCTGGTGAAGATCCAACCGTTCCCGCCGCAGCACCGAACCCAGCGCGTTGTATGACGAGACGAGGTCCCCGAGCTCGTCATTGACCTTGCGCGAGATCGAGACGCTGAAGTCGTGATCCATCAGGCTCGCGACACCGTCCTTCAGCGCCTTCACCACGCTCATCCACGGATGCACGGCCTGGTAGGCGAGCCACACCGCCACCGGCAGCCCGACCGCCAGCGACAACGCGATCGCGAGATAGGGTGCGAACCATTGCGCAAAAAACATCGCCGCGCCGGCGGTGAACAGCGTCGCGAGCACGGCCGCAATCGAGACGCGTCCCGTGAGGGACAGATGCGGCGCCATCAGGGGTGTGCCGGAGCGCGGCCCGCTTCGGTCTTGATGCCCAGCTTCTCCATGCGGCGATAGAGTGCCTGACGGGACAGCCCGAGGTCACGCGCCGCGTGCGCAACGACTCCGCGCGCTCGGGTGAGCGCCTCCTCGATCGAGCCCCGGTCCAATTCCGGTTCATCCGCCACCGGCGGAGGTGCCGAGGGGAGGTTGAGTACTGCCGCAGTCACGACGGGCGAAGTGGACAAGAGGCAGGCGCGCTTGATGGCGTTCTGCAGCTCGCGGACGTTGCCCGGCCAGGAGTGGCGTGTAAGCGCGCGCTCCGCATCCGGCGCCAGCGTGAAGCCTTTTTCGAGGAAGGCCTGAGCCAGCGGGACGATGTCCTCACGACGATCCGCCAGCGCGGGCACTTCGAGCTCGATGACGTTCAGCCGGTAGAACAGGTCCTCCCGGAAGCGGCCTTCGCGGATCGCCTGCCGAAGGTTCGCGTTCGTGGCCGCGATCACCCGCACGCGCGTCTTGCGCGTGACACTCGACCCCAAGCGCTCGAACTCGCCCGTCTGCAACACGCGCAGCAGCTTCGCCTGACCCGTGCCGGAGAGGTTTCCCAGCTCGTCCAGGAAGAGGGTGCCGCCGTCCGCCGCTTCGAAGCGGCCAATGCGTGCCTTCGCGCCGGTGAACGCACCGGCCTCGGTGCCGAAGAGCTCGGCCTCCATGAGGTCGTTGGGCAGGGCGCCGAGATTCACCTTGATGAACGGCTTGTCGCGCACGGACGAGTTCGCCTGCACGATGTTCGCGATGACTTCCTTGCCCGCGCCGTTGGGCCCCGTGATGAGGATGGGCACATCCGCGTGCGCCACGTGCGTGGCCGTGGACACCAGCGTATGCATGGCATCGCTCTGGTACACGATCCCTCGAAGGTCGTACCGCTCCGCCAACTCCGCCCGCGCCTCGCGACGCTGCTGATGGATGGCACGCGCTTCGCTCTGGGCCCGCCGCAGATCCAGCAGGTTGCGCACTGTCGTGAGAAGCCGCGCGTCGTCCCAGGGCTTCGCGATGTAGTCCGCGGCCCCGGCCTTCACGAGCTCCACGGCCATCTCCAGGTGCGTCCAGGCCGTGATCAGGATGATCGGCATCTCGGGATAGTGCGAGCGGATCTCGCGGAACAGCGCCATGCCTTCCTCGCCGCGAGTCGCCTCGCGGCGGAAGTTCATGTCCTGGATCACGAGATCCACCGGCTCCCGTTTGAGGATGGCGAGCCCATCCGTCGGGGACGTGGCCGTGAGGACGCGCACGCCGTGCATGGAGAGCAGCACGTCGAACGCCGTGCCCACGGCTTCGTTATCGTCGATGACCAGGACGGTGTGGTGCGCCAAGCTCGCCCGCAGTTCGTTGCCGATGCCTACTGGAAGAACCATGCGCTTCGATGTCTCCGATCCGAATGCGGTTGCGATGCTTTCAAAATTATCCATCAGGGTGGATTGCGCAAGTGTCCGCATGCCGCCTCAGATGTTGCGCGTGGCGATCGCGGGCGAAATGCTCGCCGCCCGGCGCGCCGGCTGCCACGCCGCCGCGATCCCGATTCCCCAGAGCGCCAGCACACCCAGTATGAGGTAATACAGGTCCACTCGCGGGAATTCGTACTCCAGCGAGAGCCAGTAGCCGGCGGCGAGGGCGAGGATGCAGCCGAGCACGACGCCCGCGGTGCTGATCATCCAGTTCTCCACGAGGAAGTAGCGAACGATGTCGCCGCGCCGGGCGCCCACCGCGCGCCGCGTGCCGATCTGCTTCGTCCGGGTGCTCACGTTGAAGGTTGCGAGCCCGAAGATGCCGAGCGACGTGATCGCGAGCAGCAGGGCGGTCGTCGTGACCAGGAAGATCCCCATGTTCCGGTCCGCGAGATACGTCCTGTTCATGATGTCCGTGAGCGGGCGGACGGAGTCGATCGCGCGCTTGCGGTTGTACTCCGCCATGTCCTTCTCGACCTTGCTCATCATCGTGTCGCGCTGGCCCGGCTCGGTGCGCACGATGTACCGGACGTTCGGCCCATACGGCTTGCGCGGCTGGTAGAACACGAGCCCCGAGTCGTCCTGCCGGATCCAGGAGCCGAGCATCCTCTCCACGATGCCGACGATGACCGCCGGCCGCTGCTGGAAGTCGTACACCGTCTTGCCGAGCGCATCGCCGTTCGGGAAGAGCTTGTCGGCCAGCGCCTTCGTCATGATGATGTTCGGCTGGAAGGTGTCCCTCAGCTCTTCCGGAGCGGGCGCAATCTCCTCCTTCGTGAACCAGCGGCCCGCGATGACATTCAGGCCGAGCGCCTTCGCGCCGTTCTCGTCCACATCGAAGTAGTTGTACGTGTCGAGGACTTTCGGAGCCTGCGGCGTCACGTTCAGCACGGTGGAGGAGCCGCCGCCGCTCAGCGGAACGCCATTCACCGCCGTTGCCGCGACGATGCCCGGCGTGCGGCGGAAGTAATCGAGGTCCTCTTCGACCGAGGTGGGATAGTGAAAGTCCTGCGCGAAGCCGGAGCTGCTGACCACGAAGATGTTCTCGACGTCCATGCCGGTGGGCCGGCCGATGCGATCCACACGCTGCTTCACGATGTAGACCGCATTCACGAGCACCGCGAGGGCGATCGAGATCTGGAACGCGACCAGGAACGCGCCGGTGCGGTTACGCAGGAGCGCGGACATGATGGGGCGGAAGGGAACGGACATTACATGTCTCCCGATTACTGATTCTTGAGGTACGTGCCGGGATGGATGCGGCCGATGCGCCAGGCCGGATAGATCCCGGCGGCGAAGGTCGCGACCACTGCGAGCGCGATGGCGATGGACACGCTCGTCCCGTCGATGTGCGCGAGGGCCTGCAGGCCGCCCGCCCGGTTCAGCACGCCGGTCTGGGTGTACTCGTAGAGCTGCCGGAATCCCTTGAGGCCGAGCGCGCCGAGCCCGAGCCCAGCCAGTGCGCCGACCGCGGCCACGACTCCGACTTCGACCATGTGCTGCACGAAGAGGTCGCGCCGGCTCGCTCCGAGAGCACGCCGCACACCGGAGATGGAGGCGGCGTTCAAAAACTTCGCGAGCAGCAGCCCCACGGTGTTGATGAGGCACACGGTCAGGAAGGCGAACGAAAGTCCGACGAGCACGCGGTTGTCGCTCTCCACGACTTCCTGATCCTTGAGCCATTGCGCGACGTCGGTCAGCCGATTGTTGTTCGGCCGCTCGAAGCGTCCGGCGCGGCGCTCGTTGGCGACGTACGTATCCAGGAAAGACTGCATGCGTTCGCGGGTCGCCGGATCCGGCAGCTCGACCCACCCCTGAACCCAGACGCACTCGGAGTTGAGGAAGGTCTCGAAGCTGGAGAAGTCGTCCGGTTTCCAGCAGTTCGTGTTGCCGTAGCTCAGGAGGTTGAGCGTCTTGCCCCAGCTCCAGGGCACGAAGACGTGCTCGGTTTCCTCGAACGGGTCGTTGTTGACGTCGTAGAACTTCGGCATGGGGTTCCAGTCGTCCATGACGCCGACGATGCGGAACTCCCGGTCGTTCCAGCGCACCGTGCGGCCCACGCTGTCGATGCCGCCGAAGAGCTTTCGATTGAGCTCCGCCGAGACGACCATCACCGGCTCCGGCCCCATGTCCGCGCGACGATCCCAGCCGCCACCGTAAAGAAACGGCACGTCGAACATCGGGAAGAAATCGCCGGTCGTGACGCGAGTGCGCGTGTTGATCGGTGCGATGGGTCCGCGCGGCCCCTCTCCGGAGACGATGCCGGCGGACTTGTACATGATGACCGTGTGCTTCGGGATGTCCGAACGCAGGATTGCTTCGGCGTCACGGAACGTGAGCTGCGGGGGCGGAAGCGAAGGGCGCTTCTTGTCCGCCGGCTCGTTGGGGCTCCAGTTGTCGAGCGTCACGGAGTACAGCTGGTCGTTCTTCCACCAGATGGGGTTGCTGGACATGCTGTGGTAGATGGTCATCGCCATCACGCACACGCCGATGCCGACGGCGATGGCGGCCACCATCAGGGCGGTGAGGCCTGGCGTGCGGCGGAAGCTCGCGATGGCCAGGCGGAAGTAATAGCCGATCATGGGTGTGCCCTCGTTCGCTCAGCGCACGGTCACCGCGGGAGCCGCGCCGTACGGCTGCGAGGCGAGACTCTCGTAGCTCTTGAAGTCCGAGATCTGCCCGTCGACGACGTGCACGTTGCGCTGGGCACGGCGGGCCAGCTCGATGTCGTGCGTCACCATGATGATGGTCGTGCCCATCTCGTTGATCTGCTCGAGCAGGTCCAGCACCTGGCGCGCCATCAGCGAGTCGAGGTTGCCGGTCGGCTCGTCGGCGAGCAGGAACTTCGGGTCGCCGGCGAGAGCGCGTGCGATGGCCGCGCGCTGCTGCTGGCCGCCGGAGAGCTGCGAGGGCATGTGCTTCGCGCGGGAGCCGAGACCCACGAGATCCAGCGCGCTCGAAATTCGCTCGTGGCGCTCGGAGGCCTTCATGCGCCGGTAGCGCAGCGGCACGTCCACGTTGTCGTAGATGTTGAGATCGGGGATCAGATTGAAGCCCTGGAAGATGAAGCCGATCTTCTCGTTGCGCAGGCGGGAACGTGCGTCGTCGGAAAGCTTGCTGACGTCGCTGCCGTCCAGCATGTAGCGGCCGGTGTCGAAGCCTTCGAGGAGGCCGGCGACGTTGAGGAAGGTGGTCTTGCCGGAGCCGGACGGGCCCGTCACCGCGACGAACTCTCCGGAATTCACCGTGAGGGAGAAATCACGCAGGGCGTGCGTCTCGATCAGGTCGGCGCGGTAGATCTTGCTGATGTTGTGCATCTCGAGCATGACGGTTCCCTTATCTGGTTCGGCCGTACGTGATCCGGCGTTTGATGTTTCTGGCATGGATGTTCTCAAAACGATCTCTCAGTTCGCGATGGCCACTTCGTCGGTGTCGGCGAAGTCGCGCATGTCCGATACGATGACTTTGTCCCCGGCGGAAAGGCCGCGGAGCACCTCGATCTCGCTCACGGAAGCAGGGCCCAGCTGCACCGGCACTCGCACCGCGCGGTCGCCGCGGAGGACGAACACGGACGGCGTGGTTTCGTCGATGTACGAGCCGCGCTCGAAGCGGACCACGTTGTCGCGCTCGTCCAGCACGATGCGCAGCGAAGCGCGCTGGTTCTGGCGCAGCCGCGGCGGCTGCTCGCCCGTGAATTTCACGCGGCCGGTCACCTGGCTCTGGCGAACTTCGGGCGAGATGGCCGTGACCGTTCCCGCATGCTTGCGGCCGTCCAGCGTGATGTCGGCGAGCATGCCGGGCTTGATCTCGCCGGCGTAGGTCTCGGAGACCTGGAACTCGATCTCGAATGCGGTGAGATCCACCACGGTGACGAGCGGCGCGCTCTCGGCGACGTGCGCCTTCTCGGCCTGCGCGAGGTTCGCGACCATGCCGTCGACGGGTGAGCGCACGGTCAGCTCATCGACGCGGCGCTTCAGGTTCTCGACCGTGAGGCGCTGGCGATCGCGCTCCAGGCGCTTCGTGCGGAGCTCCAGCGCTAGGCTGTCGCGCTCGAGGTCGGCGTTGGAGCTGGCGTGCTCGTAGTTGAGCTTCGCGGTGTCGAGATCGTCGAGGGCGCGGCGATAGTCGCGCTCGCTGATCACGCGCTCATCCCACGCGGCCTGGGCGCGATCCCGCTCGCGACTCGCGGCGGTGATGGCGACCTTCGCCACGTCGGCCTGCTGGCGGCTCTGGAGGATCTGCCGGCGAATCTCGATCTCCTGGCGATCCAGCGCGGCGTTCAGGCTGTCGAGCGTCGCCTGCTCGCGTTCGAATTCGTTGCGGAGGGCGGGGCTGTCGAGGGTGGCGAGGGGCTGCCCCTTCTTCACCGAGTCGCCGGCGCGCACGAGGTAGCTGATGGTGCCGGGCGCCGTCGCGAAGAGGGTCGGATTCACGGCAGCGATCACGGAGCCCTGCGCGGCGACGTCGCGCACGAAGTGGCCCTGAGTCACGGTGGCGACGCGCAGGCGCTCAAGCGAAACGATCCGCCGCATGTCGCTCCACTCGACGAGCAGCCAGACGACTAGCGCAAGGACTGCGAGGGCGGCGCCGGCGGCGATCTGGATCTTGCGATTGAAGTACCAGCGCACCGGTGCCGTCGCGATCTGCGTGTCCTGCCCCGAGGTAGTGCGGATGGAGGCCGCGCTGTCCTGCACCGAGGGAAGCCGTCTGAGCTGTGCGATTTTCATTGAGTGCCTGCCGGTTTCGATCTGCAGGTGTGTTTTGCAGAGAGCGTGCCAACGGCTCGGCCGTGCGTAAGTTGCTGGAAGCACAGGCTAATTTCGCGAAGGAGCCGGGTTGTCGAAAAGCGACCGGGCGTCCGCCGCGGACAGCGGACACTTGAGCGGACACTCGCCGGACGGACTTCCGGACACGGGCGTACACCGGACGTTTGCCGGCATGGGAGATGCACCGCCACGGCGACCACGACGCTTGCGTGGGAGCTGACACCCTCGCAGCCTCGCCCTTCACTTGCGTGAGGAGACGCCCCGAAATGGCCAGCCGCCGTACGCCCGAATCCAAGCCCGCTCCGAAGAAGAAGTCCCCCAAAGCCGTCGCGAAGCCTGCGCCCGTCGAAGTGCCGCCCGCCGCGGCGACCGAGGTCTCCACGTCCCCACCGATGGAACCGCCAGCCCCTGCAAAGGCAACTCCGGTCAGACGTTCAAGCACCCCCAGACCGCCGAAGCCCCGCACGGCGCCGGCCGCAAGGCCAGTCGTCACGCCGGATGTGCGCAGGAGGATGATTGCCGAAGCCGCGTACCTGCGAGCCGAGAAGCGAGGATTCGCCCCCGGTCACGAAGAGGAGGACTGGCTTGCCGCCGAGATCGAGGTGGACCGCCTGCTCGGAGCGGATTCCGGTTCGCCTCAATAGCGCCGTCTGCGCGAGGATCCTGAGGCCCTCAATTGCCGGGCGGTTCGGAGGCGGGACGCCCTCAATCGCCGGGCAGCGCGGAGGCGGGACGCCTTCAGTCGCCCGGCGGCTCGGAGGCGGGACGCCCTCAGTCGCCGGGCGGCTCGGAAATCCGAGTCTGCGGACTCCGGGCCTTCAGATCCCGAGCATCCGTTTTCCGAGCCGCCCGGCGATTGAGGGCCTTCCCCCGAACCTAACGCGTTTCTGCGTCCGGAGGCGCCAGTCCCTTCGTATAGAGCACGCGGCCATCGGGCCGCACGAAGATCGCGTCGAAGTCCGGCAGCCGCTCGATGATCTCGAGGGCCTTTTCCGGCCCGAGCACGAACGCGGTTTTCGAGAGCCCGTCCGTCTGGACGGCGGTCGGACCGAGGATGGTGGCGCTGCGCACCTTGCTCGCCGAGTGACCCGTTTTCGGATCGATGATGTGGTGATACCGGACGCCGTTCTCGTCGAAATACCGCTCGTAGTCGCCGGAGGTGGACATCGCCGTGTCCACGAGCGGAATGCGCGTGACGATCTTCGATTTGTCGTCCGGATGCCGGATTCCGACGACCCACGGCCGCCCGAAGCGATCCCCGATGATGCGCGTGTCGCCGCCGGCGGTGACCACGGCATGCTGCACGCCGCGCTCCTGCAGGAGCGCGATTCCACGGTCCACCGCATAGCCCTTGGCGATTCCGCCGAGGTCGATGCGCATGCCATCGCGGGCAAAACGCACGCTGTGCGCTTTCTCGTCGAGGATGAGCTGGCGGTAGTTCACGCCGGGCAGGGCCTTCGTGATCTGCCCCTCGGTGGGCTTGATGTGCTGCCGGTAGTCGTAGAGGTAACCGACGCTCGCGTACGTGATGTCGAACGCACCCTCGGTGATCTGCGAGAAATGCAGCGAGAGCTTGATGAGGTCGAACAGCTCCTTGTCGACGACGACCGGCTCCTTGAACGCGCGCTGGTTGATCTGCGAGAGCTGGCTTTCGGGCTTGTAGTGGCTCATCAGCAGGTCGATGCGGTGCATTTCGCCGATCACGGCATCGATGGCTGCGTTGCCCCTGGCGGCATCGTCATGCCAGACCTCGACGTCGATGTTCGTGCCCATGATGGCTTCGTGCCGCTCCAGCCAGGCAGCCCTGGCCGGTGTCGCCACGGCCAGACTCAGCACGAACAAGAAGGCCGAAATGGCCCGGAGAACAGCCCGTGACAGGGCAGGGGGCGGAACCGAACGCTGAAACGGCGGTCGAGACCGCAGGTATGGCACCATTGCGAGCATGCGAGCCGACATGAATTCCCAGACTGCCGTAGCGGATGGATCGAGGGGCGACCCCATTGGGGCCCGCGCACCTTACCCAAAGCGTCCCTTCTCCGGTAGGGAGGTGCTCTTCAGCCTGGGGTCGCTGCTGGCGATCGCCATCGTCATCCAGATGATCTATGCCACCGTCATCCGGCCCCGGGCAGCCGTGGCGCTGGCTCAATCGGCGGTGGTGCAGGAGGACGGGCAGACGGACCGCAGCCAGCTCCGGTCGGTGTGGGTGATCATCCACGACGCCGAGCAGGAGATCGCCTTCATCCTGGCGCTCTGGTCCATCACGCTGATCATCCAGCAGGCGCGGCAGGTTTCGAAGAACCGCAAGCTGCTCGAAAAGACGTACATCGAAGTGGATGAGAACCACGTCGTTCTTCCGGAGGACGCGCGGGCGTATGCGCGGCCGCTGGAACGGCTGCCGTTCGAGGAGCAGGACATGTTTCTGCCCCGGGCGCTGATGGTCGGGCTGAACCGGTTCGGGTCCACCAAGAGCGTGCAGGACGCGGCGGAAGCCGTGATCGACGAGTGCGAATTCGAGGCATCGAGGCTCGATGCGCACCTGTCGATGGTCAAGTTCACGGCCTGGGCCATCCCGGCCATCGGGTTCGTGGGGACGGTGCGTGGTATCGGACATGCGCTCCAGGAAGCGCAGGCCGCACTTCATGGCGATATCTCGGGCGTCACGCTGGGCCTCGGCATCACCTTCAACGCGACCCTGACGGCGCTGTCTCTTTCGATCCTTGTGATGTTCTGCCTGCACCAGTTGCAACAGGCGCAGGACAGGCTGGTCCTCGACACGCGCAACTACATCGATCGCGGGCTGATTCGGCACATGCGGGTGTACAAGTAGAAGAGAAGAAGCCCTCAATCGCCGGGCGGCTCGAAGAGAAGAACTTTCCGAGCCGCCCGGCGACTGAGGGCCCTTAACTTTCTCTTCTCGGAGCCGCCCGGCGATTGAGGGCTTCCTGAAAAGTCCGCGGCGCGGACCCGCGCCCCCGTGTACCTGAGCGGTTGATTTCGGTTAACGTGCCCTCAGGTACGCTCGTCCTATGATCAAACCCATCCAGGGCATCCATCGCACGACCGAGTCTCACTGGGTCGGCAATGGTTTCCCCGTTCGCACGATCTTCTCGTATCAGAGCCTCGGCAACGGCATCAGCCCGTTCCTGTTGCTCGACTACGCGGGGCCGGCCGAGTTTGCGCCGTCGAAGACGCCGCGAGGCGTCGGCGAGCATCCGCACCGGGGTTTCGAGACCGTCACCATCGTCTATCAGGGCGAGGTGGAGCATCGGGACTCGGGCGGCAATGCGGGGCGCATCGGCCCGGGGGATGTGCAATGGATGACGGCGGCATCGGGCATCGTCCACGAAGAGATGCACTCGCGCGATTTCCTCGCCAAAGGCGGGGCGTTCGAAGTGGTGCAGCTCTGGGTGAACCTGCCGAAGCGTTTCAAGATGGCCCCCGCGGGCTATCAGACGCTGGTGAACGCCGATATTCCGGTCGTCGAGTTCGCCAATGGCGCGGGTTCGGCGCGGATCATAGCGGGGCAGTTCCAGGGCGCGCGCGGACCCGCGCGCACGTTCACTCCGGTGAACCTCTGGGATCTGCGCCTGCGCGGCGGCAGCACCGTCGATCTCACCGTGCCTGAAGGCGACACCACGGCCCTGTTCGTGCTGAAGGGACACGTAACGGTCAACGGCGATACTGGCTCTGCCCAGGACGCCGGCGACGCCGATCTCGTCACCTTCGAGCGGCGCGGTGAAGAAATCCGGATCGCAGCGAAATCGGATGCGACGGTGCTGCTGTTGAGCGGTGAGCCGATCGACGAGCCGATCGTCGGCTACGGGCCTTTCGTGATGAACTCGCGCGAGGAGATCGAGCAGGCGATCGCGGACCTGAGGCGAGGGACTTTCGTTCGAAGCGTCTGAGATCGACATCGGGAGGTGAACCATGCTTCGCAGGCACAAGGCGGCTGTCTCGGCGGCCGCCGCACTTTTCGCGGCTGGCGTTTTCGGCACGGCCATCGCGCATCACGGCTGGAGCGGTTACGAGACGGATGCCCGCAAGGTGTCCGGCACCATCGAACAGATGAGCTATTCGAATCCGCACGGCTCCATCAAGCTGAAAGCGGCGGACAAGACGTGGACGGTGATCCTCGCGCCGGTGAACCGCATGGAAAATCGCGGCCTCACGGAGGACATGCTGAAGGTCGGCACGAACGTGTCGGTCGAGGGGTATCAGCACAAGACGGATACCCAGGAGATGCGCGCTGAGCGCATCACCGTGAACGGCAAGACCGTCGAGCTCAGGTGACACTAAGCCTTTTCGCGGACGAACCCGCTGTCGCGCTCGCCGACGAGAAACTCGCGCCGGGCGCGGCGGTTTTCCGGGGCATGGCGGCCTCGCGCGCCGGGAAGCTTCTCGCCGCTGTCGACGAGGTCGCTTCGCGCTCTCCGTTCCGCCATCTCGTCGTGCCCGGCGGGCACACCATGTCCGTCGCGATGACGAATTGCGGAGAGGCCGGGTGGGTGAGCGATCGTTCGGGGTATCGATACGATCCCATCGATCCGGAGAACGGCCAGCGCTGGCCCGCGATGCCGGATGTTTTCCTGGAGCTGGCTCGCGAAGCGGCCGCACGGCTGGGCTTCGAGCCCTACACCCCTGACGTCTGCCTCATCAACCGGTATGTGCCCGGTGCCCGTCTTTCCTTGCATCAGGACAGGGATGAGAAGGGGTACGTCGATCCCATCGTTTCTATTTCATTAGGCCTGCCCGCCACCTTCCTCTGGGGTGGCGACAAACGCGCCGACCGCCCCCAGCGCATCCACCTCGTCCATGGCGATGTCGTCGTCTGGGGAGGGCCTTCCCGCCTGCGATTCCACGGGGTTGCGCCGCTGAAGGACGGCGAACATCCGCTGGTGGGTCGCAAGCGCATCAATCTCACGTTTCGCAAGGCGCTCTGATCTGGTAAATCCCGCTCCGTGAGTCGACGCGGATGCCCTTTCCAAAACAGGCATCGCGCCAAAACAGGCATCGCGCCTCACAGGGAGACCGGGTGTCGTGAGCAGACTGGTCGGAGCGCTGGCGTTCGGTACGATCGCGTTCGCGGGCGCCACGCTTTATTTCGCCAACGAGTGGCGAATCGAGGAAAAGCGCGCGGCGGACAGGTCCGCGCGCGCCGTGCTCGCGGCCGGGTCTGCGCAGAGCCCACAATCGCCGGTGTCGTCTTCACAGCATTCGCAGGCCATCGAGGCGCGCGATCACGGCGCCATTCCCGTTTCCACTTCCAGGCCCTCCGTGACGGCGGCAACAAGCAAGCCGCGCGTTCTTTCGCGGGAGGAGGAGGAAGCGCGTATGCAGGAGGCGCTCAGGGAGTCCAGCGCAAGTTACCTGAAGCAGTACGACGATCCGCGCGAACGCGAACAACTGCTTGAGCGTGCCAAAGCGGAACAGCAGTACTTTGTGGGCAGGTTTCCGCAAATTGCCGGGCTCAGTGAGCAGGACACTGAACTGCTCCGCACCGCGCTCGCGCAGGTGAGCATGCAGCATCAAGTGAAAGTAGCGCGCTGTCGCCTGGAGCCGGGTTGCAGCCGGCCACTGGAAAGGGACCTTCCGGGTGGCGAAGAGCTCCGCGAGCAGATCTCGGCCGTACTGGGTCCGCAAGTCGCACGGAGGTATGAGTCGTTTCGAAGCTCGTTGCTCGATCGCGCCACAGTCACGAGCTTTCGCGCGCGCCTGGACGTTGGCCAGATGCTGAGCGACGCGGATACGGAGCGACTCGTCGAAGCGCTTGCGGACGAGCGGATGCAGTACATGAAAGAGATCGAACAAGGCGGCGGGAAGGCTAGAACCTTCAACATGTCCGGCGTGGTGTTCGCGGTTCAGGCTCGCGCAGATACGAGCGCCGGGGCGGACGTGGATGGCGCCACACAGTTCAGCGAGCGGATGCGCTCGCGTGCGTCGAAGATTCTGTCCCCTGACCAGTTGCGCGTCTTCGCAGAAGTGCAGGAAGACGCGATTTACCGCATACGCGAGCGCAGCGGGGGAACGTTTTACCAGGCAGGCGGGGCGGAGGCTCGCAAGTGAGACCGCTCGTCCTCGTGCTCTCGATCAGCACCGCGGGATTCGCCGGCTCGACTGTGTATTTCGCGAACAAGCTGCACGATGCGCGCAGCCGCGCTCCGCTTGAACAACCGCTGACGGCGGAAGCTGCAGTTGGAGTCTCTCTTCCGCAGGCAAGCCGGCGTGAAAGCCCCGGCTGGCCCGGCACGGTAGCGGAGGTCCGTGGAGCATGGCGAAGCTCGTGAGAGTGCTGGCCGTCGTTACGCTGATCTTCGCGGGCTCGTCGCTGTATCTCGCGAACGAGCTGCGGGTGGAGTTGCGGCGGGCGGCGGCGTCTCAGACAGCGACCGCGGCCCCTTCGGTGACGGAGCAGGGCAACGGGTCGGATGTGCAGTCCATTGAGCCAAACGATGACACTGATCCCTCCCAAACATCCGAGGATGTGCAGACTTTCGCGAGCACGGCCGATGCAGCGACCACGGCCAACTCCGAGCCGCGAGGTGACACATCGAGAGATCCTTCGCTATCCGCGCCCGACGTCCCGGGATCGTCGCGCAGGGACGCCCGGAGTCGGCGATTCGCGGCGGACCTGATCGCGAAGTACGAAGATCCGATCGCGCGCGAAAAGCTGATCGCCAGCGCGAGAATCCAGGCGCAAAGACAGCTCGACCGCGACGGCTTCTCGAGGATCGCCGGTCTGACGAGCGACGAGACGAATCGCCTGACAGCTCTACTCGCGGAACAGACCGTGGAGAGCAACGTCTTGGCCGCGCGCTGCACGCTCGACCCGGATTGCATGGGGCCGCGCCAGCAGGTCAGAAGCCCCGAAGCGGAAGCGGCTCGCCGACAGCAGCTCGCAGATGCTCTGGGACCGGACATGGCCGAACGGTACGAAACCTTCCAGAGCTCACTGCAAGAACGAAGAGCTGTCCTGGATCTGCGCACGCGCCTGCCAGACGACGCCATGCTCGCAAAGGACGACGCCGAGCGCCTGATCGACGTACTTGCCCGCGAACGGCAGAAGTTCGTCGCGGAGATCGAGCAAGGCGGCGGCACTGTTGGGAGTATGTCGATTGCAGGCGGCAATATCGTCTTCTATCGGCGGGCGGAGCGGGGTTCGCGGAACGCAGTGCCTGGATTTTCGGCGGACCTGGCCTCCGCCGAGGCATTCAGCGAACGGATGAAGAAGAGCGCAGCCCAGGTGCTTACGTCAGACCAGATGCGCGTTTTCGCGGAGATGCAGGATGAGCTCGTCGGCACCTTGCGGCAGCGGTTGCGAAACGCGCAGATGCGGCCGACGCCGCGTCCGCCACCGTCCGAACGGAGCCGCCCGTGAAGGTGCTGGTCGTTGTGTTGTCGCTTGCCGCCGCTGGTTTCGCCGCGTCGACGGTGTATCTGGCAAAGCGGCTCCATGACGTGCGCAGTGGCGTTCAGTCGGAATCGGCGATCGTCGACGGGGATGCGCCTGCGCTCGTTCGGGAACCCTCGCGCTCCGGCGCACCGCCTGAGGTGAGTGCTGCGCCGACTGTCGAGGCAGACCGGCCAGTCACCGCTTCATCCACGGCGGCCAGCGAGCCTGCGGATTCGCGAAGCAAGCAGATTCAGCGCGAGATGGCCGCCGCCTTCATGAAGCGCTATCAGGACCCTGCGGGTCGCGCCGAAATGCTCGCAGACGAGAAGGCCTCGCTTCGCAGGGTGAATCGCAGGCTCGCGGAGGTGACGGGTCTTTCCGAAGACGAAGCCGCGCAGCTCTTCGAGTTGCTCGCGCGACACCAGCTGGAAACCAGCGCCGCCATGCATGCGTGCTCGCTGGACACGCTGTGCGACATGGGCACCTTGCATTTCCCGGAACAGCAGCGTCAGGCGGCGGAAGTCGCTGCCTTGTTCGGGCCAGACCGATTCCGGAAGTACGAGCAGTTCCAGGCGTCGAAGGCCGAGCGCCAGGTCGTCGACGAGCTCCGTCGGCGAGTGATCGATACGGCAGCTTTGCCGCACTCAGAGGCCGAAAAGCTGATCGCCGCACTGTGGGAGGAGAAGCGGCAGTTCATCGCTGATGCCAGGCAGCGCGGCGTGCGCATTACGTCGATGAACACGGGGGTCGGCACCGCGATCATGAATGCGGACGAGCAGGGCAGGCCCAGGGGACTCGCGGCGCCGGAGATGGCCGAGCTCCAGGGGCGCATGCGTGCAAGAGCGGCCAGCATGCTGAGCCCCGAGCAGCTCAAGGAGTTCGAGCGGCTTCTGGCGCAGGCGGAAAGGTCGGTCAGGCGGCCGCGGAATTCATCGGGCGGGCCGGCGTCGTCGACGTCGAGGTGATCGGAATACGCGCTTCGAAGCTGAAGCCCCCAGCTGCCGGGGACTCGACCTTCAGCGTGCCACCCAGAAGCTCCACCCGCTCGCGCATGCTGCCGAGCCCGAATCCCGGCGTGGCGGTACTCCCTTCCTGGCCGCGACCGTCATCGCTCACCGTCACCACGATGTCTGCCGGCGCTGTTGCCCCTGCGCGTTCGATCCCCAGCGAAACGTGGATGTGCCGCGCCTGTGCATGCTTGAAGCTGTTCGTGAGGCCTTCCTGCACCAGGCGATAGATAGTGAGGTTCGCCGCTTCGTCGAGCCCGTCGAGCCCGGGACCGATGTCGAGCTTGATGCGCGTGCCCGGCGACCTCTGGCGCCACTGATCCACGCAACTTTCCACCGCCGCCGCGAGCCCGAGCTCGTCCAGCCCGACGGGGCGCAGGCGGCGGATCATGTCGCTGACGACACCGTGGATATGGTCCAGGCCGCTCAGCATGCGTTCGGCGGCGGATGCGCGAGCGTCGGATTCATCGGCCTCGCTGTTCTTGATGGCCACGGCATCGAGCTTGATGGCATTCAAATACTGGCCGAGCTCATCGTGCAGCTCGCGGGCGAGATGCTTCCGCTCGTTCTCCAGCATCCGCACGTTCTCGGCGGCCAACCGGCGGTTCTCCGCCAGGGCGGCGGACAGCTTCGCTTCCGCCGCCTGGCGTGCCGCGATCTCGCGAAGCGCATGTCGATACCGCTGCCACGAAAACCATGCGAGGCAGATGGCCAGGGCGAGCAGGGCGATCGGCCACTCATCGAGCTGCAAGTGTTCCCAGTCACGAGTGAGGGAGAAGAGGCGTTCGTTCAGTTCGAGCCGCGCCGCCATGAGGGCGGCACCCAGCGTGATCGCGACGACCAACACGGAATCCCGGACGAGCGACAGGTGTGTGCTCGATGACGCGATGGGTGGCGGGCTGGGCTGGTGCATGGGGACTCCGTCCGAAACCATAGTCGTGCGGGATTTTGCGCCGACACGCGCGCCGATACTCGCAAAAATAACAGCCAGAGCGAACAACAACGTCCGGTTTCCGGCGCGCATGGGAACGGCGCGTGCTGCCGCCCGCAACCACGCGCGCGAGGTGACCAATGGAACTAGGTTTCGAGACGTGCGGTAACGCGACGTTGATCGCATACGATCGGGGCGAGCCCATCCTGGTCACCGATCCCTGGATCGCCGGTCGACAGTACTTCGGTTCCTGGTCCCTTCCATACCGGTTCACGCCGGCGCAGCTCGAAGCGTTCCGGAGTGCCCGGCACGTGTGGTTGTCCCACGGGCACCCCGATCACCTCAACCTCGATTCGCTCGCGGAGTTTCGGGACAAGATCCTGCTGATTCCGCGGCATCGGGGCGGACGCATCATCGCGGACCTGAAGGCCCATGGCTTCAACGTCCGGGAATTGCCGGATGGCGAGTGGGTGACGTTGTCTCCGCAGGTGCGCATCTTCACGCGGGCGGATCGTAATCAGGATGCCGCGGTGCTGGTGGCGCTCGGGCATCGTTGCGGGGTGCTCAACCTCAATGACGGCAGCACGCTGGGGACACGACTGTCCCTGTACAAGGAATTTGCGCGGTTTCCGCGGCGGTTCGCCCTGCGCCTGATCAACTACGGCGACGCGGACATGATGAATTTCTTCACTGAAGCGGGCGAACGAATCACACCGTTCGCGGCGGTGAAGAAGCCGCTGGGACTTGAGTACTCGGCGCTTCTCAAGAAATGGAACGCCACCCACACGGCGCCGTTCTCGTGCCATCACATGTACTCGCGGAAGGACTCGCAGTGGGCGACCCAATGCGAGACGCCGATGGAAGACCATGGGCGGGGGTTCCGGCATGCGCATGCGGAGTTCATCCCGGGTTATTTCTCGTATGACGCGATCAGGGATCGAGTTGAGTCCATTCCTCACGAGCGGGTCGAGCGCGTGTTCCTCGATCCTTCCGAGTGCGGGGACGACTGGTCGGAGACGCTGAGCGCGGAGGATGCGGAAGCGCTCCGGATGTACTTCGCAAAGTTCCAGCATGTGCTGGACAAGTTCGAGTACCTCAATTTCCGGGTCGGCAAGCGGGACACCATCGTGGCGGGGCGAGGCGCGCGAGGTCGCGGCATCACGTTCGAAGTCCCGCGCGGGTCGCTGATGGCGGCGGTGAAGTACGAGATCTTCGACGATCTGCTGATCGGCAATTTCATGAAGGTGACGTTGCACGGAGGCGCGAGCGCGCTTTATCCGGACTTCACGCCTTACGTGGCGAAGTACGGCGACAACGGACGGGCGTTCAGTCACGCCGAGCTCGAGCAGTACTTCGATGCGTATCGCGCCGGCGGCGGCGCGCTCAACTGGCTCGATGAGCTGAAGGCATCTTCGGTGCGAAAGGTGCGCGGGCTGTTGGCGCACAACCGGCACCTGTATCTCATGGCGCGGCGGGTCTACGGGTACCTGAAGAGCGCCTGACGAGCGCTGTCCGGACGGATGTTCCTCAGCAGGTACAGCCCGTAAAGGAGCAGCGGGATCGTCGCCAGAATGGTGAGGGCGGCGCTGCGAGTGGCCGCGGTTTCGGAGACTGTCTGACTGATCGGTACCGCTTGACCTACTTTGAGGGCGCTGACGATCAGGTTCGATGCCAGTATCAATGCGTGGACGATCATGCAAACCCAGATGCTGCGCGTTCGAAGGACGATGGCCGCGAAGCACACGCCGGTGAAGAAGGTGTAAAGCATGCGTGCCGCGGACTGTTGCCACACATCCGGGGTGTTTGGCAGCGGCAGGTGCCAGCAGCCGAACAGCACCGCGCTGATCATCACCGCTTTCAGGATTTCGCTTCTGCTGGCGTGATAGCGGTTGAGCAACGTCGCGAGGATCAATCCACGGAACACGGTTTCCTCGAAGATCGGCACAGAGGCGGTCTGCGTGAAGATCATCCTGATTGCCTCGCCGGTCAGGGGTTTCGTGGCCTCTGCGCCGGGGAGGTTGCTGAAGTTAACGAACACATAAATCAATGGTAGCCATGCGAGCCCGATGGCCTGCCATTTCCGCGGCGGGGTGAACCCGACGCGATGTGCCCAACCTTTGCGATCGAGAAACGTGTAGACGAACAGAAGCGGCAGGAGCGCGCAGATCAGCACGATCACAGCGGAGGCCGTGGTGGGGGACCACCGCCCGAGCGTGTTCATGGTGAGCACGACGGTCACGATGAACCAGGCCTTCGCGGCGATGAGGAACAGCACGCACGCGGCGATCGGCCGTCGCTCGGGAAATGAGCTGCTCATCCGGTGAGTCTCCCTGGAGAGAACGCGTCGTCCGGCGGGGCCGCCCCCGTGCGGTGGGATCTCACTCTAATCGCCGCGCCGACGAACGTGAAGGACCGGAAGGCAATTGTCCTTTGGTCCAATCATCACGGTGGTCCAACCATCACGGCGCAGTCGTATCCGAGCGATACTGCGGGCCACGCGTCGGGCGCTCGGCAAGCCTATGTCCTTTTCGACTGAGGGCGTGCTCTCGAAACAGGGCACGCAGACGACTCGCCTTCACGAGGCGATAGATCCGGCGTTGCGCGCGCATCCCGGGGAAAGCGGGTTCTACGCGCTGGAGAACGGGCGCGAGGCATTCGCCGCGCGGGCGCTTCTCGCGGCCGCCGCGCAGGTGTCCATCGACGTGGAGTACTACATCTGGCGTCGGGACTCGACGGGCTATCTGCTTTTCGAGGCGCTCTGGGACGCGGCGGAACGTGGGGTGCGAGTTCGCCTTCTACTGGATGACAACAACACGGCCGGCCTCGACGAGACGCTCGTCGCGCTGGACGCGCACAAGAACATCGAGGTGCGGCTGTTCAACCCCCTGCGTCACCGCCGCGCGCGGTGGATCAACTACGTCCTCGACTTTCGCCGGGTGAACCGGCGCATGCATAACAAGTCTTTCACCGTCGACAACGAGGTGTGCGTCGTCGGTGGGCGCAACATCGGCGATGAGTACTTCGACGCGAGCAGCGAGGTGATGTTTGCCGATCTGGACGTGATGGCTGTGGGACCCATCGCTGCCGAGGTGGCGGGGAACTTCGACCTGTATTTCGGCAGCGAGTCGAGTCATCCGGTGCAGAGTCTGTTCGGCAAGGCCCGGGGCGGCGAGATCCAGCGGCTCAAGTCGACGTTCGCGAAGGCGCACTCGGCACCAGGCTCCGTGCAATACCTGGAAGCGTTACGGGACACCGGGTTGCTGACGGAGCTGGGCGAAGGACGATTGGGCCTGGAGTGGGCGCATGCTCGTCTTGTCTCCGACGACCCGCGAAAAGTGCTCCACGAGCAGCCCCCAAGGGATCTGTTGATGTTGCCGCGACTGCTGCAGCTGACCGGGCAGGCGCGGGTGCAGTTCGACCTGATCTCGCCGTATTTCGTGCCTGCGATCACCGGAACGAAGGATCTCGCGCAGTTGGCGAGGCAGGGTGTTCGAGTGCGCGTGCTCACCAACTCGTTTGCTTCGACGGACGTCGCGGTCGTTCACGCGGGGTATGCGAAGCGCCGGAAGGCGTTGCTCGGGGCGGGGCTGGAGATCTACGAGGTGAAGCCTGTTGAGTCTGAGCGGCGAGTACGCGACCCACCGATCCGACAGTTGCAGGTCACCGCCGGGGGCTCGCGGGTCAGCTCTTCGGCAAGCCTTCACGCCAAGACGTTCGAGATCGATGGCCGTTACGTTTACGTAGGGTCATTCAACTTCGATCCGCGCTCTGCGTATCTCAATACCGAAATGGGGCTGCTGCTGGATAGCCCGCAACTCGCGCGGCGGCTTAACTCGTTCTTCGAGACGCAGGTGCCCGCGCATTCGTATCGAGTGCGGCTGGACGGGCAGGGGCGCGTTCAGTGGGTCGAGAAGGGTTCGGGCGGTGAGAGGAGTCATGACGTCGAGCCTCACACTACCGCGTTCCAGCGCGCGGTGGTTGCGTTGATTGCCATGCTGCCCATCGACTGGCTGCTGTAGGGCGGCCCGCATGCAGGCGTACATGCGGAGGCTCGGAATCCCGGCGTTCTGCGGCTTGCTGATGGGCCTTGTGTTCTGGTGGCAGTCGCTCACTCCGACATTGATCCCGCGAACGTGGGGAATGCAGGTTGGGATCAGCGTCGCCTGTGTGGCCATTGGCTACGGGTTAGGCACATTGCTTTGGGGTGGGGCGCGTCGGCTCTTCGAGCCCTTGAATCGCCTGCCGGGCACGGTGATCCGGCAGGTCGGCTGGGCCGTTCTGGTCGCCGCATGGTTCGCAGGTCTCACGTTTGGAGCAGCGCGCTGGCTAGGGTGGCAGAACGCGCAACGCGACCTCATGGGGATGGAACAGCTTGTGGGGGTGGATGCGGTGCTGGTGAGCACACTGTCCGTGCTGATCGGGCTTGTTCTGCTGATCGCGGCGCGAGTGATTGCCACGGGTCTTGCCGCCAGCAAGCGATTCGTCGCGCGGCGGGTGTCTTTGCTCGTGTGGGCGCCGCTCGCAGCACTTGTCATCGTGGGGCTCGGGGTTGTGCTGAGTAGCGGGTGGGTACTACGCGCCCTCACGGTGGCTGCCAATTCGGTTCATGAGCCCGCGAACGAGGAGACGACGGAGGGAGTAGTGCCGCCCCAGTCGTCATCCGTATCGGGGAGCAGCGGGTCTTTTGTCGGGTGGGACACGCTGGGGCGAATGGGGCGTGACTTCGTCGCCGCGGTGACAACTGCGCGCGAGCTTGAGATGTTCCATGGCGCGGATTCCGAGATCTCTGAGCCCGTGAGGGTTTACGTCGGCTTGCGCTCCGCGGAGTCCCTCGCGCGTCGAGCTCAGCTTGCAGTTCGCGAACTGGAGCGTGCGGGCGGGTTTGAACGCAAGGTGCTTGTGGTGTGGGTACCGACCGGAACGGGCTGGATGATCCCCAAAGCCGCCATGGCACTCGAGCAACTGCATCGTGGCGACACGGCCATCGTCGCCATCCAGTATTCCTTTCTGCCGAGCCTGCTCGCCGTCTTTCTGGACGCGGGCCTGGCGAACGAGGCCGGAGTGACGCTCTTCGATGCGGTTCATGCGCGTTGGTCTCAGCTCCCGCCAGATCGGCGGCCGAAGCTGCTGCTGTTTGGGAAGAGCCTCGGCACGGCGGGAGTGGAAGCGTCCTTCGTGGGTCCGGACGCGGCGTCCTCGGTCGCCAACATGATGGCCCGGACGGATGGCGTGCTCCTGGCCGGCGCCAAGCACAGCAATCCCATCCTCTCGCAGCTGACTCGCGAACGGGATCCAACTTCGCCAGCGTGGCAGCCGGTTTTCGATGGAGGACGATCTGTACGTTTCCTGAATCGGCATCCGCATCAGCCGGCTTTGAGCAACGAGTGGGTCGCTCCGCGGATCGCGTACCTTCAGCATCCCGCCGATCCGGTGCCGCTCTGGAGCGTCGAGGCGCTATGGTGGCCGCCGGAATGGATGGAGCAGCCTCGTGGATTCGACATGCCACAAGGCCTTCGATGGTTTCCCATCGTGTCGGCACTGCAGGCTGTAGCCGATATGCTCGACCAGCTCGGCCCGCCGCCGGGCTTCGGACACGATTACTCGACGGAGTACGTGAAGGGCTGGGCCAGCGTCCTCCCGCCGGACGGCTGGACGAACGCCGACACCGAACGGCTGCAGAAATTCATCGACGCTGCGGCTGAAGACTCAGAGGCAGCTGAGGATGCGGAGGAGATGTGAAGGCTCGCCATTCGCTGGTCGGCGAAGGAGTGCGCGCGGCGAACGAGATACTGGTGCTGGCAGAAGCGTCGCGGGTCACTGCCGCGAATAAATGACCTCGCCGGCACGAATGGCACAACGGACCGCGGCGAAATTACGTGGCGAATCGGCCGGGTCCGCGTCCAGCACGACGATATCCGCATCCATCCCGGCCGCGATGCGCCCCCGCGAATTCTGCTCGTTCCACCGCGCGGCCGGTGTCGTAGTGAGCGAGGCAAGGATCTGCATCGGTGTGAGTCCAGCCTTCGCCATCAGCTCGTATTCGCGAGTCGGATCGTAATCCGTCATGTACCCGACGTCGGTGCCGAAAAGCACCTGACCACCCTGTGCCACGAATTTGCCGAGCTCCGTCGCGCTCTCGTCGACGAGCCGTTCGGCGACCTGGGCCGGAACCCCTTCCTTGTTGAGCTCATACGGGAATAGCTGGAGCGTCGGGATCATCGACATGCCGGCGTCCCGAATTTCTTTCATCAGCGTCTCCGGCCACGGCGCGGGTGCGCCTAGCGGCGGATGGGTCAGGATGTCGACGCCAGCAGCGAGAGCGTCCTGAACGCCCTGGATATCGGTTGGATGCGCGAATACCAGCTTGCCTCGCCGATGAGTTTCCTCCGCTGCCGCCCGGGCGATGTCCACCGGCATCCGCTTGGTCGGGCGAGCCCCTTGCGGTGTGGCGATGAAGAGCTTGGTGCCATCGGTGCCGGCGTTCAGGTTCTTCCGCACCGTCTGGACCGCCTCTTCAACCGAATCCGGTTGCGGAAGCTTGTCCAGCAGCGTCTTCGGCATGTGCGAGATGTAGATGGGCAGTCCGTTCGAGGGGAACAGGGCGAAGCCCACCGTGAGGATCCGCGGCCCGCGTATCTCGCCCTTCTCGATCCTGTCTCGCAGGGCCAGCGTGTTGTCCCCATCGGAAGTCACATCGAAGACAGTGGTGTACCCGTATCGGGTCAGCATCCGCGTCAGGGCGAGATCGAGCTCGGCGGCAGGCCGTTGGCGCGCGTTCTGGAACTCCTCGCCGGTGAAATGAACGTGACTGTTCTGGAAGCCCGCCATGATCACGCCGCCATCGCACTGGGGTGCCTTGCGCGCGGTGGTCGCGGATGGCAATGCGTTAGCCACCGACAGAATCTTGCTGCCCGAGATGACGACGTTGCCTTTCGTAGGCGGCTTATCCGGAGCCTCATAGATCTTCAGCCCCTCGAGCGCCCAAGACTTCTGCTGAGCCTCGGCACACACCGCTGCGAGGAATCCGGCGGCGACGGCGAACAGAGATTGCAGGCGGCGATTCAGCATTTCAGTTTGACTGGCCGTTCCCGATCAGCATCACCATCTTGTACCCAGAGTGAGCCGGGGGAACTAGCGTGATCTGCTCAAAGCGCAACCAGCCTCGCCCCGGATCGTTGAATTCCCTGATGCCACCTTCCCGGGCGAGCACACGCTGGTCGTTCCAGAACTGCGCGAACTGCGGGCTCTCCCGGGACAACTCCTGAACGAGTGACGTGACCTCTTCGTCGTCCGGACGAAGTACGGTATCGGCGCGGAACTCGGCGACCAGGCGGCGCGCGCGGTTGTCCCAGTCGCAAATGAATTCCCTCGCAGTGGGATCGAGGAATACATACCGCAGGAGATTGAGCTCAGGGCCGCCAAGCCACTGTCTGAAGAGCTCCCTACCCGGCGCGTTCCAGCCGCACGCCTGCCATCTATGGTCCAGCACGTATGCGGGCGCCGTGATCGCATTGAGCGCCGAGACAAGCGAGTCCGGAATGGCATCGCTTCGTTCACCTGCTGTTGTTGTGGCGTCGGGGTCGCGCTTGCGCGTGAGCTCGAACACGTAGGCTCGCTCAGCAGGCGTGAGATGCAGAGCATCCGCGACTCGCGCCAGAGCGTTGGGGGAGACGGAGACGTCCCGGCCCTGCTCGAGCCACGTATACCACGTCGGACTCAAGCCGCAGAGCTGCGCCACTTCTTCCCGACGCAATCCCGGCGTTCGCCGGCGCATCGAGCCACTGTGTATTCGCGCTTCCGCCGGCGCAAGCCGTTCGCGCCGTGCGCGGAGGAACGTGCCAAGAAGACGCCGCTGCTCGTTCGTGGGAGTCATGACTGGAACTATTTATAACAGGATAACCACCTGCCTTGTACCGACAAACGGCCCACCAGATGCTCTCTATCCCCTTGGCGAGGAGACATTACGTGGATCGGTCCCATCACAGTTTCGTCGATGCCGCCTACAGTCCGCGCGCGAGCGAGTACCTGACAAGCGCCGTGCACGCGAGCGGCGAAGATCTGGACCGCATCGAGGCGACGGTCCGGGGTTGCCCAACCGCTCGGGCGTTGGATCTTGGTTGCGGAGGCGGGCACGTCTGCTATCGCGTGGCGCCCCATGTTGCAGAAGTCGTTGCGTTGGATCTGTCGCAGCAGATGCTTGAGACTGTGTTGCACGAGGCCGCACAACGCGGTCTGCACAACATCACAGCGAGGCAGGGTGCGGCCGAGAGCCTCCCGTTCGGAACGCAAGAGTTCGAGCTCGTGCTAAGTCGATTTAGTGCGCATCACTGGAGAGATCTCGATGCCGGCCTGCGCGAAGCGAGGAGGGTACTTGTCCCCGATGGTCGCGCGATATTCGTGGACTCGGTGGCGCCGGCCGTGGCGTTGCTCGACTCGCATCTGCAGGCGATTGAGCTTCTTCGGGATCCATCACACGTGCGCAACTACACGAGCGCCGAGTGGGTCGCGGCGCTCGCACGATCCGGATTCGAGACGGTGTCCATCGCGTCGCGCAGGCTGCGCATTGAGTTTGCTTCGTGGATCGCGCGGACGCGTACGCCGGCGCCGCTAGCAGAGGCGGTCCGTACGTTGCAGGAGAATGCACCCAAGGAGGTTCGCGATTATTTTGCAATCGAGCCGGACGGCAGCTTTCTTCTCACTGCCGTGACTTTCGAGGCGAGGTTTGCCTGAGAGAGTGTGGAGCGCCCCAGGATGGTCGACCGGGACGCACGGTCTCCGGTCCAGCGGTTCGCACGTAGAGCATGAGCGCGCAGCCGGCGTTCGTAGTGGATCGCGCTGCCGCTCCACCGCTCGGGTTTGCTTCCAGCGCTCAACGTTTCTTGGCCGGAGCCGGTTTCGCCGCGGCTCGCGGCTTCGTTTCCGCGGGCCCGATGCGATACTCGCGATAGATGCTTTCACTCAGCTTCGCCCACTGGGGCGCGGCGTTCTCGCCGTCCGCGCCCGCCGCCTTCGGGCTCGCGCCGGGCAGGCTCAAGGGCACAGGATCCTGGTGCACGACAGCTCCGCGCTCGTCGAGGATTTCCACCGTCGCGCTTCCTTCACCGCGCTCGTCGGACGAAGCGGCAGCCGCGGATGCCTCTGCCTTGCGCGCGCTCGCGCGCGTGCGAGCGGCGCTAGGCGCGGGCGTGTCCTGGACGAGTGGAATGCGGAAGTAACCATCCTCGGCGGTGCGCGCCTGAAGCGGCTCCACGCGGCTGGTCGCCGACGCCCTGGAATCCGCGGCCCGAAGCCGCACCGTCAATCCGCTCAGCGGCTTCCCCGACTCGTCGTACACGAATCCAAAGAACGCCACGCCCGGCACCTGCGTGGACTCCACCGCGCGTCGAACGCGCGCGCGCCCCAGCGCAGCCTGACTCTCAAAACTCTCAAGCCCCGCGAGGGCCTGACGAGCGGCCGCGACGCGCGGATGATCCTCGCCGTATTTCTTCACGAGTCGCTCGTATTCGTTGCGTTCGCTCGCAATCATCGCCGCGGGCAGCTGCTCGAACAGCCCCAGTAATTGCTGGCCGATTTCCAGCGCGTCCGCGCCGCTCTTCCGGAACTGCTGCTCGTACGTGCGCGCCCGGTCTCGCGTGACGTTGCTCGCCGTTCCGGCAAGCTGGGAGAAAATGCGTGAGTCGAAGAAACTTGCCATGTCAGACTCCCGGGGGATCTTTGTCGGGCGGGAAGGCCTTGTCGCATTCCTGCGGACAGAACGCCTGGATGAACTTCAGATTGTCTCGGAACACTCGAGTCGCGGCTGTGAGCGCGTCAGCTCGCAGGCAATGCGTGGACTGGTTGTCGGTGGTCGTGTTCATGAGCCCGACCGTCCATGCCGAGAGCAGCGTGCGGAGCCACGTTTCCGACAACCGGTTGTCCGCCATTCGCACGCTGCCGCCGATCAGGAACGCGTCCAGCAGGAACACGCGAAGGACGCTCTCGATCTCGCACTGATTATCGGTGAACTTCACATCGTCGAGGCTCGCGATGAGGAGCGAGCTCAAGGTAAGTCCGGCGCGCTCTTCGACCACGTCGCAGCTCACCTGATTCTCCGTGAACTGAACCTTGCCTGTGGGCCAGCGGCCGGCGGTCAGTGGCGGCCAGGGCGTACCGGTCGTAGGGTTGAAGAGCCCCAGCCCCTTGGCGAGCAAACAGGGGTCCACGTGGCTAGGTACCGCGCCCAGCAGGAGCAGAACGAACACGAACAATAGCCCGAGCGTCCATTCGTTGCTGATGCCGAAGTCGACCACAAGCACAGTGTTGGCGTAGAGGTCGAGGTCTCGCCCGGTCGTTCCCTGAGTGATCAGCCGATTGCGCGCGATGTCCACCGCGCCGATTGCGAAGAGGGTGATCGTCCGGCCGATCGGCGTAACGATGAGGTTGTCTCGCACGAGCGCCGCGGGCAGGCCGCTCGGGCGGCGTGGTATCACGGCGGCAGCGAACGTGACGCCCTGGGCAGCGCTGGCAGGCGCGCTCTCAAGCGCGAGCCAGATCCAGATACCGCCGCGTGTGCCAGGTTTCGCAGCCGCACCGCTGCCTTCGCGCACGCGCGGGCCATTGTCGATGATGCGATTGCGGTCGATCAGCGCGTTCTCGACAGCGATGGCGAAGAGGCCGCAGACGGGTTCGAGGTGGCTCGCGCCGTTGTAGATGATCTCGTTGTCGCACACGCGCAGGTCGCGAGCCATGGCCAGCGCGATGCCGCCATACCCGATCACCCACTGTATCGCAGGCGGCGGCGGGGCTATCTCACGGCGCAGGCAACGCCGGATGACATTCGATGTGATGTGCAGGCCATTCACGGTCACGAGGATCGGCACATTGCCGATCCCGAAATAGCGCACGACACTGATGCCGTTCGCTCCCATGTCATCGATCGTGTTGTCGCGGATTTCGATGTCGTAGAGGTTGCCTGCGGAGCGAACCCTGACTGGCTCGATAGTGATGCCCCCGCCGCTCGAGTCCACGTCCTTGCAGGGGAAGCAAGGGTCCTCCGAGCCCGGTACATCCGGCTGATCCTCATCCTTGCCGCCCTCGACGATGATGCTGCCGAGGGTGATGCCGTTCCAGATTCCGCCACGAATGACGTTCGCGAGAATGCGCACACGCTCGCATCCGCCGCCGAGCTGGATTCCGCCGCGCGTAGCTCCAGCGATCACAACAGGAGGGGGCGGAGATGTGCCGTCGAACGCGCTGTTCAGCACTCCGCCGGTGGGGCCTCCGACATCGCGGCGAGGCAGGTTGTCGATGAGATTGCGCTCGATGACAAGATCCTCACCGCGTGCCCAGATCGCCTGGTACGTGGTCGGGAGATCGCGCATCTGGATCACGCACTGGCGGACAGCGGCGCGCTGCGTACGCAGGATCTCGACGGCGCTGCGCGGACCCGCCTCGATTCCGAGGCGCTCGATGGCGATGTCCTCCGAATCCACGATCAGGAAGGCCGGCTGGGGGCCGGGACGACCGGCGATCGCCCGCACGCGTGAGCGCGCGTCGCAGCCATGTACCACGATGTCGTGCCGATCCTTGATCACCACGCTTTCATCGTACGTTCCGGGTAGCACGCACACCGTGCCGCCGCTTGCCGGGAGCGCGTCGATGGCGGCCTGGATCTTCGTGTACATGCCGAAGCTTGTGACGCCGTCCCCAACCGTCACAGTGCAACAGCCGCGCAGTTTCGTCAGCGGCAGGAACGGGCGGCGGCAATCATCGATGAGCTCTCCGACGGCAGAGCCACCGCTTACAGTCCAGCGGATGAGCCCGAGAGGCGCGCGATACCGCTTCACTCCGTTGGGGGGCGCACCGCCACTACCTGCGTCGAGAAGCCACGGCGTGACGACGGTTGGGGTTGCCGGCCGAGCGGCGATGATCCAGAAGTCCTGCGGGCGCAGGGGCCCACCGACGAACTCGACGTGCAAGCCGGTGTTCCCGAGATCCCCGTTCGCGATCGGGATCGCCGGTGGCGAAGCGAGATCGTCGCCGCGATTCCACACGCGCAGGAAGAAATACTCGTCGTCCGAGGTGCCATCGAAGAAGTCCGCAATGTCTGCGCGCGTCTTCCATTGCACGCCGAAGCCGGCCATCGAAGTGTCGATCTCCAGCGTCTGATCGTCCGGGTTGTAAGTGCGGGTGACGCGCGCGAGCCGGCCGCTGAGCTCCGCGAGCGTCTCGCCGTTGGGGAGCGCGGCCGACCACGGCAGCACCTCCACGATCTGGTCCTTGAGCGGCCAGTGAACGGCGTCCTTCGGTTGACTCAGGAGCTTGAGCTGCGTCACCGGTACACCGTTACGCAGGAACTCGCTCACCTGTATCCGATAGATCGGCGCGGCGTTGTCGAACCCCCAGGTGTAGTGAGTCGCGTCCACCATCTGCACGCGAATCGCCTGATTCTCGGCGCCGAGATAGCCTCCCGCCGTTGCGGGCGTGCAGAGATCGCCCGGGTCCGGCGGAGTGGTGAAGGTCACTTTGAGCTTCGCCGCCGTGGTGATTTCCATGTCCGGCTGAAGCGTGCCATCGGTTGCCGACCAGGCGGAGAGGGCATTTGCCCATGCAATCGCACAGTTGTCCGTGCCGACGCCGGGGATCACGCGCACACGGCGCATCGTGCGCACGTTCACTGACGTGTCGGCGCTTCCAAGCGCGACTTCGAATTTTTCGCTGTCTTCTTCCGCGGCGACGGGCTGTTGCCACGCTTCGATCCATACGAGGTCGATTCGCGATCCCGCTGCCGGCAGGTCGGGCGCGTCCGTGGCCGTGTCGAAGTTGAGCCAGTCCCTCTGAAGGTCGAACGGTTCGTCGGCCGGCTGTTCGAGCCTCAAGCCACCGAGGTAAAGGTTGCCGGCGGAAAGTGTGAAAGCGACCTTGCCCGGCAGAGGAATCGCCGCCGCGGGAGCAACCGGCAGGAAGCCTGCATCGGGCGAGCCCACCGGCCCGATGACATCGATGCGCGTTCGGCGCATGTCTTCAGCATCGAGCCGCTGCGCATCGTTGAAGTCGTCGTCGGTCAGGACGCGCCCCTGCTGCATCCTCACGCCAGCGTACCGCTTGCGGAAATCGGTGCTGAGGCGTGACAGGTCGACCGTGCTCATGATGGTCTCCGTAGTTCTTTCAGTTCTCGACGATGAAGTTCGGCAGGCGGCCGAACGGCAGGTACTCGTCGAGCTTCGCAACGAGACTGTCCTGCTTGATGGGCACGAGCGCGCCGCAGAACGCGCCGATTTCACTCCCGTTCTCGGCCCCCCGGAGAATCTCGCCCGGTGCGACGGGCGAAAGCTGCGCGTAGCGGTAGTCGCCGTAGCGCAGGGACGCGAAGAGTCGCGCCATGTCGTCGACGACGTACGAGTGATAGGGGTGAGAGACGATCGACCCCGGCGCGCGCGCGCTGAACCGGAAGCAGCCGGCCTGCGTGTTCGCGATCCTGGCGATGCCCGCGATGAGGCTGTCGGTCGCGTCCAGCTTTTCAGCCCGAAGGGCAATGGCGTCGATCGCCGGGGCGATGACGGTGGTCCGCGCCATCCGGATGCTCGCGGTCGGCGCGTATATCGCGACGGTGCCCGTCTCGCGCGCGTGAACGATGCTGTCGCGAATGATGATTCGCTCGATGCTCGCGCCGACGCCAACCAGCCGGATGCACGCGAGAACGCACCGGTCGATCACGAGCTTTTCGACGAAACCTGCGACGACGAGCTCGACGGGAGGCAGCGTGCCGCCGTCTGCGTCGAGCCCGCCCGGATCCAGGGTGTTGTATCGCAGACCGACGCGCTCGAAGTTGCCTTCGAGCCGGATCGTGCGTGGCTGGCGCGCACCGACCCACAGGCCTTCCAGTCGCAGTTTCGCGTTCGTGCCCGCGGCGGTGAAGAGCCAGTTCTTCGTATCAAGAACGAGGTAGGGTCTCTGCTGCTCCGCTGCTCGCACGTTGGAGTCGACCGTTGCGGGCTGGTCGGGTGGATCGACGTAGTTGAGGCTGTCGGCGACTTCAGCGATTCCGTCCGCGGGAGTGCCTGCGCCGAACGCGCCGTTCTGCCAGAGCGTGGAAGGAGCCGTAGCGTCCACTTCGCGCGCGAAGGCGCCGGCACCGATCGGCGCGAGGAGGCCGAAGTGGTAATCGACGCGCAGCGTGCTCTCGTCCTGCGCGCCGAGGTCGACGAGGAAGCGCCCTCGTCGAGGCTCGATGAAGAGCGGCCCGGTGACGCCGGCAGGCAGCGTCCAGCCATCGAGGCGCGCGGCACGCGTGACGGAACGCGGGATCGGATCGAGCCCCGCGAATCGAACTGCCATCGCGGGCGAGCCGATCGAGCTTTCCTCCGGTGCAGCCGTCGCGCTCCATGAGGTGACGTCGCTGCCGCTCGGAAGCAGGGCGGCGCTCCCACAATCCCGCACGAGTGCACGCATGAACAGCTCGTTGAGCACCGCCGGCGCGGTTGTCATGGGCGCGGCGGGCAACGCCTGAAGCAGCCGCTGAAGCGGCTTGCGACCGATGAACCGCTCACCGGCGATTTTCCGCAGGTCTTCGGCGGCTGCGTCTCTTTGGGGCTGGGTCGCGATGAGCGGCGTGCTGAGGATCCATGCGATCTGTGCGGCGCCGATCTCGTAAATCGCTTCGCCGAGGAGTCGGCACGGGATGGGACGCGGAAGCTGCCACTCCTTCGCGGGCTCCCACGTCGACCAGTCCGTGCCCGCATCCGCGGCTCGCACTCCGCTCGGGTGGGACTGATCCGTGCTGAAGAGCGCGATGTCACGTCCGCTTGGATCGAAAGTGAAACCGTCGGTCGTGCCCGCGAAATCCTTGAGTCGCCGCGGTTGCACGCCTGCGAAGCGCACGGGATGCAGGCGGAACTCATGGAAGCTCAGCTTCTGGATGCCGCGCCGACCAGTGAGCCCCTGCGGACGCCGCGGATCGGGCGTGTAGTGGAACTCGTCGAAAGCGTCGCCCGCGAGCCTGGAGCCGCGCACCGAGCGAAGATCGGCCCAGCCGCCTTCGGGAGTGAGCGTGAGTCGGCCGATGCGGGGCAGGCCGTCGAGCCCATGATGCGCGCGGGCCAGTCTCCGGAATTCTTCGCCGACCTTGCCGTCCCAGCCCGTCATGTCGCTGATGAACTGCTCGAGCACCAGCAACGTGCCTTTGCGTCGGCGGTAATAGAGGGTCTTGGCGACATCCACACGCCGCGCCCGCAGGTTCTGCGCGGAGACGAGCCTCGTCGCGACGAGCCGCGCGATGTAGGGAATAGCCCAGTCGCTCGCGAGCTCCGCGAAGCCGTCGTCCCAGAGCCGATCCTGATCCCGTTTCAGGAACGCTGCCTGTGTCGCCAGCGAGCGCGTGAACGCGCGCAGTGCGCCTCCGCCTTCCAGCGCGTCGAGCTCCCGATAGATGGCGGGCAGCCACTGCCAGAGTTTCTGGTCGAAGTAGTCCCGGTAGTCGTCGCGTGCGATCGGCATTTTCAGGCCACTCCGTTGATGACGAGCCGGCTCGTGCCCGCTTCGGGATCGCCGAAATCGAAGAAGTGACCCAGGGCGGGTTTGCGGCCGTAGTGCAGGAACGGCGTGCCGTCGAACGTGACTCCGCGCAGGCCGGCAACGCCTGCCACTCCCATGACCGCTGCCGCGATGTGGCTGAGGAACACGACGCCTTCTGGCCCGAGGCGCTCGGCGCGCAGCAATCCTCCGGTGCCCGGCAGGTCCGGTTTTCCGTACAGTGCTTCGCGCGTAGCCGCAATCACATCGTCTGCGGGAAAGTCCGGCAGGATGTCGATTTCGATACGCATCGATGCAACCTGCGGGAGCGATTGGGTGACGCTGATCGGCGCGTCCGGCTCGCATAGCGCCCGAAGCCTCGCGTGGATCGCGGGGCGGAGCGAAGCAGCGCCGATGTACTGTATCTGCGCGACCGCGCGCATGCCGGGCTCGTCCCATCGCCACATGGCGCGTGCGGCCTGTACTCCGGGGGTGGTCGTCGCCGCGGCCTCAAGATCCGGCAAGGAAATCGCGCGGCCGAGCAACAGCGCGGAGCGTGGCGCGTAGGTGGCGAGCTCGCGCGAGGACTCCGCGTCCGCTCCCCCGAATGCCGGCAGCACGTTACGTACGCTGTTCACGCCAACCACGGGCTTGGCGAGCTGCGAGATGGAGCCGGCGGGGGGCTGGGCGGCGCCGGCGCCGAATCGGTAATCCGCCGTTACGATCGCGCCGGTCGGAAGTCGGGCTCCGCCGCCGAAGGTAACGTGGCTGTCGCCGGCATCATCCTGGCGAACGATGTAGACACGATCCGTTTCCTTCTTGCCGTAGAACGACTCGACTTCGTGCCATAGAACGCCGCCCACGCGGATCGACAGCGTGGTCTTGATGCCGCTCGGCGTGGGGGCGCTGAGATAGGTCAGCGGTTTCTTGCCGAGCTTGAATGTCTGTATCGCGCGAGAGGCATCACCCACGCCGAGCTGTTCGCCGACCACCGACTCGCCACGCGAGACTTCGAGCACGTTTCCGTGCAACGTGACTGGCGCGGTGAGCGTCTTACCCCACTCTTCGCCAGCGTCGATCGCTGCAGTATGCGTTGTCGCGCTCAACGACCCGGCGGTGGCCACTCCTTCCTGATGAACGTCTTCGAGCAGCAGGCGTGAGACGGTCACCCTGGGCGGATCGATGAGCGCCGGTATCGAAATGGGATCGTCCTGGGCGAGCGTGTCTTTCATCGGCACGAGCACGCGTGCCACGACGGAGAGCGGATGCCGAACGACGATCTTCGCCGCATCCGTGCTCGACCACGAAAGCGGCGAATCCACGGAGATGCGCGAGATCGCCTGCGTGACTGGCGGGCTTTCCACCGACCCGATGACGACATTGCCGGCGTCCTTGATCGTGCTCGTCAGTGTGGCGAGCAGCGTGCGCTGGCGCTCGATGGTCGACACGATGCGGCGGGCTTCGAGCTCGGTGCCCTTGATGAACAGGACAATGTCTCCGGCCCGCGCGTTGGCGCGCGATTCGAGCAGGATGTCGGAGCCGGAGATCGCTGTCTCAGTATCGCCGCCGATCTGCCCCAGTTTCCACAGGCCGGAGCTGCCGCCTCCGCCGAGGACCGTGAGCGTCGAGTATTTCGCGCCGGCCGGTACCGCCACGGCTGTTGAGAACGACATGCGCAAGGCGGGCGCGCGTGAACGTAGCGCGAGGGGCGCAAGGCCCGAGATGCGTGCAGTCCGAAGCGTTCCGCCGAAATCGAGCACGACAGGCTCGCCGACGCGCACACGGACGCTTGCCGGCTCTACCAGCAACGACTGGATGCTGGCCGGAATCGCGTCCATCGCCACCCGGTCGACGGTGAAGCGATTGATGCGCGGATCCAGATTCGTCGCGGCGTCGAGCTCGAACACCTGCGGCGGGTTGCCGTTGAACTCACCGCTGCCGAACGCGGTTCCGCGCGGAAGGGAGATCACGCGCTGGCCTTCAGCGATGGCCGCAAGCCAGGCCCGCGATCCGACAGCGGGGCGGGGCACGTACCCGAGCAGGGCGACGAGGCGCCGCTGGGCTCCGGTGAGCTGCGCGCTATCGAGAAACGCCTCGCCCGCGACGAGTGCATCGTAGAAGGCACAGACGTCGAAGACATACGCGCCCATCTCGACGAGCATCAGCCCGAGATCGTGCTTCTCCCTGGCACGCCAGGCATCGAGCGTCGGCTCCGCCGCGATTGCTGCCAATATCGAACGACGCCAGTCGGGGAAGATGCCCAGCGCTCGCGCCTTCTGGAGCGTGCCCGTGCCGAGCCCCGCCGGGATGGTCAACGGCTGTGGGAAGAGTGCGATGTCGCACGGGCAGGTCATGCGCCGCCCTCCATGATCAGTCGCACGGCACCCCGTTCGGGAAGCAGCCGATCGTTGGTGACACGTATGAGCTCGTTGTGACCGACGAGCAGGGCGAACTCATTGAACGGGCGCCACTTGAAGTAGCCGCGCCGCCGGACGCGCATGCGCTCGACGGCTTTGACCCCCGGCACGGCCTGAAGAGCCGCGAGCAGCGCGCCACGAGACAACGGCGTACCGAAAGTGAAGTTGTCCGGATCGAAGAAACCGGTCGTCCCGCGTGCGCCGAAAAGAGCGCCGAGCACGCGTTCCTTCACCTCGCCCGGATACGCCTCAGGCGCGACGCAGATCTCGATCTCCAGATCGATGTCGGCGTATCGAGGATCCGAAGTCCGGACATCGCGACCGGCCTGGCGTACGCGATCGAGAGTCGCTTCAAGCTCAGCGCGGTGCGGGGCGGAGAGCCCGAACTCGTCGCGCGGATCCGCGGTGATGAACATCGTCGCCCAGCTGCCCGTCCAGCGCAGCGTTGCGCCGGCCTTCTGCACCCAGTCGAGCCGCTCGGCGATCTCCTCGTAGTCATCCGGCGTTACGGCGCGAAGCGGGTTGTAGCGGAACGCCTGGGGCGCGTTCGTGCGGATCGACGTATCGCTTTCGGGATCGCGCCCGCCCTCTGCCGCCAGGGGATTGGTGATCGAGTCGACGAAGCCCGGGGGCGGCGAAGGCACGCTGGCGAACACCGAGCTGAAGTGCGTGAGCGTATCCGCCGCGACGTTCATGAGCCGGCCGTTGCCGAGCCGGTAGGAGACGTCGAACACGCTGCCGTCCGCGGGCGCAACGCCGAACTCGCCGTCGCCGAGGCGGATGGTGTGGCCCGCGTCGCTCGCATAATCGAGGAACTCGAAGCGCTCGGCTGCGGGGCGCTCGGCCGCGAACACCGTGCGATACGTGCCGTTCTCGAGCGTGAAGGCCTCGCGCGTCACCGATGCGACTTCCGCGCCGATGAGCGAAACCATCCAGTCCCATGGCGCCCCGCCGCCCTGGGGAACGAGGCGCACTTCGGGATGCATCGCGTCTTTCTCACCCGGAAGCCAGACGAGAGGCACCTTTTCCGAGCCAGGCAGCGAGAACAGATACTTGATGCGCCGGGTGAGGGGAGCGACGTCGCTTTCGTCCTCGTCGAAAGCCGTGTCCGGCCTGTCAGTGAGATCGTGATTCGGGCCGACGCGCTCCAGGGCGCTGGGTAACGCAGGCGCACCGAGCGGGCGCGGCCCGATCCGGAAGCTGAGCTTCCTTGTAGTACCGGATGTAGCGGGGACCAGGTTGCCCCTCACGATGAGCGTTTCGAGATCCAGCTCCCACGGGGTCGGCGCGTCCCATGTAATTTCAGTGATCGGGCTGCCGTTGAGCGGATCGGTCTTGTCGGCGTGCTGGATCACGCGCACAAGCAGGCGTCGTTCCGGCTTGTCCGGATCGGTCGGCACGGTGGCGAGCAGCACCCACTTGCCCACCGGGTCGATGAGCGCATCGGGAACGAACGAGATGGAGTGATGGCCCGTGAGCGTGAGGCTGATGCTGCCAGCGGGCAGGCATGTGGCGTCTTCGTCCCAGATGTACGGCGCGAACTGGTTCCGCGAGGGTGATACGGCGAAAGTGACCCCTTCGTCCTTCAGGCCGCGGCCAATCTCGAACGGCACCTGATTGCGCGCATCCGTGATGCCTGTGCCGCCCGTCAGGGAGCCAGCGGCGTTGGCCTGTACGTCGATCCAGACGGATGCTCCGCTGCCTTCATCCAGCGGGTAATCCACGAGCGCCGCGAGGTGTCTTAGCGAGCGACGCTGGGAAGCATCCTCAAGCGAATGCTCGCGCGAGATGCGATCGCTCGCGTACGAGAATTCGTCTCCGAGCGCGCTCATAAGCTCGAGCATCATCATGCCGATGTCGGCTTCGAGCCTGTCCTGCCAGTCCGGATATCGCTGCGAGGCGAAGTCGATCAGCGCCTGGCGAAAACTCCAGAAATCGCGAGCGCGATAGTCGACCGGGAAGTCCACGCTCTCATCGGGCGGACACTCGTGCTTCTTCGTCTTGCAGTCGAGATCGGTCGGACAGTTCGCCTTGAAGGAGAACTGCACGTTGTTGAAGAACGTGTCGATTGCGGGGCTGTCGATGTGCAGGCGGTAGTATCCGAAGCCTCCCGGCGCCCCGACTTTGAAGTGCAGGGCGAGCCGGCCGTTCATCGAGCTGACCGGCGTGACGTGCTGAACGACTGGGACGTGCGCGGGCGCCGTCTGGCCCACCGCCACGATCGACACCTGTTCCGGCGTGATGGACTCCAGCGCCGTCGTGAGGGCCGCCGGCAACGTGAGGTGATGGATGAAAACGAAAAGCTCGAGCTGATCTGCCGACACCTGCACGAAGTCGATGCCCGTCAGGGCGCTCGACAATCGGATGAGCTCGACGCGATCAGGAGCGCTCATGGGGTGACCTGCAGGTTGAGGTACCGCCGTTCGCCTCGTGCGCGAATTGCGTAGCCGATGCGAATGTCCAGTCGTTCCTCGACTGCCCTGACGCTCACTTCGTGCACGCTGAGCACTGACCCCAGCCACTGATTTAGCGACTGGAAGATCACAGTCTGTGCGAGCGTTGCGGACACTTCGCCACCCGGAGCGAACACCAGGCGTTTGACCCCGCATCCGAAGTCCGGCCGCATGATTCGCTCGCCCGGCGCTGTGAGCAGCACCTGTCGGACGAGCTGATCGATGTGCTCCGAGTAATCACGCTCCTGCAGAACCTGCCCCTGTGCCGGATCGAGCGCGAACGGGTAGTGCAGGCTCGTGAACGTTGTGGAGAACGGTTTGCTCATTGCGTCCTCACTGGCTCATCGCCTTCGTCTGGCCTGCCATGACGATGACCGGGCCCTGAGGAACCTGCGTGGGCGCAAGACAGAGCCCCACGCTTGAAGCCGACAGCGTAGGCACGCCGTTCACCGTGCTGCGCATGTCGGTGACGATCCACTGAACACGGACGCACGGGCTCGGCACCATGGCCGGGCCGACTGGAATCTGAAACGGGCATCCCGCGATCGTGAAAACGTCCGTTGCCAGAGCGAGCGGAGCGCCGGCGACGCTCGCACGTGTGTTCGAGGAGAGGACGCTCACCGTTCCCCCGTGCGGGCACTGCATTGGCGTCGCTATGGTGATCGAACTGCCGGCCATCACATCACCGTGAGCGCGCCGTTGTTGATATTCACGCCCGTGACGCCGACCTCCACCTTGCCCGGCGCACTTTCTGAGACAACTCCGATCGCTCCGACGGTGTGGCTCGCGATTCCGGCCTCGGTTTTGACGTCGAGGCTCAGCGTGACGCTCGCGTTGAGATCGTTCTTGATGGCGACCTCGCCGACGAGATCGTTGATGGCGACCTGCGCCTTCTCGGTGCGAAGCAGACGTGTATCGGAAGTGAGCACCTCCGAGGGCAGCTCCCCGTTGGCCCACATGCACCCGGTCCAGATGGGATACGACGGGTCTCCACCTTCGAACTCCACCCACACGAGCGCGCCGGTTGGCGGCAGGCAATACAGCCCCACGCTGGGGCCGGCGTATGGCACGCAGGGCCAGGCCCAGAGCCCGCCGCTGTCGATGATCCCATCGACGCTCACCTTGATCCGGCCGAGGCGCATGAGGTCGTTGTTGTCGACGACGGTGCCGCGGTACTTGCCGAAAAAGCGTTTCCGCAGCAGTTCCTCGATGAGCTCCAGGGTGTTCATGTCCATTCGCTGTTCCTCAGTTCCAGCCGTTGCGCACGAGGTCGGCGGTCATGACGTGATCCGTGGCATCGATGTCGTGAACCACCCGTGCCACCACGTAGTTGCCGGAGTGGCGCTTGCCGAGCCCGCCAAGCGAGGCGACGGTGTGCGCGCGAAGCACCTTTTTCAGGACGGAAAGGCGCGTGACGACGCGCGCCGTGACGAACCAGCCGTTGTCGATCAGCAGCGCTTCGGCACGGGATCGCAGGTCCCCGGCGTCATCCGCGGGTACGACCACATGAACCGAGCGCTTGCTGCTCACGATGCTTCCGAGCGCCTTGCTGGCAAGGCCGGTGAGCGGTGACGCGCCGACGGTGCCGTCGATGACGGACTTGTCCGAGAGGTTCACCTGCTTCAGGGTCGCGGCGACGGGCCGCTCGCTGTCCCACTCGAGGGACACCTTGTCGATGTTCGCGCCCGTGCCGTTCATCCGCAGTTCCACATCCGCGGTGGCGCCGGGGGAGAAGCGCTTGAAATGAGCGACATTCACGGCCGGCGCTTCGCTTGTGATCCAGAACCAGAACCCGTTGCGACGAGCGAGCCGGCGAACGAAGCGCAGGTCCGTCTCGCGCTGTACCAGCGAGTGCTTGAACTCGGAGTGCAGGGCGGTAGTGACGCTCACGTCCGGCACGAGTTTGTAATCCGCCAGGACGGCTGTGACGGCGACCGAGTCCGTGACGTTGTTCCAGATCTTCGACTTGTCCTCGCGATCCATGGCGATACAGCGGTCGCCACCGATGACCTCAAGCGTGCAGTTGCTACCGCCGTTCACGAACGTGATTTCCTGCCTGGCGACAGGCCCGCAGACGAGGAACACCGGCGACAGGCCGGGCATGACAGCCACTGCGAGCTCCCTCTCCGGCTCCAGGTGCGAGTCGGAGAGCAGGGGGAAGTCGCCGTCCTTGCTGCCGAAGGTGTATCGCAAACGGTAAGTCGTCGGCTGGTGCAGGCTCTCGATGACCTGCACCGAATCCGGCACAGGCATGCCCGGATCCGGTAGTCCATCCGGCAGTATGGCGACAGCGAGACTCACGAGCCCTCGTCCACGATGTTCTGGTTGGGGATCTCCACCTCGCGCAGCTCGCTCAGCACCTCCGCGGTCATCGCGTCGTTCATTTCGGCAAGACGCCAGTAACCGGCCGCATCGGCCACGTAGAGCAGCGAGAGATGGTCGGAGCGCTCGTTCTGCTTGCGAAGATGGATGCCGCGAAGCGTCTGCTGCGGATGTGGCGCGGGCGGGATCGCTTCGACGGTGCGGCCACGCGCGTCGGTGACCAGCACCGGGGGGATCTTGGCGTACCGACTCTTCGGGTCGAACATGACGGCGCAACCTCTCAGATCGGCAACATGCCGATGATCGACTCCACGCTGTTCGCGAGATTGGCAGTGGCCAGCAGCTCTTTCTGCGCGCGCGTGAACTTGTAGCAACCCTTCGCAATCTCGACGATGGCGCCCTTGGCCGCCTCGCCATCGAGCATCACCATGTCGTCGTCATCGAGCACCCGAATGCCGATGGTGGCTTTCGCGCGCAGCGGATACAGAGTGGGGGAGAACTGCTGCTCCTCGATCGAGAGCGACGTGATGCGCACGGGGACGATGCGCCCCGGGCCCCAGAAGAACAGCACCACCGGCGCTTCCTTTCGCTGGACCGCAGCCAGTGCGCCGCCTGCACCACCCGCGGCCCCGAGGCTCACGCCGCCCGCGGAGACCGATACGGATGCACTCACCGATGAGAGCAGACCGCCGATCATCGAATCGCCGGGCGGATACATGAGCATCTCGATCGCGGCCAAGCGGTCGGCGATGCCGGTGAGCATCGCTACGGGATGTGTTTCGGGGTGCTCGAGTGCGTCGGCGGCGTCGAGCTCCAGGGTGAGGGAGAAGGTTTCTTTAGGGTCATAGGGCTGCGCGAGGCTCATGCGGGCCTGGGCGTAGTCCTTTACCGCCTGCTCATTTGTCAGGTTGCCCTTCTCGTCGTACTTCGGCTTCACCTGTTCCAGCGGTTGCCACGGGTTCAGCGTGCGGGTCATCGACTCCGGGTTGTACTGGAAGATGATGATGTTCGGCACGGGAATGAGCAGTGGCGCGCCGAAGTAGATGAGGGCGCCTTTCAGGAGCTTGGGAGTGCGGGAGTAGCCGGTGTTTGCCATGGGTACGTCAGGGCTTCGTCCAGTGGAGTTTCGCCATCTCGTCGTAGTTGTGCTCTTTGGCTTTCCCCGCGGCGACCTTCAGCTTCGCTTTCAACTTGTTTTCTGCGGTCGAGCTCGTCGCGACCATCTTCACGTCAGCGCTCTTCGTGTTGTTCGCCGCTAGTCCCTTGTAGTACGCGGTTTCGAGCCGCGGCATGTTCTCCTCGAGGCGGGAGTTCATGTGCCCGGCCCAGAACTGATACGTCTCTATCACTGCGGCGTGGATCACCCTGGCGATCTCCGCGTCGCTCTTTCCCCTGCGGTATGTGAAGAACTTGTTGTCGGACGCGTCCGCCCGCAGCCCTTCTGGCAGCTTCCCGCGGAACGTTCTGTCGACGGCGTAGGCCTGCGTCTTCTTCACGGTACCGCCGAGGTCGTCGGGTCCTGGTGTGATGTGCAGGTCACCGCTCTGGTGTGTGCTGGCTGCAAGCGAGATCGCGGGCATCTTGTTGCCGCGACCGGAGGCGCTGCCGAACGTCTCGGTGACCTGGATGCCGCTGTCCAGGTTGGTCGGGTCGTCGGAAATGCGCGCGACGCTGTCGCTGCCCTTGACGCGCTTGACACCGGGGTAGGTGCGACCCTTGCGGAAGGGCTTCTTGCCGTCATTCTCGTTCGCGAAGTACTCCGCGATCAGGAACTGCGTGAGGTGGTGAGAGTGGCGCCCGGCGCCGCGCTGATTGGGACTCTCGTATGTTCCGAGCCGGGTGCCGATGAGGCTGGTCGCATAGGGGTCGGCATACTCGCTGGGCGGGGTGAGCTGATCCGGCTCGAGCGCGCTTCCGTGCACGAGCTGCGCTTCCATCATCTTGTCGACGTCACGCTTGAAGATCACGCTGAACTTGTAGACGTTGCCGAAGAGTGCCCACACGGTCGAGCGGATCCCGATGGCCGTCAGATGACCCCTGACGATTCCACTCAGGCGTCCGCGCAGCTTGTCGTCCGATTTCGCAGCCGGCCAGGTGTTGGTGATCGCCTTGATCGTCAGGTCAGTATTCGGCGCGAGATACGGCAGGTAGATGTGCAGCACGCTCACCGATTTGATCGGCGCCGTCGGATCGACTTCCTGGAGCGTCGAGCCGTCTGGCGCCTTGAAGTCGCGCGTCTTCAGGTGGAGGGCCAGGGCGATCCCGGTTTTGCCCAGGATGTAGCCCTCCAGCTGCCGCGCGAAATGGGAGGGGTTGACGTATTTCTCCCGTTTCGGAGCGCGCCGGTTCTTGCCTTGCGGTTTGGCCTCCGGCAGCGTGTCCTGGGCGCGAACGGCGATCTCGCGCGCGACGTTGCGGAAATGATCGGGCGCAAGACCCCTCTGCAGCTCGGCGAGGATCCTGTCGACCACCGGCGCGCCGTTTGTCGTGTTCGTGGTGGGATCGTAGTTGATGAGTCCCTCGAAGACCTTCGGTAGTCCCACCTTCATCGTGGAGCTCTTCTTCGCGATGTTCACGATAGCGGTAGCCGTCGCGTCGACCGCTTGCGTGTCCTCGGTTCGATACGGCGTGCGCTTGCCGGCATCTGTGTCGAGCTCCGCCTCGCGCGCCTTGATCACATCGAGCTTGTTGAAGGAGCGCAGGATTCGGCTGAGAACATACGGATCCAGGTTCTCGACCGTATAGGGGCTCATGCCCTCGCCGGCCGCAACGGCGGAAGAGAGCGTGCCGCCTGGCATGAGAGTCCTGACTGCCTTCGCCATGCGATGCGCATCCGCCTCGCTCGAGGGATCGAAGGACAACCCGCGTTCCGGCCGGGCTGGCGTGGGCGCGGCGGGATGCGCGCGTCCCAGGGGACGCTCTCCGGTCTGC
>Ga0182742_1000319_pt1 | contig 82636 bp, 83 predicted proteins | sample eDN5th37CBELigMG_FD_128880 | JGI IMG/M metagenome (GOLD analysis project Ga0182742, IMG submission 128880) | Enriched Miracle-Growth compost microbial communities from Emeryville, California, USA - eDNA 5th pass 37_C BE-Lig MG (version 2)... ...
CGAGTGCTGATCTGCGTGCCGTACGGATCGACGCAGGTGGAACGTCGCGCCATTCAGGAATCGGCCGAAGGCGCCGGCGCCCGCTGGGTGCGGCTGATCGAAGAGCCGATGGCGGCCGCGGTCGGCGCCGGTCTGCCGGTTCACGAAGCTCGCGGCTCGATGGTGCTCGACATCGGTGGCGGTACTTCCGAAGTCGCGGTCATCTCGCTCAACGGCATCGTGTACGCATCGTCGGTGCGCATCGGCGGCGATCGCTTCGATGACGCCATCATCAATTATGTGCGCCGTAACTACGGCATCCTGATCGGCGAGGCCACGGCCGAGAAGATCAAGATCGAGATCGGCTCGGCCTATCCCGGCCAGCAGGTCAACGAGATTTCCGTGAAGGGCCGCAACCTCTCCGAAGGCGTGCCGCGCAGCTTCACACTCAATTCGAACGAAATCCTCGAAGCGTTGCAGGAACCGCTGGCCGGCATCGTCGGCGCGGTCAAGGTCGCCCTGGAACAGACGCCGCCCGAACTGGGCGCAGACGTGGCTGAACGCGGCATCGTGCTCACCGGCGGCGGCGCGCTGTTGCGTGACATCGACAAGCTGCTGATGGAAGAGACCGGCCTGCCAGTCGTGGTCTCCGAAGACCCGCTGACCTGCGTGGCCCGCGGCGGCGGCCGCATGCTGGAGCTGATCGACGAGCACGGCCCGGCGCTGTTCAATCTGGAATAGCAGTTTCGGCGAACCTATGAAGTGGTTACCGGTCAGCAGTTGACGGTTGGTGTAAGAAAACCGTGGTCCTGCCCTTCCTCAGCCGCTAGTTTCCAGCCGCTCTCCCACCATGGTGACGCTCAGCTCCGACAGCCGGAACATCATTGGCCGAGGCCCGCCGCTCGGCGCCGGCCTGTTTTTTCTCGGTCTGGTCTCGGTCGGCATCATGATGCTCGACCACCGCAGCAACTATCTTGATACCGTGCGCCTCTGGCTGGGCGCCGCCGCCTCGCCGGTCTATGCCGTCGTGCAGACGCCCGGCCAGGCCTGGGACTGGCTGACCGGCAGTTTCGCCGATCGCAATCGGCTCAGGGCCGAGAACAGCGAGCTCACCGAACAGCTGCGCGAGGCACGAGTCCAGCTGCTGCAGTTCGATTCGTTGCGTGAGGAGAATGTCCGTCTGCGGGCCGTGCGCGAGGCCTCGGCCGGCGTCGGTGGGCGCACCATGATCGCCGAGATCATGCGGGTCGACGTCGATCCATTCCGCCACCGCGTGCGAATCAACAAGGGCGCCGACGACGGCGTGTTCGAGACCCAGCCGGTGCTGGATGCGTTCGGCATCGTCGGTCAGGTCGTGCAGGTGGACAAATACTCCTCCACCATCATCCTGATCAGCGACTCCGGGCACGCCATCCCGGTGCAGGTGAACCGCAATGGCATCCGTTCGATCGCGGTCGGCGCCGGCGATATGAACAAGCTCAACCTGCCCTACCTGACCGTCGAATCGGATGTGAAGATCGGCGATCTGCTGGTCTCCTCCGGGCTCGACGGCATTTTCCCGGCCGGTTATCCGGTCGCCCGAGTCACCAAGGTGGAGCGCAATCCGGCCGATACCTTCGCGCTGGTCGAGGCCCGGCCCCTGGCGCAGCTGGACCGCGATCGCGAGGTGCTGCTGCTGACGGCGGAAACGCTGGCCCCGGCTGTGGAACCGCCGGCAAGTGCAGGCAAGCCGGCAGCTACAGAACCGAAGCCTGCGGCCGAAACATCGAGTGCGACACCTGCGCAGGCCCCGTCCGGCCAGCCGGCTCCAGCGGCTCGAGCCCCGGCGCCGCAGACACAACCGCCCCAGGAATAAATGACGCCTTCTTCCGCAGTCAGGGCCCGGACGAACCATCGTGAGTGACGGTCGTATCAGCCGCGTGCGCGTCACCTTTACGGTGATCCTGGCAATCATCTTCGCGGTATTGCCGCTGCCCGAGCCGATCAACGCGGCCCGGCCCGATCTGTTGCTGTTGCTGGTGATCTACTGGTCGCTGAGCGCGCCGCGCATCGCGGGCCTGCTGTTCGCCTGGTTCTGCGGGCTGGCCATCGACGTGCTCAAGGGCATCATCCTCGGGCAACACGCGCTGGCGTTTCTGGTGGTGGCTTATTTCACCCACAAGTTTCAGCTGCGTATCCGTATCTTTCCGCTCTCCCAGCAGACCCTGACCGTGTTTGCATTTCTGGCGCTGTATCAGTTCATCGTGTTCTGGCTCGATGGCATCATCGGTCAGCCGGTCACGACCTGGATGCGCTGGCTGCCGGTCATCAGCGGCGCGATTCTGTGGCCCATGCTGGTCGCCGGCCTGGATACCTGGAACCGGCGGAACCGCTAGGCTTCGCCCCTACCGAATTAGCCATGCCCCGCTCCGTCCGCATCAAAGATCATCACGCCGAAAGCCAGCTGTTCGAACAGCGGGCCGTCATCGCGGCGGTGCTCATGGTGATCGCCATGGGGCTGGTGATCTCGCGCCTGGTGTGGCTGCAGGTGGTCAAGTACGACTATTTCGCCGCTCTGTCGCAGGGTAACCGGATCCGCATCGAGCCGATTCCGCCGAACCGTGGGCTGATCCTCGATCGCAACGGCGTGCCGCTCGCCACCAATGCGCCCTCCTATCAGTTGGAATTGACCAAGGAGCAGGTCGCCGATGTCGACGCCACGCTGCGTGGCATTGCCGAGATCGGGCTGATCGACGAAGACAACATTCCGACCATCAAGCGCGACCTGCGCGGCCGTCGCAGCTTCGATGCGGTCCCCATCAAGCTGCAGCTCACCGAAGTGGAGCTGGCGCGCTTCGCGGCCCGCCGCCATCAGTTTCCGGGCGTCGAAATTCGACCGCGCCTGACGCGCTACTATCCGCTGGCCGAAAGCAGCGTGCACGCCATCGGGTATGTCGGCGCGATCAGCGAAGACGACAAGAAACGCCTGAACATGGACGACTATGCCGGCACCACACTCACCGGCAAGAACGGCGTCGAATACGCGTACGAAGATGAGCTCCACGGCAGCGCCGGCTTCCAGCAGCTGCTGGTGAATGCGCAGGGCCGCAGCGTCGAGCGCATCGGCAACGAAGCCGCCAAGCTCGAGCGCAAAGAACCCGTGGCCGGCAACGATCTGGTCCTGACGATCGACATGCGCGTCCAGCAGGCGGCGGAAGAAGCGCTGCGCGGCCAGCGCGCCTCGGCGGTCGCCATCGATCCTACGAACGGCGACATCATCGCCTTCGTCAGCACGCCGGCATTCGATCCGAATTTGTTTGCTCGCGGCCTGACGCGTCCCGAGTACCTGGCGCTCACCGAAGACCCGAACCGGCCGATGTTCGACCGGGTGATCCGCGGTGTGTATCCGCCCGGCTCGACGGTGAAGCCGATGATGGCGATGGCCGCGCTCGAATACGGCGTCGTTACACCCGAGCACAACGTGTTCTGCCGTGGCGCCTATCGCATGCCCGGCGTCAGCCGCCCCTGGCGCGACTGGAAACCTGCCGGCCATGGCGCCGTCGACATGCGCAAGGCCATCGCCACCTCGTGCGACGTGTATTTCTACGACATCGCGAACCAGATGGGCGTGGATCGCATCCACGATTACCTCGAACAGTTCGGCATGGGCACGATCACCGGCATCGACATTCCCGGTGAAAAGATCGGCCTGTTGCCTTCCACCGAATGGAAGAAGAAGGCGTTCCGTCGCAAGGAAGCGCAGATCTGGTTTCCCGGCGACACCATCAGTATCGGCATCGGCCAGGGTTATATGAACGCGACGCCGCTGCAGCTGGCGCACGCCACTGCGACCATCGCAAGCCGGGGCAAGCGCTTCAAGCCGCGGGTGGTACGTGCCATTCGGAATGTGACGACGGGTGAGGTCACGGATTTGAAGCCGTCACCGCTGCCTTCTCCGCACGTGAACGATCCCTCCGCGTGGGAAGTGGCCGTCGGCGGCATGCTCGACGTCGCGAATGCTTCGTACGGTACGGCTCGTGGCGCGACCGCCAACGCGATGTACAAGATCGCGGGCAAGAGCGGCACCGCACAGGTGTTCACCGTCGCTGCCAACGAGAAGATGCGAAAGCCCGGTGAGCTCGCGGAGCATCTGCGTGACCACGCGTTGTTCATCGCCTTCGCTCCTGCCGAAGCGCCGCGCATTGCGGTGGCCGTCGTCGTCGAAAACGCTCCCGCCGGCGGCTCGGGCTTCGCCGCCCCGATCGCGCGACGCATTCTCGATAGTTACCTGCTGACGCCCGAGCAACTGGCGGAACAGGAAGCGAAGCGCAAACCGGCGCCGCCGCCCGCCCCGCCGCGACCGCGCCCAGGAGAGACCGAATGAGCCGGGATGCGATCGATAGCTCGCGCACTCAGCGCACGCTGACCGGCACCGCGCAGTTGCTGCTGGCGCTGCATCTGGACGGCCCGTTGTTCATCGCGCTGTGCATGGTAGGCGCGGTCGGCAGCATCGTGCTGTTCAGCGCCTCCGGCAGCAGCCTCGGCATGCTCGAAGCGCAGCTGATGCGTTTTGCACTCGGCTTGATCGCAATGATCATGCTCGCTCAGGTGCCGCCGCGGATCATTCGCAACGCTGCCCCCGTCGTCTATTTGTTCGGCCTGGCCCTGCTGCTGGCTGTGATGGTCCAGGGTGACATCGCGATGGGCGCGCAGCGCTGGCTCGATCTGGGCTTCGTGCGCTTCCAGCCTTCCGAAATCATGAAGCTCGGCGTGCCGCTGGCATGCGCTTGGTTCCTGCATGAACGGCCGCTGCCGCCGAGTCTGTCGACATTGCTGATACTGGCGGTCGCCATCGGCATCCCGACATTGATCATCGCCGAGCAGCCGGACCTCGGCACCTCGCTGCTGGTCGCCGCCGGCGGCGGCATGGTCGTCCTGCTCGCCGGTTTGCAGCTCAGATACATTCTCTCCGTGGTCGGTCTGCTCGTGCCCGTTGCCATCGGCGCGTGGCATTTCCTGCTACACGACTATCAGAAGCAGCGCGTGCTCACCTTCCTCGATCCGCAAAGCGATCCGCTCGGCTCGGGCTATCACATCATTCAGTCGCAGATCGCGATCGGCTCCGGCGGCGTGTTCGGCAAGGGCTATCTCAACGGCAGCCAGGTACAGCTGGAGTTCCTGCCGGAGCGCTCGACCGACTTCATCTTCGCGGTGATCGGCGAGGAATGGGGCTTGATCGGCCTGGTCACCGTCATTCTGCTGTTGCTGTTCGTCATCGGCCGGGCCCTGTATCTGGCCGCAACCGCGCATGACACATTCTCGCGATTGGCTTCGGGCAGCCTGGCATTGACGTTCTGCGTGTATGTTTTCGTCAATACCGGCATGGTCACCGGCCTGCTGCCGGTCGTGGGTGTGCCGCTGCCCTTCGTCAGCTATGGCGGAACTGCCATGGTGACCCTCATGGCTGGATTCGGTATTCTCATGTCTCTGTGCGCGAAGCGGAAACTGGTGAGTCGTTGAGATTGAAGCTGCTATCCCTTGCTCCGCTGCTCCTGTCCGCCGTCGCACTGCCTGCGCAGGCCTTCGACATCAAGCGTCCCGAAGTCCGCTCCTTCATCGACACCATGTCGCGCGAGCATGGGTTCGAAAAAGCCAAGCTCGAAGCGCTGTTGAAGAGCGCCGAGACCAAGCAGCCGATCCTCGATGCCATCAGCCGGCCCGCCGAGCGCGTCGTGCCGTGGTGGGAATATCGCGAGCGTTTCCTCACTGAACGGCGCATCAATCAAGGCGCCGATTTCTGGCTCGCCCACGGCGAGAAGCTCAAGCAGATCTCCGATCCGCAGCTCGCCGACGTCGTCGTCGGAATCCTCGGTGTGGAGACCTCCTTCGGCCGCATCACCGGTCGCTACAAAGTGTTGGATGCGCTGGTGACGCTCGGCTTCGATTACCCGCCGCGCGGTGAATTCTTCCTCGGCGAGCTGAAGGAATTTCTGTTGCTCTCGCGCGAGGAGAAAGTCGATCCAGCGACCGTGCTGGGCTCGTACGCGGGCGCAATGGGTGCGGCGCAGTTCATCTCCTCCAGCTATCGCCGGTGGGCGGTGGACGGCGACGGCGACGGCCATCGCGATCTGTGGAACAGCTGGGACGACGTGGTCGGTTCGATCGCCAACTATCTGCTCGAGAACGGCTGGGTGAACGGCCAGCCGATCGCGGTCGAGGCGACCCTGAACGACCCGGACCTGTCGCGATTCGACGTCAAGTTGGCTTTGAACGAGACCGTGCAATCATTGCGCGATAAGGGCGTGAAGTTCGACACTGAGCTGCCGCCGGACACGCCCGCCATGCTGGTCGTCGGCCAGGGCAAGGAGGGTCCGCTGTACCGTGTGGGCTTCAATAACTTCTACGCGATCACGCGGTATAACCGCAGTCCGATGTATGCCATGGCGGTACACGACTTGGGCCAAGCCATCCAGAATTACATGAGGGATACCGAGAGATGAGGACGCGGACGTGGCGATCCTCAACATCGACCTGGTTGTCTCTCGCGGTGGCTTTGATCGTCGCCGGCTGCTCGACGACGTCCGTGATCCAGCCGCCGAAACATCCGCCCCTGCCGGCGCCTTCTCCCATCCCGGCGGACATAGAAAAGATTCCCGATCCGATCCCTCGCGCCGAGCCCAAGTCGGCTCGCGGCAATCCGCCGTTCTACGACGTGCTCGGTAAGCGCTACTTCGTCCTCGACAGCGCCGATGGCTATCTGGAGCGAGGTGTGGCCTCGTGGTACGGCCCCGGCTTCCACGCCGCGAGCACGTCCAATGGCGAGCGCTATGACATGTACGCGATGTCCGGCGCTCACAAGACGCTGCCGCTGCCGGCCTATGTACAAGTCACCAACCTGAGCAATGGCAAGCACGTCGTCGTGCGCCTGAACGATCGCGGGCCTTTCAAGGAAGGCCGCATCATCGATCTTTCCTACACGGCCGCGGCCAAGCTCGACATGATCAAGGCGGGCACGGCGTTCGTCGAAGTGCGTGCGCTCACGCCGATGCAGAAGGATTCGCCGCCGCCGGCGCCCTCGGCCACCTCCGACCTGTATGTACAGGCTGGCGCGTTCGGCACTCAATCCAACGCCACCAAGCTGCTCGGTCAGCTGCGCGCCAAAGGCGTCGACAATGCCTTCGTGCGTGAGGATCAGGTGGAGGGAAAGACGCTGTACCGCGTACGGGTCGGTCCGATTCCGAGCGTCAATGAATTCGATAAAGTGGTGAAGCGGCTGCGCACGCTCGGCTTCCCCGACGCACGCCTCGCCGCGAACTAATTCATCACACATGTTTCCCCGCGGGGGCGCGCGATTGCCACAATTCGCCTACTTTCTGCGGGGCGCGATGGGTAGAATCGCCCCGCTTCGTCCTCTCGTGAACTTCATCATGCCTGCAAGCAAGCCCGCCTCTCTGCTGAAATTCACCGCACCGCTGCTCGCGCTGGCGCTGGTCGCGTGTTCAGATTCCGAGCAGCCGGCGGCCGCCGAACGCACCATCGCCGCCCCGCTGCCCGATGCCGTCGCGAACGCCACGCCCACGGGCATCAAGCCGCCGCCGATCCCGGCGGCGCCGCAGGTGCAGGCCAAAGGTTATATCCTGCTGGACTACGTCAGCGGCCAGACGCTCGCCGCCAGCAACGAGAACGAGCGGCTCGAGCCCGCCAGCCTCACCAAGCTCATGTCGGCGTACGCGGTGTTTCATGCGCTCAAGGACGGCCGCATCAAGATGACCGATATGGTGACGATCAGCCCGTACGCGCGCTCTCAGGACGGCTCGCGCATGTTCGTCGACGTGGGCACGCAGGTGAGCGTCGAGGATCTGATCCAGGGCATGATCGTGCAGTCCGGCAACGACGCGACCGTGGCGCTCGCCGAGCACGTTGCCGGCAGCGAGCCGGTGTTCGTCGATCTGATGAATCAATATGCGCAGCAGCTCGGCATGGTCAGCACGCATTTCCAGAACAGCCCCGGCATGCCCAGCCCCGAGCACTACACCACGGCCCGCGATATCGCGCTGCTGTCGCGTGCGCTGATCAAGGAGTATCCGGACTACTACAAGTTCTACTCGCAGCGTCAGTTCACCTGGAACAAGATCACGCAGCCGAACCGCAACGGTCTGCTCGACCGCGACCCGTCCGTCGACGGCCTGAAGACCGGCCACACCACCTCGGCCGGCTATTGCCTCGTCTCCTCCGCACGGCGCGAAGACATGCGCCTGGTGTCGGTCGTCATGGGTTCGCCGTCGGTGCGCGCTCGTGAGGATGCGAGCTCGGCGCTGCTGAACTATGGCTTCAACTTCTATCAGACGCGCCAGCTGTATCCGAACAAGGCGCCGGTGATGACCGTGAAGGTCTGGAAGGGCGACGTGGCCGAGGTGCCGCTCAGCGTCGTCGAAGACATCTACACCACCATTCCGCGCGGCCAGGAGAACATGCTGAGCGCGGCCGCCGATGTGCCCGATCCGCTGTTCGCACCGCTCTCTCCGGAGAAGGCCGCTGGCCAGCTGCGCATCACGCTGGGTGACCAGGTGATCGGCACCTATCCCTTGCATCCGACCACCGACGTGCCCGAAGCCGGTTTCTTCGGCCGCCTCGCCGACGATGTAAAACTCTGGATGAGATGATCCGTCCATGGCCGAGCCGCTGTCGCAGTGCTACCTCAATGGCGAGTATGTAGCACTGCGCGATGCTCGAATCTCGCCGCTCGATCGGGGCTTCCTGTTCAGCGACAGCGTTTACGAAGTGCTGCCGGTGTTCGGCGGACGGATGTTTCTTTTCCGCGAGCACTTCGACCGCCTGGCCCGCAGCCTGCACGAGATCCGCATCGATAACCCGCACACGCACGAAGAATGGCGCGCCATTCTCGATCGGCTGATCGCGCGCAATGGCAGCAGCGATTGTTACCTGTACCTGCAGGTGAGTCGCGGCATGGAGTACGGCCGGAATCACGCCTTTCCGCCTGTGGTCACACCGACGGTCTTCGCCATGGCCTCGCCTCTTCCCGTATTCACCGATGCGCAGCGGGCCGAAGGGTTGTCCGCGATCACGGTCGAAGACTTTCGCTGGGGCCGATGTGACATCAAGAGCACGGCCCTGCTCGCCAATGTGCTGATGAAGCAGCAAGCGGCAGATGCCGGCGCGAACGAAGCGATCATCGTGCGCAATGGCGAGGTCCTGGAAGGCTCCTCGACCAGCGTGTTCGTCGTGAAGAACGGCGTCCTCGCCACGCCGCCCAACAGTCACAGTATTCTTCCGGGCACAACACGCGACGCCACGCTGTCGCTCGCAGCCAATGTCATGCCAGCGGAAGTTCGCAGCATCTCGCTCGCTGAGCTCCGGGCTGCAGACGAGGTCTGGATCTCTGCGGCGACTCGCGACGTGCTCCCCATCACACGCATCGACGGTGCGCCCATCGGTTCAGGCCGCCCAGGCCCGGCGTGGCTGCGCATGGCCGACGCCTTCACCCAGCTGCGCCAGCAACTGGCCGGCACACCGGCCTACACGCCCTGAGCGACAAATTGCGGCTTGACTTAGCCGCGCCGGGGCCGCATATCGAGCCCCATGACCGAAACCACCAACAGCACCGAAACCCTGTTCCAGTTCCCCTGTGACTTTCCCCTGAAAGTCATGGGCCGCAAAACCGACGACTTCCGCAGCATCGTGCTCGGCATCGTGCAGAAACACGCCGGCCCGATCGAACCTGCCAACATCGAAGAGCGCCCCAGCACCAGCGGCAGCTACCTGAGCTTGACGTGCACGTTCACGGCACAGAGCAAGCAACAGCTGGATGATTTGTATCGAGAGCTCACCGCGCACGAGCGCGTGATGGTGGTGCTGTAGTCGAGCTTGTGAGATCACAAGCATGTGAGCGCCCTGATATCTAGAAGAGAGGCGTCCGTGGCTCGCAGCGGGAGGGTCAGGTAGGTCCTCCCGGCACCGGGCGCCGGCCGGAGCGCACCGCGCTCCTCACCGCACGTCCCTGATGAGCCCTGCTGTTGGGGCCCCATCCATGTGCCCCAAAGCTGCCGAGAGAACCTACCTGACCCTCCCGCTGCCGACGCGGCTGTTGGCGCTTTCGGGAATCACATGAGACTGGATAGGAACCGGCGTCTCGGCCGCGACGGAGACGGTCGAAGGTCCAGGTACATCCTTTACACGTCGGTCCAGGTTCATCGTTTGCACCGGTGGAGTTCACGCTCGGTGTAGTCCCACTTGGCCGGCGCCCGGTGCCGGGAGGACCTACCTGGCCCTCCCACTGCGAGCCACCGACGCCTCTTAAATCTTGCACGCCGCCGACGTCTCTCGGCTTGTCGCCCTCTACTCGGCCGCGACCCGAATAACAACCTTCCCCGTCGACCGGCGCGTATTCAAAACATCCAGCGCTTCGGTGAAACGATCGAGGCCTTCGAGTTCGGTCACGTGAGGTTTGATCTTCCCGCTCTCGAACAGATCGAACAGCGCTTTGAGATTGGACGCATGAACTGCCGGCTCCTTTCTCGTGTGAGCGCCCCAGAAGACGCCGACCAACGAGCAGCCTTTCAGCAAAGCCAGGTTCAACGGAATTGCAGGAATCTTGCCGCCGGCGAAGCCGATGACGAGATAACGTCCGTTCCACGCCATCGAGCGCACAACCTGTTCCGCGAAGTCCGCACCCACCGGGTCGTACGCCACGTCGATGCCACGACCGCCGGTGAACTCCATCACTTTCGCTTTGATCGTGTCCTGCGTGTAATTGAACACTGCGTCCGCGCCGTGGCGCTTCGCCAGCTCTAGCTTCTCCGGCGTGCTCGCAGCAGCCAGCACTCGCGCGCCGAGCGCTTTGCCGATCTCGATTGCCGTCAAGCCGACACCGCCCGCAGCGCCCAGCACCAGCAATGTTTCACCAGGCTGAATGTTCGCTCGTTGCACCAGTGCGTGATACGTCGTGCCGTAGTTGACGAGAAACCCTGCGGCCGCAGCCATGCTCATCGATGCGGGCAGAGAGATCAGAGAATCTGCAGCGGCAACGCATTCTTCGGCAAGGCCACCCTGCCCCGCCATCGCCAGCACTCTTGCACCCGGTTTGAAATCGGCAACGTCGGCAGCAACCTCGGTGATGACACCGGCAACTTCATTGCCCGGTGTGTAGGGCGCCTCGGGCTTGACCTGGTATTTGCCCGCAACCATCAACGCATCGGGGAAGCCGAAGCCGACCGCGTGCACGCGAATGCGAACATGCCCGGGCTTCAGCGCGGGCGCGGGAATATCTTTTACGGAAAGTTCGGGAGGCGGTCCGTAGCTGCTGAGAACAACTGCTCGCATGAGAATCCCCGGCGATGAACCATCAGCTGACCTCCGGCGTCAGCCGCAACGATGCAAGCAGCCGCGGCGACAAGGCATCCGCCACTTCCTGCACACTTGCGTTCACGCCCAGCGAGCGCAGGTCGGTCACTTCCAGGCCGCGATAGCCGCAGGGATTGATGCGCTGGAACGGCTGCAGATCCATCGCAACATTGAACGCGAGGCCATGATAGCTGCTGCCGCGACGAATCCGCAGCCCGATGCTGGCAACTTTGCGTCCGTTAACATACACACCCGGCGCTTCGCGTTTCGCGACCGCCTCGATGTTCCACGATGCGAGCAGATCGATGATCGCGTTCTCCAGAGCCATCACCATCTGACGCACACCCAGCTCCGCTCTTCTCACATCGAGCAACGGATAGACCACGAGCTGTCCCGGCCCGTGGTACGTCACCTGACCGCCGCGATCGATCTGCACAACGGGAATATCGCCAGGCGCGAGCAGATGCTCAGGCGCGGCATTCATGCCGAGCGTGAACACGGGTGGATGTTCCAGAAACCAGATCTGGTCGGGAGTGCTGGCGTCGCGCTCGTTGGTGAACGTTTGCATCGCACGCCAGGTGGGCTCGTAATCGACGCGCCCGAGCCATTTGAGAAGCGGTTGGCGGTTGGCGGTTGGCGGTTGGCGGTTAGCGTCTGTCACGGCATCGAGCATTGAAATGACGGTTAGCATCTGCACGGAATCGAGAAGGCATGACGGTTATGGGAAACCTCTTCACTAACCGCTAACCGCCAACCGCCAACCGCTAACCGCCAACCGCCGGCTTCAAGCCGGCATTGTTTCTTTCCAGCGCGCGCTCGGCTCGGTAGCTCGATCGCACCAGCGGGCCGGACACGCACTCGAGGAAGCCTTTGGCCAGCGCCCACTCGCGATATTTCTCGAACTCCGCAGGCGTCACCCAGCGCTCGATCGCGAGGTGATTCGGAGTCGGACGCAGATACTGGCCGAGCGTGAGGATGTCGACGCCGACCGCGCGCATATCGTCCATCGCGGTCTCGATCTCCTCGTCGGTCTCGCCGAGGCCGAGCATCAAGCTGGTCTTGGTGAGCACGTCGGGACGGAAACGTTTGGCGTGGCCGAGCACGGCCAATGTTTGTTCGTAGCTGGCTCGCGCATCGCGCACCGGATGAGTGAGCCGACGCACGGTCTCGACGTTCTGTGCGAACACTTCGAGGCCGCTTGCGACCACCGTTTCGACATCGGCCATGACGCCCTGGAAATCCGGTGTCAGTGCTTCGACGGCGGTATTCGGATTGAGCTTTTTGATCTCGCGGACGGCGGCGGCGAAATGAGCGGCGCCGCCGTCGGGCAGATCGTCCCGATTCACCGAGGTGAGCACGACGTACTTGAGCTTCATCAGCTGCACCGTGCGGGCGCTGTTGGCCGGCTCCTCGGCGTCGAGCCAACCATGCGGGTTGCCCGTGTCGACGGCGCAGAAGCGGCAGGCGCGCGTACAAACAGCCCCCATGAGCATGATGGTGGCGGTGCCGGCGTTCCAGCACTCACCGATGTTCGGGCACTTGGCCTCCTCGCAGACGGTTGCGAGCCGATGTTCCTTCACCGTCTCCTTGACCGAATCGAAACCGCGGCCGGCCGGCATGGGGGCCCGCAGCCAAGTGGGCTTGCGGCCGAACTCGATGGGAGCCGACTGACTGGACGCCTTGATCCCGTCCTTGATCGCGTTGAAGCCCTGCGGCGTGCGGTACTTGCTGCCGCTGCGGACGATGGGGATGCCTTTGAATTCGGTCACTTCGGGCTCGCTCTGGAAGACCCTGCATGAGGGCTCGCGGGGTGGAATTCTAGCCCAGATGCAAAAGCCCGGCAGGGCCGGGCTTTTGGAGAGATCGGGTGGGCCGGCTGACCGGGCCACCCGTGACATTACGTCAACCGATCAGGCGGACTGGGTGCGGATGACCCACAGCTCGCCCAGGTCCTTGAACTTGCCGCCGGCCTTCTTGAAAGCCTCGCGAGCCTGCTCCTTCTGACCCTTCTTCAGGTACGCCATGCCGAGGCTGATCTGAGCCTCGTCGGCGTCGGTCACGCCGCCCTTGGCGATGCCCTTCTCGAGCGCGGCGATGGCCTTGTCGGTCTCGCCGTAGCTCAGGTAGGCCTGACCCAGGCCGACCAGGATCTGGCCGGTGCCGGCCTTATCGGCTTCGGCCTGCTGCTGGGCCAGCGTCTTGCGGTCGAGATCGGACTGCTTGGTGGCGCTGGCCATCAGGCGGTCATAGCGGCCCTGCTCGGTCTTGTCGGCGACCTTCAGCACGCCGCTGTCCATGCCCTTCTGCATGGCCGCCTGCGCTTCGCCAGGAACGCCGGCGTCGATCGCCAGCTGGGCCATTTCGACGAAGTCGCCCTTGTCCTTGAGGACGCCGACTTCGTTCATCAGGCGGTAGTAGCCGAGGGAGATGCGGTCACCGCCTTCCTTGCGGCGATAGATGTCCAGCAGGTTTTCCCAGTATTCGGCTTTCGGATAGTGACGGACCATCTTCTTGAGCGCTTCACCGATGCCGTTCTTGTCCTGCGGCTGCATCTTGAAGTACGAGCTCATGACGATCTGAATCCAGTTCTCGTCAGGCTTGCGACCGGCCTTCTCGGCGTTGTTGACCACGTTGGTCATGGTCGTGGCGGCGCCCTTGAAGTCGTTCAGCAGGTACTGCGACTGACCGAGCAGGATGCCCATGTCTTCGGTGTTCGGGTGCTTGTCCAGCCACTTCTTGGACCAGGTCGCAGCCTTGTTGTAGTCCTTCATCTGGAAATACAGCTGCGCGACGGTCTTGGTGCGATCGTCGACCTGATCGGCCGGCATGAGGCCGGAGTTCAGCATGCGCTCGAACACCGGTGCGGCTTCGCCGAACTTCTTCTGCTGAATGAGCACGAAGCCCATGAACTCGTCGATCTGGTAGGCCTCGAACGGGGTCTTCTTGTCGACCGCGGCGGCCTTCTTGATCTCAGCGAGCGCCGTGTCCCACTGCTTCTTCTGCATGGCCTCCTGAGCGGCCTTCAGAGGAACGGCGACGGCCTTGGTGGTGATCTTGTTCTGCTGCTCGGCGGCCTGAGCCGCGGGCGCCAGCAAGGTCACCGCGGGAACCACAGCTCCCAAGGCGAGTGAAATCGCGACGGCAATACTTCGTACTCGAGTCATATGGTTTCCCGATCTATAACAAAGGGCGCGAATCGACCCACAGACACTCATTCGTACAATCTTTCGAAACGGTGCTGCGTAACCATTCGTCTTTTATGACCGCAGTTCTGGCCATAAATTCGCTGGCCGTCGTCCCTGCCGGCCCTTGACGTTAGCGAAATGTGAGTCGCTCGACTACAAACGGTCGGCGGCGGGAATTGTTTCGAACTCCCGCCGCCGCAACCAAACTGATCCGACGGCATGGTCAGGCCCGGGGATGAACCCGGGCTGAACGACCAGCTGGATGATCACTCACCCATGAATTGTTCGTTACCGACGAATCCGATGCGCTGCATGCCGTTACGCTGGGCCATCGCCAGCACCTTCGCAACCGTATCGTAGTTCGCACGGCGCTCCGGACGCACGTGCAGCTCCGGCTGCGGGTTCTTGGCTGCCTCAGCGCGGAAGTAACCTTCCAGCTGCTCCAACTGCACCAGCGATCCATTCCACACCACGCTGCCGTCCCAATCGATGTCGATACGGATCGGCTCCATCTGGACGTCGGTCGGTGGCGGATTGCTCTTGGACTGGGGCATATCCAGCTTCACGGCGTGCGTCATCACCGGCAAGGTGATGATGAACATGATGAGCAACACCAACATGACGTCGATCAACGGCGTCGTGTTGATATCCATCATGGGTTCGTCTGCACCACCGCCGCCTACACTCATTGCCATGGCAAATACCTCGTTCTAGTAGCGCGTAGGCGCCGCTGCGCCCGGCTCGGTGATGAACCCGACTTTCTGAATGCCGGCGCGCTGGGCGGTGAGAATCACCCGGCCAACGTACTCGTAGCGAGTCGCCTGGTCGGCGCGGACATGCACTTCGGGTTGCGGACGCACCACGGCTGCAGTCTTCAGACGCTCCAGCAGTGCGGTGGTATCCGGGATCAGGGTCTGGTTCCAGAAGATCTGGCCATCCTTGTTCACGGCGATGTTGATGTTTTCCGGCGCGGTCTTGGTTGCCTCGTTGCGAACCTTCGGCAATTCCACCGGGATGGTATGCGTGATCACCGGGATGGTGATCATGAACACGATCAGCAGCACCAACATGACGTCGACCAGCGGCGTCGTGTTGATCTCGGACATGGCCTTCTCGTCGTCACCCGACGAAGCCGGAGCAAACATGCCTTCAAATGAACTCATTTCAACGTGCTCCGATGAAGAAGGGCCCCGGGCCTGATCAGTCGATCAATCAGGCGCCGGGGCCGTTCACATTACTTGCGGGTCACCGCAGCGGCAGGGGCAGCGGCCGGAGCGCGGCCAGCGGCAGGCAGCGGGCTGCTGCTGGTTTCGACGCGGGCGCCGCTCACCAGGTAGGCGTGCAGGTCCGAAGCGAAGTAACGCAGCTTCTCGATGATGTCCTTGTTACGACCCAGCAGCCAGTTGTAACCCCACACAGCCGGCACGGCGACGAACAGACCGATGGCGGTCATGATCAACGCTTCACCGATCGGACCGGCGGTCTTGTCGAGCGAGGCCTGACCGGCGAGGGAGATCTGGATCAGCGCGTTGTAGATGCCCCACACCGTACCGAACAGACCGACGAACGGCGCCGTCGAACCGGTGGTGGCGAGCACCGACAGGCCGGTGTTCAGACGCTTGGTGATGGAGTCGACCGTGCGGTACAGCGACGCGGTGATCCACTCGTGCAGCGGGATCTGGTCGGTCAGGCGGCCTTCGTGATGCTGGGCGGCGCGCAGGCCGTCTTCCACCATCATGCGGAACGCGTTGTCCTTGCCCGTGAGCTTGGCAGCGCCATCACGGAGGTTGCCGGCAGTCCAGAAGCCTTTTTCAACTTCCTTGTACTGCTTCAGCAGGCGGCGCTGGTCCCAAGCCTTGGTAAGAATGATGTACCAGGAGGCCAACGACAGGATCACCATGATGATCAATGTGCCGTGCGCGACGACCCCACCCTGCTCCCAGAGTGCTTTTAGGCCGAAGGGGTTTTCGACGTTTTCGGTGTTCGGAGCCATGGAACGATGTCCTCTACGATTAAATCTTAATGACCTGGAGTCAGTTGGGTGGAGTTCTACTTGCCGTCTACCCGGACCCGCTTACCGCAGGCCCGGTGTCACGCGTTACCCGCGCCTCAGTCCGTGAGTTTAAATGTGACGGCGAACTGCCCCCACATCGGAACCGGTTTGCCATTCTCGGTACCGGGCACCAGGCGCCAGGACCGCTTCACTTCGCGCACCGCCGCCTCATCCAGACGGGGGAAGCCGCTCGACTGCTTCACTCGGGCTTCACCGACGCGGCCGTTCTCGAGCACATAGACCTCGAGGATGACCGTGCCTGCTTCGCCAGCACGGCGAGAAGAAGGTGGATACTCAGGCTGAGTCAGCGGGCGGCGCGAGTCCGACTTCGGCGCGGTGCGCGGAATCGGAGCCGGAGCCGGAGCTGCGACCGGCGGCGGCGCCGTCGGCTTGACGTTGGTCGTCTGCTGAATCGCGTTGGTCGGCGGCGCGTCCGGGGTGATCGCGATGTCGATCTCCGGCGGCGGCACGAACGGCGGCGGCGTTTCAATCTTCGGCGGCGGCGGCGGCGGCGGCTCTTCCTGCTTCGGCGCCTCCTCGATCATGCGGGTTTCGATGGGCCCGAGCACCACGTCGATGATCTGGTGGGAAAGACCGGAATTCAGCAGCCAGAACATCCCGAAATGCAATCCAACGATGATCGCGAGAACGAGACCGCGGCGGGTGAAAAACGACGTGTCCGTGGCTGGTGCGTAGGGCATGCTTTGCAGCTCAACAAAAATAAGACACGGGGCTCAAGGCTCAACCCCGCATGATTAGTGCGCAACCGTTAGTGGTCGTTCGATGCGTATGCTCATCGGCATACAACCCCCGTTTCTGCCCGGCCTTCGCGTGGCGCGTCCCGTCCGGGATAGCCGGAATTAGTCCGTAAATTCCGTATTGACGCGTTGTCCTACAGACCGCAGAAACGGCGGGCAAGGTATAAAGTTTCTGCGAGGAAGGCAAGCACTCCGAAACAGAATCTACCTACTTGTAAACTAACTTTGCTGATAAGAAACGCGATCCTGATCCCCGCCGCACCATCGCCGTGCTCGCCCGCGAAGGCGTTGCAGCAGTCCTGTGCATTCACTCCAGTTCAGCCACCGCAGCGGGTTCACCGCTCATGGGCAACGATTACCGTAGTCGATTGTTCCACCCGATGATGAACGAGCGAAACGCTGTCACATTGCGGTTACGTCAGCAGTTACAGACAGCTCGCGCGGCGAATAGTTACGCCGCTCCGTGATTTAAAGCGAATTCGATGGGGATCAGCACCAGCGCCCGGCGCGGCTCGCCGTCTTCCACGTAGGGACGGAAAGCTGCTCGCGATACGGCCGCGCGCGCGGCATCGTCCAGCCTCGCATGTCCGCTGGATGTTTCTATTTCGATTCGGCACGCCTCGCCGCGCTCGTCGATCTCGACTCTGAGCACGACCAGCCCCTGCTCTTTCAAGCGTCGTGACTGAGGTGGATATCGGGGTGAAGGCTCTCGGACATATTCGACGACCGACACCAACCTGGGTGTGCTCCGGTCTTCGGCCTGGCTGGCCGGCAGCACCGCCGCCTGTACGGGAACAGTGATGGCTCGCGCTGAAGGCGGAGCATCGCTCGGGATCTCGATCAGCGGCAGGTCGGGCATCGGCGCGATCGGTTGCGGCGTTACCACGCTCACCTGCGGCAGCTCGCGCTGTGAGGTCGGTTCAGGCTGGGATACGAAGACTGCGGTCAGCGGCACCTGCGCAACAGCGTGCTGGATTCGAGGCGCAAAGCTGGCCATCGCATACAGCGCGAGCGCATGCACGGCGAAGATGGTGACGCCCACACACAGGCGTTGCGAATGGTCGTCTGCGAACACGGCAATCTTTCTCGCGCTCGAAACTTACTCAATAAGAAGGGAGCAGGACCGGTAGCGATCATGCCCTGGTACAAGCCCGGTTGCAAATGAGAACTCTTCTCACCTAAAGTCTCGACCATAACAACGCAGCCCGCCAGCACTGCGCGCCCGAAGCGCCGTGTCCGCCAGCCAGTCGTCATCGCCTCTCAAAGGGAGACCTCTCGTCATGCGTGACTCGATGCCCGGCCGCCGTTCCACTCTTGCGGCCGCCATATTCACCGTTCTGCAAACGGCAGCTCCGCAGCTGCAGGCGGCCGAAGACAAACCACAACAGATGGGCAAGATCTCGGTCGAAGCCACCGAAGATTCGGTGAAGACCGATATCGCCTCCTCGCCTAAATATTCACAGCTGCTGCTGGATACGCCGCAAACCATTCAGGTGATTCCGCAGACCGTAATCCGCGACCGCGCAGCGACCACGCTGCGCGATGTCTTGCGCAATTCTCCGGGCATCACGTTCCAGGCCGGCGAAGGTGGCGGCGGCCTGCCTGGCGATCAGAACTTCTCGATGCGCGGCTCCAGCGCGCGCAACAGCCTGTTCATCGATGGCGTGCGCGACGTCGGCAGCTACACGCGCGATTCATTCAATCTGGAGCAAGTGGAAGTGATCAAGGGTCCGACCGGCACGATGGCGGGCCGTAGCGCCACCACCGGCGCGATCAATCAGGTCGTGAAGACTCCGCATCGAGGAGACTCGCAGGACTACTCGCTCGGCTACGGCAGCGATGACTTCAAGCGGGTCAGCGGCGACGTCAATCTGGGACTCAGCGACAGCATGGCGTTGCGCCTGAACGCGATGTATCACGACGCCGAAGTGTCGAATCGCGACGTGGTGGAGAACAAGCGCTGGGGCATCGCGCCCTCGTTCGCGCTTGGCCTCGGCACCGCCACGCGCTTCACTGCCAGCGCGCTGTATGTCGAAGAGGACAACGTCCCCGACTACGGTTTGCCCTGGGGCTCGACCACGCAGAACGGCGTGACCTATCCCACCGGCGCCTACGAGGCGACTCCGCCGGTCGATCAAAGCAACTTCTACGGCCTGAAGAATTACGACTTCGAGGACATCCAGACCAAGAGCGGCACCTTGCAGCTCGAACACGACTTCAACGAGAACGTCACCGCACGCAACGTGTTGCGCTATCTGGAGAGCGAGCGCTCCTCCGCCATCACGGCCCCGCGTCCGCCCAACCGGCAGCTGCAGCGTCGTGACATGCAGACCGAGAACCTCACCAATCTCACCGATGTCAGCCTCAACTTCAGCACCGGTTCGATTGAACATACTGTCGTGACCGGTTTGGAACTGACGCGTGAAACCACGGAAGGACGTAACAGCGCGCAGTCCACCAACCAGCCACAGATCCCGGACTTCTTCCATCCCGATCCGAATCTGCGCCCGTTCGGTCCGATGCCCGCCAACACCGGCAACCCCTCGAAGACCGAGATCGAGAGCATCGGTCTGTACATCGTCGACACCATCAAACTGACCGAGCAGTGGGCGATCACCGCCGGCTTGCGCCGTGACGATGTGGATGTCGACTATCGATTGCGCGACTTCACTACGCGCGCCGTGACTGAATCGCTGTCGCGCTCCGACGAAGAAATCACCTATCAGGGCGCAGTGACCTTCAAACCCATCGAGGATGGCACGCTGTACATCGCGTACGGCACCGGCTTCGATCCCACGGTGGACGCGGGCACGGCCGGCTCGGGCCTGAGCAGCTCGCCTACTACCGCGAACAACGTGAACCTGCCGCCCGAAGAAAGCTCCAATCTGGAAGCTGGCGTGAAGTGGGAGCTGTTCGACCGTCGGCTCGCGCTGAACGGCGCGGTGTTCCGCACCGAGAAGACGAATCTGCGCACGCGAAATCTCAACACCGATCCGTTCATTCTCGATGGCAAGCAGCAGATCGACGGTCTGGAGCTCTCCGCCACGGGCATGATCACCGACGCGTGGTCGGTATTCGCAGGCGCAAGCTTCCTCGACGCCGAGTACAAGATCTCACGCAATGTGCTCGATCAGGGTCAGGAGCTGCCGCTGGTGCCGAAGGTTTCGGCGAATGCCTGGACGACTTATGTCCTGCCGTTCGGCCTGAGCGTCGGCCTGGGCGTCCAGTACATCGACGACATGGTTCGCTCGCGCAACGCGACGCTCGGTGAGCTGGTGGTCGATGGCGTGACGCTGGTGGATCTCATGGCCAGCTACACCGTCAACGACACGCTCTCCTTGCGGCTGAATGTGCTCAACGTGGGCGACGAGGAATACGTCGACCGGTTTGGCGGCGGTCACTATGTGCCGGGCGCCGGGCGCTCGGCGCAGCTGACTGCGTTCATCAGCTTCTAAGCCAGTGACGGGCTGTCGGCACGCTTGTGTCGACAGCCCGCATCGACGAGTCTTCGCCTCCATGTTGCTTCACGTCCCCAAGGTGCTCACCGCCGAGCAGGTCGCCGAGTGCCGTCGCCAGCTCGATGCGGCCGATTGGATCGACGGGCGCGTCACCGCCGGCCATCAATCGGCCAAAGCGAAAGACAACGCGCAGTTGCCCGAAGACTCGCCGGTGGCGCGTCAGCTCGGGCAGATGATTCTCTCGGCGCTGGAGCGCAGTCCTCTGTTCCTTGCCGGCGCCCTGCCGCTGAAGATCTTTCCGCCGCTGTTCAACCGCTACACCGGTGGCCAATCTTTCGGCAATCATGTGGACAATGCCGTCCGCCAGGTCCGCAACACACCCCATCGAGTGCGCACCGACATCTCGGCGACATTGTTTCTTGCCGCGCCGTCCGAATACGACGGCGGGGAGCTCATGATCGACGACACCTACGGCTCGCACAGTGTGAAGCTGCCGGCCGGCGATCTGGTGCTCTACCCTGCCACCAGCCTGCATCGTGTGCAGCCGGTGACGCGAGGCGCGCGGATCGCGTCGTTCTTCTGGATTCAGAGCATGGTGCGCGACGATGGCGAGCGCACGTTATTGTTCGATCTGGATCTCGCCATTCAGCGCCTGGGCGCGGATACGCCCGAGCATCCGTCGGTGATTCAGCTCACCGGCGTCTATCACAATCTGCTCCGCCGCTGGGCCGACGCTTCCTGATCGATCCGCTGCAGCTGTTGGGGCGTGCCCACGTTGTGCCACGCCCCGGTGAACAGCTCGCCACTGACTCGATTCCTGCGGATCCAATCGAACATGAGCGGCGCGAGCGGAAACTTGCCAGGCTGGCAACCGGCGAAGAACCCCGGCCGCAGCACGCCGATGTTCGCGTACGTGTAGCGTTCGCCACTGTCGGTGAGCCGCCCGTTGGCGAGACCGAAGTCGCCGCTCACGTGAAAGTCGGGATTCGGCACGACGACGAAGTGCGCCATATCGTCGGCGGAAAGCTTTGCGAAGACCTCGCCGAGTGGATACTCGGTCCACACATCGCCGCTGACGACCACGAACGGGTCCGAGCCTGAGGGACCTGCGAGCAACGGCAGCGCCTTGAACACGCCGCCGCCAGTTTCCAGGGCGGCGTCGCCCTCGTCGCTGTAATGAACATGCACGCCGAACTGCGAGCCGTCGCCGATCGCCGAGCGGATCTGCTGCCCGAGCCATGCCAGATTGATGACGAGCTCGTGAACTCCGGCAGCAGCCAAAGCCTCGATGTGATACTGGATCATCGGTTTGCCGGCGACGCTCAGCAACGGCTTGGGCGTGCGATCGGTGAGCGGTCGCATGCGCTCGCCACGCCCGGCTGCAAGAATCATCGCGCGCATGGGTGACGTCCTACAGCTTCGCCATCGCCGGGACGATGCGCCGTTCGATGAAGCCGGTGAGAAAATCCAGGTCGCTGTAGTTCTTCACCACTTGCCGGACATAACTCAGCGTGCGCGGCAGATCCTTCAAGTATCCAGACTTGCCATCGCGGTGATACAGCCGCGCGAAGATGCCGAGCACTTTGAGCTGGCGCTGCAATCCCATGAGATCGAACCAGCGCTGGAACTGCGCGGCGCTGGCGCCTGCGTTGACGCCATTGCGCCCGGCGACGTGCCGGAAATATTCGATCCAGGACTGGATGCGCTCGATGGGCCACTCGACATAAGAGTCGCGCAACAGTGATACCAGGTCGTACGTGACCGGTCCCAGCACCGCATCCTGAAAATCCAGAATGCCGGGATTCGCGCCCTGCCCACCTCGGTCATGGCTCACACCATCGGTGACCATGAGATTGCGCGAGTGATAGTCGCGATGAACGAACACTCGCGGCTGCTGCAAGACTTCGGCCACCAGCGTGTCGAAGGTCCGCGCGATCCCCACCAGCTCGGTCTCGCTCAGCTGCAGACCTAGATGTTTGCCGCAGAACCATTCAGGAAACAGCCCCATCTCACGTCGCAGCAGCGCTTCGTCATAGGGCGGCAGCTGCGCAGCGTGCCGGCCGGCGCGCGCTTGAATGGCAACCAGTGCGTCGATGGCCTCGCGATACAGCCGCTCGGCATCGGCGCCGGCGTCCAGATCGGCGAGATAGGTTCGCGAGCCCAGATCGGTGTTCAGCAAGAAGCCGTTCGCCTCGTCCCGATGCAGCACCTGCGGCGCGTTGACCCCCACCTCGACCAGCATGGCCGACACCCGGATGTAAGGCCCCATGTCCTCTTTGCCCGGCGGGGCATCCATCGCAATCCAGGTTTGCCCCTGGCGCGAAACACGGAAATAGCGGCGGAAGCTGGCGTCGGCCGACGCGGTCGTCACCTCGAAATCGCGCGCGCCGAACAGCCCTGCGAGCCATCGCTCGAGCTGTTGCCGCCGCAGGTCGGTTGATGAAGAGCCATCGTGTGAAAGTGACGACACGTGGGACGCTGCTCCAGAAAAAGGTTGCGAAACGTAAATAGACGGCCAGCGAAGAACGACGCTCATTATAATCGCCGCCCGATGCACCGAACTGCGACAACCCTAACAAGCCTTTCAATTGCAATCGCGACTGTGCTGGCGGCAGCGTCGCTTTCGGGAGCGGCATACGCGGCCGAGCAGGAAGCGGACCCTGCAAAGGCTGCAGAGCCCGCGGCCGGCAATGAAGCACCCAAGTGTCCCGCGCCCAATCGAGAGGCCAGCGGCTCTGCCGGCCCGCGCCGCGAAGCCAAGGCCGCTGCGCTGCCTGAAGACATCGAGTTCGAAGCCGATGGCGTCGAAGGCACGCGCGAGGGCGAGCTGAAGCTCACCGGCAAGGTCGAGATCCGTCAGGGCGAGCGTCGCATCCACACCCGCGACGCCACCTACAATCCGCAGGACGAGAGCTTCAAGGTCGATGAGGGCGTCGAGTACAACGACGGCCAGATCATGGTACGAGGCGAAGGCGCGCACATCGATCGTCAGGGCGGCGCAGTCTTCGAAGGCGCGCAGTTCGAGCTGGCGGATCGTAATGCGCGCGGCTCCGCCGATCGAATCCGGGCGACTACCGAAGGCATGCTGTCACTGGACCGGGTCAGATACACGACCTGCCCGCTCGGCAACGAAGACTGGATGCTGACCGCGTCCGACATCGACATCAGCCAGAGCGCCGGGATCGGCATCGGCCGCGGCGTGCGCCTGGACTTCAAAGGCGTGCCGCTGCTGTACACGCCATTCATTTCCTTTCCGGTCGGCAACGAGCGCAAGTCGGGCTTTCTGTTTCCGACCATCGGCACCTCCTCGCGCAGCGGCTCTTCGCTGTCGGTGCCGTGGTACTGGAACATCGCGCCGAACTACGACGCGACCTTGTCGCCTACTTACTTCAGCAAGCGCGGCCTGAAGCTCGACACCGAGTTTCGTTATCTGAACTCCGCCGGCCAGGGCCAGCTCGACGTGCAGTACCTGCCCGACGATCGCGAGTTCGGCGCGGAACGCAGCCTGGTCCGCTTCGTCGATCAATCCGATTTCACCCGCCGGCTGCGGCTGAACATCGATGCGGCCAACGCCAGCGACGATGAATGGTTCGAGGATTTCGGCATGGGCCCGGAGGGCACGTCCGTCACCTATCTGAATCGCTCGGCCAGCCTCACTTACCTGGACGATCGCTGGCTCGCCATCCTGCACGCACAGAATTTTCAGACCATCGACTTCGCCACCCAGAACCGGATGCCGATCCCGCCGGCGCAGCGGCCCTACACCATGCTGCCGCAGATGGCGGTGCGCGCGAACTTTCCGGATCAGCCGTTCGGGCTCACCTACGGCATGGATTTCGAGCTGGTCAACTTCGATCACAACGTCGAGGGCCTGGCGACCGGCTGGCGCACCGATTTCGCTCCGGAAGTCCGCATGCCGCTGCGAGGCGCGGGCGTTTATATCGAGCCGTCGGCGAGCTGGCGCTACACGCGCTACAAGCTCAGCGAAGACAGCGTCGCTCCCGGCGATGGCGAGGATACCTTCACACGCTCGGCGCCGATCCTGGGCATCGATGGCGGCATGGTGTTCGAGCGGCTGTTCGGCTCGCGCAAGCAGCGGCTGAACACGATCGAGCCGCGCTTCATGTATTTGTATGTTCCCTATCGCAACCAGGACGATCTGCCGGTCTTCGACACCCAGCTGGCCGATCTGAATCTGGTGCAGCTGTTCCGTACCAATCGTTACGTAGGCGGCGATCGACTCGGCGATGCGAATCAGCTGGCCATCGGCGTCACCTCGCGCTGGCTCGATGCCGACACCGGCGAGCAGTACATCGCCGCGACCGTCGGCCAGGCTTATTACTTCGATCGGCCGCGAGTGCTGTTGCCGGGCGAAGTCCTGGACGATCCGGAGACCTCGGACATCGTGGCGGAGCTGGATCTGCGCGCCTACGGCAATTGGAACATTCGCGGCGGCATCCAATGGGATCCGGGCGAGACGCGCTCGGAGCGCGGTCAGCTCCAGCTGCAATATCGTCCCGCTTATGACCGGGTCGTGAATCTTGGTTATCGCTTCCGCCGCGACCGGCTCGAACAGGTCGACGGCTCGGTCGCCTGGCCGGTCAGCAAGCAATGGAGCGTGTATGCCCGCATGGTGTATTCGCTCGAGGGCGACGCCATCGACGACGCGGCCCCGATCGACCCGACCCTGCCGCCCACCGACAACATCGCCCGGCGCGACGAGAAGGGCGTGATCGACCAGTTCGCCGGTCTGGAGTATCGATCCTGCTGCTGGCGATTCCGAGTGGTGGCGCGGCGTTACGTGAGCGATCGCAGCGGCGACCTGGACACCAGCGTGCTGTTCCAGCTTGAACTTAACGGTCTGTCCAATGTCGGAGTTGGCGCGAACGCTTTTCTGGAACGGTCGATTCGAGGATACTCCGTCGATCCTCCCGAGGATGAATGACGCCTCACTGCAGAGGCCGCCCCAGTGGCCCAACCCTGGTTACGCATGAAACTGTCCCGCCCTGCCTGCAAAGTTACTAGTGCGATTCGTGGCTGCCTGCTCGGCCTGAGCCTGCTCGGGCTCGCTGGCGGCGCCATCGCCCAGACCCGCGAGCTCTCCAGCAGCGGCGTGCTGCTCGATCGCATCGCCGCCGTGGTCAATGACGGCGTGGTGCTGAGCTCGCAGCTCGAGGAGCAGACCGAGGAGATCACTGCCCGGCTGCGTCAGCAAAATACCGAGCTGCCGCCGCGCAACGTCCTGCGTCAGCAGATTCTCGAGCGCCTGGTGGTGGAGGAAATCCAGATCCAGCGCGCCAACAAGCTGGGCATTCAGGTTTCCGACGAGATGCTGAACGGCGCGCTCGACGACGTGGCCAAGCGCAACAACATCGGCTTCGCCGATCTGCCGCAGGCCCTGGCGCAGCAAGGCATCGATTACCGCACGTTCCGCGACGAGATCCGCCGGCAGATGACTCTGCAGCTGCTGCGTCAGCGCGATGTGATCGGCCGCATCAACATCTCGCCGCGCGAACTGGACCAGTTCATGGCTCGCCAGCTGGCGGCGCCCGACAAGAACGCCGAATACAACGTCTCGCACATTCTGATTTCCGTGCCGGTGAGCGCGTCGCCCGAGCAGATCGAAGCCCGCGAGAAACGCGCTCAGGAAGTCTTCGACCGAGCGACCGGCGGCGACGATTTCGCACAGCTCGCGGTCACCTACTCCGACAGCAGCACCAACATCGAAGGTGGCTCGCTCGGCTGGCGCCGTGGCACTCAGCTGCCGTCCATCCTGGCGGACACCATCCCCAAGATGAAGCCGGGCCAGACGTCTCAGCCCATCCGCACGCCCAGCGGTTTTCACATCTTTCGTCTGAATGAAGTGCGCGGCGGCGTGCAGCAGTCGGTGGTGTCGCAGGTCCATGCACGTCACATCCTGTTGCGTACCAACGAGCTCGAGGACGATCAGACCGTCGAACAGAAGCTCAACGCCATTCGCTCGCGCGTCATCGACGGCAAGGAAGATTTCGCCGCCATCGCCGCGGTGACCTCGCAGGATCCAGGCTCGGCCGCCGACGGTGGCGATCTGGGCTGGGCCGGTCCGGGCAGCTTCGTGCCCGACTTCGAGAACCAGATCGATGCGCTGAGCGAGAACGAGATCTCCAAACCGTTCAAGACCCAGTTCGGCTGGCACATCGTGCAGCTGCTCGGTCGTCGTCAGCACGATTCCACCGACGATCTGCGCCGTCAGCGCGCGTTCGCCGAATTGCGCGAGTCCAAGGCCGAAGAAGAAACCGAGCTGTGGCTGCGTCGCCTGCGCGACGAAGCCTTCGTGGAATACAGGATGTGACCCAAGGGTTGCGCGACGGAAAGAGCGCGACCGGGGAATCCCCGCGGGACATTGCGCCGGCTCGGGCGCGCCTGCCACGGCTCATCGTTACTTCGGGTGAGCCGGCCGGAATCGGCCCCGATCTGTGTCTCGCCATCGCCGCTCGCGAGTGGCCTTGCGATGTCGTCGTCGCCGCCGATATCGAACTGCTGAAGCAGCGAGCTCGGCAACTGCAACTGAGCATCCAACTGCTTCCTTATGTCAGCAGCACCGTCGTGCCCGCTCATCAACCCGGCACACTGCGCGTGTTGCATGTTCCAACGGCAGCGACTGTCGAAGCTGGCCAGCTGAACGTTGCAAACGCACACTACGTTCTGCACCTGCTCGACGCCGCCGCGCAAGGCTGTCTCACGGGCGAGTTCGATGCGATGGTCACTGCGCCCGTGCAAAAGAGCGTCATCAACGATGCCGGTGTGCCCTTCTCCGGTCACACCGAATATCTCGCCGAGCGTACCGGCGGCTCTCATCCCGTGATGATGCTGGCCACCGAGAAGCTGCGCGTCGCATTGGTCACCACGCATTTGCCGTTGACCGAAGTGAGCGCGGCCATCACCGAAGACACGCTCACTCGCGTCATTCGCATCCTCGATCACGATCTGCGCACTCGCTTCGACATCGCTCAGCCGCGCCTGCTCGTGTTGGGTTTGAATCCGCATGCCGGCGAGTCCGGCCACTTGGGGCGCGAAGAAATCGAAGTGATCGAACCGACGCTGCAACGTCTGCGCGCGGCCGGATTGCATCTCATCGGCCCGGCCCCCGCAGATACCGCTTTTACTCCGCACATGCTCGAGCAGGCCGACGCCGTGCTCGCGATGTTTCATGACCAGGGCTTGCCGGTGATCAAATTCGCCGGCTTCGGCGAATGCGTGAACATCACGCTCGGCCTGCCCATCGTGCGCACTTCCGTCGATCACGGCACCGCGCTGGCCCTGGCCGGCAGCGGCAAGGCCGATGCCAGCAGCCTGGCCGCGGCGATGCAGATTGCGCTGCAGATGACCCATGCACCAACCTCGCAAACGATTCGGCCAGCACTTCCTGCATGACCCCGGCGTGATCGGGCGCATCGTCGCCGCGATCGCGCCCCAGCCGCAGGATCGCATGGTCGAGATCGGGCCCGGCCTCGGCGCGCTCACGCTGCCGTTGCTGGAACGTCTGAACGAACTGCATGCCGTCGAGATCGACCGCGACGCGATCCGCCATTTACAAGAAATCACCCGGGGCGATCCGCGTCTGCACATCCATTCCGCAGACGTGCTGAAGTTCACGTTCGCTCATATATATGAAGGCGAGCGACTGAGGCTGGTCGGCAACCTGCCCTACAACATCTCCACGCCGCTGCTGTTTCACCTGATCGAACAGCGCGAGCGCGTTCTCGACATGCACTTCATGCTGCAAAAAGAAGTGGTCGACCGGATGGCCGCGGCGCCCGGCTCGGAACACTACGGCCGGCTCACGGTCATGCTCTCGCCCTGGGTGCGGGTAGAGCCTTTGTTCGATATCGGCCCGGGCGCCTTCCGTCCGCCGCCGAGAGTCGTGTCGACCGTCGTCCGGCTGACCCCTCATGAGCAGCCCATGCAGATCGGAGATCCCCGTCATTTCGCGACCGTGGTCGGGGCCGCGTTCTCCCAGCGGCGCAAAACCTTGCGCAATTCGCTCAAACCTTTCCTGGACGCCGAGGACATCGCCGCGGCGGGCATCGATCCGGGGCTGCGGGCCGAGGTGCTCTCCCCCGCCGAATTCGTTGCACTGAGCAGCCGACTGAGCGCCAAGCTCCTATAATCGGTGCGACCTTCGCGTCGAGCGCAAAGAGGGGACCGCCATGCGTGACTACAAGAACATTCTGCTCGTGGTCGACCTGTCCGACGACAGCCAGATCATCGGCGAACGGGCCAAAGCCATCGCCGCCTGTTATCAGTCCGAGATCACGCTGCTGCACGTGGTCGAATACGTGCCGGTCGAGCCCATGGGCGAGGCTCTGCTGCCGACCGTGCAGATCGAAGGCGAGCTGGTCGACCGGGCCAAGGTGCGCCTGGCGGAGCTGGCGAAAAAACTGTCATTGCCGAACAGCCGCCAGATGGTCGAGACCGGCGGCATCAAAGCCGAGATCATTCGCACCGCGCAGCGTCTTCATAGTGACCTGATCGTGCTCGGCAGCCGCGAGCGTCACGGCCTCGCCATCCTGCTGAACTTCACTGAAGACACGATCCTGCACGCGGCGCCTTGCGACGTGCTGGCGGTCAGGCTGCACTAGCAGACATAAGACTTGCGAGCATTAGCGCTCGGTGTCGCGCCCGGCATTTTTCCGGCAAGATCTGCCTCCGAGACTGCTAGAATCGTTCCGGCTCAAGCCATCATCCGGATATGACAGACACCACGCCTCCCAAAGCTCGCGCCTCCTCCGGCCTGCCGGATCGAGAGCCCCCGCCCGCGTCCGATGCGCTTCACAAGATTCGCGTCGACGTGAGCGCCAACTACGTGGGCGAACAGTCGAAGCCGGACGAAGGCCACTATGCCTTTTCCTACACCATCACCATTCGCAATGAAGGCCAGGTGCCGGCGCGCCTGCTGACGCGTCATTGGGTGATCACCGACGCCAATGGCAAGGTGAAAGAAGTGCGCGGCGAAGGTGTGGTCGGCGAACAGCCTTATCTGTTGCCGGGCCAGGGCTTCCGTTACTCCAGCGGCGCCGTGCTCGAAACGCCGGTGGGCGCCATGCAGGGCAGCTATCAGATGCTGGCGGACGACGGCTCTCATTTCGACGCGCCGATCGCGCCCTTCACCTTGGCCATGCCAGGGCTGTTGCACTAAGCGAGCACGCCATGGCCGTCTACGCCATCGGCGATATTCAGGGTTGTGACGAAGAATTCTCGCAGCTGCTGACCAAGCTGAGCTTCTCTCCTTCGCGCGACACGCTGTGGCTGGTCGGCGACCTGGTCAATCGCGGACCGCGCTCGCTGGAAGTGCTTCGGCGAGTGAAGGCGCTCGGCAGCGCCGCGATCAGCGTGCTCGGCAATCACGATCTGCATCTGCTCGCACTGGCGTTGTCGCCCACCGAGCCGGTCAAGTCGAAAGACACGCTGCAGGAAATTCTGGCCGCGCCCGATCGGGATGAATTGCTCGAATGGCTGCGTCATCGTCCGATGCTTCATCACGATGCCAGCCTCGGTTACACCATGATTCATGCCGGACTGCCGCCGCAATGGGATCTGGCGCTGGCTCGAGCCTGTGCACGCGAGCTCGAAGAAACATTGCGCGACGAGCGCAGCTGCCGCGAACTGTTCGCCAACATGTATGGCGACAAACCCGATCGCTGGTCGGATGACTTGCAGGGGCACGAGCGCCTGCGTTTCATCACGAACTGCTTGACCCGCCTGCGCTTCTGCAACGCCGATGGCCGGCTGGATCTGAAGTTCAAGGGCGAAGTGAAGAACGCGCCCAAACATCTCATGCCGTGGTTTCAGGCGCCCGGGCGCCGCTCGCGCGAGCTTCGTATCGTCTGCGGTCACTGGTCGGCGTTGGGCTATTACGATGCCGATGGCGTGCTCGCCATCGACACCGGCTGTGTTTGGGGCGAGCAGCTCTGCGCTGTGCGGCTCGATCAATCCCCGCCGTTGCCCGTACTCGTACCCTGCTCTTCCTCGGGCCTGAGCGTCGGCAGCGAGTAACGCTCGCGATCAGCTGCCCTTGTCTTCCGCCTCGTCGGGCTTGGGCAATTCCACCAGCGAATCGACTTCGAGCCGCGGCTGCCCCAACGTGAGCTGATTCGGCGAGCACTGCACGTCGTCGCGCACCGTGCGCACCGCCAGCTTCGGCAGCACCTTCTTCTGCAATTCCTCGATCAGCTCGCAATCGCCGGGCTGCAGATCCAGACGGCCGCGCGATAACGACACACGACGCCATTGGGCGGGAAATTGCTCCAGGCTGTCGAGCGGATGCTCGCTCTTCTTGCCCCGGACACGCTGAGCGAGCTCCCGCACACTCTTGGTCTTGTCACGTTCGGCCAACTCTTCGGGCGTCGCCTCGACAGGACTCACGACCTGCATGATCACGCGAGGCATACGAGCCACCGAGTACGGACAATCTGCGGAACGCACTTTCACCCGCGCATGTACGCCGAGCTCGCGCATGATGCGCTCGAGCTTCGATTCCAGCCCGGTGCAGGAATAGAAGGTGGTGAAGCTTTGAAAATAGAACGAGATCTCCTGGTGCTTCCAGATGGCCTGCACCGGATCGGCGGCCGTCGCCGCCTGAGCTTCAGGCTCTGCCGTCTCGTCCGCGGCCACTCCGACCGCGGGAATGCTGAATAGCAGCGTCAGCCACAATACTGACGCTGAAGTTGCGCATCTACGCCTCATGGGCGGTGCCCTCCGCATTGGCACTCAAGCATGGTCCGCGGCCGCCCCGGACGCAAGCGAGGACCGAACCGGGCCACAGCAGGTATACTGGCCACCCGCGGAGAACCCAGTATGAGCCCGCTCAAAGCCTTCAATTTTCGCGAATGGATCGACAAGCACCGCGAATACCTCAAGCCGCCGGTGAACAACCGGCTGGTGTTTCGCGAGTCTGAATTCATCATCATGGTGGTCGGCGGGCCGAATTCGCGCAGCGACTATCACGAGGACCCGGGCGAGGAGTTCTTCTACCAGCTCGAAGGCGACATGACCCTGCGCACGATGCAGGACGGCGCCCGCGTCGACATCCCGATCCGTGAGGGTGAAATCCTGCTGCTGCCCGCACGCGTCCCGCACTCTCCGCAACGTTTTGCAAATACGGTCGGCCTGGTGATCGAGCGCAAACGACGGCCCGATGAGCAGGACGGCTTTCTGTGGTTCTGCGAGCACTGCTCCTACCCGCTGCATGCCGAGTATTTGCACGTCAGCGACATCGAGACGCAGCTGCCGCCGGTGTTCGAGCGCTTTTACGGCTCTCTCGAGATGCGTACCTGTCAGGCTTGCGGCGCCGTCGCACACAAGCGCTGATCGACCCCTTTCGATGCGCGACCCGTCTGCCGCTGCCAGTGCCCTCGCCGTCGAGATCGCCGGTCGACGCTGGCAGGTTTCATCCAGCGGTCACGACATCTCCATTCCTCTGCGCTTCGACGCAGCTCAGCCGACGTTCTTCGGCGCAGCGGCCGCGAGCGCTCAGCCGATCACGGCGGGATCGTTCGTCGGCGACGTGCGTCACGGCGGCAGCTGCAATTGCTCGGTTCATACACTCGCGCCTCACTGCAACGGCACGCACACTGAATGCGTCGGTCACATTACGCAGGACCGTTTGAGTGTGCGTGATCTTGCGATCCGGCATTTGAGCGCTGCGCTGCTGATCTCAGTGACACCCGCACCGTCCACCGAGATCTCCGGCGACCGCGTTCTCTCATTGACTGCATTGCTCGACGCTCTGGGCGGCGCGACGCTGAGCGACTATCAGGCGCTCGTGGTGAGAACGCTGCCGAACGATTCAGCCAAGCTCACATTCAACTACGACGCCGGCCCGACGCCACCCTACTTCACCGTAGAAGCCATGCGCCACATCGTCGAGCAAGGCATCGATACACTGGTCGTCGATCTGCCCTCCGTCGATCGGGCGCAGGATGGCGGCAAGCTCGCCGCTCACAGGATTTTTTGGGGGATGCCGGCAGGCAGCACGTCCGCTGCGAGCGTCAGCCGCCCGCACGCCACCATTACCGAGATGGCATTCATCGACGATTCCGTCGTCGATGGTTCGTACCTGCTGAATCTGCAGGTCGCGCCCTTCGTCATCGACGCCGCACCGAGCCGGCCCATATTGCTTCCGTTGGCACCCGCATGAACGTTTCCGTCGAGCGCACCTTCGCCGAACGGCAGGATGCCGCCGATCCCCTGGCACCCTTGCGAGCCGAGTTTTTCATTCCACAACGCGAGGGAGGTGGTGACAGCATTTATCTGTGCGGCCACTCACTCGGCCTGCAGCCACGCGGCGTCGCGCGAGTGATCAACGAGGAGTTGACGCACTGGGCCGAGTTCGCGGTCGAAGGCCATTTCGCATCGTCGCGTCCGTGGCTGCCATATCACGAACAACTGACGAATTCGCTGGCCCGGCTGGCAGGTGCGCTGCCGCTCGAAGTGGTCGCGATGAACTCGCTGACGGTGAATCTGCATTTGATGTTCGCCAGTTTTTATCGCCCGCGCCCGGGACGAGAAGCCATCCTGGTCGAGCAACAGGCATTTCCCTCGGATCAGTACGCGGTTGCTTCGCAGATCCGATTTCACGGGTTCGATCCCAACACTGCAATGATCGAGATCGCACCGCGCGCGGGCGAACATGTGCTTCGCACTGAAGACATTTGCGCGCTGATCGAACGCGAAGGTCAGCGCATCGCCACGGTGATGCTGCCTGGCGTGCAGTACTTGACGGGCCAGCGTTTCGATATCGAAGCGATCACCCGATGTGCGCGACGGCAGGGATGCGTGGTCGGTTTCGATCTCGCCCATGCCATCGGCAACGTGCCATTGCAGTTGCACGACTGGGATGTGGATTTCGCAGTGTGGTGCAGCTACAAATATTTGAATGCCGGCCCCGGCGCCATCGGCGGTTGTTTCGTGCACGAGCGTCACGCTCGCTCGCCGGACCTGCCTCGCTTCGCGGGCTGGTGGGGCCACGACAAGCAGAGTCGCTTTCAAATGCCGGCTTCATTTCAGCCCATTCCGGGCGCGGAAGGTTGGCAGTTGTCGAATCCTCCGATTCTCGCGGCGGCGCCCCTGCTCGCATCCTTGCCGCTGTTCGACGCCGCGGGCATGGAACAGTTGCGAGCAAAGTCACTGCGCTTGACGGGTTATCTGCAAACATTGCTCGAGACGCGCTTGCGCGAATCTCTGACGATCACGACGCCCGGCGATCCCGAGGCACGCGGTTGCCAGCTGTCCATTCGATTGCACCGTCCAGCTGCCGACGCGCGCGCTGTCTTCGATGCTCTTGCAGCCCAAGGAGTGTTCTGCGACTGGCGTGAGCCAGACATCATTCGCGTCGCCCCGGTGCCGCTCTACAATTCATTCCTGGATGTGTGGCAATTCGTCGCCGCGTTGGAGCAAGCGCTGCAATGACCGGCGGACGTAATGAACCGATAACGGTGGTCGGCGCCGGACTCGCGGGCACGTTGCTTTCGATCATCCTGGCCCGTCGCGGACACCGCGTTCGCCTGTATGAGCGACAGGACGATATGCGACGCGTAGTGGTCGATGCCGGCCGCTCCATCAATCTCGCCCTCGCAGCCCGCGGCATCCGAGCACTGGAACTGGCTGGCGTGATGGAGCACGTGACACCCGAACTGGTGCCTCTGCCGGGCCGCATGCTTCACGATCTGAGCGGCGCATTGACCTTCGTCCCTTATGGCCAGCGGCCCGAGGAAGTCATCTATTCCGTGTCCCGGCCCGGCTTGAACTGCATTCTGCTCGATGCGGCCGAGCAGGCCGGCGTCGAGCTGCTGTTCCGCCACGCTGCGATCGGGGCGGATTTCGAGCACAAGCAGATCAAGTTCCAGGACCCCGCCGGCCAGCCGCACGACATTGCCATGGAGCGCGTGTTTGCGACGGACGGCGCCGGCTCAGTGTTGCGCCGGACCCTGGTGGAGCAGCTCGGTGTTGCGTGTACCGAAGATCTGCTCAAGCATGGATACAAGGAACTCACCCTGCGGCCGTGGCCCAACGGTCAACCTCGCATCGACAAGCATGCATTGCATATCTGGCCGCGTGGCGGCTTCATGCTCATCGCGCTGCCTAACATCGACGGCAGTTTCACGGTCACCTTGTTTCTGCCGCTCGAGGGGCCGGACAGCTTCGCGACGCTGACCACACCGGCCAACATCGAAACATTCTTTGCCACGCACTTCCCCGATGTGAAACAGCTGATGCCGGACGTGGCTGCGGAGTTCCTGCAGCATCCGACCGGAATCATGGGCACAGTGCGCTGCCAGCAGTGGTCGTTCGAAGATCGATTGTTGCTCATCGGCGATGCCGCGCATGCCATCACGCCGTTCCATGGCCAGGGTATGAATTGTTGTTTCGAAGACTGCGGCGAACTCGACGCACTGCTGACCGGCAGCGACGATTGGGCGCGCAGCTTTCGCGATTTCGAGACCTCGCGTCGGCCGAACACGAACGCCATTGCCGACATGGCCATCGAGAACTATCTGGAGATGCGCGATACGGTGCGCGACCCGAAGTTCCATTTGCACAAGGCGCTGTCACTCGAGCTGGAGCGACGCCACCCGACGCGCTTCGTGCCGCGCTACTCGATGGTCACGTTCCGCGACAACATTCCCTATTCGGTCGCTTATGTGCGCGGTCGGATACAAAGTGAGATCCTGTTCGCTCTGACGCGCACGGCCGACTCGCTTGCCACAGTCGACTATGACGCTGCGGCACGCATGATCGAAGCGCAGCTGCCGCCTCTGCCGGTCTGATCGTCGTTCCGGCCGAATCTGTGCCGGCGTTCATGCGCAGGACTGTGCATTTACCTGCGAGCGCGCGGCGCTTACAACAGCGCATCTGTTTCGAGACGTGGTGTCATGCGTAGTCTGAATTTCCGTATCGTCAATGTGTTCACGTTCAACGGCGGCACGCTCACGGGCAATCCGCTGTGTGTCTTCGAGGACGCTCGTGGCCTGGACACCGACACCATGCAGGCGCTGGCTCGACAGTTCAACTTGTCGGAAACCACGTTCATCCAACCTTCCAGCGCGGCCAATGCGCACGTCCGGATCTTCACTCCGGGTTACGAGATGCCGTTCGCGGGTCACCCCACGCTCGGCACTGCGTTCGTTTGTCGTGATCTGGGCATGGGCGGCGAGCAACTGCGCCTGGAAATGAAGGCCGGCATCATTCCGGTCGAGGCTCGCGGCAATCGCTGGACCTTGCAGGCAAATCAACCGACGTGGCGCGCCTGCGAAACGTCGCGCGACGCATTGGCAGCGATGCTCGGACTGGAAACGAGCGACATCGGCGAGCAGCCGCTGTGGATCAAGGCCGGCAAGGAACAGCTCATCGTCCCGTTGACCAGCGAGGCTGCAGTCCGTCGCACCACACCCAGGCCCGATCTGTTCGGCGCCGTGAAGAGTGAGGACGGCCACAGCATGGCGTACGTCTTCGCCCCGCCTGCTGACGGCCGCACCTTGGCTCGCTTCTTCTTTCCGGACGGCCAGGCCATTCTCGAGGATCCCGCGACCGGCTCTGCCACCGCGAACTTTGGCGGCTGGTGGTTGGCCACGAATCAGCCTCTTCCCTGTCAGTTGCAGATATCGCAAGGTGAATACGTCGCCCGACCGTCCACGCTCTACCTGCACGTGGATTCGCAACGACGCATCCTCGTGAGTGGAGACGTCATCGAAATCGCGCGCGGCGTCGTGCAGTTGTAAAACCAACAGTGGCGCGAGCCACCCTCTAAGATCTCTTCCGGATTGGCAACGGCTTGCGCTCTGCCTAAGGTGACCCGAATGAGTCTGGGTAACACCTGCAGAGCGCACATGCCAGAGTACGGATCGAACACCCGAACGTTACTTGCCGACAGCGCCTTGAGCGCTGGCGTGAAATGCGAAGCGTGGCCAGCCTGGCAGCGCTTCAAGCTGCTGTACATGACTCACGACGGCCAGCTCGTAGACGCCAGCGCAGCCGCCCAGATCAGCACGTCGGCAGGTCAATCGTATGCACTGTTCTTCGCACTGGTCGGCAATGACCGCGAGGCATTCGATCACATCCTGCGCTGGACCCACGACAATCTCTCGGGCAGCCAGCTCGACAGGAATCTGCCTGCATGTAAATGGGGCCGCGCCGACGACGGCGCCTGGCGCGTGCTCGACAGCGACTCCGCGACTGACGCTGATCTCTGGATGGCTTACACGCTCGGCGAGGCGGCGCGCCTGTGGAAGGAACAACGTTACGCCAGCCTCGGCGCCGCCATTGCCAGCAACGTCTTGCGAGACGAGGTAGCGACACTGCCTGAACTCGGAAAGGTACTGCTGCCTGGACCACAACGCTGCATCCACGACAGCTGGCGTCTGAATCCCAGTCATCTGCCGATATCGCTGCTGCGCGGCCTGGCAAGGCAGACGAGACAAACACCGTGGGACGAAATCATCGGCTCATCTGAGCAAGTCATTCTTCGTTCAGCGCCGCGAGGATTCGCTGCCGACTGGGTCGAATTCACACGCGGTGGATTCCGCCCCGATCGCGCCAGCCGGGCGGTCGGCAGTCACGATGCAATCCGCGTCTATCTGTGGGCCGGCATGCTGCCTCCTTCCGATCCTGCCCGCGATAGGATTGCAGGCGCGCTCAGGCCCGCACTGGACAGCATCGCCAAGCGCGCCACTTCAATGGAAATCGTGGACACGCAGACTCTGGAAATGCGCGGCGCCGGCCCGCCAGGTTACTCGGCGGCGCTGCTGCCCATGCTGGCGAACGCCAGACTGACGGCCGCGCTACAAACGCATCGACAGCGAGCTGCCGACGGCTCGCTACAGAACAATCAAAATTTCTACAGCGATACCTTGACGCTGTTCGGACTGGGTTGGCTGGAGCAGCGCTATCGGTTCGATCGTTCAGGTCTGTTGAGCGTTCGCTGGACCCCAGCGGGCGACCGCCCTCACTAGCGCTCGTTCAGCACTGCCGGTGTCTGCGCCTGAACGGCTCGCACCGTTCGGATGCAGCGGCCGTTCCACCCTGCTGAAATTGCAAAGTCCCCCAAGGCTACGGGAACCATCCGCGGTTTCGAGACATCTATCCCTCGATACTGTAAACATGAGCGAGCAATATGCGGTCGCTCACCGCATGACGCCCGGGTATTCAAGATGACGCCGCGCTCTTCTGGTGCAGCCCTCGCCTCGCGTTACGAGGACATGCCGCTGTCTCTGGTGCTGTTTCGCTATCTGTGGCCGTTCTGGCTGTTCAAAGACGCCAGCCGCGGCGATCGCCTGACGCGGGCTGCCGCTTACCGGCACAACCGCAGTATGCGAATCTATCTGCCGGGCTATCTGATGAGATGGATGCTCAGTTGCGTCACCACGTTCGGCATCACGGCAGGATTCGGCTCGCTCTCGACGGCGCAGGCGGCCAGTGCCTCGAACTCGCCGGACGTGTTCGCCATCATTGCGGCCGGTTGGGGCGTGGCGTTCGTCTGCAGCGTCTGCGTGCTGTTCATCACCAGTTACATTTATTTCTATTTGAGCCGCAACGACGCTTGATGCGCTCACTGCTCATTGCCGCCTCGCTGCTGACCGCCGCCGGCTTCCGTCATCGAAAGACCGCCCGCGGCCTGCCGCTGCAACACCTGTTCATTTTCCAGAAATAGCCGGACGACGAAGAAACGGAGTAATCTTGCCCGAAAACGGGCAGGATTCTTGGGAAATGACGGACGAGCCGGCAGACTTCGCCTCCGCATCGGATTCGAAGGGGGCGCAGGACGAGATGGGAGAGCTGGTGGAGTACCTGGCCCGCTCCAGCCGTCTGACGCCTCAGGAAGCGGCCCGACTGGTCAATGAAGTGCTGGCATTCATGAGCGAAGTGCCCGAGGACTTCGTCCGCCGGCGCCATCTCGCCTTGCAGGCACAGGGCCTTTCGAACCGAGCGATCTATCTGCAGATCAGCGACGAGCTGGCGGCGCGACGCTTTCGTGCGCCCGAGTACAGCGAGCGACAGATCCGCAGAATCATCTACGGTTGAGAGAAGGGTTCATCATGTGCGGCATCGTCGGTTATATCGGTAAGCGAGAGGCGGCGCCGATTCTCGTAGAAGGGCTGCGACGACTGGAATATCGCGGCTACGACTCGGCGGGCATCGCTTGCGCGAGAAACGACAAGCTCGCGATCTTCAAGAGCAAGGGCAAGGTGCGCGATCTCGAACGCGCGCTGCCGGAGCGATTGAAAGGAACGACGGGCATCGCGCACACACGTTGGGCCACGCATGGCGAACCGAGCGATCGGAACGCACATCCCCACACCGACATGCACGAACGGTTCGCCGTCGTTCACAACGGCATCGTCGAAAACGCCGCGCAGCTGCGCTCGAAACTTCAGGGCAGCGGCGTGACATTCCGGTCAGAGACCGATTCCGAAGTGCTGGCTCATCTGATCGGCGCCATGCCCGCCGACACGCTCGAAGGGCGGGTTCGAAGCGCTTTGCGCCTGGTTACCGGCACATACGGGCTGGCCGTCATCGATGCCGAGCGGCCGGAAACAATCGTCGTCGCGCGCAACGGCAGCCCTGTCGTGCTCGGCATTGGCGATCGTGAGATGTTCATTGCGTCCGATCCTTCGGCGCTCGTGCGACACACGCAAAGCGTCGTTCATCTGGACGACGGCGAAGTCGCGGTGATTCGCGCCGATGGCTTCGAGACTTCTACTCTCGACGGCGGCGCCACCGAGAAGAAACCATCGACGATTCCGTTCACCGACGAGTCCTTCGATAAAGAAGGCTACTCGCACTTCATGCGCAAGGAGATCGCCGAGCAACCCGAATCGATTCGGCGCACGTTGAGCGGCCGACTCGATACGCGCTTCCAGACGACTCATATCGGCGGCCTCGAAATGGCGGCTCGCGAACTGCTGGAAATCCGCCGCGTAAAGATCCTCGGTTGCGGCTCGGCATACATCTCCGGCTGCTTCGGCGCTCATCTCATCGAGCAACTGGCGCGCGTGCCTGCGCATTCAGAACCCGCCTCCGAGTTTCGCTATCGCAATCCAGTGATCGAACAGGACACGCTGTACATCGCGGTCAGCCAGTCCGGGGAGACATTCGACACGCTCGCCGCAGTTCAGGAAGTGAAACGCAAAGGCGGTCGGGTGCTGGGCATCGTCAATGTCGTCGGCAGCACGATCGCGCGCGAATGCGGAAGAGGCATCTACATGCATTCCGGGCCCGAGATCGCGGTCGTTTCGACCAAGACATTTACCTCCACCGCCGTCGCTTTCGCCCTGCTCGCGATTCATCTCGGCCGCATCCGCGATATGTCCACGGCCCACGGCTCGCGCCTGCTCAAAGCGCTGGAATCACTGCCGTCGCAGGTGGAGCAGATTCTGGCGATGGAGCCGCACATCGCGGAACTGGCGAAGCAACTGGCACGCCACGAAAGCGCTTACTTCGTCGGCCGCGCCGCGGGCTATCCGGTTGCGATGGAAGGCGCGTTGAAGCTCAAAGAGGTCAGCTACATTCACGCCGAAGCCTATCCCGCCTCCGAGCTGAAACATGGCCCGCTCGCGCTGATCAGCCCGGAAACCCCGACCGTGGTGATCATGCCGAGGGACGATCTGTTCCCAAAGAATGTTTCCACGCTGGAAGAAATCCGCGCCCGCAGTGGCCCGATCTACGCCATCACTCACCCCGGCGATCCCCTGCCCGTCGCGGTGGCGGGCATCATCGAAGTTCCCAAGTCGGAGCCCGAGCTGGATCCGCTGCTGTTGAATATTCCTTTACAGCTGCTCGCGTATCACGTGGCGCTGGCGAAGGACAGGAATATCGATCAGCCGCGGAATCTGGCGAAGTCGGTGACGGTGGAGTGACGGCTCAGGAACAGACTTTGTTTCTTCCCGTCCGCTTCGCCTTGTAGAGCATCTCGTCCGCTGCCTTGTACAGATCGGCAATGGACATGCTCTCCTGTAAGGAGCCGACGCCGACGGAGATGGTCACGCGGATGTTCTTGTCCTCGGCGACGAATGCGTGAGCTTCGACCAGCGAGCGTAGTTCTTCGCCGATCTTCGCGGCGTTCTGCTGCGAGGTCTCCGGCAGGATGACGCAGAACTCCTCGCCGCCGTAACGTCCCAGCCGATCGGTGGGGCGCAGGCGTCGCTGCAGAATCCCGGCCAGACCGCGCAGCACCGAATCGCCAGTGAGATGACCGTGGGTATCGTTGATGCTCTTGAAATGATCGATGTCGAGCATGAGCACCGAGAGCTCGCGACCATGGCGGCGGGCGCGAGGAATCTCTTCTTCCAGCAGCAAGTCCAGCCGCTTGCGATTGGCGAGATCGGTCAGACCGTCGGTCACGGCCATGCGATGGATGATCTCGTGATACTGCAGCTCGATGTCGTAGCCGGACAGATATTTGAAAATGGTGTCGCCGATCTTCAGACGATCGCCCCGCTGCAGCTGTCGCTCGCGGATGGTGTGGACGTCGTCGTTGATGAAGGTGCCGTTGGTCGAAACCAGGTCGACGACGAACAGATTGCCGCCCCGCTGCTCGAGACGGGCATGCCGGCGGGAAACGCAGTCGCTCGGCAGGACGATGTCGTTATCGCGTCCGCGCCCGACCGTGGTCTCGGGCTTGTCGAGGACATAACGTCGGCCCAGGTCGGCCTGGACAGGAGCATGGATGACGACCAGACAAGCCTCGCCGGGCCGCCTGACGCGCAGCTCATCGAGCCCTGTGACCCGGGTTTGTACGTCGTAATCGTGGTCCACGGCGCGCAAGATACTGTGCGCCATTAGGAAACGTCCAGCTGACCTGTCGGGCTTCCCGACCGGCGGCAGCTAAAAATTGAATCCGGGCTTATTGGGAAGCAGGCCCCGCACTTCGCTGTCCTTCAGCTCGCGCCACTGCCCTGTTTTGAGCCCGGCCAATGTCAAATTGATGATCCGCACGCGTTGCAGCCGCAACACTTTGTAGCCGAAGAACGAGCACATGCGCCGGATCTGGCGGTTCAACCCCTGGGTCAGGATGATCTTGAAGGTCGCCGGTGCGACCCGCGTCACCTTACAGGGCCGGGTGACGGTGCCGAGGATTCGCACTCCGCTCGCCATCCCATTCAAGAAGATCTCCGTCACCGGCCGGTCGACCGTTACGACATATTCCTTTTCATGGGCGTTCTCGGCCCGCAGGATCTCGTTGACGATGTCGCCGTTGTTGGTCAGCAGGATCAGCCCTTCGGACTCCTTGTCCAGCCGCCCGATCGGAAAGATCCGCTCGTGGTAGTTGACGAAGTCGGTGATGTTGCCGGGAATCTCGCGGTCCGTCGTGCAGATGACGCCGACCGGTTTATTGAGCGCGATATAGACGTGCTTCTGCTCGCCGCTGACCGGCTTGCCGTCGACGCAGACGACATCGCCGTCCTTGACCTGGATTCCCAAGGTCGCAACCGCACCGTTGACCGTCACCCGCCCGGCTTCGATTCGGGCATCGGCCTCGCGCCGCGAGCAGAGTCCGGTTTCCGAGATGTACTTGTTCAGCCGCACTTCGAATCGACGTTACGCGGAGGGAATGAACTCATCGTCGCCCTGGTGTTCGCGCTCGAACTTCAGGAACTCGTGATAGCCGCAGCGATTGCCGTACGGATACTTGCGACAGACATTCGGACGAGCTTCATACACGGTGCAGCGGCGCTCGTCGGTGTCGAAGAAACGGCAGATGGTTTTGTAGATGTGATCCTTCTGATGCCGCAGGATCTGCTCGTCCACTTCCTTGGTCTTGTAGTTGTAGGTGAACTTCTTTTTCGCCTCGGCATGCGACAGGCCGAAATGCTTGGCGAGGCGTGCGATGTCGTGCTCGCTCACGGCGATGCGCGAGTGGCTGCAACAGTAGCCGGGACAGGTCGCACAGTTGTAACGCATCTTGATCATGGGGCGACCCTCTGCAGTGTGCTGAAGGTAAAAGCGTGGGCGTGGCGCTCGTCGGCCGCATGATACTCCTTCGCGACCTCCCGCCACTGCCGTTCCTGCAACTCGGGAAACACCGCGTCGCCCTCGACATTGGCATGGACGCGAGTGAGATGGATGAGCTGAACCCGTGGCAGCACCTGTCGGTAGATCTCGGCGCCGCCGACGATCACGATCTCAGCCACATCGGGGTCGGCTTCGACCGCGACGCCGACCGCTTCATCCACCGATGACACGACCCGACAGCCTGGAATCTGCAAGTCGGCCTGACGGGAGAGCACGATGTTCAGCCGACCCGGCAGCGGCCGGCCGATGGAATCGAACGTCTTGCGCCCCAAGATGAGCGGCTTGCCCATGCTCAGCGCCTTGAAGCGCTTGAGGTCGTCTGGAAGTCGCCACGGCAGCTGATTGCCGCTGCCGATGACGCCGTTCTCGGCGACCGCCACGATGATGGAGAATTTCGGCATCGCGTGGCGGCTGTCGAGGCTTGTGGGATCAGACGTCATCGAGACATCCTGGAGGGGCTCACTTCCGCGCTTTCTGCTTGGCCTTCTTCTTGGCCTTTTTCTTCGCTTCCACCTTGCGCTTGTCGAGCGGCTCCTTGTCCAGCATGGTGCCGCGACACTTCTTGGCTCCGCAGCGGCAGGCGTACAACGCAAGCTCGGCCGGATCGTCCGTGCTCTCCCAGGTGAGCTGATAGTCGTAGCCCAGCTCTTCACCCGGCTTGATGTTGCGAATCGCATCGATGAACACGCGGCTGTTCTCGATCACCGTCTCGCAATTGGGATTGCAGCTGTGATTGATGAAGCGCGCGTCATTGCCGTCGACGCCGGCATCGATCACCGTGCGATTGCTGGCGATGAACAGGAAGGTGTGCCCATCGTCATCGCCCTTCTTCTCGTACCGTGCATCCGCCTCGCCGTGCGAGATGCGCTCACCGAGATATTCCAGGATGCGCGTGCCCTTCTTGATGGGCGCGACCGCATAGACGCCGCGACCATGGATGGTGGAATTGCGGGCTTCGACGAGCGGCGAAGTCGCCAGCGATACCGCCCGCTTCTTGGCCGCAGGCCGACGCGCTTTGCGCACCGACTTCTTTTGCGGGCCGCGGGAGGTGGTTTTGCCGGACGAGCGAGTCTTATTGCGCGACTGGGTGCGACGGTTCTGCTTGGCCATTGAAACAGCTTGGGGTTAGACGGCTATGGGCGCTTTGATGGAGGGATGAGCCTGGTAGTCGACGACCTGGAAGTCTTCGTACTCGTATTCGAAGATCGAAGGCGGCTTGCGCTTGATCACCAGCCTGGGCAGCGCGAACGGCTCGCGACGCAGTTGTTCGTCGGCCTGCTCCAGGTGATTCAGATACAGATGGGTGTCGCCGCCCGTCCAGATGAATTCGCCGGGCTCCAGATCGCACTGCTGAGCGAACATATGCGTGAGCAGCGCGTACGAGGCGATATTGAATGGCACGCCGAGGAACACATCGGCGCTGCGCTGATACAGCTGGCACGACAGCTTGCCCTCGCCCACCCAGAACTGGAACAGCGCATGACAGGGCGTCAGCGACATCTGCTCCAGCTCGCCGACATTCCAGGCGCTGACGATGATCCGGCGGGAGTCGGGATTGCGGCGGATCAGATCCAGCGTGCGGCTGATCTGGTCGATGGTCTTACCGTCAGGACCCGGCCACGAGCGCCACTGCTTGCCGTAGATGGGACCGAGCTCGCCGTCCTCATCCGCCCACTCGTCCCAGATCGACACGCCGTGATCGTGCAGATATTTGACGTTGGTGTCGCCCTTCAGGAACCACAGCAGCTCATGAATGATGGACTTCAGGTGCAGCTTCTTGGTGGTGACCAGCGGGAAGCCCTGCGACAGATCGAAGCGCGTCTGGTAGCCGAAGACGGACAGCGTACCGGTGCCGGTGCGATCGGTCTTGCGCAGACCGTGCTCGCGGATGTGCCGGAGCATCTGCAGGTACTGCTTCATGAGGCGGTCGCGAGCTGCTTGGCGCCATAGTTGCCGCTGGCCTGCTGGCTGCGATAAGCCCAGGCCATGAGGATGACCCCGAAGACGATCATCGGCAGCGACAGGAGCTGGCCCATGGTCACCCAGTCGAACAGCAGATAACCGCGATTCTCATCGGGGACGCGCACGAACTCCACAGCGAAACGGCACACGCCGTACACGATCAGGAACAAACCCGACGGCGCCAGCCTCGGACGAGGTTTGCGGGTGTACAGCCACAGGATGACGAACAACAGCAGCCCTTCGAGCAAGCCTTCATAGAGCTGCGAGGCATGGACGTGCAGCACGCAAGGATCGATGCCAAAGCGGTGACACAGACGCGTGGCCTCGGCGGCCTGCACCGGATAGAGCGGAGCGGGATCGACGATGAAGGCCCAGGGCGCCTCGGTGGGCTTGCCCCACAGCTCGCCATTGATGAAGTTGCCGATGCGGCCGGCGAAAATGCCCAGCCCGGGCAGCGGCGCGAGAAAGTCGAGCACGTCGGCAAAGCGGCGCTGACGCTGGCGAGCGAACAATACGACCGAGAGGACCACGCCGATCAAGCCGCCGTGGAACGACATACCGCCTTCCCAGATGCGGATGATGGTGAGCGGATCGGAGATCACCTGCTCGCCGCCATAGAACAGAATCCAGCCCAGGCGTCCGCCCAGGATCACGCCGATGGCGGCGAAGAAGATCAGATCGTCGACTTCGGCTGCTTCCCAGGTGGAATCGCTGCGAGCCGCGCGCCTGCGCGCCAGCCACCACGCCGCCCCGAAGCCAATGACATACATGAGCCCATACCAGCGCACGGCCAGCGGGCCCACCGAGAAGATGATCGGGTCGATCGCGGGGTAGGGAATCATGATCGGTGCGAGTATACCAATGCCCTTACTCCACCCGCCCGCCGTTTAGTCGGTCACGACCCGGCAGAAATATGCCTTCAGGTAGCGCGTTTCCGGAATCGCGGGATGGATTGGATGATCGGGCGCCTGGCCCCCGACTTCCACCACCTGCGCGAAGCGGCCGAGATGACGCGCGCCCCGCTGAATCGCGCTCAGCAGGTGGTCCGGCTCCAGATGGTATGAGCAGGAGCACGACACCAGGATGCCGTCCCGATCCAGCAACAGCATGGCGAGCTGATTGAGGCGCTTGTACGCCGCTTCGCCCTTGGGCACATCCTTCTTGCGCTTGATGAACGCCGGCGGATCGATCACGACCACGTCGAAGCGACGGCCCTCGGCGTGCAGTTTCTCCATGACATCGAAGGCGTCGCCCTTGATCACATCGGGTTTCAGGCCGTTCGCCGCGGCGCTCGCCTGCAACTGATCCAGAGCCGGCGCCGATGAATCGACGCAGGTGACTTCGGCCGCACCCGCCTTGAGCGCACCCAATCCCCATGCGCCGAGATAGCTGAAAACATCGAGCACGCGCGCGCCACCGACGTATTTGCGCAGGGCGAGGCGATTGGCGGCCTGATCGAAGAACCAGCCGGTCTTCTGTCCGCTGCCGAGCGGCACCTGGAAGCCGACACCGCCCTCCTCCACGACCACCGACTCGGGCGCCTCGCCGAACACGGTTTCGACGTAATGGGGCAGGCCTTCCAGATCGCGCATGCCGGCGTCGTTCTTCCACACCAGCGCCGCCGGATTGATGACTTTTTTCACCGCCGCCTCGATCTGCGGCCGCAGCGCCTCCATGCCGGCCGTGGCGATCTGCCCGACCACCACCTCGCCGAATCTATCCAGCACCAGGCCCGGCAGCGCATCGGATTCGCCGTACACCAGCCGATAGAACGGTTTGTCGTAGAGCGAGCGGCGCAACGACTGCGCCACCTGCAGGCGATGCACGATCAACGATTTGTCCGGCGGATGCTGGGCGCTGCGCCCCAGGATTCGCGCACTGATCAGCGACCGCGGATTTACATAGGCGTAGCCCATGAACTTGTCGCGATCGGAGACCACGCGGCACAGCGCGCCCGGCTCGAAAGCCGTCAGCGGAGTGCGTGCGGTGTCCACTTCGTTGGAAAACACCCACAGGTGGCCAGCGGCTAGACGACGGTCCTCACCACGCTTCAAGCGCAACTCAGGCAGCTGCACGGGCGTAGAGAACGCGGAGGTCGGTGTATCGGGGGAGGTGTTCATTTAAAGTGGGCGCATTCTATGCACGAATCATCACATCGCAACCGTCTTGCGCAAGAGACGAGCCCCTACCTGCTGCAACACGCCGCCAATCCGGTCGACTGGCATCCCTGGGGCGCCGAGGCGCTCGAGCTGGCCCGGCGCGAAAACAAGCCCATTTTGCTGTCCATTGGCTACTCCGCGTGCCATTGGTGCCACGTGATGGCGCACGAGTCCTTCGAAGACCCGGCCAGCGCCGCCGTAATGAATGAATTGTTCGTGAACATCAAGGTGGATCGCGAGGAGCGCCCCGATCTGGACCGCATCTACCAGATCGCGCAGCAGATGCTGACTCAGCGCGGCGGCGGCTGGCCGCTGACGATGTTTCTATCCCCCCGGGATCAGCGGCCGTTCTTCGGCGGCACCTACTTCCCCAAGGAAGCGCGCCACGGGCTGCCCGCGTTCACCGATCTGTTGCAGCGAGTGGCAGCGTTCTATCGCGAGCGCGGCGAGGACATCGCTCAACAGAGCGAAGCGCTACAGCAAGCCTTCGATCAGCTGCACACGGCGCCCGCATCCGGCGATACGCCTCTGACGCTGGCGCCGGCGCATGCCGCCCGGCAACAGCTCGCCGGTGCGTTCGATCCGGAATTCGGCGGTTTCGGAGGTGCGCCCAAGTTCCCGCATCCAACAAACATCGAATTCCTGTTGCGCCAGTGGCGCGCCACCGCCAGTGCCGACGAGCCCGATCTGCACTCGCTCTACATGGCGACGCTCACGCTCAAGCGCATGGCCGACGGCGGCATCTACGATCAACTGGGCGGCGGCTTCGCGCGCTACAGCGTCGATGCCTGGTGGATGATCCCGCACTTCGAAAAGATGCTCTATGACAATGGCCAGCTGCTGCGCGTGTATGCGCATGCGGCGCTCGCCACCGGCGAGCCGCTGTTCAGCCGGATCGCGAGCGAAACGGCCGATTGGATGATTCGCGACATGCAGTCGCCTGAAGGCGGTTACTGGTCCGCCCTCGACGCCGACTCCGAAGGTCACGAAGGCAAGTTCTACGTGTGGCAGCCGGAGGAAGTGTCCCGATTGCTCGATGCGGACGACTACGCTGTGTTTGCGCGCCATTTCGGCCTCGACCGGCCGGCGAATTTCGAAGGCCAGGACTGGCATCTGCACGTGTTTCGTTCGGAAGACGATATCGGCGCCGAACTGGGCATCGAGCCAGCCGAAGTCACCAAACGTCTGGAGCGCGCGCGCCGCACGCTGCTCGATGTGCGCAATCGCAGAGTCTGGCCGGGGCGCGACGAGAAAGTGCTCACGTCGTGGAACGGTCTTGCGATCGGCGGACTCGCCGTCGCGGCGCGCGCGCTGCGCCGATCCGATCTGGCTGACGCCGCTACTCGCGCCGTCGATTTCATTCGTCAGCAATGCTGGCGCGACGGACGCTTGCTCGCGACGTACAAGGACGGACGCGCTCGCTTCGCCGCCTATCTGGACGATCACGCGTTCCTGCTCGATGCGTTACTGGAGCTGCTGCAAACCCGCTGGCGAAGTGAAGATCTGACCTTCGCCACCGAGCTCGCGGAGGCTCTGCTGAGCCATTTCGAAGATCGTGAGTCCGGTGGTTTCTTCTTCACCGCCGACGATCACGAGCAGCTCATGCACCGCTCTCGATCGTTCAGCGACGAGGCTGTGCCCGCGGGCAATGCCATCGCCGCGCAGGCGCTCACCCGGCTGGGTTTGTTGTTGGGAGAAACCCGATATCTGGATGCCGCCGCTCGAACGTTGCGAGCCGCCTGGCCCGCCTTGCAGCACTACCCACATGCGCATACCGCGCTGCTGGTTGCACTCGAAGAGCATCTGGAGCCGCCGGAGATCGTCATCGTGCGTGGCGAGCGCGCAGAAGCGGAGAGCTGGCGCGACGAACTCGCGAGAATCTATGCGCCGCGACGCCTGGTATTTGCGATTGCTTCAGACGCTGCCGGTCTGCCGCCCGCAATTGCAGACAAGAAACCTCTGCCGGAAACCGCAGCCTATGTGTGTCGCGGGATGACGTGTTCGGAGCCGGTGCGCTCGCTGTCTTCGCTGGTGGCGCTCACCCGGAGTTAGCGGTTGGCGGTTAGCGGTTGGCGGTTGGCGGTTGGCGGTTGGCGGTTGGCGGTTGGTTCAGAAACACAGTGGGTCATGTGGTCATGCAGGTTCATGCAAGTCATGCAGATTCATGCAGGTTGATGTGACGTTCGGGCTAACCGCCAACCGCTAACCGCCAACCGCTACTTCTTCCCTTTGGCGCGCTTCTTCGCCTGTTTCAAGTGGCGGGAGCGCTCGATGCCCGCCATTTGTTTGGCGCGCGCGGATTCGATCGCCGCAGTGAGCGCACGCTCGCCCCAGACTTTCAGCTGCTCGGCGTCGTTGACGATTTCCGGCGGCACCTGGTGGTGATCGGTCGTGAGATCGAACGCGTTCGGATAAGGCTTGAACTGCTGCATGCCCCGCGCGACATAATCGTCGAGGTTGCTCTTATCGGTGTGCAGATACAGTTTCTCGCCCATCACGATGGCGAGCAGACGATCGTCGATGAACACACCGACGCCGCCGAAAATTGCCCGACTGGACATTCGCCCGAGCGGCGCTAGTTGTTCTGCGACGTAACTGGCCAGGCTCGACTTGACCCGCATATCGAGCAACTCACTCTTCCTGATTGCTTCCAAGCAGTGGAGAGTTTACCTCGCAAGTCCATAGTGTAAACCCGAGATCGTCACCAACTGGCGACACTGTGCGCCAGTCGACATGCATCTGCGGGCAAATCCGCCCGATAACGCGGGAAAAATTATACGGTCGCGCCGAGACGGACCAGTTGCCGACGAATCGAGTCGCGCAATGGTGCGTGCACCCGGACGTCGAACGCCGGTGCGAGTTGCCAGTCATAGCCCCAGGGATTGGCAGTGCGCATCGGCTCGGGCTCATCGACGAAGCGCGGATGCACGTGAGCATGTAGCGCAGGCTCCACGTTTCCGAAGATCGCGTAATTGATTCGCAGTGCACCGGTGGCGGCCAGCACGGCATCGCCCAGCAAACCCAGCTCGGTGAGAAAAAGGTCACGCTGCGTACGCTCGAGTGCATTCAGATGCGGAACCACGGGATCCGGCAGCAGCAGGCAGTAACCCCTCAGCACCTGTTTCTGCCCCATCACCGCCCAACCCGAGCGCAAGCGCGCGACCACGGTGGGATCGTTGCCGGCGCGGCAGCTATCGACCAGGCGATGAATCAACGTACTCACCTGGCAGCGCTCATTTGCGGAACACGAAATAAACGGCGCCCAGCATGCACAGAGCTGCCCACAGGTAATCGAGCTTCAGAGGCTGACGCATGTACAACATCACGAACGGCACGAACACCGTCAGCGTGATCACTTCCTGCAGGATCTTCAGCTGCGGCAACGTCATCACGGTGTAGCCGATGCGATTCGCCGGCACCTGCAACATGTACTCGAACATCGCGATGCCCCAGCTGATCAGCGCCGCGACGATCCAGGGCTTTTGATTCAGCTCCTTCAGATGCGCATACCAGGCGAACGTCATGAACACGTTCGACAGCGTCAGCAACATGATGCAGCGGAGAACCGGGCTCATACGATTTCGATAGGTGTTCGGGGCACGTCTATCTTGCGCAGGCGCGGCGGCGACACGCTGGCATCCAGTTGCAATACGAAGTCGAACTCATCGACTCGTGTGCACAGGTCGAAATCGCGTTCAGGCGCCCAGTCGCAGGCAGGATCGAAGAACTTCTCCGCGCTCGACGCCTTGCGCAACCGCTCGCGAATGCCCATCACCGTGATCGGCTCGCCCAACAGACGAGTGCGCAGCAGCTCGGCGCACGCGTCGTCTTCATCGCAGTTCTCTCGCGCCTCGTGCCCCATGCGCACGAGCGTGACGATCGACGGCTGGCGTGACTGGAGATAGCGCACGATGGCGCCCGCATTCACCAGCGCGCCGGTAAGTACCTCGTCGGCCTGCTTTGCATTGGTGAGCCCCTGCGTACCTGCGTGGGTCGTATGAATGAGCGTGCGTCCGGCAACCTCGAGCTTTTCGAGATCGGCGGGCGAGTTGCCGCAATCGAATCCGGGCAATGGACGCGCGTGGCGCTCGCCGATCAGCAACCAGTCCGGATGCTCGCGCTTGAGCTGGCGCGCGTAATCGACTTCAGCGACGGGAATGACGGCCGCCGCGCCGCGCGAAAACGCGTACGCGGCGACCGAGAAGGCGCGAAACACGTCGATGACCACGGCGACGCCCTGCGCCGACTGCGCTCCGGCGACGTGATCTGCAACGGTGATCTGCATGCGGCGACCTCGTTCAGGCCGCCGCACTCAAGCGGCGCGGCCTCTACCGCCAGCAGCTTTGCGCTGCAGGCGAACCACGCGCCGCGCGTCGGCGGTCTCGTTCATCACGACGACCTTGGCGCGCTTGAAGAAGTTGAAGTCGGTGGCGCTCGCCCAAGTGTAGGCGCCCATCATGCGGCCCACGACCAGATCGCCCACTTCCAGCTCCGGCAGCATGATGCATTCGTCGATCACGTCGATGGAGTCGCAGGTGGGACCCGAGAGCACGCTCTCGTGCAGCTCGCCGCCTTCGCGCAGCACCGACACCGGATACTTGGCGTGGTCGAACATCTGACCGCTGTACGAGCCGTACAGACCGTCGTCCAGGTAGTACCACCAACGACCGTCACGCTTGGCCTTGCCCATCACCGACGATACGGCAATCGCGGCAGGCGCCGCGATGAAGCGGCCCGGCTCGGCGATCACACGCACGTGCGGCGGCAACTTGGCCAGCGCGGCACGAATCGGGCGGCAGAACTCGTCGATCGGCGTCACGTCCTCGTTGTAGGCAACGGGGTAACCGCCGCCGATGTCGAGCACATCGAGCGAGGGCAGACCCGCCAGCACGGCTTCCGCCATGATGCTGGTGCACGCCTGCACCGCTTCGACGTACTTCGCCGGATCGGTCGCCTGGGAGCCGACGTGGAACGACAGACCTTTCACACGCACGCCGAGGCGGCGCGCCTGCTCGATCAGGCCGAGCACGTCGCCGGGCGCGCAGCCGAATTTCTTCGACAGATCGACCACGGCATTCGGGCTGCGGAACGACACGCGGATCAGGACCTCCGCACGCTTGCGATAGCGCACGAACTTCTTCAGCTCGTCCGGGTTGTCCGCAACGAACGTCGTGACGCCGTAGCGGAGCGCGTCGCGGATATCGCTGTCGCGCTTGATCGGATGCGTGTGGATGCAGCGGCTCGGGGCGATGCCCTGCTGCTTCACCAGCTCGACTTCACCGGTGGTGGCGAGGTCGAAATAAGCACCTTCGTCGCGCAAGCACGACACCACCGCAGCGTGCGGCAGCGGCTTGAGCGCGTAGTGGAGATCGACGCCGGGCAGCGCGGCCTTGAGCGCGCGGTACTGGCGACGAACCTGTTCGCAATCCACCACCAGCAGCGGCGAGCCGAAACGCGCGACGAGCGCACGGATTTCGGTTTCCGTCAGCGTGGTGGAATCGAAGGAGTGAGCCGGAGAAACGGCGAGTGACTGCTTGGCTGCGCGTGGCAACACCTGTTGGGCACCTCAAAAGCTGCGAACACTTAACCAACCAACAAGAGCGACAGAGTTCTGAACGTCCGAAGCTCTCACAAGTTCTGGTCGAGCGGCACTGCAGCTTACGCGTGGTGCTCTCTTACACAGGCCGGCGCGAAATTTAGCAAAAATGTCCGGCGATGCAAGAAGCGCGTCACAGTTTTTGTCCCGTCTAGCGAAAAAAATTTGGGACGCGCGAACCACAACACGGGAGAGTGCGCGCGAAGCTGGCTTTGTTACGGATGAAACGCGGGGTTAGATTCACGACATGACCGCTACAACGGACACGCGCAGGGAACTGGAAGCGCTGCTGAAGAGCCGCGTGCCGCTCATCGTGATCGAAACGCGCGACGAGCCGCGCGCCGTCGCTATGCTCTCCTCGCTGGCGCCTACACTCGCCAGCAACGCGCACACGCCAGTATTCCAGTGGACTGTCACGGAAGGTTTGCGCCGACTCGACATTAGTTTGGGCGGCGCGCAGCAACACAATGCCGAGCCGGCGGCCGTGCTGAAATCCATGCGCGCCACACCGACGGCGGGCGTGTACATCCTGCTCGACTTCCATCCGTTTCTCGCCGATCCGGTGAACGTGCGGTTGCTGAAGGACATCTGTCAGGACTACGACCGCGTCTCGCGCACCGTCGTGCTCATCAGCCACGAGATCCAGCTGCCGCACGAACTCGATCACTTGAGCGCTCGACTGAAGCTCGCTTTCCCCGATCGTAACGAGCGGCTCGGCATCGTCGAGCGCGTCGCTTCGGAGTGGTCGCGAACTTACGGTCAACGCGTAAAGACAGATCGCAAGTCGCTGGAACTGCTCGTAGAAAATCTCAGCGGACTTTCCACTGGCGACACCGAGCGACTGGCGCGCAAAGTCATCTTCGACGACGGCGCGCTGCTGCCCAACGATCTGCCGGCGGTGATGCAGGCGAAATATGAATTGCTGAACCGGAGCGGCGTGCTCGCGTTCGAGTACGACACCGCGCAGTTCGCCGACCTGGGCGGCATGACGCGCTTGAAGGAATGGCTGCGCTTGCGCAAGCCCGCCTTCGACGGCAGCGCGCCGAAGCTCGAGGCGCCCAAGGGCGTGCTGCTGCTTGGTGTGCAGGGCTGTGGCAAGAGCGTCGCGGCGAAAGCCGCCGCCGGCATCTTCAGCGTGCCCCTGCTCCGGCTCGACTTCAGCGCGATCGTGAACAAGTACATCGGCGAGTCGGAGCGCAATCTGCGCGAGTCATTGACGACGGCAGAAACGATGTCGCCGTGCGTGCTGTGGATCGACGAGATCGAGAAAGGAATCTCCACCGGCGACGGCGACAACGGCACCTCTCGCCGCCTGCTCGGCGCCTTCCTCACCTGGCTTGCGGAGAAGAAGCAGCGCGTGTTCGTGGTGGCGACGGCAAACGACATCTCCCAGCTGCCACCGGAACTGGTACGCAAAGGACGCCTGGACGAGATTTTCTTCGTCGACCTGCCGAGCGCTGCGGTCCGCGAAGACATCCTGAAGATTCACGCGAGCAAGCGGAACGTCACTGTCGCCGACAATCACGTGCGGCAACTGGCCACGGCCTGCGAAGGCTTCTCCGGCGCGGAGATCGAGCAGGCGGTCGTATCGGCTGTGTACGCAGCTCACGCGAGCGGCGCGTCAGCCACCGCTCAGCACATCCTCCAGGAGATCCGCGCGACGCGACCACTCTCCGTCATCATGGCGGAGAAGATCTCCGAGCTACGGACGTGGGCCGCCGAGCGCACCGTTCCTGCGGATTAGCACTCGCCGCTCGTCGGATTCAGGTCGGCCCGCCCTCTTCGCCGAAGTCGGCGACCCAGGCCGCGATGTCTTGGTCGTAGGTGACGATGTTCTCGGCGCTGGCCGAGCGGCGCAGGCGATCGCGCACGGCGTCCCACTTCTCGCCTTCGGGGACTTCCTCGACCAGGATGATCTTGGCGCTCGCCTTGTCGAGCGTGCGCAGATTTGCGTAGAGATTGCGCGCGTAGATATCCGGCCGGATGCCGGCATTGATCCATGTCATGTACGGATTCGCGGTTCCGGGAGGGCGCTGTGCCAGCACGGCGACCTTCTCGTGGTTCTGCGTGAATTCGTTCATCACCGTTTCGAGCCGGCGGCTCGGCACGACGTTGACCGGTGTCGCCGGCGAATAGTGCCGCGACGTCGAGCCCGGCACGCGAGGCGCGTTGGGATTCGGGCCGAGCTGAATCGTCGGCACCACCGCCTTGAGCTGCGAGAGGCTGATGCTCCCCGGCCGCAACACCCGCGGACCGTCGGCGAGACAGCTGATGATCGTGGACTCCAGACCGACCTTGCAGTCGCCCCCATCGAGCACGAACTTCAGCTCGTCGCCAAACTCCTCGCGCACATGTTCGGCGCGGGTCGGGCTGACATGGCCGTACTTGTTCGCCGAAGGAGCAGCGATGCCGCCGCCGAACGCGTTGAGCAGTTGCTGCGCGACCGGATGATTCGGCACGCGGATCGCGACCGTGTCCTGCCCGCCGGTAATCACATCGTTCACCGCCGGTGCGCGCTTGGCGACCAGCGTCAGGGGGCCCGGCCAGAACGCATCGGCGAGTTTCTTCGCCTCCGGCGTCATGTCGCGCACCCAGCGTTGCAGATAACGCGGGTGATCGATGTGCACGATCACCGGATGCGTCGAGGGCCGACCCTTGACGCGGAAAATCTTACGCACCGCGTCCGGGTTGTTTGCGTTCGCCCCCAGGCCGTACACCGTCTCGGTAGGAAACGCCACGAGCTCGCCGGCGCGCAGCGCTTCGACGGCCTCCTGGATCTCCTGTTGCAGAACTCGTCCTATAGCCATGGGAACAATGATACCAAGTAGGGTTCTGCCCGTTAGTCGCGCGCGACGGACGGTCTCATTCGAGCGCCGTCCGGGTCCAGCCCTGCGCGGTTCGGCGCAGTTCGTAGGTGGGCCAGAAACGTTTGTCGAGCTTCAGTGTCATGACTTCGACCGACCCGTTCCACGTCACAGTGCGCAGTCTGAGGGAGCTGCGATCCTCGCGCCCGCCGACCGCCTGGATGAACTGATCCAGATCGGCGACCGGCTTGCCGTCGACCTCGACGATGCGCCGGCCGGCCCAGAGCTGATACCGGGTCGCCGGCGAGCCGTACGAGAAATACGCGACGAACACGCCATTCGGGTCGATGCCTCGCTGCGCAGCCAGCGCACGGTGCGGCTGCTGCAGCACTGCACCCGCCCACACCACGATGCGATCGAGATCGCGGCCGCCGAGCGCCACCGTGGGCACCTCGATGACCTGCACGCCCTTGTCTCGCCACAGGGTGACTCGCACCGACGGCTTCTGCACGCTTCGCTCCACTTCGCGGAAACGATTCACAATGGCGCCATCGATATCCAGGATCAGATCGCCCGAGCGCAACAGACCGTCCGCGGGCGAGCCGCCGACCGTGCGCACCACGCTCAGCACCTGACGACGCTCGGGGCTGTGTTGTTCCAGACGACGGATCCAGTCGTCCGGCAGGTTCTGCTTGCGGGCCACCGCCAGCGGCACCGGCTGCAGCTCCGCCTCGAGCGAATGCAGAGGACGCCCGTCACGCACCAGTTGCACCATCTCCTGCAGCAACTCGGCCGAGACGCCGCGATTCTCCTGGGCCGTCTCACGGCCGGCTTCATAAGCGAAGCTCGCCCAGCTCGCGATCACCGCGCCGCTCTTGTCCACCAGCACGCCGTCGTAGTCGGCCGGGCCATTGACCAGGGCGATGGTCTCGAGATTCGATTCCCGGAACTGCAGCGTGCGCGACAACGGGAAACCTACGGGATCCACCGAGGCGACGGTGGCCGAGCGCGACTGCACCTTGCCATCGACGCGCATGCCGACGGCCCACACTTCCTGGCCCGGCTGCACATCCACCGTTTTCAACGTCGCGGCCTTGGCCGGCGTCGCGCCGATCAGTTTCGGGTCATAAGAAATCGCGGCGATATTGTGCAAGGGATGGATGTACTCGACGCGCCCCGGCACTTCGATCGAGCCCGCGAACGTGATCCGCACGTCGCCGAGCGGCGCCGGGACAGTGTTGCGATCGACGAGCACCAGACCGCGCTCGGCATCGACGATCAGGCCCGTGCCGTAATAGCTACGCTCGGTGATGCCCGACACCGAATACGGCATGTCGAAATTCACCAGCACCAGCGACGGCGCCAGCTTGTTGATCAGCGGATCGGCCGTCTTGGCGAACGTGGTCGTGGCCGGCTCCGGCGTCTTCGCCATGCCATCCGTACCCCAAGGCGTACAAGGCCACGTGCCCTGCTTGTCGTCACGTTTGCAGACTCGCGCCGGGAACCAGCGTCGATCCATACGAACGCTGCGCCACTGCGCGGTCTTGGGATCGTCGATGGTGAAGAAGCGCACCGTGACGCGCTGACCGTCGCTGAGCTTCGAGAGCACTTCCTCGAAGTCGCCGAGGCCGCCGATCGGAGCACCACCCGCCTCGCTGATAACGGCGCCACGCGGCACACCGGCCGCGCCGAGGATGTAGCCGGGGTTTGCGACATACACTCCCTTGATCGGAACATTGATGTGACGCGCCTGCTGCCACGACAGGTTGTGCACGATGGCGTCCCCGAACTCCAGGAACTCATCCGGCATCACTTCATACATGTCCTGGATGGGCAGCTCGCGCTCGATCTGCTCACCGCCGCGTTCGAGCGAGAGCTTCACCGTCTTGCCGACGCCGTCGTCCAGCGTGCTCGCGAGCAGTGAGAAATCGGCAGTGAGCTGGCCGTTGATGCGCACCAGAACGTCGCCCGGCTCGAGCACGTTCTCGGCGGCCGAGCCCCGCTGCACTTCCGAGACGACCAGCATGCCGACGCTTCTTGGAAATTTCTTGCGCACTTCGCTCTCGGATTCGTTGCGCAGCCCGAGACGACGCACTTCGTCGAACGGCGTGTAACCGAACACCGTCTGCAGCGTGCCGCGAGCGACCGGCTTGTTCTTCTGGATCGCATCCAGTGCACGCGTCACCCGATCCAGCGGCAGATAGAAACTCGACGCCGCCGCATTGCTGCCACCGGCATTCAGCGCGAGCACGCGACCGTCGATGTCGATCACCGGCGAGCCGGACGAGCCGCCCGAGGTGCTCGACGCCGCCTGGTAGTAAAACGTGTTGAAGTCGTTGTACTTGCCGAGGCCGTAGTTCGGCGCCTCGCGATCCAGGCGTGCGAGCGTGCCCGCGAGAATCGAGAGCTGCTCGCCTGCGTCGTTGCCGATGACGCGGATCTCTCTTCCGACCTGCGCGCCCTGCGGATGCAGTTTCAATTCGGTGGGCTTGATGAAACGCAGCTTGGAGGGGTCGTAACGATAGAAACCGAAGTCGTGCACCGGATCGCGGTACACCGGATACAGCGTCACTTCCTCACGGTTCAGGAACACCGCGGTCGCCGTCACCGGACCGGGCGTCACGACGTGGCGATTGGTGAGAATCAGGCCGCGCTGGGCGTCGACGACGAAGCCGGTGGCCTGACTCGACATATTCCATTCGGTGTCGAAGGCGCGGGTCAGATCGACCTGGATGGTGACGACGCCGCTGGCGACCCGCTCCAGCGTGCGAGTCCAGCGAGAGTCTTCGACATCGGGAACCGGCACCGCCGCCTGCGGCACCGGGGCAGCGCTGGGCGCCGAACCGGACTCCTGGGAATGCGAGGGCAGGCAGACAAGCAGCAGCAGTCCGGCAACGGCAAGAGTTCTATGCATGAGTGAACCGCGTTCGAGGCTGTTTCAAGGAGCCGCGAGCCGGGTTCACGTCGCTGCGACGGCCGCCTTTGGCGGCAGGGCCGGTCAGCCCAGCAGCAGGAACCCCCAGATCACGACCAGGACGCCGAAGGATAGCAGCACGGCGGTCGAGCCGACGTCTTTGGCCAGCCCGGAGAGCTCGTGGCGCTCGAAGCCGATGCGGTCCACGACGGTTTCGATGCCGGTATTCAGCAACTCCACGATCAGCACCAGCAGGACCGAGCTGACCAGCAGGGCCTTCTCCACCGGCGTTTTTCCCAGGTAAGCCCCCAGCGGCAGCAACACCACCGCCAGGGCCACTTCCTGTCTGAACGCCGCTTCACTACGAAAAGCGCCCCGAAAACCCTTCCATGAGTTGACGAATGCGAGCAGCAGCCGGCGCGTGCCGGCCAGCTTGGGGCGCTCTGGAGTCGTCATTCGGTGCTTCTCATTCCGTAGGTCAGATCGAGCTGTTTGGCGGCGCGCACGTCATCCAGACGCCGCACCGGCAGATTGTAGGGAGCCCCCTTGAGCTTGGCTGCATCCTGCTCGGCCTCGGCCTGGATCGCGATCATGGCCTCGACGAAGCCATCCAGCTCCTGCTTGGCCTCGGTCTCGGTCGGCTCGATCAACAGACACTCCGGCACCAGCAACGGAAAATACGTCGTCGGCGCATGGAAGCCGTAATCGAGCAGTCGCTTGGCAAAGTCCATCGCGTTCACGCCCAGCTCCCTCGCCTGGCGCTTCATGGTGATGATGAACTCGTGGCTGGCGCGACGCTCCGGGTACGCCGGATCGAAGCCTGCCTTCTTCAGACGAGCCAGCAGATAGTTGGCGTTGAGCGCCGAGAACTCCGCCACGCGATGCATGCCCTCGCGGCCGAGCATTCGCATATAAACATACGCACGCAGCAGCACGCCGGCGTTGCCCATGAACGCGGACAGACGGCCGATGGTGTGCGGAATGTCCTTTTCATCCAGCCAGCGATAGTTCTCCCCGTCCTTGCCGACCGTGGGAATGGGCAGGAATGGCAACAAGCGCTGACCGACGCCGACCGCACCCGAGCCCGGACCGCCACCGCCGTGCGGCGTCGAGAAGGTCTTGTGCAGGTTCATGTGGATCACATCGAAGCCCATGTCGCCCGGACGCACCTTGCCGAGAATGGCGTTGAGATTGGCGCCGTCGTAATAAAGCAGGCCGCCGGCGTCGTGCACCAGCTTGGCGACTTCCTGAATACGACGCTCGAACACACCCAGCGTCGAGGGATTGGTGAGCATGATGCCGGCGGTCTTCGGACCGAGCGCCGACTTGAGCGCATCGATATCGATGTCGCCGTTCGGCAGCGACGGAATCTCGACCACCGTGCAACCACACATGGTGGCAGTCGCCGGATTGGTGCCGTGCGCGGCGTCGGGAACGATGATCTCGGTGCGCTCCAGATCGTTACGTGCGCGGTGATACGCACGAATCATCGCCACACCCGCGAACTCGCCCTGCGCACCCGCCATCGGCGTGAGCGACACGCCTTTCATGCCAGTCACTTCCTTCAACATCTCCTGCAGTTCATACATGCAGGCGAGGAAGCCCTGGCTGGCCGAGTTCGGCGCCAGCGGATGACGGCCGAGAAACTCCGGCAGCATCGCGAACGCATTACACGCACGCGGGTTGTACTTCATGGTGCACGAACCCAGCGGATAGAAATGCGTGTCGATCGAGAAGTTCAGCTGCGACAGGCGGGTGAAGTGACGCACCGCCTGCAGCTCGGACACTTCCGGCAGCGCTGCACGCTTGCGACGACGAAATTTCTCCGGCACCTCGGCAGAAACGCCTTGCGGATACTGACCGACGGCGCTGCGTCCGGGGCGCGAATGTTTGAAGATCAACGGTTCAGTGATGTGGCTCACGGCTTGCGCTCCAGAACATCGGCCAAGGCTGCGGCGTACTGATCGAGGTCTGCATCCGTGCGCATTTCCGTCGCACATACCAGCAGCGCATTGCCCAGCTCGGGATAGAGATTCGACAGATCCAATCCACCGATGATGTTGCGTCTGGCGAGGGCCTCGAGCACATCGCTCACCTTGGTCGGCAGCTGCAATACAGCTTCATGGAAACGGTAACCGTCGAACACGACTTTCACGCCGGGGATGCGCGTGAGCTTCTCGACCAGCTTGTTGGTCTGGCGTTGCGAAGTCGCAGCGACGGATTCCAGACCTGCCGCACCGAGCAGCGACATGTGAATCGTCGCCGCCGTCACCAGCAAACCCTGGTTGGTGCAGATGTTCGAAGTCGCCTTGCTGCGCCGGATGTGCTGCTCGCGTGCCTGCAGCGTCAGCGTGAAGCCCTGCTTGCCATCGAGGTCGACGGTGCGGCCGATGATGCGTCCCGGCATCTGACGCACATGTTCCATGCGCGCGGTCATGAAGCCGAAGTACGGACCACCCGAAGACAGTGGCACGCCGAGCGGCTGACCGTCGCCGACGACGATGTCCACACCCTTCGCGCCCCACTCGCCCGGCGGCTTGAACAACGCCAGCGACAGTGGATTGACGACCGCGATGACCAGCGCATTGTTCGCATGCGCCCAATCGGTAATCGCATCGACGTCTTCCATCTGGCCGAAGAAATTCGGCTGCTGGATCACGACGGCGGTGAGATCGTCACCCTTCAGCGCTGCGAGCTTCGAGAACTCCAGCGTGCCCTTGCCCTGCTCGTACGGCAGCACCGTGAAGTTCAGATTCTGACCTTCCACGATCGCGCGAGACACGGACAGATAAGTCGGATTCAAGGTCGAGGGCACGACGATGCGCGCCGACTTCGATCTGCGATGCGCGCGCACCGACATCAAGCAGGCTTCGGCCAACGCCGATGCGCCGTCATAGAGGGACGCGTTGGAGACTTCCATGCCCGTCAGGCTGCTCATCATGGTCTGATATTCGTACAGCAGCTGCAGCGTGCCCTGGCTCGCTTCCGCCTGATACGGCGTGTACGCGCTATAGAACTCACCGCGCGTGACGATCGCCCAGACCGCTGCGGGAATGTGATGTTCGTAAGCGCCGGCGCCCAGGAAATTCAGCGGACGACCGTCCTGGCTCGCGCGCGCCTGCATGAGGCGGCCGACCTCCATTTCGGTCAGTGCATCAGGAATCGCGGCGAGCGATTTGATCCGCAGCGCCGCCGGGATTTCATCGAACAGCGCATCGATGCTCGGCGCACCGATGGTGGCCAGCATCTCGCCGATCTCGGCTTCGGTATGAGGGATGAACGGCATGGTGGCACTCAGTGGGCGGCGTCGGCGACGACCTTCTCATAAGCCTTGGCATCGAGCAGTTGCTGCAGCTCGCTGTCGTTGCTCGGCTTGATCTTGAACAGCCAGCCCGCGCCATACGGATCGCTGTTCACCAGCTCGGGCGAGCCGCTCAACGCGTCGTTCGCAGCGACCACTTCGCCGGATAACGGGCTGTAGACATCGGAGGCGGCCTTCACCGACTCGACCACGGCAGCCGCGCCACCTTTGCTCAGCGACTTGCCCACTTCCGGCACTTCGACGAACACCAGGTCGCCGAGCGCGCCCTGCGCGTGATCGGATATTCCAATGGTGACCGTGCCGTCAGTTTCGACGCGCGCCCACTCGTGGGAGTCCAGGTATTTCAGGTCGGCAGGAATGTTGGCCATGGGGAGGTCCTCGATAGCGATGGGAAATGAAATCAGAAAAGAGTGGATTCCCAAAATTGGGGAATGCGGCTCACGAAACCAGCGGCTTGCCGTTGCGCACGAACGGGTATTTCACGACGCGCGCCGGTAACAACTTGCCGCGGATATCGACTTCGACGCGGTCGCCGGTTGCCGCCGGTACGCGGGCGAGGCCGATGGACTTCTCCAATGTCGGCGAGAACGTGCCGCTGGTGAGTTCGCCGTCGCCAGCCGAAGTCACGACTCGCTGGTGACCACGGAGCACGCCGCGATCGTCGAGGATCAAACCGACGAGCTTGCGCTTCACGCCCGCGGCGCGTTGCGCTTCGAGTGCGGCGCGGCCGACGAAATCACGCTCCGGCGGATCGAATGCAATGGTCCAGGCGAGACCGGACTCGAGCGGCGACTGGTTTTCATCCATGTCATTGCCGTACAGGTTCATACCGGCTTCCAGTCGCAGCGTGTCGCGCGCGCCGAGGCCGCACTGTGCGACGCCGGCCGCTTTCAAGTCGCTCCAGAACTTCGGAGCTTCCGCGACAGGCAGCATGATTTCCCAACCATCCTCGCCCGTGTAGCCGGTGCGAGCGATGAAATATTGGCCGAGCTCGCGCCCCACGAAGGCTTTCAATTGCAGCGCTGCGTCCGCGTGTTTGCCGATCAGCGTTGCCGCCTTGGCGCGCGCATTCGGTCCTTGCACGGCGATCATGGCCAGATCGGTGCGCGGCTTGATCTCGACGCCGAACTGATCGCAGAAGCGTTTCATCCAGGCGAGGTCCTTGTCGCGCGTGCCCGCGTTCACGATTACACGAAACCAGGACTCGTCGATGTAGTAGACGATGAGATCGTCGATCACGCCGCCCTGCTCGTTGAGCATGCAGCTGTACAGCGCCTTACCCGACTCCTTCAGCTTGGCAACGTCGTTGGCGAGCAGATGGCGCAGGTAGTCACGGACGCGCGCGCCGGTGAGATCCACGATCAACATGTGGGAGACGTCGAACATGCCCGCGTCGCGACGGACGGCATGATGTTCTTCGATCTGGGAGCCGTAATTGACCGGCATGTCCCAGCCGCCGAAATCGACCATGCGGGCGCCAGCGGCGACATGGGTGTCGAACAAGGGAGTCTTGAAGCCCATCGAATGCTCCGGGTGTGGCCAGTGTAAAGGTCAGCGCCGAACGCCAGTGCGTTCAACGCCCCTCTGTCCTGTGACCTGAGAGATCCGGCCGCCGCTCGCAGCGGCGCACCTCTCCCCTTCGGTGAACTGCCGACGGACCCGGCATCACGGCCGGCATACGGTGGCAATTGCTCTCCAGAGCCCGCCGAAGTGGTGACGCCAAGCACGCCTGTCCACTTTGCACGCCGTTCATTTGCCTGAGCGTTTCCGGGCGGTTGCGCCTTCGGCGGCGGGGTCGATCCCGCTCTCTCCGGCCGTGCTTTGCGATGGGTGCGCGTATGGTAGCCGAAGCCAGCGATTCATGTGCGAACGGTTACAATAACGACCCTATGCGCCCCATCCGACGTCATTGCATTCCCGTTCGTATCGGCCCGGTCACTGTGGGCGGTCCCGCCCCGGTCGTCGTGCAATCGATGACCAACACCGATACCGCCGATATCGAGTCCACGACCCAACAGATCAAAGCCTTGGCTCGCGCCGGCTCCGAACTGGTGCGCGTCACGGTCAACACCGACGAGGCCGCCGCCGCCGTGCCGCACGTCCGCGACCGGCTCGCCCGGATGGGCATTCATGTGCCCATCGTTGGCGACTTTCACTTCAACGGTCACAAGCTGCTCAAAGCGCACCCTGCCTGCGCGGAAGCTCTGGCGAAATACCGTATTAACCCTGGCAACGTCGGCCGCGGCAGCAAGCGCGACCCGCAGTTCGCCGAAATGATCGAAGTCGCGATCCGCAACGACAAACCAGTGCGCATCGGCGTGAACTGGGGCAGCCTGGATCAGGATCTGCTGACGCGACTCATGGATGAGAATTCCAAGTCCGCCGATCCGATGGACGCCCGCGATGTCACGCGCGAAGCACTGGTCGTCTCGGCGCTCGAATCGGCCAAGCGCGCCGAGGAGCTGGGGCTGGGTTCCGATCACATCGTGATCTCCTGCAAGGTCAGCGGCGTGCAGGATCTGATCTCGGTGTATCGCAATCTGGCGAAACGCTGCGACTACGCGCTGCATCTCGGGCTGACCGAAGCCGGCATGGGCTCCAAGGGCATCGTTGCCTCCACAGCCGGTATGTCCGTGCTATTGCAAGAAGGCATCGGCGACACCATTCGTGTGTCGTTGACGCCCGAGCCCGGCGGCGATCGCACCCAGGAGGTCATCGTGGCGCAAGAGATCCTGCAAACCATGGGGCTGCGCTCGTTCATGCCCATGGTGGTCGCGTGTCCCGGCTGTGGCCGCACCACGTCGACGTACTTCCAGGAGCTCGCGCAGAAGATCCAGACTCACATCCGTCATCAGATGCCGGAGTGGCGCAAGCAATTCGTCGGCGTCGAAGACATGACGGTTGCGGTGATGGGCTGCGTGGTCAACGGCCCCGGCGAGAGCAAGCACGCCAACATCGGCATCAGCCTGCCCGGCACTGGCGAGCGCCCGGTCGCGCCCGTGTATGTGGACGGCGAGAAGGGCCCGACCCTCAAGGGCGAGCACATCGCCGAAGAGTTTCAGTCGCTGGTCGAGGAATACATCGCCAGGACCTACGCGCGGAGAGCATCAGCATGACCGCACTCGCCGAACAACGCTGCAAGCCCTGCGAAGGCGGCGTCGCGCCGCTGACGCTCGAGGAAGCCCGAACGCTGATGAATCAGGTGGGCGATGTCTGGAAACTCGCCAGTGACGGCAAGAGCATCCGCGCCGAGTGGAAGTTCCGAAACTTCTATCACACGATGAGTTTCGTGAACGCCGTAGCTCACATCGCCAACGCCGAAGATCATCACCCCGATATGGAAGTCGGCTACGGCTATTGCCGCATGACTTTCAACACTCACGCCATTGGCGGACTGTCGCAGAACGATTTCATCTGCGCCGCCAAGGTGGACGCGCTACCCCGCACCTAGCCGGAGAACTCACATGCGCCGCGCTACGCCAGGTCGATTCCTTCAACTCCTGCGTATCTGGGTGGCATGTTTCGCCGCCCTGCTCTATGTGGCGCCGGCGGCAGCCGTAACGGTCACCGCGATGGCCTACGATCCGGTCAAGGATCGACTGGTGCTGACCATCGCCTACCGCGGCACCAACCCGGACCACAAGTTCGAGGTGCAATGGCAACAGTGCTCGCGGCTCGATGATCGGCGCATGCAGATTCTGGGGCTGCTGGTGGACAACCAGCCCAATGATCTGGCGCGGAAGGAGTTCTCCGCGCCGCTGCATATCGATCTGCAGGACTTCACTTGCCGGCCGGCGAAGGTGACGATCAGAACGTCCACCGGACTGTTCAATTCGATCGATATTCCGGCGCAAAAGACCAAGGGCTCTTCACCTCAGTCGGAATCCGAGCCACGCAATGCGCCGTAGTCAGGCGACGCTGGCAACGACAGCCTCGGTCGCGAGCACCGGCCCGACGGGGTGGCGGAACTCCTGCTGAGCGAAGGCGACGCGCTCGGCTACCGGAGCTTCGAAGTTGGCGCGTGCGTCGCAGATCTTCAAGCGACGTAACAAGCCCTGCCGATTGGCGATCTGGATCGCCAGCCCCGGCCGGGCGTTCAACTCCAGCACCAGCGGGCCCAGATCGCGATCGAGCACGATGTCGACGCCGATGTAACCCATCCCGGTGAGCTCGTAACACCGCGCCGAGATATCCAGGATCACATCCCAGTCCGGAATCTTCAGTCCCGAAATCGCATGCGTGGTATCGGGGTGATGCGTGACGACCTGCGTGCCCACCACGCCGTCCAGCGTCACGCCGCTGGCGAGATCGATGCCCGCGCCCACCGCGCCTTGATGCAGGTTCGCTTTGCCATGCGACGCGCGCGTCGGGAGACGCACCATCGACATGATCGGAAAGCCGCGATACACGATCACCCGGATGTCCGGCACGCCGAGATAACTTATGCGCTCGAACAACGGCGAGAAGCGCACCATGTACTCGACGATGACCACATCCTGCACGCCGCCCAGACTGAACTGGCCGTTGATGGCATTGGAAAGGTGGTGATAGAGGAAATCGTCATCGAGCAACGTACCGCTGATGGTCCGGTAGCGCTGCGAGCTGCGGCCGGAGATTACGACGATGCCGTCGCCCGCGCTGCCATGGGCCGGCTTCAGTGCGAACTCCGGGTGATCCTTGACGATCTCGGGCAGGCGCCGGATGTCATGCTGAGTCTCGATGACGCCGTACAGCTGGGGAACCGCGATCCCGGCCGCCAGCGCGAGCCGTTTGGTTTTCAGTTTGTCGTCGACCAGCGGATACAGCCGCCGCGGATTGAACCGCAGGATGTAGTCGCCGTTGCGCTTGTTGAGCCCAAGCACCCCCTCCTCCGACAACCCGCCGTAGCGACCGAACATTACGATCCACTCCGCGAGGGGATCAGCGCCTTGAAGCGGCGCAGTTCGAGCAATCGATAGCCGGTGTAACGACCGGCCAGCAGCGACATCGCGATCACCAGCAGCAGCAGCTCGGGGAACACGAAGATCAGATGCTCGAGCCATGCGAGGCCCATGATGACGTAGGCGACCGCGGCGACCAGCAGACTGCCGATGCCTTCCTGCAGCGCCTCCGTGGCGCCGCGCTCCTCCCACACGATCGACATGCGCTCGATGGTCATCGCCAGGATGACCATCGGGAACAGCGCGATCGACAGGCCCGGCTGCAGCTCCAGCTTCTGGCTCAGCACGCTGATGCCGGCCATCAGCAGCACGACGACGGTGAGCACGGTCGTCAGGCGCGGCACGAGCAGCAAGCGCAGCTTCTCCAGGTAGAAACGGATCAACAGGCCGAGGGAGACGATGATGGCGAACAACACGATGCCCCACAGCAGCCGGGTCTCGCGAAACGCCAGTGCGACCAGCACCGGCATGAACGTGCCGAACGTCTTCACGCCGATGAAGTTACGCAACAGCATGATCACCAGCGCACCGACCGGAATCATCATCAGCACCGCATAGACCGCCTGCGTCGCGATGGGCAATGCGAACAAGGAGAAGTCCATCGCGTGCGAGCCGGTCAACTCGGCCCGGCGCTCGGCGACCACGATGGAGTCGAGCAGGTTCTGCTGGACCGCGAGCGTCACATCCAGATTGCTGCCGCCTTCGAGGCTCGCCACCGGCTCATCGCCGCGCCACCAGATCAGGAAGTCCGGCGGCAGTCCCTGCTCGAGAGTCTCGGGATCGAAGTACAACCATTCCACGCCGTCGTGCACTTCCAGCAGCTGTTGGGCTTGAACCGGCCCGGGCACGCTGCGCAGTTGAATGCCATGCGCGATGCGCGCCGGAATCTGGGCGCCCGCAAGGAAGATCGTCGCCAGCTCGGCCGCGTTCGCCTGCGCACTGCCGCGGCTCATGAACAGGCTGACATACGGATCGCGCTCGGCGTGATTGATGTGACGAAGCAGCTCGGTCGTGAAGCTCGCGACATCCGCCGACTGGCGGCGCACTTCGGCAATCAATCCTTCCATGGCGATTCGCGATGGCTCGTCGAGTTCCGGCTGCTCGGGAAACGGCGGCGTCGTGTCCTCGGCCATGCGGCTGGCGTCGCGATAAACCTGCGCGCGGTAGTACAGCGTCTGCGGCCCGCGCGCCTCGCGCAGCGTCCACTGCGATTCGCGCCCCGCCGGTGCGGACCGTGTCGCATGACCGAAGCCACGCGAGATGAAATTCTCGTCCAGGATGGAGAAGCCAGGGGTCAGATTCGGAATGCGCAGGGTCGCTTTGACCGCCGCCGGCCCCGGATCGAAGCGCACGGCCGCCTCGATGGTCCACACCCGCGTCTGTTCCTGCGGCTGCAGCGGAAAGCCGAGCACTTGCGACTTGTACGCGAACAGCGCCAAGCCGATCAGCGCCAGGACCGCTGACAGCACATAGATGTGACGATTGTTCATTCGATCAGGCGGGCGGAATCTTCGCTATTGATATCGACCAGCAAATCCAAGGGCGCCGCTGCAAACCGGCAGGCCGCGGCGGCGTCGCCCGCCTCGACCAGCAACGCCAGCTCGAGCGCGCGTCCCAGGGTCATCGCCACCCGGCGGGCATGGGCCTGCAGGCGACGTGGGTCGTCATTGTGACTCAACCAGCTCGACACATGTTCGAGCGCAGCCAGCGCCTGCTGACCGGCCCGGGCCAGGCGAGCGTCCTCTGGTGCGGACATAGCTTGCTGGATTCGTTGTCGCAATGCCGGCATTCCGACGCTGAGCTCCCCACGCAGCACCGTATCCAACGCCAGCACATTCGTGGTGCCTTCCCAGATCGGCAGCACCTGGGCATCACGTAACAGCAGCGGCAGACCGGTATCCTCTACATAACCGGCGCCACCGAAGGCTTCTATGCACTCGCTCACAACGCTGACCGCTTGTCTGGCGGTCAGCAGCTTCGCGATCGGCGTGATCACCCGAAGCAATGCCTTCTGGGCATCGTCCAGCTCGCCCGCCTCCTGCCGCCCCATGAGTTCGACCAACTCGAAGGCCAGCAGGAATGCGCCGCGGGTCTCCGCCTCCAGCCCGGCGAGCGTGTCGACGTGCAACGGCAGCTCATCGAGCTTCGCACCGAAGGCGCGCCGCTGACTCGCATAGGCGCGAGCCAATGCCATCGCGCGCCGCATGAAGCTGACGGAAGTCACGCTGTTCCAGGCGCGGGTCACGGTCAGCATGGGCTCGATGTTTCGAGTGCCATGGCGCGTGTCACCCACGAGCACGGCGCGTGCACCTTCCAGGGTGAGCTCCGCTGTCGGCACCTTGCGCGTTCCCAACTTGTCTTTCAGGCGTTCGACGCGGATGCCATTCAAGCTGCCGTCGTCGTTGTGAGTCTCCACGTAGAACATGGCGAGCCCGCTGCCGCCCGGGCCATTGCCCTCGGGTCGCGCCAGCGTCAGCGCCATTTGTGACGTGATGGCGGAGGTGAACCACTTCTTGCCATACAAGCGCCACTGGCCGGCCTCATCGCGCACCGCTTGCGTGAGCGATGCGCCAACATCGGAGCCGCCGGTCGCTTCGGTCATCCATTGGCCGCTGGTCCAGGCCTGCGCGGGATCGCGACTGGTCAATCTCGTCACCGCTCGTTCGATGAGGGGTTGATTGCCGGCAACCGTCAGCGTGCGCGCGGCGCCGTCCGTCATCGCCAACGGGCACGTATAAACATCCGAGGAGGGATGGAACAAATAAACGGCCGCGAACTGATGGATGCGGGAATAGCGGCCGTGACGCCGCTCGTAGGGGATCGCGATCAGTCCATGGCTGGCCGCGAGCGCGGCGGCCCGGCGCCACAGCGGCGACACTTCGATATGATCGATGCGATTGCCCCAGGCATCCCACTGGGTCAGCGTCGGCTCGTTCAGTCGGTCCTGCAGTTGCAGCCGATACAGCTCGCCGCCAGCCAACTCGCCCAACTCGAGCAGCGACGGCTCGATCTGCGCCAGCATTCCGGCAGGCAGGCGACGCTGCAAATGAGCACGCAAAAAGGGATCGTCGCCATACTGGTTGCCCAGCACGGGCGGGGATTGGATGAAGAGCGTGCTTGGCATCCCCCTGGCGCTCCTGACTTGCATCCGTTCAGTTTAACGATGCATGTTAACGATGCGAGCGAACCAATGCTGGCGCGGCGCCCCGAACTCCGAGCGCACGCCCCATCAAGAACCGTTTGGCAAGCATACTGCCGTCGAGCACGCTCAAGCCGGTGCGACGCGCCCAGCCGAGCGTATCGGCACGGCTGCCGAACAACTTGTTCAATCCGTCGACCAGCCCCAGCGCCACCGCGTTCTCACTCTTGCGCCAACGCTCGTAGCGACGCAGGACGCGCCGCTCGCCGACGGATGCCGCAGGCAGGCCGCCCTCCAGCTCCTGCGCCAGCACTTCGACCAGCGCTGCGCAGTCGAGGAAACCGAGATTCACACCCTGCCCGGCCAACGGGTGAATGGCATGAGCGGCATCGCCGACCAGCACGAATCGCTCTCGGCAATATTCTTTGGCATGGGTGAGTCGCAAAGGAAACTGGCCGCGAGGCCCCGCCAGCTCGACCTTGCCGAGCGTGCCATCGAGGGCAAGCGTCAACTCCTTCGCAACCTGCTCAGGCTCCTCGTTCACCAGGCGCTCGGCGCGCTCGGGAGTGGTCGACCAAACGATGGAGCTGCGTCCATCGGCGAGGGGCAGGAACGCGATCGGTCCATCCGGCAGAAATCTCTGCCACGCAGTTCTCGCATGCGGATGCTCGGTGCGAACATGAGTGACGAAAGCCCGTTGATCGTAATCCCAACCGCGGGTCTCGATTCCGGCGAGCTTGCGGCTCGAGGAGCCGGAGCCGTCCGAGCCCACGATCAACGCCGCATCGATGCGACGACCGTCGCTCAAGATGGCGGTGGCGCGATCGTCCTCGAACTCGAGGCCGCTCAGTTCTCCGCGCAGCAACGTCACCCGACTGCGGAAGGCTGCACAGTCATAGATAGACCACAGTACGCGGCGGTTCTCGACGATGTATCCGAGATTGGGCTCGCCCGATTCGCCAGCGGAAAAATGTATCGACCCCGGACCCCGCGGCTTGCCAGCGGCGTCCCATACGCTCATGTCGTCGTATGCGCAGACATGCTGGCGAGGTATCAGCTGCCACGCGCCGACCTCGCTCAGGATGCGTTCTGACGCGCGTGAGATCGCGGATACGCGCAGGTCGATATCGTCGACTGCATCCGGCGGCGGCAGCGTCGGTGGATTCGCCTCCAGCACTGCGATGCGCAGATCGGAGAAGTGACGATTGGTCGCGGCCAGCGCGGCGACGCACGCGCCGACCATGCCGCCACCGATGACCAGAATGTGGAAGCCCGTCTTCATCGATCGCTCAACGGCGCGCCGCGCGCGAGACGTGGTACCCGGCCCGCAGCCCCCAACGACAACTGCGACAGCGCGTCCTTCGCGGCCGGCATGAGATCGAACGCCAGCATGCCGGCATTGCGCAGCAGCTTGATCGGACCCAGTGGCTGGGAGAACACCCTGACCAGACCGTCGGTGAAACGCACGATGTTGCTGCGATCGGCAGCTCGCCATTCGCGATAGCGCTGCAGCCACATGCCATCGCCCGCATCGAAGTCGGCGCCGCATTGAGCGAGCCCGTCGGCCAGCACCTCCGCGAGGCTCACGGCGTCGCGCAGGCCGAGGTTGAATCCCTGTCCTGCGATCGGATGCAGCGTCTGGGCCGCGTTGCCCACGATGGCGAGGCGCTCGGCGACGTATTCTTCCGAACGAGTCAACGACAGCGGATACAACTGCCGCTGCCCCACTCGCGTGAAGCGGCCGAGACGAAAGCCGAAAGTCTCCTGCAGGCGCGCCAGGAATTCGGCGTCGCTCAGGGCTGTCATTTCCCTGGCGGTCTCGGGACGGAAGGTCCACACCACTCCCAGGCGCCCTTCGGTCAACGGCAGCAACGCCAGTGGGCCGTCGTTGGTGAAACGCTCGTAGGCGACGTGATCGTGGAAGTGCTGTGAGAGCACGTTGCTGACCAGGGCCACCTGTTCGTAATCCCAAGTGCTGGAGGCGATGCCGGCCGATTGCCGCAAGGTGGAGCGAGCGCCGTCGGCGGCGATCGCGAGTTTTGCTTCTACGATGCGCACCCCGTCCGGCATCTCGCACTCGATGCGCTGGCGATGCTCCTGCAATTGCATCGATCGCACCTTGGCCGGCGCCAGCACGGTGATGGACGGTTCGGCGCTCAGGCGGCGCCACAAGGCGGCGCCCATGACGCGATTGACGACGACGAAGCCCAGCGCGCTCAGTCCCTGCTCTTTGGCATCGATGCGAGTGAAGCCGAAGCGTCCTCGATCGGAAACATGGATGCGACGGATCGCGGTGGCCTCGCGTTCGATCAACGGCCACACGCCGAGTGCTTCGAATATGCGACGACTGCCGTTGGATATCGCGGTGCTGCGCTCATCGAAGCTGGGTTGATCGAGGGCGCCGAAGGGAGCCGCTTCGATCAGCACGACCTCGAGCTTCAGCTGCGCCAGTGCGAGCGCGAGACTGGCGCCGACCAGACCGCCGCCGGCAATGGCGACGTCGACGACCACAGGCGTTGCGACCGGGTCACTCATGCATTCATCAACTTTTCGATGTCGTCGGCTTCCTTGATGAGCCCCGCCGTCAGCACCTCGTTGCCGTCTTTGGTGACGACCACATCGTCCTCGATGCGCACACCGATGTTCCACCAGCGCTTCGGCACGCCCTTGGTGCCGGCCGGAATATAAATGCCCGGCTCGACCGTCATCGCCATGCCCGGCTCGAGCACGCGCCACTGGTCGCCGATCTTGTAGTCGCCGACATCGTGCACGTCCATGCCCAGCCAGTGGCCGGTGCGGTGCATGTAGAAGCGACGGTACTCGCCTTCCTTGATCAGGTTGGGCACTTTGCCCTTGAGCAGACCGAGCTTCACCAGGCCCTGTGTGATGGCCTTGACCGCCGCTTCGTGCGGTTCGTTCCAATGATTGCCCGGCCGCGTCTTGTCGATGGCGGCGTACTGCGCCTCCAACACGACTTCATACACGGCGCGCTGTTCAGGCGTGAACCGGCCGCCCACCGGGAAGGTGCGCGTGATATCGGAGGCGTACAGCTTGTATTCGCAGCCCGCGTCGATCAGCAGCAGGTCGCCGTCGCGCAGCTCTTCGGAGTTCTCGTGATAGTGCAGGATGCAGCTGTTCGCACCGCCGCCGACGATGGGGTGATACGAGATATCCGCATCGTTCATCTTGAACTCGTGCAGCAGCTCGGCCATCACCTGGTATTCCTTCCGACCCGGCTTCACGAACTGCATCGCGCGCTTGTGGGCGGCGACGGCGATTCGGGCCGACTCACGCATCGCATCCAGCTCCGGTCGCGATTTGTACAGGCGCATGTCGTGCAGCAGGTGATCGAGCGCCACGAACTCCTGCGGAGGATGCACACCGGTACGCCCCTGCGCCTTGAGTGTGTTGACCCAGCCGATCACGCGCTGATCGAACTCCTGATGCAGGCCCATCGTGTAATAGACCCGCGAGCAGTTCTCCATCAATCCGGGAAGGATGTCGTCGATGTCGTTGATGGGGAACGCATCGTCGGCGCCGTAATCGCGTACGGCGCCTTCCGGCCCGGCGCGTCGGCCATCCCATGTTTCGCGGGTTGCATCCCGTTCGCGAGTGAACAGTACGTACTCGCCGTGAGCGCGTCCGGGGATCAGGACCGCGACCGATTCCGGCTCGGCGAAACCGGTGAGATAGAAAAAATCGCTATCGGGCCGATAGTGATAGCTCACGTCGCTGTTGCGCGTCTTCTCGGGAACGGCGGGCAGAATGGCGATGGCGCCACGGCCCATCATCTTCATGAGCTGCCGTCGCCGGCGGGCAAATTCATCTTTGCGCATGTTCTACGCTGGTTGGTTGGTGAGCCAGGGGAGGCACTCAATGCAGGGTGCTGGGATCGCTGTCATCTTCCAGATCGCCGAGCTCGCCCGCCTCATCCCCCACATCGATGCGCTGGGCAGCGACGGGAATCAGTTCATCGTGGATCAGCTGCACACCGACGCGCACGTATTCGACCACTTCCGCGTAGGCTTCTTCTTCGCTCTCGTTGCCATCGCCGTCGAGCTCGACGCTGGCGCGGCCGATGTGCGTCAAGTCGTTGAGAATCTCGTTGACGTTGCCGGGCAGCTCTTCCTGTTTCACCGGTTTGCCGGTACCGAATCCATAGAGAAAACCCTGGCACCACTGCGACAGACCGCCGGCGCGCGCCTCGAGCGAAATATCGTCGTCCGGCAGCAGCGCTTCGAACTCCATGTCCTCGCCGCGCAACGCGTTGACCGTGTCGGCATACAACAGACGCAGGGGCTGTTGACCCGCGTCGTCGTCGCGCTGGTCGGCATCGGGAATGATTTCTTCCAGCCAGCGTTCCATCGGATAGTCGGGCGAGGTGCACAGCGCGCCGACCAGACAACCGTGGGCTTCCGCCGCCGGCACGGACGAGCCCAGTCCTTCCAGGACGCGAGCGACTTCAGCGAATGTGACTTGCAACATCCGCCCTATCTTAGCACTGTGCCTGGCAGTCCATGGATTTGACGGATTCCGGCGCTGGTTTGACCGGTCGGGTAGCGGTGAGCATAATCGAGCGCATGAATCCCACGTCCTCCAGGGCCGCCGTCGATCAGGAGCTGAAACAGCTCGAACGGCGCGTGGATGAGCTGGTCGCGCTGGTCTCCCAATTGCAGGAAGAGAACCGCGCCTTGCGCCAGCGACAGGATTCGATGATGACCGAGCGTGCCACGCTGCTACAGAAGAATGAGCAGGTGCGCGCGCGAGTCGAAGCGATGATCGGCCGCCTGAAGGCGATGGAGCACAACGCATGAGCGACCGCATGGTCCGTGTCAGTGTGCGCATCCTGGAGAAGGAGTATCAGGTCGCCTGTCTGCCCGAGGAGCGCTCGGAGCTGCTCGACTCGGCAGAGTTTCTCAACGGCAAAATGCGCGACATCCGCGATGCCGGCAATATCGTCGGTCTGGACCGGATCGCGGTGATGGCGGCGCTCAACCTGGCTCACGAGCTGCTCAAGCGCAATCGTAACGAGGCCATCGAGAGCGAAGTCAGCGAGCGCGTCAAGCAGATGCGCGAGCGTGTCGAATCGGCGCTGAGCCGAGGACAACAATTGCCGCTGTAGGGTTGAAGCCCGGATATCGCGCCTCAGATATCCGGCACGGTGACTCTCGAACCCCACCCAAGACTTCGGTCGGGCGGATCGAGATGAACTTGAGGCTGCGGATGCGCGTTACGGACGCAGACTCGTAAATGGTTTTGTTATGGCGCTGCCTGCGGTGTTCGACGTGTGTCGGGTTACCTCTCGACCCTAACGTTAATACCCCAGGGATTCGGTTTCGTGGTAGCCGTGTGCAAGTCCGTCTCGAACGGGAAGCCTTAGCTATCATGGCTGCGTCCCACCTATTGCTCCGTGTCGAGAGCAATGGCTCATGACGGCACAGGCGGGTAGCGCCTCCTCTCTCTTCCCCGCGTCGGCGGCAGTGCTGGATCGCCAGCAACTGCGCCGGCACATGCGGCAACTCCGTCGCGCGCTCTCACCCACTGCACGCAACGAAGCTCATCGGCAATTCGCCCGCCTACTCAGCGGGACGTATCGACTGCGGCCCGGGCAACGTATCGCCGCCTACCTCGCCTACGGTCACGAAGCCGATCTGCAATATGTGATCGACGTCGCACGTCGCCGCGGTTGCCTGCTCTACTTACCGGTCATCACGGACTTTCGTCGTAGCCGCATGCGCTTCGTGCGCTATCGAGCCGATAGCGCCATGCGCGTAAACCGGTACGGCATCGCCGAACCCGATTGGCGTCATGCCGAAGTGATCCCGGTGCGCAAACTCGACCTGATACTGCTGCCGCTGGTCGCGTTCGACGAGCACGGCTGGCGTCTCGGCAGCGGCGCGGGGTTCTACGATCGCAGCCTGCATCACCTGCGCGAAGGACGCCGCTGGCGCCGACCGAAGCTGATCGGTGTCGGCTACGAATGCCAACGCGTCGCGCATCTGCCAACCGACGCATGGGATGTGCCGCTGGACGGGATGCTGACTGAACGAGGACTGCGCTCCTTCGCACGTCGGACTGCTACGCTTTGACCATTCACTCTTCCCGCATGGAGTCCGCATGAACTACTGGTTGATGAAGTCCGAGCCTTCGGTGTTCGGCATCGAGCATCTCGCCAAGGCCAAGAACAGCACCACCGGTTGGGATGGCGTGCGCAATTTCCAGGCGCGCAACTATCTGCAGGAAATGCGCAAGGGCGACCTGGCGTTCTTCTATCACTCGAGCTGCGAAATCCCTGGAATTGCAGGCGTTGCCGCCGTACAACGCGAGGCGTATCCCGACCCCACGCAGTTCGACAAGAAGAACGATCACTACGATCCGAAGAGCGATCCGGAGAACCCGCGCTGGTACATGGTCGATGTGAAGCTCGTCAGGAAGTTCGACGCGGTGATCCCGCTCGATGAGCTGCGCAAGCATGCCGGCGGCAAGCTCAAGGACATGATCGTGCTCAAGCGCGGCAACCGACTGTCGATCACGCCGGTCACCAAGAGCGAGTGGAGCTTCATCGAGTCGCTCGCATGAGCGATGCACGATGCGTTGATCAGTCGCAACGAGGTTGCGATGAGGCTCGCGACTGAGATGGGCACAACAAAATCGCACACACCTCTTGCTTGCCATTTTTAATTTATGTATATACTGCGCCCGGACTAACTCGACATGGAGATCTAGTATCATGGCAACGAAAGCAAAGAAGTCTGCGAAGAAGAAAGGCGGCAAGAAGAAGGCTGCCAAGAAGAAGTAAGTTCTTCTGAGTAGATGATGATGAAGACTGTGCCCGCGAAAGCGGGCACAGTCGTTTCCGGAGCCTGGAAAAACAGGCTTTTTCCAACACCGACGCCCTACGAGTCAGACCATGAACGCCGATCAGTTGAAGCAGCAAGCCGCCCTCGCCGCCCTCGCCCACGTCGAGGAGGACTCGGTCCTCGGCATCGGAACCGGGTCGACGGTGGATCTGTTTATCGATGCGATGGCTGCGCAAAAGCTGCGCATTCGAGGCGCAGTCTCCAGTTCGGAGCGCTCGACGACGCGTTTACGCCGCCACGGCATCGATGTGCTCGACCTCAATACCGCAGGCGAACTGGACCTCTACATCGATGGCGCCGACGAGTCGGATCGTCACCGACGGCTGATCAAGGGCGGCGGGGGTGCATTGACCCGCGAGAAGATCGTCGCCGCCGCATCGCGGCGCTTCATCTGCATCGCCGATGAATCCAAGCGGGTGGACGTGCTCGGCAAATTCCCGCTGCCGATCGAGGTGATTCCGATGGCGCGCTCGTATGTCGCCCGACAGTTGGTTGCTTTGGGGGGACATCCGGTCTATCGCGAAGGCTTCGTCACCGACAACGGCAACCAGATTCTCGACGTGCATGGCCTGTCCATCGTCGATCCGGTGACGATGGAGAGCGAGCTCAATCAGCTCGCTGGCGTGGTGACCGTTGGCCTGTTCGCTCGGCGACCGGCGGATCTCGTTATCTTGGGCTCGGCGTCGGGTGTGCAGACGTTCTGAGTTCTGCGACCGCGCTCAGGATCTGCGTGACCAACTTGGGACCGCGATAGATGAGGCCGGTGTAGATCTGAATCAGATCCGCACCTGCCTGCAAGGCAGCAACGGCCGCTGCACCCGAATCGATTCCTCCCACCGCAATCAACGGCACATCCTTCCCCAGTTGCTCACGCAGGACGGGGATGGATCGCAACGCCAGCGCTCGAATCGGCGCGCCGCTCAAGCCGCCTTGCTGCTCGCTGTTCGGCACACCCTTCACCACATCGCGCGTGATGGTCGTGTTGGTCGCGATCACGCCGTCGATACGTAACTCGCGAACCAGCCCCGCGATGGCGGCGAGATCTTCACTCGCCAGATCCGGCGACACCTTCACCAGAATCGGCAGGTTCTTGCTCGAGCGTGTGACGAGCTGCTCGCGAGCTTCGAGGAGCGCATCGAGGATGGGACGCAACTGATCGACCTGCTGCAGCTGTCGCAGATTGGCGGTGTTCGGTGACGAAACGTTGACGGTCACGTAGTCGGCGTGAGGCGCGACGACGCGAAAACATTCGACGTAATTTCGCGCGGCATCTTCGAGTGGAGTCGTCGCGTTCTTGCCGATGTTGATGCCGCACGGTCCTTTGAACTTTCGCTGCGCCAGGCGCTGCGCAATCACTTCCGCACCTTCGTTCGGAAAGCCCATGCGATTGATGAGTGCGTTCGCTTCGGGAAGTCGAAACAAACGAGGCTTCGCGTTACCCGCCTGTGGCTGAGCGGTCACGGTGCCGGCTTCGATAAAACCAAAACCGAGTGCACCGAGTGCGTCGATGTGCTTCGCGTTCTTGTCCAGACCGGCGGCGAGGCCGACCCGATTGGGAAAGCGCAGCCCCATGAGCGTGACCCCCTCCTCCGGTTTCGATTCGTGCGTTCCGAGCAGGCCCAGCGAGTGAGCCATCTCGAGCATCGAGAAGGTGACCTCGTGCGCTCGCTCACCTTCGAGGCAGAAGAGAATCGGACGGACGAGTGGGTAGAGGGAGTTGATCATGGGTTCGGTTTTCGGCTGCGATCTTCGGGCGCGGGGATTATCGCAGCGAAGAGGCGGCGCCGGTGGCTCGCATCGCGCCCCCTCCAAAACAAACAGGCCCACCGAAGTGAGCCTGTGCGCATCCTGAAAAAACAAAGCCCCGCACTGGGCGGGGCTTTGAGTATTGGTTGGGGGACTAGGATTCGAACCTAGGTTGACGGAGTCAGAGTCCGTAGTCCTACCGCTAGACGATCCCCCAGCAATCGAACGATTAACGCTTCGAGAACTGAGTTCCGCGGCGGGCCTTACGGAAGCCGACCTTCTTACGCTCGACTTCGCGGGCGTCGCGGGTCACGTAACCGGCGTCGCGCAGCGGCTTGCGCAGGGTCTCGTCGTACTCGATCAGTGCACGGGTCAGGCCGTGGCGGATCGCGCCGGCCTGGCCGGTGATGCCGCCGCCCTTGACCGTCACTTCGACGTCGAAGCTCTGGTCCATGTTCACGGCTTCCAGCGGCTGACGCACGATCATGCGCGCGGTCTTGCGGCCGAAGAACTCATCGAGCGAGCGCGAGTTCACGTTGATCACGCCGCTGCCCTTGCGCAGGAACACGCGGGCGGTGGAAGTCTTGCGGCGGCCGGTGCCGTAGTTGGTCGAAGTGGCCATGTCGGTGCGATTACCTTAACGAATTAGATTTCAAGCGCTTTCGGCTGCTGCGCGGTGTGCGGATGCGAGTCGCCCGCAAACACATGCAGCTTCTTGAACATCTTCCGACCGAGCGGGTTCTTCGGGAGCATGCCCTTGACCGCGAACTCGATGGCGCGCTCGGGGTGCTTTTCGAGCAGCTTCTCCAAGCTGGTGCTCTTCAAGTTACCCATGTAGCCGGTGTGGTGATGATAGAACTTGTCCGTCAGCTTGCGACCGGTCACGCGGACCTTGCCCGCATTGACGATGACGATGTGATCGCCGGTGTCGCAGTTCGGCGTGTAAGCCGCCTTGTGCTTGCCGCGCAGACGCGAGGCGACCTGCGTTGCCAGGCGGCCCAGGGTCTTGCCGGTCGCGTCGACCACATACCAGTCACGACGGACCGTTTGCGCATTGGCGAAGACGGTACTCATTGAAATCTCCGGGAAAACTCATGCGCCCCTGCCAGCCAGGGGGCGAAAAGGCCGGCAAGTCTAATGGACGACCGGGGCCAATGCAAACGCAGTAAATGCCGGATTTCGTTCGGGGATTCAAAGCAGGTTCCCGAGACCGCTTCCGGGGCACTCCGGGCCGGCCTGACCGGCGGCGACATATATAATGAATCCCATGGAATTATCCAATTCTAATGGTCGGCGCTACACCCTGCTCGACCGCCTGCTGACCCCGGCCGACCAGACCCTGCGCACCCTGTTCGCCAGTCACGTCGCCGCCCGGCCCAATCCGGCCGAAGACCAGCCCGAAACACCCGAAATTGCCGACAACCCGGCGGCGCGGCGTCACGTCGCCGCACTGATGCGGATCAATCACTCTGGCGAGGTCGCTGCGCAGGCGCTCTATCAGGGGCAGGCTTTTGCGTCCCGGACCGATGCAACCAGGGCTTCGCTTATAGAAGCGGCTCGCGAGGAGACGGACCATCTGGCCTGGTGTGCCGATCGCATCCGCGAGTTGGGCGGTCGGACCAGCGCGCTCAATCCGCTGTGGTATGCAGGTTCTTTCACCATCGGGGCGCTCGCCGGCCTCGCCGGTGACAAAGTCAGCCTCGGCTTCGTTGCCGAGACGGAGCGCCAGGTGGTCGAGCATCTCGAGGGGCATTTGCAGCGTTTGCCGGCAGAAGACACGCGCACGCGCGCCATCATCCAGCAAATGAGTGCCGACGAAGAACGTCATGGGCGCAATGCTGAACTGGCCGGTGGTGCGCAGTTGCCGACGCCGGTGCGTGCATTGATGAAACTGACCGCCAAAGTGATGACGCGGACCGCGTACTGGCTGTGATAAGCGCGGCTCGACCTGAACGAAATTGGGTTGTGCCGTCAAATAGTCGACGTAAAGATTTGCCGTGCAAGCAAAAGCTTGCGGTGTTGGTCATACTGTATTAAAAGGCGCGGCAGGACATATTGTCGTCACCATCCGACTAAAGTCATTTAGTAACAAGCACAAGGCGAACAGGGGCGGGTATGGAAGAGGGCGCAAGGCCATTGAGCGATATTCCGGCGATCAACCGGTTCCTGAGCTACTGCCGGATCCGCACGGTGCCCTCCAAGACCGTTGTCATCCATGCCGGCGACCTGCCCGATGTGCTGTATTACATCGTCAGCGGCTCGGTCGAAGTCATGATCGAAGACGAGGAAGGCAACGAGATGGTGCTCGCCTACCTCAACAAAGGTCAGTTCTTCGGCGAGATGGGCCTGTTCTACGAACAGCCCACGCGCAGCGCCTGGGTACGCACTCGTCAGCAGTGCGAACTGGCTGAGATGACCTATCCCCGCTTCCGTCAGCTCGCGGCTGAAAGCCCGGGCCTGGTGTTCGAGCTCGCCACGCAGCTCGCCACCCGCCTCGATCGCACCAATCGCAAGCTCGGCGATCTCGCCTTCGTCGACGTAACCGGTCGCGTCGCGCACGCCATCATGGACCTGTGCAGCGAGCCGGATGCGATGACGCACCCGGAAGGCATGCAGATCAAAGTGAGCCGTCAGGAGCTGTCGCGACTGGTGGGCTGCTCGCGTGAAATGGCGGGCCGCGTGCTCAAGGTGCTGGAAGATCAGGGCCTGCTGCGCGCCACGGGCAAGACCATCGTCGTGTTCGGCGCTCGCCCGAAGATGAAGACCAAGCCGCCGCTGGCCGCCGCCGCGGGCCGTGCTGGGGCTGCTACGGCAGCCGCGTCACCGTCCAATCGTCGCTCCGACGACGATGACGACGACGACGATGACTTCGACGATGAGGACGAAGAATAGAAGTGACTACTGACTATTGACTAATGAATGGTCAGAGAACGAAGTCACAGAGGGCCGCGCGAGCGGCCCTTCTTCGTTCTGGCCCAGTCATTAGTCACCAGTCATTAGTCACTTCGAGGCAGCCGCGATGGCCGCCCTCATCTCGGCAATAGTGTTGCGATAGTCCTTCGAGCCGAAGATCGCCGAGCCTGCGACGAATGTATCGGCGCCCGCCGCAGCGATCTCGCCGATGTTCTCGACCTTCACTCCCCCATCGATCTGCAAGCGAATGTCACGTCCGCTCGCAGCGATCATCTCGCGCGTCTTCTTCAGCTTGGCGAGCGCCGAAGGAATGAACTTCTGCCCGCCGAAACCGGGATTGACCGACATCAACAGAATCATGTCGACCTTATCGAGCACGTAATCGAGCACGTTCAACGGTGTCGCCGGGTTGAGCACGATGCCGGGGTGACAACCATGCTCGCGAATCAAACCGATGGTGCGATCGACATGTTCGCTCGCTTCGGGATGGAAGCTGATCCACGAAGCGCCGGCAGCCGCGAAGTCCGGAATGATTCGATCCACCGGCTTCACCATCAGATGGACGTCGATCGGCGCGGTGATGCCGTACTTGCGCAGCGCCTCGCACACCAGCGGCCCGATGGTGAGATTGGGCACATAGTGATTGTCCATCACGTCGAAGTGGACGGTGTCGGCGCCGGCGTCGAGCACCGCCTTCACTTCTTCGCCGAGCCGGGCGAAGTCGGCGGACAGGATGGACGGAGCGATCCAGGGTGGGTTGGACATGGGCGGAACCTCGTGATCTAACGCATCGCGCGCGCTTCACGAAGCACTTCGTAAGCGGCACGCACTTGCCGGGTCTTCTCCTCGGCAACTTTCATCATCGACTCAGGCAGGCCGCGCGCGACCAGCTTGTCTGGATGATTTTGATTCATCAAGCGGCGATATGCCTTCGTGACTTCGGCATCGGAGGCATGCCTCTCGATGCCGAGCACTTCGTAAGCCTGGGCGACTTTATCGACCCTGGGCGGGGCCTCGTACGATGGGCGAGACGACTGCTGCTGCATGCGCAGAAGCGCCTCCATCTGCACGACCTCGTAAGCCGAGACACCCAGGGACGCTGCGACGCGCGCCATCACCTGTCGTGCGGCGGGTGCGAAGTTACCGCTCCACAGCGCGGCCTGCAGTTGAATCTGGATGAACATGCGCAACACGTCGGGCCGGCCGCTCAACAGGCGCCGCAGGCTGCGCAGCGTTGCCTCCAGCGGGAACTCCTTCTCCTTGCCCTGCGTGAACAATTGAATGGCGAACTCCACTTCACGTTCGCCCAGCCGGAACTCGGCCATGATGGCCCGAGCGGCACGGATCTCATTTTCGGAGACGCGCCCGTCGGCCTTCGCCATGTGACCCATGACTTGGAAGGTGGCGCGGAAGAACGCTTCCTGCACGCCCATGCCCGACATCTGGGCTGCGGCGGCATCG
>Ga0182742_1000320_pt1 | contig 82129 bp, 89 predicted proteins | sample eDN5th37CBELigMG_FD_128880 | JGI IMG/M metagenome (GOLD analysis project Ga0182742, IMG submission 128880) | Enriched Miracle-Growth compost microbial communities from Emeryville, California, USA - eDNA 5th pass 37_C BE-Lig MG (version 2)... ...
CTAGTGGGTATTTGACTCATCTAAGCGATATGGTGATGAAACGGGAGGAGAAAACGAGTTTTCTCCTCCCGTTTCATGACCATATCGCAACCTTTCAGCGGAGCTGAAAGGCGTGTGAAGAGTCCTTTTCACACGGATGAGTCAAATATCTCGCGGAAGAACCATATTTAGTACCCGTACATGATAGAAAAAGAATTCCTCTGTCGATTTAATAAGTAGGATATATATAGAAAAATGTATGTAAAGAAATCTTACATAAAAGTATACAGATTATTCTTATTGTCATATAATTAAAGTAATTAATAATTACTAAAATATTTAATTTATAAAATTTTCTAAATTGTTGCACAATATATTAAATTAATGATATATTAGTTTTACGTCTATGTGGCAAAAGGAGGAGAACGAATGCATAATAGGGTATCCTGAATTCATTTTATTTATTGGGGGGGTGAAAACCTTATTTAAGAAATAGTCCTGGTTATATAAGGTATACCAAATACTAAATACAAAATTTAGTATTTCATGTGACTGAAAGTTTATCATAGGGTAGATGGAGGGAATATATGGAACTAACATTAGCGCATTGGTTGTACGTAGTGGTCACGGTTTCTGTTATTTTGACAATGCTTCTAAGAAAAGGCGTTGTAATGCCAACACTTATTGGAACTTTTATCGTTGCTGCTACTTATAATGGCAGTATTATCTCAGGCTTTCAAGCGGTTTTTAATGCGAATCTAGTAGCAGCTAAAGAGCTATTTAATATATTCCTGATTATCTCTATCATGATTGCGCTACTTAACTCATTAAAAGATTTAGGAGCAGACAATAAAATGGTAGCTCCTTTACAGAAAATAATGGTAAATGGGCATGTATCTTATATCATTTTAATGGCAGTAACTTATATTATTTCCCTCTTTTTCTGGCCAACGCCAGCTGTGCCGTTAGTCTGTGCATTATTAGTTCCGGCAGCAGTAAAAGCAGGATTACCTGTCATGACCGCTGCAATGGTTGTCTGTATCTCTGGTCAAGGGATGGCGCTTTCATCTGACTATATTATGCAGGTTGCTCCAATGATTAGTGCAAAAGCTGCAGGTATTGAAACTGCTGCTGTATCCGATAAAGTATTAATTCTTTCATTAATTACAGGGTTTAGTGCACTTGCAATTGTATACTTAAAAGAACGTAAATCAATAAAATCTACTTCAAATTTAGAAAATAATGTACCTACAGAAGGACAAGCCTTTTTAAATGCTGCTAATGAAATGGCTGCGGCAGCGGAAGAAAACCCTAAACTAACTCAAAGCACTCAAAAATGGGGAAGCCTGTTTGCTATACTTGTTCCATTATCAATGCTTGCTATTATGATTTTTATGTTCCAGGCTAAAGTTAGCGGGGGTTCAAGCTTAGAAGGTGGAAATGGTGCTGCCTTGATAGGCGGTGTAGCTGTCATTCTATTAATATTGGCTACGATTGCATTTAACCGCTTACATGCTTTTGAAAAAATTAGTGAACATTTGACAGAAGGCTTTTTATTCTCATTCAGAGCAATGGCACCTGTCATCCCAATTGCTGGTTATTTCTTTATGGGAAGTTCAGACTTTTCTCCAGCTATTCTTTCCTTAGGTGAAAATGCACCTGTACCTGGATTTCTTTTTGATTTAATTCAGGCAGGACAGGATTATATTCCACAAAGTCCATTTATTGCCGGATTTGGGATATTAATTATCGGCTTAATTACTGGTATTGACGGATCAGGCTTTGCGGGGCTTCCTTTGACTGGCGCTTTATCTGGTGCATTGGCTAACGGAGGAATTGATGCTGCAACACTTGCTGCTATTGGTCAAATGGGTTCTGTATGGTCAGGCGGAGGTACTATTATTGCTTGGTCATCGCTTGTTGCTATTGCGGGCTTCCTGCAGATATCTCCAATGGAGCTGGCAAGGAAAAATTTTATGCCTGTTATTGTGGGACTCAGTATTGCCACACTAGTTGCTATTTTGATCTGGTAAAAAACAGGGATATTCCCTGTTTTTTACCATGTTTAAGCCAGTTTATATAAAAATGGATAAAGTTGACTACTATTATTAAAGGAAGTGAAGAGATGCAGCAGATTAAAGTAGGATTAGTAGGAATTGGGAGATTAGGAACAGCTCTTGTAAAACAGTGGAATCAAAATAAAAAAGCAATTGGAGTTTATCATCCGGATGCATCTAAGCTAGAGCAATTTAGCCGTTCATATGAAAATAGTTATCCAATCACTAAAAGTGAACTTGGAAATTTGGATGTACTCATTCTAGCTCTTTCTGCAACGGATATTATTCCTTTTATTTCTTCTCTTCTGGCTGAAAATATATCCTTAAAGAGTACACAAATCGTAAATTTGGCGACTGCTTTATTTACAGCAGACATACGCCAGAAGTTTCCTCTATTAAATATTTATGGTGTTAAATATATGGGCCACTCAAGGGATCTTCTTGAAAATGGTGATGGACTTTTTATCACTGAAACAGATCTACCTAAACAAATTGAGGATACTTTTGAGAGTATTGGAAGCATAATACTCGATTCTGAGGAACGTTTGATAGAAGTAAATAAATTAGCTACTTACTACGGCGCAAAAGCAGCAATTGAATTAGAGTCAGCGTTTAGGGAAAAAGGCTTGTCACCGAATTATGCTGCAAGAGCCTTAACGTCCATTACTCCTGAAGTCATTCGTTCCTACAGTAATGGAACTCTTGGACATTTTGCTAAGGAGGTTGTAAAGGAATTAAAAGGCATGAAAGCAGAATACATAGGTGATTGAAATTATCAATGAAAAACCCGGATAAAAATGGATTCATTTTTATCCGGGTTTTTTATTTGGTTATTAATATAGATCTAACTTATTAAATCGACAGAGGAATTCTTTTTCTATCATGTACGGTTAGTAAACATGGTCCTTCCGCTGGATATTTGACTCATCCGTGTGAAAAGTCCTTTTCACACGCCTTTCAGCGGAGCTGAAAGGTTGCGATATGGTCATGAAACGGGAGGAGTCAAATATCCACTACCTGTAATAGGGTCAGATAAGCATTTCTAAAATAATTAAATAGACCATCGCTAAGCCCACATACAGCCCTGTAAAAGCAAGATTCCAATTGGATACTTTAAATGAACTTTCCTTGATAATATTGGACATGAGTCCGATGGTCGCATTGTAAGGCCCCACTAGGAAGGAAGTTACTGCTCCTGTTAACATGGCCACGGTTAGTACATAAGGAGAAATACCAAGAACAGTTGGGTTTAATGCACCAGCCATTAAGGAAAGACTAACCGCTGGGTGAAGCCCGACAAAGGCAAGACCTAAGGGAATCAATGGCAGCAAAATTAAAAAGAATTCTGCCCCCATAACATTTATCATCGTAATAGTCTGCTTAGTAATAAATTCATTTGTATGGGAAACTTGTATAGTAGAAATTAAAAATCCTGCTGATAAGAAAATAAAGAATTGATCTTTCATGCTCACTGTAAAGGATTTAAAATGTTCAATCAGCTGGACAAAAAAATCATTGCCTTTCTTTAGTAACAACGCCCAGATAAACGAAAATGGAATAACTAATAAAGAAACTAGAATGATAAAAGAATAGTCAAAATATGTTTCTAAAGTCGATATGACAATGATGAAAAGGACGATAGCCAGTAAAATCTGTAATACTCTATAGGGAGAATCGAGAGCGGTGCTTTCCTTCGCTGCTGCAAATTCAGCGGCTGATACTGCCTTTTGGTCTTCGATTTTCGTGGTTGATTTTTGTCTTCCTAAAAACCAATCTAATAACAGTCCCATGATACTTAATGGTAAAACATATGGAAGAATAGAAAGCCAGCTTACCCCCGTCATTCCTACTACAATCCCTACAATAGGAGTTACAGGTGCCCACAATAATGGCATCGCAAATCCTCGCGTAATCGCCCGGCTTAAAAAGCGGTTTTCTTGCTTAATTGGAAAGCTGTCCAATGCTGGCCTAATAGAAAAGTACGCCATTGGCAAAGTAGCGAGATTCATAAAGATACTAAAAAAATAGGAAATTCCTGATGTCAGCATGTATAATTTGCCAGTGGTTTTAACTTTTTTATGAATAACCGTCTTTATACTTTCGCTGTATTCACCTAGTTTTATGGGAATTCCCAATATGGGTACTAACGAGAAGAGTGTTAGTAAATCAAGCATAGAACCAAATGAAGTGATATAATCTTTCCAGTCTGTGCCGCTAGTCCAGAGCAATACTAATCCGATTAATAAGAAAATGCTTCCTAATATCCTTACAAAACGTTTAACTATCCCAATCGTACAAACGACAATAATTAGACAAAGAATGGAAATGTAAGGATTGATACCTAGATTGGGTAATAAAGTTGATAGTAAATATAGCAGGATAGCGGATAAGAAGAGAAATCTTAACATAACATCACCATAACCTTTTCATTAATAGATTCAGTTGTTTTTCTGGTATACCAAAGATGAAAATATTGCGGATTTTATAATGAATTTACCATAAATTTCGGTATTTGGTATACAATTTAATAAAGATGTTGTATAATTAAGTTGTAAGAAATATTAAAGAATTTCTGGAGGGAAGAACAATGTTTAACTTTTTATTTGGTTCTCATAGAGCGGCTGCAAAGTCTGAGAAAAAGTTAGCAATCCTTAGAAAATTATTAAAGTTTTAACATATATACCTATTATAACCGTCAATCATGTATGACGGTTTATTTTTTTTGATTCGCCCATTTTTTTAGAAAATATTAATCCCGGAGAAATATATATTCTCTCCGGGATTAATATTAAGTAATCATCATACAGAAGCATTTTCAGATTTGACTAATTTAGAATGCTGCGAATCCTCACTATTACCAGATGCTTTTACGATTTCATTTAATTCTTCACGTGCCTCCTCAATAGTTGGGAAGGTTTCAAAAAACTTCACATGAATCTTATTTACATATTCTTTTCCATCATATTTTTCATATAAAGTAATCTTTGCATTGTCGTCAATAATCTTTGCGATTGTATAAGTAGCTTTCAGGCTGTCAAAAAAATAAAATTGATAGGATTCAATTATTTGTAAAGCCTCATTCTCCAGTACAGTTTGAAAAGTGTCTTTATTTGTAAAGACAGAGTATTTTTCCATAAAACCATCACTCCTTTAAATTAATAGTTGTCCGTTAGCCGCTCATTAAAATTGTTAACAGGTAATATGCATTTTACACTTTGGAATATTGTATACCAAAATGCCTATTTCTAGTTTATATGATGATAAAAAAATATTCAACATAATTTTCAAAATCTTTAAATAACAATATAAAAATGTTGTTTTTGCTTTTCTACCAAAGTTCTTGTATAATTAACTTAGTTTTCGAAAAACTTAGAAAAATATTGTAAAGGGGCGATTGTATGCCAAAGGTTACTCTTCATGTAGATGGAAAAATTGTTGAAAAAGAAGTGAAAGATAATGCTAACCTAGTAGTCTTAGCAGGAACCCTCCAGTTTCCAGAAATAAAATATGGCTGCGGAATGGGAAGATGTACGAAATGTATATGCCAGGTTATTGATGGAGCTGATGGAGTGACACCGCCTAATTGGAAGGAAGAAAAGATGCTTGGTGACAAATTAAATGAAGGCTATCGTTTAACATGTCAAATGACAGTACAGAAAGATATTGAAATTTCTCAGGATAATATCAAAATTGATCCGCCGAAGAAAAAATTATCTTCAACCATTTAATCGTTTATTTTTAGGTATACAAAATACCTTTTGAATTTTGAAAATAGCATAATTAGAAAATAAGGTTTAATGAATAAGAGAAAAAGCAGGTGATGAAATGGCTTGTTATGATTTAACAGCTATGACTTGGGAAGAAGTTAAGGAATCATTACAAAATGTTAAGTTTGCAATCATACCGATTGGCGCACATGAACAGCATGGTCCTCATATGGTTGAAAGCTGTGATGCCGTACTGGCTGAAAGAATGGCGAAAAAACTAGGAGAAAAAATGTATCCATATGCACTTGTTACACCAACGATTAATATGGGAGTTTCACAGCATCATTTAAATTTCCCTGGTACTATTTCGCTTCAGCCTACTACACTGATTGCCATTCTTAAGGATGTAATTTCATCTTTGAAACATCATGGAATTGAAAAGTTTTTATTATTAAATTCTCATGGCGGTAACCAACCGACATTAAATGTTGCATCATTGACGCTGTCAAATGAATTAAATGTCGAAGTATATTATGCAAAAACAACGGCATCCGCCAAGAATGCAATTGGAAGACTTGTTGAATCAAAACTATTTGGTCATAGCTGTGAACGTGAAGTTTCAGAAGCTTTATATTTAGCACCTGAACTTGTTCGTAAGGATAAAATTGTAAAAGGTGCTATCCAGGAAGAAGGTAGATGGAGGCAGTTAAGACCAGGAAAAGCAATCCAAGGGTATTATGCCTATGAAGAAATGACTGAAAATGGCTGCATTGGTGATGCTACAAAAGCCAGCTTGGAAATAGGTGAACAAATTGTAGAAGAGGCATTGGATAATCTATCAAGGGAACTCTATACATTATTAAATATTGAAGCTGTTGTCTATAAATAAAGCAATCCAATCCAATAATTAAAATTTTTAAAAAATTTGGAAAACACTATTTACAAATTAAAAAATATAGTTTAATATCTACTTAACGGTATACCAAATACCAACAAAATAAAAGAATAAATAGATTAGGATAAATAACTTGATCAGCTTTTATTTTTAAGGGATTTGGTATACAAAATATCAAATACCAACTTATATCAATTCATAATTTTGGTAAACATTAAGGAGGAAATTAAAATGACTAAATTATTATCTAAAGATGAATTCCGTAAAGAATTAGAGGAAGCGATTAAAGGAAATCACAGCCAAAAGGCTCCGTTTACAGTAGCTTGGGCTGAAGGGAAATTAGAAAGAAAGCACTTTGCAAGATGGGCTGAAAACCACTACCACTATGTAGGACCTTTCGCAAACTACTTAGCTTATATCTATCATAATACTCCAGACATTCCTGAGTATGAGTCAGCAAAAGACTTTACTCTACAAAATATGTATGAAGAAGAAATCGCTGCAGACCGTCATACAGATCTATTAATCCGTTTTGCTGAAGCATGTGGCACAACTCGTGAACGAGTTCAAGACCCTAAAAACATGGCAGCTACAACATTAGGTCTTCAAAGCTGGTGCTACTCAGTTGCAGCACGTGAACACTTTGTTGTAGCAACTGCAGCACTAGTAGTAGGATTAGAATCTCAAGTACCAGATATCTATCGTAAGCAAACTCCAGCATTACGTGAGCAGTACGGATTTACAGATGAAGAAATCGAATTCTTTGATCTTCACATCGTATCAGATGAAATCCATGGTGAACGCGGTTATAAAATCGTTCTTGATCATGCAAATACTCCAGAATTACAACAACGTTGTATTGAAATTGTACGTGTAGGTGCAAATATGAGAAGAATGTACATGGATGGTCTATATAGAGAATACTTAGAACAAGATCTTGGTACTTTATTAGAAACTAAATAATAAAGTTATGACTAAAGAGGGGGAATCACTTCTTCCCCTTCTGGGCCGTCAAATATAATCTTCTAACCGAGATTCTACATGACGGCCCATTTTTATAAATAAAGCTATGTGACAATAAATAAGGAATAGGTGATAGAGTGCTTACAACAAAAGTAGAAACATTCAGCAACTATATAAATGGTGAATGGACAGAATCTGTAAGTCAAAAAACATTTACCAATATTAATCCGGCTAATAAGGAAGAGATTGTTGGGATTTTTCAAGCCTCTAATGAAGAAGATGTAAAGCAAGCGATTGATGCAGCAATTGAAGCTTTTCCAAGTTGGGCTGCTACTACTCCCTCTAAGCGTGCAGCCATCTTAAATAAAGCCGCAGCGATTCTTGAAGAAAATGCTGATGCTCTTGCTGAAGAATTGACTCGAGAAGAAGGAAAGCATGTTTCAGATGCAAAGAATGAAGTCATTCGCTCAGCACAAACACTACGATTTTACGCAGTTGAAGGGCAAACCTTTACTGGAGAAACCTTTCCAAATGATGATCCAAATATGAAAGTTTCAACTGAGCGTGAACCACTTGGAGTTATAAGTGTAATTACTCCTTGGAATTTTCCTATTTCGATTCCTTCTCGTAAGATTGCTCCAGCATTAATCACAGGTAACACTGTTGTGTTTAAACCTTCATCAGATACCCCTCTAATAGCTGTACGTCTTGTTGAGGCATTACATAATGCTGGTATTCCAAAAGGCGTTATTAATCTAGTAACGGGGAAAGCTTCTGATGTAGGAGATTTGTTAGTGACGCATCCAGCGATTAAAGCTGTAACGTTTACAGGATCAACAGGAGCGGGTGAAGATATTCATCAAAAATCATCATTTACAACTAGATTACAAATGGAACTAGGCGGTAAAAACCCTATTATCGTTATGGATGATGCAGATGTTGATCAGGCTGCTACATTAACTGTTAATGGCGGTTTCTCTTTAACAGGTCAGGCTTGTACTGGAACGAGCCGTGTCATTGTCATGAAGGAAGTAAAAGATGCATATGTTGAGAAGTTAATAGAAAAAACAAGAGCATTAAAAGTAGGCAATGGCTTTGAAAATGGTGTAAAGATTGGTCCGTTAGCAAATGAAAAGCAGTTGAAGAATGTTTTGAACTATATTGAAATTGGTAAAGAGGACGGTGCAACGCTTGTATATGGCGGTGCGCAGCTGACAGGCGGGGAGTATGACAAAGGATATTTTGTTCAGCCGGCTATTTTTACAGATGTACGTCCTAGTATGAGAATTGCAAAAGAAGAGATTTTTGGTCCTGTCATTGCCATTATTGAAGTAAATTCATATGAAGAAGCAATTGAGATTGCTAATGATGTAGAATACGGCTTATCTGCTTCTATCATTACAAATAACTTAAAGACTGCTCATCAGTTTACAAAGGATATTCAGGCTGGAACGGTTAAAGTGAACCGTACAACGACTGGAAACTTAATGAATGCACCATTTGGCGGAGTTAAAAAATCAAGTACTTCAACTTTTCGTGAATCTGGTAGAGTTGGTTTGGAATTTTTCACTCAAGTAAAAACCGTATATGTTGGCTACTAATTAACAAAAGGGATAGAGGAGATTACACATGAAGACATCTTTAAAATTAGAATTAGAAGAAGCAAAAGTAATGATTGAAGCTGCGAAGCAGAAATCTGAAGAAATCAATGTATTAGAAACAATTGCCATTGTTGACGATGGTGGGTATGTGATTGCGTTAGAAAGAATGAATGGAGCTCGTATTACAGGTCCAGAAATTGCGATTGCGAAAGCTTTTACTGCTGCAGGTCACAAACGCTCCACACATTTATTTAATAAAGAGCCAAATGGTCCTGCATTGCCTGGTAATGAAGCATTTGGTATTCAGCATATGCTTGACGGAAAGTTTGCGATTTTCGTTGGCGGTTTCCCAATCGTAGTAAACGGTGAAGTCGTTGGAGGAGTCGGTATTAGCGGCGGTAATGGAGAACAGGATACTGCAGTAGGTACAGCTGCTCTAAAAGCTTTGCAAGATTTAGTGGCAGACAAAGGTTATGAAGTGATTACTGATGCAGATATAAAGAAATAAGAATAGCTAGGACCTCATTCATTCTATCTGCAATGGTGAAATGAGGTCCTTATTAAATAGCTAACTAAATGATAGTTACTTTTTAGAAAAGAGGAGATTGAGGTTGAATCCTTACGTTGAATTATCTATTGGATTTGCCCGCACAGGTTTAACCGGATTTGGAGGAGGACCTTCAACCATTCCGTTAATAGAATATGAGGTTGTAAAAAAATATAAATGGATGACAGAAGAAGAGTTTGGTGATGTGTTGGCGATGGCAAATACGTTGCCGGGTCCAATTGCGACGAAAATGGCAGCATATATTGGTTATAAAGTAAAAGGCAATCTAGGGGCAACTGTTGCCATTCTCGCTCATATTTTGCCATCAATTATTGCTTTGATTGGATTACTAGGAGCACTATATGCCTATCGTCATTCACCAATTGTCAGCGGTATGGTTCTAGGTGTTACTCCTGTCATCGGCTTTATGTTAGCGGAAATGGCTTATGGCTTTTATAAAAAAGGGCATAAGGGTTTAGGGTTATCAAAAATGATCATCTTTACGGTTATTTCCTTCGTCACCATGCAAATCATCGGGCTTCATCCAGGAATCTTAATTGTTGCTTTCTTACTTTCTGCATTTTTCATTGCACGACGCAAGAAAAAGGCTGCAAAGACTGCCGAAGTCATTATTGAGAGAAAGGAAAAAAGCTTATGATGTATTGGGATTTGTTTTGGGCATTTTTTGTAGCAAATTTATTAGGATATGGCGGCGGCCCTGCAACAATACCGTTAATTCAAAATGAAGTAGTAAATAATTATAACTGGATGACGTTATCAGAGTTTGGAGATCTCTTAGCCATTGCAAATGCATTACCTGGACCCATCGCAACAAAGCTTGCCGGTTTTATTGGATTTGAAATAGGAGGAGTTCTGGGTGCAACTATTGCTCTTGCAGGAACAATCTTGCCGTCAGCAGTTGCTGTTATCATACTTTTTAAGTTTGTTGATTTATTTAAAGATTCAGCAGAAGTAAAACTAATGACAAAAGCTGTTCAGCCGATTATTGCCGTACTTCTTGCAGTGATGGCCTATCAATTCTTTTTAACAGCTTTTGAAAGCAGCGGAATTATACATCTTATTTTATTAACTGTACTTAGCTTTTTAACATTGAATAAGTGGAAGATTCATCCTTCTTTAGTTATTATCGGGGCTCTAGTGTATGGAGGAATATTTCTACAGGTTGCCTGATGCATAACAAAGATAATAGGGGGGGAGTGAATGGAAATACAATGGAAGGAAAACAACCTTCTTTCAGTTCGAGAACATGCCTATTTGTATCTGAAGGATTTAATTCTTGAAGGGACATACAAAGCGGGAGATAGACTAATTGAAAGAGAGCTTGCAGCAAAATTAAACATTAGCCGTACTCCTATTAGGGAAGCGTTGTTTCGATTAGAGTCCCAAGGGTATGTAAAAACGGTTCCACGAAAAGGTGTCGTTGTATCTAATATTTCTGAGGAGCAAGTGATTGAGGTTTTTACCATCTTATCTTCTTTAGAAGTGCTGGCTGTGAAGTTAGCGGCACAAAGAATGGATAAAAAGACTGAAAAGATATTGGATTTAAAAATTCAAGAATTATTGGAAATTGAAGAAAAAAACGAAGATAATTTTAATCTTGAACATATCCAAATGAACCATCTTATTAATAAAGCTTCGAAAAGCCCGAAATTATATGAAATCTTGTCCGGACTAATTGACTATATTCATATGTCTGCAAATATGGGTTATGAGACTCCGGGCAGAAGAAAAGAATCTTTAAAAGAACATATCAATATTATGACAGCATTACGGAATCAAGAGGTTGAAATGGCAGAATATCTTATGAAAATTCATATTGAAAATTCAAAAAGAGCCTATATCAGCTATATGAATAACTTAAAAGAAAGACTTAAAAAATAGTCTGATAGCAAGAAGCTAATTTTCTGTAAATAAAAAAATAGATTTGTTATATGGGAGGAAAAACATTATGCCAAAAATTCACTTTCTTACAAGCGAAAAAACAATTGAAGTACCTGAAAATTCCAGTGTTTTAAGAATGTCCCTTCGCTATGACGGAGATTTGCCAAATCGATGTGGTGGAGGAATTTGCGGCAATTGTGTATGTAAAATTGAAGAAGGTGCTGAGTTTTTAGATAATGTTAAGGTGCAGGAAAGAAGAAAATTAGGAGATGAACTGTTAGAACAGGGCTATCGTTTAGGCTGTCAGACATTCGTAACAAATGGCGATATTAAAATTTCTTGGGATGAGGAAATAAGAAAAACGGTTATAAAAAGAAAACCGGATAAATTGGTCGCGAAGGTCCCAGCAGGTGAGTAAAGAAGAGTCTTTGCTGTCGATGCTAAAGGGGGAATTTATATTAGTAGTTTTAGTATCCAAAATAGTATACAGCGAAAAAAAGAACTTCATCCTAGATATAAGCTAGGATGAAGTTCTTTTTGTATTAAGTTATTTTTTAACTTTCAGATTGAATTTCCTTAATAGAAAGCATCAACATGATAATAGCGACAAACCAATGGATGAAAAAACCGCTTGGAACAATTGTCTGTAAGCTGTCCATAATCGTAAAGAAGATGGTGGGTAAGGTGACACTGTAAGCTGATAAACGGAACAAATGATTGTATTTGATATTTTTCCCGGCTAGGTTTTTTAAGGCAAGTCCAAATAGAGCCAAAGCGGTAATCTCAATAAATTTTATGGCAGCCGAAAAAAGGTAAATGACGGTGATTGTAATAGGAATCATTACAGGTAATATAGAATCTAACGTGTTAATCATTGAGATGAGATCCTCATTGGTAATTCGGGTATCACCGAGCATAGAATACGGAAATGATTGTGTTTGACCTGTAATCGTGTAGGATAATTCATTTTTTAAGAAAAAGATTGTGTTACTAGATTGCAACACATCAGCTTGATTAAGAGTCCCCGTACTGTCGAAAATGATTGTCAAATCTCCATTATTAATAGTAATAGGTGCATTTTCCTCCATTATTAATTCACCGTGTTCAATTTTAAAAGCTGGAATGTCACTTTCGACGGTTTCTTCGATTGCATGTAATCCTGCCATCATAGAAGTGCTAAAGTGATAAACGCTAGGCAGAACAGAAAGAAGGGTAAGGAAAAAGACATATAAAATGGTTTTACCAATCCCTTGTTGGCGAAAGGAAGCAATATCTTTTGGTGAGTAGAGACTCACGATCAGTTGTTTAAATATATTCATTTTGGCACACCCCTGTAAAAATTCACTTCCTATTGTAACCTTCTCTATTAGAATTGTACAATTTAATGAAAAAGTGGAAAAATAGTGAGATCAAAACAAGTCTTTAATCGTATAGAATGAGGAAGCATTTTACTTTTAGGAGGTTATAAATGGATTATGTATATTGGGGATTGATTGTCCTCTTATTTATTGTAGCATTTGTCGGGCTGATTTATCCCGTAATACCTAGTGTTTTATTCATATTCGCAGGTATACTGGTGTATGGTTTTTTGTTTTCATTTGAAGCTTTTAATTGGATTTTCTGGCTGATACAAGGTTTATTTGTCTTGTTGCTTTTTGGAGCAGATTATGTGGCCAATATGGTTGGGGTAAAAAAATTTGGCGGTTCAAAAGCAGGTGTGTGGGGGAGCACGATTGGTTTGTTAGTGGGTCCCTTTATCATTCCGTTTCTCGGAATTATTCTTGGTCCGTTCATTGGGGCCATTATTGCTGAACTAATTGTCCATAAGACGAATTGGAAAGAAGCTGTGAAGATAGGGTTTGGATCTGTTATTGGTTTCATCAGCAGTGTGGTGACCAAAGGAATCATCCAGATTGTGATGATTCTCTACTTTATATGGGTCATTTAATAAAAGTCGAAGAACGAGGGTGCAGTAACAGCCTCGTTCTTTGTGCGTATAGTATAGTAATCCATGTCTAGTTTATTCCGCAGATTTCCTTGCTGCAGTGCTGACAATCTACTTCATGTTTCAAATAGGCCAAATTTTTAACCGTAAATCGTTGATTCTCATAAGTGATAATATCCTTTTCTCGGAGCTCCTTCAGCATTCTCTGTATGACCTCACGGGTGCCGAATGTTAAGTTAGCTAACTCTTGATGAGTGATAGGCAAGTCAATGAGAATGCCATGTTCGGTTACCAGTCCATAGCTGTTACATAATCTAATAAGTATAGAATAGAGTCCGCCTTTTTTTCCATTCATGATTAAATCCTGACATTTTATCATTGATTTGATGTAGCGAACGCTAAGCCAATTACTTAAGGCTCCTAATACATCTGGGTCTCTTAAAGCGTATTCTTCGAGCTGCGATTTCTTTATAACGAGCATTTCACAATTCGTTATTGTTTTTGCAAAAAAATGATAGGTTGGTCTCTTCTTAAATAGTTCATATTCAATAATTAATTCTTCGCCGCTTAATATTTTAAGGATAAATTCCTTTCCTTTTACATGAACTCTTCCAATGGAAACACTGCCGTTAAGCAATAAGTAAATATTCTCTACTTCCTCTTTTTCTTGAAAGAGGTAGGAACCAGCAGGCAATTTTTGTATGGGCTCTTTATCAATAAAGTACTGTATTAACAGACTATAAAGGGAAATGTTTAATTCCTTTACTTCAAACATAGCTTAAGCACCCCTCTTCTACTAATTTGATTAAATCAAAAAGGAGGGGAAGCTTCAATAAGTATCTGGTAAATAGTGGGTGTGAAAACAAGCGGATATGACTAATATCGTTGACAGGATGCTGATGATACGAGTCATGACAAATTTTCGAATTTTGCCTAATAGAATAAATTATATCTAAATAATTTCTGGTGTTCTGTTAATTTATTTACAGGCAGAAACGTTCAGTTGAATAGAAAATGATATTTGTGTTAAAAATGAAGGCGTATCATTTGATAAAAATTAGATGAATTTGGTAATCTAATTATAGGTTCTTTAGTGTTTATGAAACTTTTATGAACTATCTAAAGACAAACAAAAATAAAAGATATTTGGAGGAATTTATCATGGCATTTGAACTACCACAATTACCTTATGCATATGATGCTCTTGAGCCTCATATTGACAAAGAAACAATGAACATTCACCACACAAAACACCATAACACTTATGTAACAAACTTAAATAACGCTTTAGAAGGAAACACGGAGCTTCTTTCTAAATCTGTAGAAGAAGTTATTTCTAATTTAGATGCTGTTCCTGAAGCAGCTCGCACAGCTGTACGTAATAATGGCGGTGGACATGCTAACCACTCTTTATTCTGGCAGATTCTATCACCAAATGGCGGCGGTGAGCCAACAGGTGCTCTTGCTGATGCTATTAACAGCAAATTTGGCAGTTATGAAAGCTTTAAAGATGAATTTGCAAAAGCAGCAACTACTCGATTTGGTTCAGGTTGGGCTTGGCTAGTTGTTAACAATGGCAGCCTTGAAGTGACTAGCACGCCAAACCAAGATTCTCCATTAATGGAAGGCAAAACACCTATTTTAGGTCTTGATGTTTGGGAGCATGCATACTACTTAAGATATCAAAACCGTCGTCCTGATTATATTAATGCATTCTTCAATGTTATTAATTGGGAAGAAGTAACAAAACGTTACGAAGCAGCAAAATAATTAATAAATATACTGATTTCATTAGAAAGACCAGCAGAAAAGAAAACTTCTGCTGGTCTTTCTTTGTTTTTTGCATAACAAGAGCTGATTTGTAAAAACTACCCTTGAGAGAAATAAGGGAGTTTTTATATGAATACATTAAAAAAACATTTAATTGGTGATATCGATTTAACGAAGGATTTAACTCTGCTACTATTAATAGGTGGCTTATATTCCTTGAGTGTAGCTTTATCCAATACATTTGTGAATATCTTTTTATGGAAGCAGACAGGAAAACTTCTCGATATCGGATTGTATAACTTAGCGGTAACAGTTGCACAGCCATTTACATTTATTCTTGCCGGCAGATGGGCAAAGAAGGTAGACAGAGTGATCGTTTTAAGGATCGGAGTCATCTTTCTCGCCCTTTTTTATTTAAGTGTGCTGGCATTTGGGGCATCTGCATCAAAGTATTTATTGATTCTTGGTACACTCCTTGGAATGGGATATGGATTCTATTGGCTTGCCTTTAATGTACTGACATTTGAGATAACAGAGCCTGAAACAAGAGATTTTTTTAATGGTTTTCTCGGCATTCTTACATCGGCCGGAGGAATGATTGGTCCATTTGCAGCTGGATTTATTATTTCTAGATTAGAAAAATTCAGCGGCTATTCTATTGTGTTCGGTATTTCATTAGGCCTGTTTGCTTTAGCTGTCTTTTTAAGTTTTTCCTTAAAAAGAAGGCCTGCAAATGGAAAGTACTGTTTTAAAAGGATTCTATCGGAGCGTAAAAAAAATCCTAATTGGAAAATGGTAACAAATGCGCATTTTTTCCAAGGGCTGCGTGAAGGGATTTTTGCTTTTATGATTTCCGTGCTGGTTTTCCTTTCAACTGGTACTGAAATGGCATTAGGGACGTATGGACTAATTAATTCCGGTGTGTCTTTTATAGCTTACTTTGCTGTTTCTAGGTTAATAAAAAAAGAACAGCGTTTAAAATCAATCTTGCTTGGTGGGTTGATGCTGTACGGTGCTATTTTTTTAATTGCCTTTGATGTTACGTATACCAAATTACTTATTTATGCAGCAACTATTGCCATTGCTTATCCGCTGCTCCTTGTACCATATCTTTCAATCACCTATGATGTGATTGGGAGTGGCTGGAAGGCTGCTGAAATGAGAATTGAATACATAGTTGTTAGAGAGATTTTTCTTAATACTGGAAGGGTCGTTTCTATCCTTCTTTTCCTTCTAATGGTTAAGCTGATGGACGCGAAAGAAGGTCTGCCGATTCTTTTCCTTGCTTTAGGAGCAGGTCATACATTGATTTATTTGTTTATTAGACGTGTTCAATTGAATTTGCCGCAAAGAAAACGTAAAGAGGCTTAAAGCCTCTTTTTTATGCATACTGTTAGAATTAATTGCCCTAAAAAGAAACGGTTTTTTTAGTGGTATTCTGTTCATTTTTCTTTTACTATTAGAATGATAAGTAAGGTTAACTTCATTCAGTAGAATTCCATCACTCCTATAAGAGTGGGAGGAATGCAAAAGTTCTCTAATTCAGTGGTTGTTCAAACCTGACTGAATGAAGGTAAGCCTCCGGCGGATGTCACGGATTTTTTTAGGGTAATTTACCGAGCTCGACGGCGGACAGGACGTCCTAGTGGGGCTAGACATGCGGATGTGGCGTTTTGAAGCGTGATAAAAATCCGGACGTAAATTCGGCGGGCGAATTTGATAGAGGAAGTGTGTTTCGCATTGAATAATAAAAAGAAGAAAAAGAAAAAGACTCAAGTACCTTTTCGGCTGAATTTACTGTTTTTTATTGTATTTTTATTGTTCTCTGTTTTAATTCTCCGTCTTGGAGTCGTTCAAATTGTATATGGGGAAGATTATAAACGAGAAATCGAACGAACAGAGGATGTAACAGTCAATAATCCGGTGCCGCGAGGAAAAATGTTTGATACGAATGGAAAAATTGTAGTCGATAACGTGCCGGAAAATGCGATTACTTATACGAATAATGGAGCGAGTCAAAAAGAAATGCTCGAAGTCGCAGGCAGGCTGGCAAAATTAATTCATAAAGATACAGATAAAGTCACTGAAAGAGATATGAAAGATTATTGGATTGTCACAAATCCTAAAGAGGCAGAAAAAAAGGTTTCTGAAAAAGAACTTGAACAGTTGAAAGTAAAATATGAAGATGATGAATATGATAAAAAAGTGTACCAATTGACACTTGACCGGATTACTGAAGGTGATTTAAACCGTTTGTCAGAACAAGAAATTGAAATCATCGCGATTTATCGAGAATTTGTGAGTGGCTATAAATTCACACCTCAAATCGTAAAAAATAAGGATGTCACACCAGAGGAATTTGCCGTTGTGAGTGAAAATCTTCAGCTTCTTCCAGGGGTAGACACTACGACAGATTGGGAACGATCTTATGCTTATAGTGACACATTGCGATCTGTTTTAGGTGGTGTGACGACTTCTGATAAAGGTCTTCCGGCAGAAGAAATAGACTATTATTTATCAAGAGATTATAGCCGTAATGATCGTGTTGGTACAAGCTATCTGGAAAAACAGTACGAGGATGTGCTGCACGGACAAAAAGCAAAGGTGAAAAATATCACTGATCAATCAGGTGAAATTGTCAGTACGGAAGTCATTTCAGAGGGTCAAAGAGGGAAGGATCTTGTTTTAACCATTGACATGGATTTACAGTTAGCAGTTGAAAAAATTATTGAAGAAGAGTTATGGGCTGCAAAATCATTCCCAGGTACAAATTTATTGGACCGTGCTTATGTTGTACTGATGGATCCAAATACAGGCGAAATTAAATCATTGGCAGGGAAACGAATTGTTAGAAGTGAAAAAACAGGTAAATCCGAAATGCAGGATGACGCATTGGGTACTTTTACGACTACTTATAATGTCGGTTCTGCTGTTAAAGGAGCCACCGTTTTAACCGGGTTTCAGACAGGAGTAATTAAACCGGGGTCAAGCTTTTACGACGCACCGCTTTATATCGCAGGCACACCGCCAAAGAAATCTTGGAAAACTTTTGGTTCTATTAATGATGTGAATGCACTTAAAGTTTCCTCGAACGTTTATATGTTTCATACCGTAATTAAAATAGGTGAAGGCCGATATATTCCACATGGTTCGTTACCTATTAATACGGATGCTTTTAATACGATTCGTCAGCACTATGCTCAGTTCGGACTTGGTGTTCGTACAGGAATTGATTTACCTGGTGAACAGAATGGATTTAAAGGAACAAGTACATTACCAGGTCACTTAATGGACCTTTCTATTGGACAATATGATACGTATTCAGCCATGCAGCTGGCACAATATGTATCAACAATCGCAAATGGCGGCAGCCGCATGGAGCCTCATATGGTAAGAGAAATTCGTGAACCGCAGCTTGATAATGAGCTTGGACCAATTGTGCAGGAAATCCAGCCAAAGGTATTAAATCGCTTGGATTTAGAAGATGGATGGATTGAACGTGTGCAGCTTGGTTTTAAAAAGGTAATGCAGGAGCAGGGCGGTACTGCTGTAGGCTTTTTTGGCGGTAAATCTTATTCACCGGCAGGAAAGACTGGAACGGCCGAGTCATTCTATGATGGTCCGCTCAAAAGTTATAAGATGGCATCTGTGATGAACTTGAGCCTTGTCGGTTATGCACCGTCTGATAGCCCCGAAATTGCCATGTCTGTTATTGTGCCATGGGCTTACACGGGTGGAACAGACAATAGGGCCAATTTGAAAATTGGTGAAAGAGTGCTTGATGCGTATTTTGAATTAAAAACACAGCGTGCGGCTGGCTTAGACGTTGAACAGAACACAGAAACAGAGAATAGTGAAGAAGAGGAATAAATAAATAATTAATACTGTTAAGATATCCTGCCATATGGAATGGCAGGATTTTTTTTGCAGAATAAAGATGTATTGCTTATTTGAGGGGGAAGTAAAGCTATTTTTGAACATGGAATATTAGGTGCCCAACTTCGACAAATTTATACAAGTTTCTGTTAATTTACAAAAGCTTAACAATGGATTAAAACATCATTAACAGAAAACCTTTATTGTATAACTTGTGAGACAAAACAAAATTAAAGAACAATTAGGGGGAAAGACAAAAATGAAAAGTTTTAAGTACATAGCACTAACAGTTGCTATCTCTGGAGCGTTAGCATTAACAGCATGTGGACCTCAGAACACTGGTTCAGAATCAGAGGGAAGCAAGACTGAACAGTCAAGTGAAAGCAAACAATTCGAAGGTACAGTAAGTATTGATGGATCTTCAACTGTCTTTCCGATTATGGAGGCTGTTGCGGAAGAATATAATTTAGTTCAGCCTGGTATGAAAGTTTCGGTAGCATCTTCTGGAACTGGTGGCGGCTTTAAAGCGTTCATTGCCGGAGAAACGGATATCAGCAATGCATCACGTCCAATTAAAGATGAGGAAAAAGAAAAGCTTAAAGAAGCTGGAATTGAATATACTGAATTTGAGATTGCTAAAGATGGCTTATCAATCGTAGTGAATAAGGATAACGATTGGGTTGATTCATTAACAGTTGATGAATTAAAGAACATGTGGGTTGAAGATGGATCAGTGAAGAAATGGTCAGATATTCGTGAAGGCTGGCCGGAAGAAGAAATTAAGTTCTATTCTCCTGGCACAGATTCAGGCACTTATGACTATTTCAATGAAGTAATCCTAGAAGAACAGCCGATTGTTGAAAATGCAACTCTTTCTGAAGATGACAATGTTCTTGTAACGGGTGTAACAGGGGATAAAAACTCAATCGGATTCTTCGGTTATGCATATTATGCTGAAAACAAAGATAATTTAAAGGTTGTTCCAATTGATGGTGGCAGCGGAGCTGTTGAACCGACAAATGAAACAGTTGAGAGCGGAGAATATTCTCCATTGTCACGTCCGTTATTCATCTATGTAAAAAATGAATCTGTGAAAAAAGAGGAAATTTATGACTTCATGAAATTCACCTTAGAAAATGCTGGAGAACTTTCAGAGGATGTTGGTTATGTAAAGCTTCCTTCGTATGATGAAGCATTATCGACGCTTGAAGGTTTAAAATAAGATTCAAAGATTGATAGTTTTAAAAATGGTAAGTCCGCTCGAGTGATACATGGTTCCTATCCTAGAGCGGATTATCTCTTGCTATTGTTCTGAGAAGCATTTTCACTGTGCTTCTCATATTGTCATGTGGATGAAAGGGGTTTTTTATTTTGGATGCTAAAGATTATCAGGGGTTATCTGTCCAAGACATGATTGCGGAAAAAAGAAAGAAAAGAAAAGTTTTTTCAATGGACAGAATCATGCCTGTTGTTCTATTACTAACTGCCTGTGTATCGGTATTAACTACACTGGGTATTTTATTTACGCTTTTATTTGAAACATTTTCTTTCTTTGAACGAGTATCAATTGGTGAATTTTTAACTGGACAGAAGTGGTATCCTTTCTCAGATCCAGGCTCTTTTGGGATTCTACCTCTTATTTCAGGGACATTAAAGGTTACGCTTATTGCAGTTATTGTTGCCGTTCCAATCGGGCTGGCAACAGCTATTTTCCTAAGTGAATACGCATCCGACAGAACACGCCGTATTATTAAACCGATTATGGAGGTTCTTGCCGGTGTTCCAACTATTGTATATGGTTTCTTTGCTTTAACATTTGTTACGCCTATTTTACGTGAATGGTTTCCTTCTATTGAAATATTCAATGCATTAAGCCCAGGAATAGTGATTGGTATTATGATTACTCCGACGATTGCCTCTCTTTCAGAGGATGCAATGTCTTCTGTACCTCAGGCAATGCGAGAAGGAGCGTTAGGGTTAGGATCAACAAAGCTAGAAGTTGCTTTTAAAGTGGTACTTCCTGCTGCAATTTCCGGAATCGTTGCATCGATTGTATTAGGTGTTTCTCGTGCGATTGGAGAAACGATGATTGTTGCGGTTGCCGGCGGATCTACGCCAAATTTAAGCTGGGACATTACAAGCTCTATTCAAACAATGACAGCTTATATTGTTCAGGTTAGTCAGGGGGATGCTGGTTATGGTACAACGATTTATTACAGTATTTATGCCGTAGGTTTTACACTTTTCCTCTTTACGCTAGTTATGAACCTTTTAGCTCAATATGTCTCTCGCCGTTTCAAGGAGGAATATTAAGGTGAAGTTAATCAATCATGAAATAGTTAAAAAGAAGATGAAATCAAGATTATATAAAAATGTACTTTTTAAAGGAATATTTCTCCTTGCGACGCTATTTGGCTTACTTGTATTAGGAATTTTATTATATCGAGTCATTTCACAAGGAATCGGTTATCTAGATTGGCAATTTATGAATAGTTTGCCATCTAGAAAGCCTGAAGAGGCTGGTATTTACACCGCCTTAAACGGGACTATTTGGTTAATGTTTGTTGTTGCTCCTGTTTCACTTATCCTAGGTGTGGGAACAGCTATATATTTAGAGGAATATGCCAAAAAGAATCGTTTTACAACGTTTATTCAGATTAATATTTCAAATCTTGCCGGTGTTCCTTCCGTTGTCTTTGGTCTATTAGGATTAACCATTTTTGTCCGTGCGCTTGCATTAGGAACAAGTGTATTGGCAGCTGGTCTGACAATGAGCTTGTTAATTCTTCCTGTTATTATTGTCGCGGCACAAGAAGCCATTCGTGCAGTTCCTAAACAACTGCGTGAAGCTTCCTTTGGAATGGGGGCAACAAAATGGCAAACCATTGTTCGGGTTGTTATGCCTGCAGCTATTCCAGGAATCTTAACGGGTGCTATTTTGGCTCTTTCACGTGCAATTGGTGAAACCGCACCATTAGTTGTTTTAGGGCTTCCGCTTTTCCTTGCTTTTTTACCAAATTCATTTTTAGACACGCTAACGGTATTACCGATGCAAATCTATAACTGGACCAGCCGCCCGCAAGTAGAGTTCCAAGCACTAGCCGCTGCAGCAATCCTTGTTTTACTAGTTTTATTGATTGCTATGAACTCTATTGCTGTCATTATTCGTAATAAATTTCAAAAGAGATTGTAATCATCATTTGATTATTGGATGAAGTAACAGGATGAAGGGGGATTTCATATGAATATAACGATGGAAAGAGAAAAGAATGCAAATTTGGCTGGTGCAAAGGAGGACAAAGGAATCAAACAGGTTGTTTATAAAACAAGTCAATTGAATCTTTGGTACGGTGATAATCACGCATTAAAAAATATTGATCTAGATATTATGGAAAATGAAGTAACAGCCATTATTGGTCCTTCTGGATGCGGGAAGTCAACTTATATTAAAACATTGAACCGGATGATTGAATTAGTACCAATTGTTAGAACTTCAGGTGAAATTAGCTATCGAGGCAGAAATATTTTCGATAAATCTTATGAGGTAGAAGAATTACGGACAAAAGTAGGGATGGTATTTCAAAAACCAAATCCATTTCCGAAATCCATTTATGAAAATGTGGCATATGGGCCGAAAATACATGGAATTCGTGATAAGAAGATTCTTGACCAAATTGTAGAAAAGAGCTTAAGAGGAGCGGCCATTTGGGATGAGGTAAAGGATCGATTAAAGGAAAATGCCTACGGTCTTTCTGGGGGACAGCAGCAGCGTCTATGTATTGCCCGCTGTCTGGCAATCGAACCTGATGTGATTTTAATGGATGAACCAACCTCAGCACTTGACCCGATTTCTACGTTAAAGGTAGAAGAACTGGTTCAAGAAATGAAAAAACAATACAGCATTATCATTGTGACACATAATATGCAGCAGGCTGCTCGTATTTCCGATAAAACGGCCTTTTTCTTGAATGGTGAAGTCATTGAGTTTGATGAAACCGATAAGATTTTCTCTACCCCTTCTGATAAGAGAACAGAAGATTATATTACAGGTCGATTTGGATAAGGATGAATGAAGGGAGCAAACGTAGTGGTAGTAAGAGAAAGATTTGAAGATGATTTAAAGGAATTGCAGAATAAATTAGTTGAGTTAGTTAAGTTTGCTGATAATGCTCTTGCACTGTCCATTGAGGCTTTAGAAACTCATAATATTCATTTGGCCTTGCAGATTATGGATGATGATACGAAAGCAGATATTCTTTATGAAGAAATTAACGAATTTGCAATCCTGTTAATCGCAAAACAGCAGCCGGTTGCTATTGATTTACGCCGTATTATTGTTGCTATTAAAATTGCAACAGACATTGAGCGGATTGCCGATTTTGCTGTGAATATTGCAAAATCAACGATTAGAATCGGGCAAGAACCGCATATCAAACCCATTAGTCACTTGAAAAGAATGTATGAAATCACAGCTGTTATGTTAAAAGATGGTTTAGAAGCCTATAAAGAGGAAAATACACAGTTGGCTAAAAAAGTGGCTGAAATGGATGATGAAGTAGACAGACTATATGGTGAAACGATTCAGGAACTTTTGAGGTTGAATAGCGAGAGTTCGGAAAATCTTACCCAGGTTACACAGTTTCTTTTTATTTGCCGTTTCTTAGAAAGAGCGGCAGATCACATCACAAATGTGGCGGAATATGTTTTTTATTTAATAAAAGGGAAACACTACGATCTTAATAATTAATAAAATGGCTGTGTTAAAGCACTAGGTTGATAAGCCAGATTTTTTAACAAAGCCAATAAAATAAAAGATAAGGAGCGCGGAGTAGGCTCCTTATCTTTTATTTTATTCATATTTTTCATCTCGGAAACGAGATTCCATTAATATCGCTTGTACTTCCTTGACAGGCAATGATGATTGGCGGGCAATTTGTTCAATGGGTGTTCCTTGTCCTGCTAATGAACGTACTTGATTTTTTATGATTTCATGGACCATTGTATGATTTGAATCAATTTTTGATAAAGGGGGTGACAGTTCAATGTCATTAACAAGAAGTTCTTCTTCTAGAATCTTTAATTTCTTTTTTATTTGATACATTTCTTGAAGCTGCTGCATATTGATCTCATCTATTTCTTCACGAAGCTGTTTATACGGGTCTTTTAGAAAAAAAGACAGGATCATGAGTAAAATGGAAATACCAAATAGACTGATAAAGAGTGTATTCATTCTGTCACCTCATTCTATTAACTGAACAAACCCCATTTTATCATTATCTTTAACGTAATTCGACTATTTCATTATCCAGTCAAATGAAAAAAGTCTGTCATCAAGCTTTCAACAAAACCATTTGTTGAAGGCTGCCGTAATATCTGATACCATTAAGCAAAATAGTAATTATATTCTGATATTTAATGAATTCGTTCTTTTTTAAAGAGGTGTGCCATGATAAAAGAAATTATGAAATTAAGGAGAAAAGGCCTTTCCTTTCGCAAAATAGCTGATGAACTAGATACAACAGTTGGAAAAGTACAGTATCAATGGAAAAAGTACAAAAAAATGGAAGAGGCTAGAATAGCTGAACAGAGAAAGAAAAGTAAAGTATTCATAAAAGTATCTATGAAATCTCGTTATTTAAATATCGGAAAGCTGAAAGAAGAAAAGGAACATCTTACATCATGGAATCTGGCTGAAAATAAATTATTTATTTTTTGGAAACTATCCCATCTCAAAAAAGATCTTGTGTCAAATTATTTTGATCAACCCTTTAATAGCTTTCAAAAGGTATTGAGGATATATAATGTGACACATACCTCTTTTAATGGACAACATTTTATTCAAGAGGTGAAGCTTCAAGACAGACAATGTGTATCTTTTCTGAGAAAACTGGAGCCGAATTGCTGTTACATAATCGAGTTAGGTATTCTGCTATCAGGACATAAATTTTTCCCATTACTGCGTTCAAATCCCATCCATTTCCCGATAGGAAATGACAATCAGAATCAATTGGAAAATGAGGAAGCAGATACAATCAAGAATACACCTTTTAAATGGGTTGAGCATGTCAGTACGTATAGTTATTACGAAAGTATATTAAAAAAGGATGATAGGTCATGAACAACCTTTTTGTACCAAGTAATAGGAATAATGCTGTTACATTCATTGATTATGGTCGTTTGCATGATGAGGATAAGCTCCGAATCTATTCCATTACAGACACGATTGTAGAGTTTCTAATGAAAGAAACAAAAGTAATGACACAACTATTTCAAGAATGGATAAAATTATCGGCTCTGTTACCAAATCATCCTCTTATTGAAAGTTATTTATCACAATGGCGCTGGATGAATTCCTTTTTATCTGAAACTGTAAAGGAGATTGCCGAAACGAAAGAGGAGAATAAATATGAAGGGTTTGCGGACAAAAACAACGCTGCCGAAAACAGCTTAAATGAGCAGCTGACTAAGGAACATTTGAAAATTCTATTCTTGACATGGGAATTTCCACCTTGTATTGTCGGAGGATTGTCACGGCATGTTCATGGAATAACCAAAAGCTTGGCAAAAAAAGGTCATGAAATACATGTGATTACAACAGGAGAGGATACTTTGCCTGTGACGGAAAAAGTGGATAATGTAATGATTCATCGAGTAAATCCATTGAATGTAAATGAAAAGGACTTTTTGCTTTGGATTGGCGGCTTAAATATTGCGTTGGCAGAGAAAGCGGTAGCATTATCAGCAGAGGAATCTTTTGATTGTATTCATTCGCATGATTGGCTTGTCGGAGCAGCGGCTATTTCATTAAAAAAGAATTTAAATCTTCCTTTAGTTACGACCATCCATGCTACTGAATATGGTCGAAATAATGGTATATATACCGAAATGCAGCGTTTTATTCACGAGAAGGAGAGACAACTTGTAGAACAATCAGATAGAGTGGTTGTTTGCAGTGAGTTTATGCAGGAGGAGGTATTGAAGCTTTTTAAGCCAACTGTTCATAAGTTGGCAACGATTCCAAATGGAATAGACGGTGAGAAGGATGCAGAGCAAGCTATCAATCATTTTTTAGTGGACGATGAAATTGATTCTAATCGTAAAATGATTTTTTCAATTGGGAGAATGGTGAAGGAAAAAGGGTTTGATACATTGATTGAAGCAGCTTCTGTTTTAAAGGAGTTAGGAGCAAATATTTATTTTATTATTGCCGGGAAAGGACCGATGCTTGAAGTTTATCGACGCAAAGTAGCCGAGGTGAGGTTAACAGATACTGTATATTTCATTGGTTTTATTGACGATGACAAGCGAAATGCCTTGTTAGAGCTTTGTGAAATGGCTGTTTTTCCGAGTCTTTATGAGCCATTCGGTATTGTAGCCTTAGAAGCTATGCAGGCGGGAAAGCCAACGATTGTATCAAATACAGGCGGTTTAAAAGGTATTGTGAAACATTTGGAAACTGGCTTGTTGGTAGAACCGGCCAACAGCAAAAATATGGCTGAACAAATCATGTATTTAATAGAAAATCCTGAAATGGCAATAAAAATGGGAAAAAGCGGGAAGAAGGCTGTCGAAAGTCAATATAATTGGAAATTAGCGGCAGAAAAAACGATTTATTTATATAATAATATCCTGCAGACTAGAAATCATGATTAATAAAGCTCATGCATTTAAAAAACACACTAGCATTTCTAAATAAAAAATGCTATTATAGAAAAGTCGTATGAACGAACGAGCTTTATATAGTTTGGAGGGAAATAAACATGCGTGTAAATATTACGTTAGCTTGCACTGAGTGTGGAGACCGTAACTATATTTCAAAAAAGAATAAACGGAATAATCCAGATCGTCTTGAGCTGAAAAAATATTGCCCAAGAGAAAAGCGTACAACTACACATCGTGAAACAAAATAAGCAGCGGGATTTCCTGCTGCTTTTTTTTATTTCATTGATGCTATTTTCTGATGAGGAAGGATGAAATAGATGATTGAAAAGAATGCATTTCGTAAAGAGATGAAAGGGAAATTACAGGCTATTTCAAAAGCCCATTATGAACATTACTCTTATCAAATTGCTCAAACACTTTACGAGGATTCTTTATGGAAGTCGGCTCAAATGATAGGAATTACGATTTCCAATCCTCCAGAAGTTGATACATATCAAATCATCCGTCAAGCATGGAAGGAAGGAAAAACGATTGTCATTCCTAAATGTTTGCCAAAGGAAAAAAGGATGGATTTTCGAGTCTTAGAGCGTTTCGATCAGTTAGAGTCCGTTTATTTCAATTTGCTTGAGCCGATAGCAGAGAAAACGAAAAAAGTGGATCCAAGTGAGATTGAATTGCTTATCGTTCCAGGTTTGGCTTTTACAAAAGACGGCTATCGGTTAGGTGTTGGGGGAGGATATTATGACCGCTTCCTGCAGCATTATAAAGGCAAGACTGCATCTCTTGCTTTTCAGGTGCAAATAGTGAATCAGTTGCCAAAAGAACCTCATGATCTCCCAGTTGAAAAACTGATAACAAATGAAGGGAGCTTTTTTACTTCATGATGTTCGTTACTATGTTCACCATTTTAATAATGGCCATAGCAGGATATTTTTCTAGATTATTAACCATTTCAGGTGCTGCTGCTGCTTTTGTGGTTGGTTCTTTGATTGCTTTAGGTCTTGGGGTAAAAGGACTCATTATACTCGGTTTGTTTTTTTGCAGTTCCAGTCTATGGTCCAAAATCAAGAGTACCAAGAAAGAAAGAGCAGAAGAACTGCTTTTAAAAGGCTCCCAGAGGGATTGGCAGCAGGTAGTCGCAAATGGGGGGCTTGCCGCTCTATCTAGTGCGATATATTACTTTACAGATGATTTTTTCTGGATTATTGGATTTTGTATTTGTCTTGCTGCTTCCAATTCTGACACCTGGGCATCTGAAATTGGTTCAATGAGTAAGAGAGAACCGATTGATATTAAATCATTCAGACGAGTTGCTCGAGGAACTTCAGGAGCAGTTAGTCTTTTAGGGACGTTTGCAGCAGCAGCAGGCTCTTTTTTGATTGCTTTCGGAGCGTTTATTTTCTTTCGTTTGCAGTTGGATGAATGTCTTTTTATTTTTATTCTAGGCTTTAGCGGAAATATCATTGATACTTTACTTGGAGCGTTTGTTCAAGCGAGTTACCAATGTCCGCATTGCGGGTTGAAAACGGAAAAGATTATCCATTGCGGGCAGAATACAAGACTGATGAAAGGATACTCCATCTTAAATAATGATGTCGTAAATTTTCTTTCTGTATTTTTTGTTTTACTGATCAGCAGGTTAGTATGGGAAGTGTATTAGGACGGAGATTCCAATAGAAGATGCCGCTTTTTCCCTTAATTACCATTGGATAATTATCATCCTTTTATCTCACACTAGTGGAAGGAGGGATGATTATGGGCAGAGTTTTATCCATATTAGCAATAGGAATGGGTGGATATTATTTATTTCAAAAACGTTTTCGTGTCATAAACGCTGTTCTTGGTAATTCAATGATGCGGAGATTTTTTGTTAGGTCACTCATGAATATTCCTGCGATTAGAAACCGTATGATGGGTTCTGTCTTTTCGCAGGGTCCAGGTCCAAAGCCAATTTAATATTCTAATTTCACTTAAGGCCCTTTTGGGTCTTTTTTTTATAAATTATTGAGAGATTATAGCTTTCATCCTAACACATTTCCGCATTATCCTTTACAAATCGGTTGGAAATTACCTATAGTAAAAATAAACGAGTAAAGGCAACACAGAAAGAAGGGGGACATTTGAGTTTTCAAGAGGAATTTATATTCTGGAGACTAGCGAATTACTTCATAAGTGAGCATGAATATCGAATCATCCAGCTTTCAAAAAGTCAAAAAGAGCTCTGGCTTGAGAAATTAGAAAATAAGGAAGCGCAGGTTATTCGGATTCTTCTGTATAATTTAGACTGGAGCAATTGGATGCAGCGGGATATTCAACTAACCCTAGCAAATGGTGAAAGTATTCGCAAGCAGCTGCATAAAAGGTCGTTAGATGTTTTAAATATATATGTTACGGCATACCCTCCGGTCGATGATTATGAAGATTATATAGGTCAGCCCTTATTACATCCAAAAGGTGAAAAAACCAGAATTACTTCGCTGATTTGCGACCGGCAGAATCAGGTAAAAACCATTGAAAAAGTCATGAATGAATCTGTCCCTATCATTTGGAAGGAAGAGTATGAGGAACATGACATCGAGGTTGAGAAACACGCTGCTTTAGTTTCTGCACGAAAAAAGGTCTTATCTGAAAAAGCATTATTTGAAAACGGGAAACCACGTTTTACTTATTTATTTATTGCTGTTCAAATAATGATGTTTTTGCTTATGGAGGCAGCAGGCGGGAGCACTAATACGTCCGTCTTAATCCAATTTGGAGCAAAGTCAAATTGGATTATCTTAGAGGGAGAATGGTGGCGGCTGTTTACGCCTATTTTTTTACATATTGGCATTTTGCATCTTGTGATGAACACGTTGGCCTTATATTACCTTGGATCGATGGTTGAACGTTTGTTTGGCAACAGCCGTTTTCTTTTCATCTATTTATTTGCTGGTTTTTTCGGTTCGCTGGCAAGCCTTCTATTTAGTCAGAATATCTCTGCAGGAGCTAGTGGTGCGATATTCGGCTGCTTCGGCGCCCTTTTGTATTTTGGTACAGTCTATCCTAAGCTATTTTTTCGAACGATGGGAATGAATATTCTAGTCATCATAGCCATTAATTTAGCCTTCGGTTTTTCTATGTCTGGAATAGATAATGCCGGGCATATTGGTGGTTTAATAGGTGGATTTCTTGCCTCTTCAATGGTTCATTTACCGAAACAGAAAAGAACAGTTGTTCAGATTTCGACATTTTTGGCGAGTGCAGCACTTATTTTTGGTCTATTTCAGTATAGCTACTTGAACAAAGGAAAGCTGATTGATGCGCAATCTGCTTTGGTTTTAGTACAAGAGTATGTGGAAAAAGAAGAATATGATAAAGCCTATGCTTTTTTACAGGAATATGAAAATCCAAACAACAGTACAGTCGATATCCTTTTTCTATTATCTTATATTGAGATTAAAACCAATCGGATGGATGAAGCAAAGGAACATTTACACCAAGTCATTAGCACGGATACAAGCTATCACGAGGCCTTTTATAATTTAGCGCTCATTTATTTGAATGAAAATAATTATAATCAGGCGAAAGAATATGCTAAAGAGGCGCTGGATTTGCAGCCGGGAAATAAGGATTATCATCAACTAATTCAAAAAATTAATGAGTTGGAATCTGCTGCTTTAAAATCATAGGTTCTCCGTTTTTTAATTCACTAATAACAAATAGATGTGATTGATCATTTGCTATCAATATTAATGGGATGGTGCTGCCAATGGGAGCTACAGTAGTACCATCTGTTCTTTGAATTCCAAGAAAATAATTTTTATACATTCCCTCCCATAAACGTCCTAATATTTTCTTCGTTTCTTGTTTATTAAAACGAGGAAGTGAAGAATCTTCAAATTGGTACATGTCTGTGAGAGGAAAAACAGTATACTGTTCCTTATTTATGTTGAAGGATTTTTCGGCTTTTTGCAGAGAACTCTTTAAACGTTCTTCAATTAGTTGGTCGATTACAAACTTCCATTCCTTTTCCTCCTTCCCTTTTGGTTGACGGAAGGAAACTAGCGGTGCGTATTTTGAATAAAGGACATATAGCTCGTCATGAGTCATTCTTTGTGTACTGGTTATCTGTTCGTTACTATGAAGCTCGGCATGATGAAAACTGATAGCATTAAAATTTGCACTATCTTGCTGTAAGATTTTTTTATCCAATTGAATGGTATCCGCCTCTTGTTTCCATCCTCTTCCCATTGTTTCTATTAAGATTCCATTAGCATATAAAAAACTTATATCTTGTCTTAAATAGGCTTTGCGGTCAAGAATGGAATCAGCTTTCCATCGAATGGCATATCCATTAGCTGTTTTACCTGTTAAGATAAGGGATGTATTAGCCGATTGAAAGGTCGCATCTTTGTCGGGCGGAAAGTATGTAAAACTTTCTTCTGTTTTTACAGCATTATTAATACTATTTAAGGTGATAATTGTAAGAATAATCATGGCAAAAAGATGGATGATTCTATTCAATGCTTCAGCCCCCCTTATCCGTTTTTTGCCTATTCTAAAGACAAGTTGTCCGCTTCAAATATATTCGGCAATTTCTAGAAAGATGACTATATCGGATAATTAGATAAGGTAATTTGGTGGGATTGAACATGCTTGAGAGGACATTCATTTTGCTTTATACTGATGCTATATTAAAAAAGATGGGGAAATAAAAAATGAAAACGATTTATGATATACAACAATATTTAAAAAAGTTTGGAACGATTATTTATATAGGTGACCGGATAGCTGATCTAGAATTAATGGAATCGGAAGTTCATGAACTATATCGATCCCAATTAATGGAAACACGTGACTACCAGTCAGCCATTTTATTGTTGCGGCATGAGATTCAAATGCTAAAGGAAAAACAATCGTATTAGGTTTGACTGTATGGATAGAATTCAGGCTATCTAGTTGAGTAAATCAGTGGACTTAATCAGTAATATCTACTGATTGCTTATTTAGTAGGCTTTGTTAAAGTACTGTGTTGATAAGCCAGATTTTTGACTCATTCGTGTGAAATGACCATACAGCTTAAATGAGTCAAAAATCAACAATATTATTTAACAAAGCCATTTAGTAAAAAGTGAAACTTTTTTACAAATGAATCGTCTTATTATAAAGGGAATTGACAAGATAGCAGTCAATCTCCTTTTTTTATATTCTAGATTAAATTATTGTAAATATAGGACAAAGGGTTGCATACTATAGAATTTAGAAAATGGTATCTCTTTAAGATAAAAGGGAGGGTACGTACATAATGAGAAAGCTTAATCGGTCAAGGATTTCACTCGTTGCGGTTGCGACGGTTTTACTTTGGCTAAAGACATATATTGTCTATAAAACTAGTTTTGATATAAAAATAGAAAACTGGAGGCAAGAGTTTATTCTGTTTATTAATCCTTTAAGTTTTCTTATGCTGCTTTTTGGGATTAGTATGTTTATAAAGGAAAAAAATAAGAAAAGCTATATCATCATTTCAAGTTTTCTTGTATCCTCTATATTATTTGCTAATGTTGTATTTTATCGATTTTTTAATGATTTTTTGACTATTCCGGTTCTATTTCAAACGAGTAACATGAGTGATTTGGGAAGCAGTGTTAGTGAATTGCTAAGCTGGACGGATTTATTGTATTTTACAGATTTTTTCCTGCTGCTTGTATTAATGAAAAGAAAACCTAAGGTGGTTTCTTTTCGTCAATATACAAGAGCAGAGAGAAAAGCCTATATACTTGTTACCTTATCCATTGCTTTTTTTAATCTTGGCTGGGCTGAAACAGAAAGACCGGAGCTGCTGACAAGAACCTTCGACAGAGAAATGCTTATTCGTAATATTGGTACGTATAATTATCATATATACGATGTGTTTTTGCAGTCAAAATCATCTGCACAACGCGCTTTAGCAGACGGTGGTGAGCTTGTGGATATTGAGAACTATCGTAATGCGAATTACAACAAATTGAATGATGAGATGTTTGGAATGGCTAAAGGAAAAAATGTTATTCTCATTTCACTAGAGTCAACGCAAAGTTTTGTTCTCAATCAAACAGTTAATGGAGAGGTTATTACTCCATTTTTAAATCAATTTATCCAAGAAAGTTATTACTTTAACAACTTTTATCATCAAACAGGACAAGGCAAGACCTCTGATTCTGAGTTTATTGTGGAAAATTCACTTTACCCATTAAGCCGCGGTGCTGTTTTTTTTACTCATTCTGGTAATGAGTATCATGCAACACCAGAGGTTTTGCGTGAGAGAGGATATTTTACGGCATCCTTACATGCCAATAATAAGAGCTTTTGGAATCGGGATATTATGTATGAATCCCTTGGCTACCAGCGTTTCTATTCTTTAAGCGATTATGAAGTAAATGATGAAAATTCTGTTGGCTGGGGTCTAAAGGATGATGATTTCTTCCAGCAATCCATTCAGCATTTAAAGGACATGCCTGAACCGTTTTACGCCAAGTTTATTACCTTAACTAATCATTTTCCGTTTGAATTGGATCAAGAAGATATATTAATAGAGCCATATACATCCAGCAGTAAAACACTCAATCAATATTTTACGACAGTTCGCTATCAAGATGAGGCATTAAAGCATTTTATTCAAAGCCTTAAGAATGAAGGAATATACGATGATTCTATTATCATCCTTTACGGGGACCATTATGGGATTTCTGAAAATCATAATAAAGCAATGGGTGAGTATCTTGGTGAAGAGGTGACTCCATTTGTAAGTACACAGCTTCAACGAGTTCCGTTTATTGTTCATATTCCGGGACAAAAAGGAAAAACCATTTCAACGGTTTCTGCTCAGATTGATATTAAACCAACACTCCTTCATTTGCTGGGCGTGGATACAAAACAGGATATAGAATTTGGCAGGGATTTATTTTCAAAAGATACGACGGATTTCGCTGTACTTCGTGATGGAAGTTTTATTACAAAGGATTATGTTTACACTCGAGAAATTTGCTATGATAAAAATACTGGTGAACCTGCTATAGAGGAGAATGCTTGTGAGCTATATGCAGAAAAAGCAAAAAATGAACTTGAATATTCTGATCGTATTATTTATGGCGACCTGTTAAGATTCTATGGCAGAAGTAATAAATAAAGGTTATGACTGACTTGCTGGAAAATGAGCAAGTCTTTTTTTATGTAAGTGAGGGACATGATGGATGTCATAATTCTATTGCAGCCACATATGTATGATGTGATGGAAAGGAGGAAAATTGGTGAAGGTCAATATTCGTTCTGGTGATACATTATGGTACTATAGTCGCTTATTTATGATTCCGTTGCCATTAATTATTGATTCAAACCCCGGCCTCAATAGCTCATATTTACAGGTTGGACAGGAAATTCAAATACCTGGATTTACAAGCCAATCTTATACGGTGAAAAGAGGAGACTCCTTTTGGAGGCTGGCAACAGCACGAAATATCTCAATAGATGCATTAATGCTTTTAAATCAGAATATAAATCCAAGCAGTCTGCAAATTGGTCAAACAATCTATCTTCCTGCTCGTATAATTGCACCTTCTATGAGTCGGAATGTCAAATACGATTCATCACTGTTGACAAGAGATATTCAAACATTAAAAAACCAATTCCCTTTTATTCAGGTTCGAACAATTGGAAGGAGCGTGGAAGGAAAGCCTATTCAGGAAATTAGGCTTGGGAAGGGAACGAAAAAGGTCCACTTTAACGGTTCTTTTCATGCGAATGAATGGATAACAACACCAATCCTAATGGCGTTATTAAATACATTTTTATTGTCCCTGACAAATAGTCAGCCTATTAGAGGTCTGGTCACAAATCCTTTGTACCAGTCAGTTGATTTGTCGATTGTCCCGATGGTTAATCCTGATGGTGTAGATTTAGTTCTAAACGGACCACCGCCTGCATTAAGGGAAGAATTAATTGCGATGAATAAAGGAAGTACTGATTTTAGTGATTGGAAAGCGAATATAAGAGGTGTTGATTTAAATAATCAATTCCCGGCAAATTGGGAAATTGAAAAGGAGAGAAAGGAACCAAAAGCGCCGGCACCAAGAGATTATCCTGGAGATGCACCGCTGACAGAGCCGGAAGCAAGAGTGATGGCTGCTTTAGCAAGAAATAACCCGTTCGACCGTCTGATTGCTTTCCATACACAGGGTAAGGAATTTTATTGGGGATATGAAGGACTGGAGCCTCCTGAGTCAGGTATACTGGCAGCTGAGTTTGAGCGGGTTAGCGGTTATAAGGCAGTTCGATCGATTGATAGTCATGCTGGTTATAAAGATTGGTTTATTCAGGAGTTTCGAAAACCAGGGTTCACTGTTGAATTGGGATATGGGGTTAATCCGCTGCCATTGACGCAATTCAATGAAATTTATGAGGAGGTACTTGGAATTTTTCTTGCAAGCCTGTATATTTAATAGGATGAATGATTAACTAGATGAAATGCCTCCGTATTTTTAGTTCTTTCTGGATGCAAAGATATGGAGGTATTATTAGATATAAAGTATTGAGTAAAGGCGGGTGTGGAAAAAATATTGAAAAGGAAGGCTTTTTTTTTGTGTCTAATATTGGTTTCCGCACTCTTGATAATGGGATGTGAAAAAGGCGATTCTAGTTCGATGGCTGTTAAGGAAAAACAGGAACCGGAAGTTGGGAAATCTCTATTACCTGCTGATGATATTGAAAAATTTCTCCCTATTATAATAGAAGAAGGGAATTTTGGTAAAGTTTATGGCTGGTTGGATAACCAGACCATTGTATATTCAACAACGCTGCAGAATAGCTCCAATATTTATACCTACCATTTAAAAAAGGGGACAAGTACGTTATTATTAAGAGTGGAGTCTATGATTGATTCTATTCATATTAGTCATTCAGGGCACTATCTATTAATTCGTTCTACTTCGGAAGCATCCCCCAGCAAGATTACGGTTATCACTAATAAAGGAAAAATGGTGTTTTCAGAAGGATTGGAAAATGCCTTTGATGCAGCTGTCGTATGGAATCCTTATGATGAGGACAAGGTTCTGATTTCGAGCTTTACGGATGATTGGCAGGAAACCACGTTTATTTTATCAATTAAGACGCAGCAAATGACCGAAGTGGATGTGGCAAATCCTTTTTCCTACTGGATATCAACGAATAAACTCATTTATTTAAATTTGAATTTGAAGAATCAATCAGGATTTACGGATGTTGTCATGAAAGACTTATCTAATGGAAAAGAAGTCAGGCTGCTTTCGGATATTTTTCAACTAGATTCCTTCTATCGTTTCTTTCTTACTATCACTGCTGATAAAGAGAATGTAAATGATGTGATTTACAGCTTTTATAATCAAAAGGTAAAGTTTGAGGGCTCCATTACCATGCCAGGATTAACTAGTTTTTCAGATTGGCTGATCCCCTATTATGATTATAATGAGGAGAAAGAAACGTTTATTTCCTTTAAGCCGTTAAAGAGTGGTACAGCGGAGTCCTATACTGAGGATTTTCAGCTTATTCAATATAGAATGGGAAGCGAAACGAATACAGTAATAATGGATGGATTAAATAATGAACCGATAAGCTGTAATCAAGAGGGGAATTTATGTTTATATGGCTATTTTTTTGAAAAACTAATTGATATGAAGAACAAAGAAATCATGCGTTTGAATCAAATATAGAAAATAAGGGATTGGTGATCATAATGGCAATAGTAGATGTAACAGTGATTCCAGTAGGGACAAAAACAGCAAGCGTTAGTGCTTACGTGGCAGATATACATAAAGTATTAAAGAAATATGAGGAAACAGGCAAAATTCGTTATCAATTAACGCCTATGAATACGATTATTGAAGGTGAATTGCCCCTTTTGTTTGAAGTGATTCAGGCGATGCATGAAGTTCCTTTTGAGAAAGGGCTTGTCCGAGTGTGTACTAATATCCGCATAGATGACCGCCGTGATATCGAACGAAAAATGGAGGAAAAAGTGGAGAGAGTAAAAAGTTTGCTTGAAGATTAAAAATGGGAAAATAAAAAGCACCATAGGTGCTTTTTATTTTCCCATTTTTAATGGGTCGCGGGAAACCCGCTGTCAATAAAAGTCATGATTGCAAACCATCCAAATATCGCAAAGCTTCCAACTGCGAATAGTACACCAAGAAGGTTTTTGTTTTTTAGTGAACTAACGGAACCAATAGCAGCTAGTATTGAAACTAATGCAAAAATAATGACAGTACCCATTACATAATCCCCCTTGTTCGATGTATAGTTCATATGCATTTGAAAAATAAGCGCTTTCTTGTATTAGTATAATAGGTTGTAATACAAATGCAAACTTACTTCTAATATTTTATAATTTTTCTGAATGTTTGTCGAGGTGAAATAAAAGACTTTTCACAATAGTATAGCAATAATATTGTCAAATAATTAGTTTTTATTTCTTTTATAGTGTAAAATAACTTTGAATGTTCTTAAATAGGGGGAAATGATTTATGGAATGGATACAAATGCCGCTTGGGCCAATTCAGACAAATTGTTATGTGTTGATGAAGGAAGATTCAACCTGTCTGATTGTTGACCCTGGCAATGAAGGTGAAAAGCTGATTGGCGTTTTGCGTGAACGAAATTTACAGCCAACAGCTATCGTCCTGACACATGCCCATTATGATCATATTGGAGCTGTTGATAGTATAAGGGATGAATATAACATACCAGCTTATGTTCATGTTAATGAAAAAGAATGGCTGTCATCACCAGCTTTAAATTTGGGACAGGTAATTGCCAGAGATCCTGATTTTACTTTCAGTGGGGAGCAGGAACTAACGCTAGGCAACTTTACGTTTCAGATTTTTGAAACGCCGGGTCATTCGCCAGGAAGCGTCTCACTGTATTTTAAGGATTCAGAGCTAGTGCTGGTTGGGGATGCATTGTTTAATGGAAGTATTGGGCGTACGGATTTACCAGGAAGTAACCACCAAGATTTAATGAATAGTCTGCATGAAAAAATCTTAAAACTTCCTGAAGATACGACTGTTCTTCCTGGACATGGACCTATTACAACAATTGGAAAAGAGATGGATTCAAATCCTTTTCTAAATGGATTTTAGGAAAAAAAGAAAAACCCTTCTCGTTTGAGAAGGGTTTTTCTGGGGGATATTCGAATTCTAGTAATGGGAGGTTATTGTTAAACTACTACTTGGTATAAACAATATAATAAGTTTAACAATTTGTCAATAGTGTTAAATATGAAAAGTGGAGATAGTATGAAAAAACAACTTATAGAATATATAAATAAAAAACCATTGAAAATGATATCATACGATGAATATATGGATTTTGTGCTGTATCATCCTTGTTTTGGCTATTATATGAAAAATCGAGAAAAGATTGGCCGTAACGGGGATTTTATTACATCAAGTAATATTTCTAATGTGATGGGTAAAACCTTTGCTAAATGGTTTGCAGGTTTAGTAAAGGAACAAAAAGTTTCACCACATTTTTGTGAAATCGGTGCAGGAAATGGCCGGTTTGCTCATGCGTTTTTAAGTGAATGGTATGCTTCAGATAATCCTAAGCTTACTTATACAATCATAGAAAAAAGCCCATATCATATAAAATTGCAAAAAGAAAAATTCAAAGAAGAATGGTTCATTCAGTATATTGAGGATTTAACCGAATTGAAGAATTATAACGGCCTGATGTTTTCAAATGAATTATTTGATGCGCTGCCAGTACATGTAGTTACAAAGCAGAAAGGGCATTTATATGAGGTAATGGTGACTGTTGAAAAGGGAGAACTTGTTGAAACAACCAGCCCTCTTTCTAATCACAAAATTACTTCTTTCTTAAAGGAGCATAAAGTAGCTATTCCTGAAGGGCATCGAATAGAAATCCCGCTCTATATGGAAGATGTTTTTTTGAAGATGGAAAGGGCACTGTCTAAGGGGATGATTGTAACTATTGATTATGGTTATTCAAACGAAGAATGGCAGGAACCTGTCAGAAAGGATGGAAGCCTGAGGGGCTATTACAAGCATGAGCTTATTAGGAATGTGTTAGAACATCCGGGTGAAATGGATATTACCAGCCATATTCATTGGGATGCTCTTATGAATTTGGGAAATAAGTATAGAATTCATACGATTGAAAAAAAACGTCAAGATGAATTTCTTCTTTCTATTGGGATATTGGATCAGCTTGTAAACCATCAGGATCCCAACCCATTCTCTGAAGTAAATAAACAAAATCGTGCCATCCGAAGCCTCATTATGCCCTCAGGAATGAGCCCGTCATTTCATGTACTAGTACAATTAAAAGCGTAGTCGGTTTGTAATGTACAGCAACAGTTGAAACGGTTACAAAATAAAAAAGCGATCCGATTGGTCGCTTTTTTATTTAGAACTTATTAATGTCCGCCTGCACCTGGTATCATCATAAAAGTTGTCCAGTATGTAAAACCGACGAAAAATACTGTTAAATAAGCCCCAAAAATGTAAATGTACATACGTTCAGTAAGTTTTAGATAGCTGAGAAGCAGAAAGAACCCTGTTTGACCGAAGAATATTAAGGACGTCGTATACATATCTCCTAAATAAAACATAACTGCAAAAATGCCCGTCCAAAATCCTAATACTCGATACATTCGTTCCAACTGTATCCCTCCCTTTGCACTGTGAGTTTCATCACTATTATAATGAAGTATTCTGAAAAAGTAAATAACTCTTTATATTTAAAAAGGTTATAAGTAAGACTTTTCTGAACTTTCCATAAAAATAAAACGCCACATACTATTGAGCTGATAGGGCTGAAAATAGAGGCAATTATACGAGAATTGCCTCTAGCATGATCTATTGTGAAAGATATTTATGCCTTGATGCTAGCACTATATGTACAGGCATCACAGCCAGCAAGTAAATTCTCTCCCTCTACTAATTCAATTTCTGCAAATAAAGCTTCAAACATTCCTTTTAAAAATTGCGCATGCATGTTGCAAACATTTTCCATATGTTCTTTTGCTACTTCCTTAAACGGACAGTTAAAAATTTTAAAATATACTTTTGTTTTATCCTCACTTGGCTGGAAATCTGGAGATAGTCCAGCCAATGAAGCGGCATTACGAATAATATTCAATTTTTGATCAAAGGATAGATGATCAATACTTTGCATGTTTTTTGATAATTCCTGTTCTATTAATTCTAAACCAAACCGTTTTCCGGTTTCGTATAGTGCCTTTTGTCCAGCTTCTCCTAGTGATGCCATTGTTTCCAGTGTGATTTTAGACAAAAGCTGATAATCACGATATGGGAAATGAAGTTGAATCACATCACTAGACAGACGATAAAGTCTGCTTGGTCTTCCGCCTTTACCTGTTTTTTTGGTTTCCGAAACAAGCATGTTGACATCCTCCAGCTTGGTTAGGTGCAGTCTGGCAACGTTTGGATGAATATCAAAATTATCAGCTATTTCCTGTACTGTTACTTCTTGATGTTTGTTCGTGATATATTGATAAATATAATAACGAGTTGGATCGGATAATACATTTGTTATTTTTAGTGTTTGTTCCAAAGAAGTTCACCTCATACTATACTTTGTTCTATTATAATACTGTTAGAAATAGGTTAACACTATATTCACTATAAGTTTATAAAATGTTCACAAATTACAAATGTTAGTATTCTTATTTAAGGATGTGGAGAAAAGAGAAACTATAGATAAATACAGATAAATATCTCATCAAAAAGAGAGTTATTAATCAAATTATGAATAATTTGTGATAACCCGAAAGTTTTTATGTAATAATGTTTTTGAGATGCAGGAGATTTTTTAAAAGAAGAGAATCTAATCAAGTAGAAAAAAGAAAGGTGGTGTACAGCCATTGAGTTTAATCGAAAAACTGGCTGACAGAATTATTACTGAAGCTGTTAGAAGTCATGCAACTGATGTCCACATTATTCCACGAAGAAATGATACCCTTGTACAACTGAGAATCTCAAACAGATTAGTTCCCAAAATCCAGCTGCCCAAAGAAGAATGTGATCGATTAATTTCCCATTTTAAATTTACAGCGTCTATGGATATTGGTGAAAGAAGACGACCCCAAAGCGGTGCCTGTTCTTTTATGATTGATGGACAAATGATAGGTCTACGCTTGTCAACCCTCCCAGCTAGTCAAAATGAAAGCTTGGTGATTCGAATTCTCCCCCAGCAAGAAAATATGCCTTTTTTTCAAATTTCACTCTTTCCAAATATGACGAGAAAATTATTAGCTTTATTAAAGCATTCCCATGGTCTTATTATTCTGACAGGACCGACTGGGAGCGGAAAAACCTCCACTTTATATGCCTTATTAAATGAAACCTCCCATCACTATAATCGAAATGTCATTACATTAGAAGATCCCATTGAAAAAGAAAATGATTTAGTCCTGCAGGTTCAGGTGAATGAAAAAGCCGGGGTCACTTATACAACTGGATTAAAAGCTATCTTAAGACATGATCCAGATATCATTATGGTTGGAGAGATTCGTGATGCTGAAACGGCAAAAATTGCTGTAAGGGCTGCGCTTACGGGTCACTTAGTTTTGACCACCATGCATACTCGAGATGCTAAAGGAGCTATTTACAGGCTCATTGAATTTGGCGTAAGCTGGCAGGAGATTGAGCAAACGCTGGTGGCTATTACAGCACAAAGGTTGGTGGAATTAACTTGTCCCATTTGTAAAGGACATTGCTCTCCAGCTTGTATCGGTCATGAACGTCCGAAAAGAGCTAGCGTATTCGAACTTTTATCTGGAAGAAATCTAACCTCTGCCTTGGGGGAGGCACGTGGTGAACAAAATAAGTTTCATTATAAAACATTACGGGAAGAAATTCGAAAAGGAATTGCACTAGGTTATATTAAGGAAAGTGAATTTGACAGATGGGTGTTTATCAATGAAACGGAGTAAATGGTCTCTTGAGGAGCAGGCGAGGTTTTTAAAAATGACAGGGGAACTATTAATTAGAGGTTATCCGCTTGCGGAGGCACTAGATTCCGTCACCTATCATTTGCCGAAAAATCGAAACGTAGAAATGAAGGAATGTCTTTTTAGCTTAAAGGAGGGATATCCATTTTATTTAGTTCTTCAAAAACTAGCATTTAATAAAGATGTTATTGGTTATATTTACTTTGCTGAACAGCATGGCAGTTTGGCAACGGCCTTTCTTGAAGGAAGTAAAATGTTGCAGAAACGCATAAAAGACTTTTCTAGACTAAAAAAACTAATGTCTTATCCACTTTTTCTTGCACTAACGACAATCATGTTATTTTTCTTTGTGCAAAAATATTTGCTGCCGCAATTTTCTTCATTGTTTACTTCTATGAGGTTAAAAGCGAACTTTTTTACAAAATTCATTTATATTGCCGGTGAGGCTTTTCCCATTCTTGTTCTTCTTTTTCTCCTCCTGATTGTCCTCTTTCTCCTCTATTATTTTTTGTTTTTCAAAAAGCTTACGTCGATTGAGCAGAAAAAGAAAATGATGAGAATTCCTATTGCAGCTAGTCCTTTTAGACTTTTCTATACACATTATTTTTCTATTCAATTAGGCTTTTTATTGGAAGGAGGGCTTTCTGTTAACGAATCTCTTACAACGTTTGAACGAAATGAAAATCAACCTTTTTATAGGCAGCTTGGAGTAGAAGTGAAGAGGTTATTAATGACAGGGGAAAAACTTGAGGATATACTCAGGAACTATCCGTTCTTTGAAAGGGAATTGGCCTTGGTCGTAAAGCATGGACAAGATAATGGGAAACTTGCTCAAGAATTACTCTTTTTTGCTGATCAATGCCTGAGCAGACTAGAGGAAAAAATGGACAGTATAATCAAAAAGATTCAGCCTGTTTTATACGGTCTAATCGGTTTGTTAATTGTTTCTATGTACTTAGCTGTTTTATTACCCATGTTTCATTTAATGAATGGAATGTAAGCAAATTCTGAAAGGGGAATCTATCCAATGTTGAAAAGTCAGAAAGGTTTCACACTAATTGAAATGATGATTGTTCTTTTAGTTATCTCAATTTTACTCATGATTACTGTACCCAATGTTACAAAAAATAATTCAAATATTAATAAAAAGGGTTGTGAAGCTTACTTAAAAATGGTTGAGGGGCAGGTACAAGCCTATAAAATGGATAAGCATGCTTTTCCGACTGTTCAGCAGCTGCTTGATGATGATTATATAGTAGATAATAAATGCCCGTTAGGAAAAAACGTAGCCATTTCAACAGAAGGTGCAGTGTCTCTTGAAAAACCTTAAGAGGAGTAACCAATCAGGTTTTACTTTAATTGAAATGCTATTCGTATTAAGTGTATTTCTTCTGATTTCTTCTATTTCTTCCATTCTTTTAAGTCCCCAATATGCATTATATGAAAAGGAACGCTTCTTTTCTCAATTTAAAGCTGATATTCTTTATTCCCAGCAGTATGCTATTTCACAACAAAAAAAACTGAATGTAAAGATTTATTATAAAGAGAACCGATATGAAGTAAGAGAATGGACGACGTATAAACCTGTTATTGTTCGTGAAATTCCTAAGTCTATTATAATAAAAAAAGGCACATTTCAAACTGTAGGAAATAGCTATATGGAATTTGACTTATTGACGAATGGCAAAACAAATCGAATTGGAACATTTTATTTTCTAGTCGATGGTAAACGCTATAAAATTACCTTTCAGTTAGGAACGGGACGAATATATGTTGTTGAAGAATAAAGGCTTTTATATGGCAGAGCTGATTATAAGTCTGTCGGGGTGGCTGCTCATTACAAGTGTTTTTGTTCCGTTTTACATGCAGCTGCAAAGACAGCTCGTTCAATTAGAGGAAAAATCGGAAGCGTTGCATCTATTTTATGAATATATGCAAAAAGTAGTCGTTGAAAATCCTGAAAGAGAAAATGCTGTCATCACAAACGGAGATAAGCAATTTACAATTGTTTGGCATGGTGCTGACAAGAAGGCGGTAATGATAACCTATGAGGATGTGTTTGGACGCACAATTGAAATACATGAAACGACTCCATAACAAAGGTTTTACATTTATAGAAATGATATTGGCCTTTTCTGTCTTTCTTATCATTGTTTCATTATTTCCGTTATTTTTTCAAGTACTATCACATAATGGTTTTGTCGAAGAAAGAATACAAAGGATGGAATGGGAAGTGTTTATTTCTCAGCTAAAAAAGGAAGTAAGAATGAGTGATAGTGTAAGAATTGAAAGTAACAAGCTTATGCTGAAAGTAGAAAAGGAGAGTATTATGTATGAAAGATACGGAACGAATATTCGGCGACGAGTTGATTCATTAGGACACGAAGTTATGCTGCAGGACATCAAAACAGTCATGTTTGAAAAGGTTATAAAAGGCGTGCGGATCTCTGTAGAGGATAAATACAATCAAAATGAATCTGTTATCATTCGGTCCGTTGTTGATGAGGAAAGCCTATATGCTGCGCCGTAACCAAAAGGGTTTTACTTATCCGCTCACGTTATGTATGTTAATCCTTTTTTCAACTATATTGGTGATTTATTTAGAACAGTATGTGATAGAAACAAGAATGCTGGCAGAAACGGAAAATCTATTAAAACAGGATTATTATATCGTAAGTACACTAAAAACAATGGAAGAAAATTTGGCAACTGAGGGCAGAACAAACAACGCCGGTTCCATCCAATTTTACGATGGTCAAGCAGAATATGTGATTGAAGAGATGACAGAAAGTCTTTGGGAAATCAAACTTCGAATTAAGATGGGTATAGATAATCAGCAGTTCAGTGGTACTGCTTTTTATGATACGAATTATAAGAAAATCATTAAGTGGGTAGAAAAAAACTGAGTAACTCAGGGAAGAAATTCAATATAGAGGTTTGAAAAAAAGTGATAGGGATATACTTACTCTTAGAAATGTGTAAGACTTTAGTTGTCATTATCATTAAAGTGTTAGTCAAGTACATGCTGTCGTAAGGTTTGTACTTTTTAAGAGGTGTATCTATGAAAACAAATGATTATGTAAAATATGTCACACAAACGGTTGTACAATATATTGATCAGCCTAAGGATGAACGAAGAAAGCTTCGCCAAGAAAAAAAGGATCGTAGAGCTACATTTATGTACAGATGGTTTGGGATTATTCCGTATGTATTGATGTTAAAGCTAAGAGAAAGAAGAGAACAAAGGGAACAAAAAGTACAAAAAGTACGAGAAGCAGACTAATCTGCTTCTCGTTATTCATTTAGTTTCGAAGATAGAAAATCCCGCCGTTAATAATGGATATATTGATTTTGGGTTCATACTGATCCTTTAAGGCCTGTTTCTCCATTTCATAGCTTTCTCCTTTTTCCTCTGTATCTTTATAGAAATGCTCCAGTAAATTTAAATCTTTCTGCCAGCGTTTTCTGGCATCATCTGCCCATGAATGATTTTCAGACTCTATTTTTGAAATAAGATAATGTTCAATCCGCTTTAAACCGCTTTTTGGCATGATGAGTGGAGAAAGGGTAAAAGAATAGTCAGGTATTTTCGGTGTTAGCTCAAGCTCGAGCAGTTTATCATGAAAGTTTTCAATCGTTTGTCCATTAATTAACTGCAGTCCGATTGATTGAAATACATCTTTTTTTCGATCGCATTGATAGGATACTTTTACATTTAAACAAAGCCATGGCTTTAATGGGATTTGTTGTCCTGTAATGGTTGGACTTTTTTCATAAAGCCTAATAAAGCTAGCCAGTTTTTTTGTTGATTGAAAAATTTGATGAAGCCGGGGCGAGCCGAAATGAATAATCTCCCCTTTAAGATTGTTAGGAGCTCTTTTTGGATCTGTGATAAGGGTGAGGCTCATTGGATTTGGCACTCCGCCTGTTTTTTCAAGGTAATGCCAGTAAAAAGGACGGTTCATCAGCTCCTTATCGAGATCAATGGTTAATTGGACGGTCATGTATCCAGATTTGTTTTCTGTTATTTCACAATCATTGGCAAGAAAATATCCTTCTAAAAATTCATGAATTTCCTGTTGCTGCATGCTGGATTCCGCCTTTCATCTCTTGGGCAAATTGAATCATTGATGTAAGATTATCCATTTTAATTTTCATTTCTCCTTCTGAAGAGGAGTAATTAAATATATCTATTAAATGTTCCTCAACATTTCCAAATTCTAATTTTGTTAGAATGTCGTCAAGGTCTCCAATGACTTTTTCAAAAAGATGAATCTTTTCATAAAGCAGCTTTAGTACGTGTTCCTCAACCGTGTCTTTTATGGCAAAATTATATATTTTAACATCCTTTTCCTGACCAAGTCGATGAATCCTGCCAATCCGCTGCTCAAGCCTCATAGGATTCCAAGGCAAATCAAAGTTGATAATATGATGACAGAACTGCAGGTTTATTCCTTCTCCTCCAGCTTCTGTAGCAATTAATACTTGGGCATTGTTTTTGAATAGCTCTCTCATCCAGTCTTTTTTTCCTCGTTTAAAACCTCCCCTAAATGGAACGGAGGTGATGCCATGCTGTTTAAGAAACCATTGTAAATATAGCTGTGTTGCTCGGTATTCCGTAAAAATAATGACCTTATCATTGATTTCTTTAATCAGTTCAAGTGCTTTTTGCGCTTTTGCATTTGATTGTACCTCTTCAACTTTCTTTATTAAGTGTTGAATTTGTTCTTGGAAGAAGGAAGAAGTATTTTCTTCCTTTTGCTGCATATTTTTTAAAGTATAATAGACGGCTTCTCTGCTGCTGCAGGCCTCCCGCTGTAAAGTCATGACGGAGAATTGACTTTTATTTATTAAGTCACTTTTCTCGCCCATTAAACATATATTTTCATATAGCTCTCTTTCCTTCTCAGAAAATTCTATTGGAATCGTTTCAACAATACGCTTTGTCCATTCGATTCCAGTATCGGCACGACGATTTCGAATCATTACTTTATTGACCAGTTCTTTTAGGTGCTCATCATCATCTAATGAACGAGAATCTTTTTTGTATTTGTTATAAAAGTCTGTTTCGCTTCCAAGATGGCCAGGCTTCAATAATGATACAAGGTTAAAGATTTCGCTAATCCGATTTTGTATTGGCGTTGCGGTTAACAACAGACAGAATTTCTTTTTTAGATTTTGCACAAACTCATAGTTTTTGGTTTTATTATTTTTTAATTTATGTGCTTCATCAATGATAATAAGATCATAATCTTGCTCATTTATGATTTCTCTATGTGGAGTTCGTTTTGCTGTATCGATTGACGAAATGACAACATCACATTGATCCCAAACATAGCTTTTCCGCTGGGCAACAGCAGGAATATAGAATTTACTGTTAAGTTCCATTGCCCATTGAGATACAAGTGACGCGGGAACTAGGATTAGCACTTTTTTGACAAGACCTCTTATCATATACTCTTTTAATATTAATCCTGCTTCAATAGTCTTTCCAAGACCGACTTCATCCGCTAAAATGGCTTTACCATTCATGTTTTCAACGACTTGTTTCGCCACCTCGAGTTGGTGCGGAAGCGGGGTTAACTGAGATAAATGTTTTGGCGCAAGCAGTCCTTCAAATTCTGGAATGACCGTATGCTTTTCCACTTCAACAGCTAATTTATATAACTCCCAATTTCCCCAAGGTCCATCATGATTCATCCGGGTGATAAATTCATCTTGCCATGAATAGTCAAACTCTATTTTCACCGTCATCGCTAACACTCCTCAAAAATGGTATTGCTGAAATCCGTTCGGCATGGTAGGCTATATGTATGTAAATGGAAAGTTTAGAAACTTTCTACAATGATGTGATTTTTAATTATGCATAGTATGACCATGTTTTAATAAAATATAAATGCGGATGAGAATAAGGGGAGAGACTACGATATGTAGCGCCGAAGGAGCAAACAAGAAGTTGTGAATCTCTCAGGCAAAAGAACTCTTATTTGACGCATCTCTGGAGAGTGCTTATTTTTAAGCCGCCAAAGGGGAAAGCCTTTACAGGTAAACTTTCAGGTTCAAGGACAGAGACCAACCTATTTTCTATAGGGTGGTTTCTGTCCTTTTTTGTCTTAAAAAGAAACAACAAGAGTGACAGCAGCCTAACATGAACTTCATAAGTAATTTTCTAATATATATAGGAAAAGTAATGAAACGAATGATTTCCATGATTAATATGGATATCTGTTAATCATTCTATTAGAGGAAAGGAGTTTGAAAAATGGCTGAATTAAAACGTACACCTCTTTATGATGTTTATAAGGAATATGGAGCCAAAATAATAGATTTTGGAGGATGGGAGCTCCCCGTTCAGTTTTCAAGCATAAAGGAAGAACATGAAGCTGTTCGAACAAAAGCAGGGTTATTTGATGTTTCCCATATGGGAGAAATTACTGTAAAGGGGTCTGAAAGCCTGGAATTTTTACAAAAAATGATGACAAATGATATAAGCAAAGCAAATCCGGGTTCTGCCATGTACACGGCCATGTGTTACGAAAATGGGGGAACGGTTGATGATTTATTAGTTTATAAAATAAATGAGAATCATTATTTGCTTGTTGTCAATGCCGCTAATACTGAGAAGGACTTCAAATGGCTGATGGAGCATCTTGAAGGAGATGTGCAGCTTGAAAATATTTCGGAAGGAACAGCACAATTGGCTTTGCAAGGACCGCTCTCAGAAAAGATTTTAGTACAATTAACACAAGAGAAGGCAATAAATCTAGCTAGTTTTAAATTTCAAAAAGAGGTACTAGTTGCAGGGAAAAATGTATTAGTATCGAGGACTGGATATACAGGTGAAGATGGTTTTGAATTATATTGTAATCGAGAAGATGCTGTTGACTTATGGAAGGCTATTTTAGCTGCTGGAAGTGAAGAGGGTGTATTGCCATGTGGACTGGGGGCTCGTGACACCCTTCGTTTTGAAGCGAATTTAGCTTTATACGGTCAAGAGCTCTCGCCAAATATCACTCCATTTGAAGCGGGTATTGGTTTTGCTGTTAAGTTGAATAAAGAAGCCAATTTTATTGGTAAGGCTGCTTTACAATCACAAAAGGATACAGGAATACAGAGAAAAATCGTCGGTATTGAAATGATTGATAGAGGCATTCCTCGTCATGGCTACCCTGTATATGCAGGAGAAACGGAAATCGGTGTAATCACAACCGGTACACAATCTCCAACATTAAAGAAAAATATTGGTCTCGCATTAATAAAAACAGAATATGCACAACTTGATCATGAAGTATTGGTAGAGATTCGCGGGAAGCGATTAAGAGCAAAGATTGTGAAAACACCTTTTTACAAAAGAGAGAAGTAACGAAATTGGAGGAGAGAAGGATGAAGCATCGCTATTTACCGATGACAGAGCAGGATAGAGAATCTATGTTAGAAGCTGTTGGGGCTGCTTCTGTAGATGAACTGTTTAGTGATATCCCTGAAAAGGTTCGTTTTAAGGGAGAGTATCAGATTAAAAAAGCAAAGTCAGAATCAGCTCTTCTAAAAGAATTGGCTCAATTAGCAGCCAAAAATGCTGATTTACGTACGCATACATCGTTTCTTGGTGCCGGAGTGTATGATCATTATATTCCAGTTATCGTTGATCATGTTATCTCTCGTTCTGAATTTTATACTGCCTATACACCCTATCAACCGGAAATTTCTCAAGGAGAATTGCAGGCCATTTTTGAATTTCAAACGATGATTTGTGAGTTAACCGGTATGGAGGTGGCAAACTCGTCTATGTATGATGGCGGGACTTCCATGGCAGAAGCAGCTATGTTGGCTGCAGGCCATACTCGAAGAAAAAAGGTATTGGTCTCAAGCACGGTACATCCTCAATCAAGAGAGGTTTTAAACACTTATGCAAAAGGACAGAGGCTGGAGGTCATCGAAATTCCATCTAAAAACGGCTTAACCGATGCTGCTGCTTTAAATGAATTAATGAATGAGGATGTGGCCGCTGTTATTGTTCAATACCCTAATTTCTTTGGCGGAATTGAACCATTAAAAGAAATCGAGGAACTGACACATAAAGAAAAATCATTACTTATTGTTTCAAGTAACCCACTTGCTTTAGGAATTCTAACTCCGCCGGGCAGGTTAGGCGCAGACATCGTCGTAGGTGATACACAAGTGTTTGGTATCCCCGCACAGTTTGGCGGGCCTCACTGTGGATATTTTGCTGTAACAAGTAAACTGATGCGGAAAATTCCTGGACGTATTGTCGGGCAAACAGTGGATGAGGAAGGGCGACGAGGGTTTGTATTGACCTTGCAGGCGCGTGAGCAGCATATACGCCGTGAAAAAGCAACATCTAATATTTGCTCCAATCAGGCTCTAAATGCTTTAGCCTCTTCAGTTGCAATGACTGCACTTGGAAAAAAGGGAATTCGGGAAATGGCTGCAACGAATATTCAAAAAGCAAACTATGCTAAAAACAGGCTGAGGGAAAATGGAGCCAAAATTGCATTCGAAGGTCCAATCTTTAATGAATTTGTCTTGAAATTAACAAGTCCTGTTAATGAAGTGAATCAAAAGCTGATAGAAAAGAATATCATTGGCGGATATGATTTAGGTCGGGATTATCCAGAATTATCTAATCACATGTTAGTTGCTGTTACGGAGTTGAGAACGAAGGAAGAAATAGATACATTAGTGGCAGAATTGGGGGATTATCATGCATAAAGAAAATCAACCGTTAATTTTTGAAAGCAGTACGCCTGGTCGAATCGGTTATAGTCTTCCTGAATTCGATGTTCCGGAAGTTGATTTAGAAAACTTGATTCCGAAAGAGTATCTTCGTGAAATGGAGCCGGAGTTGCCTGAAGTTTCTGAATTGGATATCATGCGCCATTATACGGCTTTATCAAATAGGAATCATGGGGTCGATTCAGGCTTCTATCCGCTTGGATCTTGTACGATGAAATACAATCCAAAGATAAATGAAGAGGTTGCCCGCATGGATGGGTTTGCTCATGTGCATCCATTACAGGAAGAAACGACTGTCCAAGGTGCACTTGAATTAATGTATAATCTTCAAGAGCATCTCGTTGAAATTACTGGTATGGATGCTGTCACACTTCAATCCGCAGCTGGTGCCCATGGTGAATGGACGGGATTAATGATGATTCGTGCTTTCCATGAAGCCAATGGGGATTTTGAGAGAGTAAAGGTGATTGTTCCCGATTCGGCACATGGAACAAATCCTGCCTCTGCAGTTGTAGCCGGATTTGAAACAGTGACAGTTAAATCAAATGAAGAGGGACTCGTTGATTTAGATGATTTAAGAAGAGTGGTCGGGAATGATACGGCAGCATTAATGCTGACAAATCCAAATACGCTCGGTTTATTTGAAGAGAATATTCTTGAAATGGCTGACATCGTACATGGTGCTGGTGGAAAGCTTTATTATGACGGTGCCAATTTGAATGCTGTTTTATCAAAAGCACGTCCTGGTGATATGGGTTTTGATGTTGTTCATTTAAATCTCCATAAAACCTTTACAGGTCCCCATGGCGGCGGAGGTCCGGGTTCAGGTCCGGTCGGTGTTAAGAATGAACTGATTCCATTTTTGCCTAAGCCGGTCATTGCAAAGGTCGAAAATCAATTTGTTCTTGATTATAATCGTCCGCAATCCATTGGCCGCATCAAGCCTTATTATGGAAACTTCGGTATTAACGTTCGTGCCTATACGTATATCCGTTCAATGGGTCCGGATGGCTTAAAAGCTGTAACAGAGGATGCCGTTTTGAATGCAAATTATATGATGAGAAGACTCGCTCCATACTATGATTTGCCATATGATAAGCATTGTAAGCATGAGTTTGTTTTAAGCGGAAGGCGTCAGAAGAAGCTTGGAGTCCGTACTCTCGATATCGCCAAACGCTTGCTTGATTTTGGTTACCATCCGCCTACCATTTATTTCCCGCTTAATGTGGAAGAATGTATCATGATTGAGCCGACAGAAACAGAGTCAAAAGAAACGTTGGACAGCTTTATTGATGTGATGATTCAAATTGCAAAGGAAGCCGAAAGCAACCCTGAAATAGTTCAAGAAGCACCGCATACGACAGTTGTCAGTCGATTGGATGAAACATTAGCAGCCCGAAAACCTGTGCTTCGTTATAAAAAAGAAGAATAAAAGATAAAAGGCTGACTCGATTAATAGAGTCAGCCATATTTTACTTGTTATGAAACATTATTTTGCTTTAATTCTTCCAGTCCATTTTTTAAATCCGCCTTGGAGATGAGAAAGGTCTTTATAACCCTTTTTGTATAGGAATTGAGCTGCACGGGCACTTCTTGACCCACTTTGGCAATAAAGATAGACAGGCTTGTCCGGACGTAATTCTTTCATTCGCATTTTTAATTGTGAAAGTGGAATATTTCTCGCACCTAAAATATGACCTGCTTCATATTCATTCGGCTCACGAACGTCAATCAGCTGTGCTTTTCGGTACCCTTCTCGGAACTGTTCCTCAGTTAACGTTTTTAGGATTTTTCGCTGCTGAAACCAATTAAAGCCAATATAAGCTAAGGTAGCAACAATAAGAATGAGTAGGATATAAATTGTATCCAAAGTGTTTTCTCCTTTCAAGCTAAGCTATGCAATTTATCTCTCACTAACGGGCAGTATATCCACTATAGATGTAAGGAAGAGTGGAAGGTAACTGCCCGTAATTGGTGTGATAAAGGTTCGGTTCATTGTCAGAGGTAAGAGAGAACCTCATCAATGAAAGATTCTTTTATCATTATATAGTTCTTTCATTATACTAGTAAAGGAGAATACAAAAAAAATTAACAGGTAATTCTCTTTGTTTTTAATGGTAATTTTGTTAGACTAAAAAGGTTGAAAAAAAAGATAGAATGGTGGCATGAAAATGGAGGAAGTATGGAGATTTATTGATTCAGGTAATGGTTCAGCGGCTTTTAATATGGCGCTTGATGAGGCATTGCTTGAATGGAATAGCAAAGGTGAATTCCCTCCGGTTATCCGATTTTATGGGTGGAATCCAGCAACTCTTTCTATCGGATATTTTCAAAAAGTTGAAAAAGAAATAAATCTAGAAGCTGTTAGAGAGCAAAAACTCGGTTTTGTACGCCGTCCGACAGGCGGCAGAGGTGTATTGCACGAGCATGAACTTACGTATAGTGTAATTGTTTCGGAATCACACCCGAAAATGCCGCATTCCGTTACGGAGGCTTACCGGGTTATTTCAGAGGGGATTTTAAAAGGGTTTCATCGGCTTGGATTAGAAGCCTATTTTGCTGTGCCAACCTCTCCACAAGAACGTGAGTCATTAAAAAATCCTCGGTCTGCCGTATGTTTTGATGCACCAAGCTGGTATGAACTTGTTGTCGAAGGCCGTAAAGTCGCTGGCAGTGCACAAACAAGACAGAGGGGAGTCATTCTTCAACATGGTTCCATTTTACTTGATTTGGATGAGGACAAGCTGTTTAGCCTGTTTATTTATCCAAATGACCGTGTGAAGGAACGTATGCAGAAGGCCTTTAAGAGTAAGGCTGTTGCAATCAATGATATAAGTCCTGTACGAATTTCTCTAGAGCAGGCAAAGGTAGCTTTTAAAGCAGGTTTTGAAGAGGGGTTAAATATCAGGCTTGAGCCATATGAGCTGTCTGAAACAGAAATGGATTATGTGAAGAAAATTGCTTCCGAACGTTATGAAAATGATGAGTGGAATTTTATGAGATAAGGAGGGACCTGCATATATGCAAGTCCCTCTTGAATGGCAAATAAAGGTATCTGTGGGTTGGATTGGTTTAAAGAAGTGCAAGTTTGAAAATAAGGCGAAATTTATTATATTTAGGCAGAAATTGAACACAAACTCTATTATTCTCTCATTTCTCTTTTATTTTGTGTTTGACAAATTTAGGCTTACTTGACCTTAAATCAATATGTTGTGTCGTATAAAATATTTATAACACTATATATTGATTTTGCGAGTGTCGTATGATAAGTTTAGAGTACTTTGATTAAAATGACTAACAAGAGATTCAATTGGTTGATAGCAACGAGAATTAACATTGAATCTATTTTTAAGGAGTTGTATATATGTCTGTTGCCCTAGGAAAAAAAATGAATTTGGATGCAGAACGATTAAACAAAGACATTGAGCTTTTTCCTCAAGTTCATCCGATTACCCCAGATATGAAAATTACTCACAAAGGGGTCTCCCGTCTTGTTATGCTTGATCGTTATACGTTCAAGGATACTGAGAAGATTACTTTAGCAAGTGGAGACTTTGTTGTCCTCACCATCAAAGAAGATCCTAAATTTCCTGCCCGTGGTCTAGGTTATATTCTTGATATTGATTGGGAAAAGAAGACTGCAAGAGTGCTGGTCGAAGAAGAATTCAGAGGGGTTCTCGATGATCCTGAAGAGTCCAAGACAGGGATTATCAGACGTCCTTTAGATGTGATTGAGAAGCCGCTTGAAGTCTACTACGAGCAAATTGCAAAGCGTAATGCAACCGGTTTGGCTTCAGTAGAAGAAACAGAGGAAAAGAGACAAGAATGGTTTGAAAAGTTCTATCAAGAATTAGTGAGTCTAAACTTTATTCCAGCAGGACGCGTATTATACGGAGCTGGTGCTGGAACAGATGTAACGTATTTTAACTGTTATGTGATGCCATTTGTTCAAGATTCACGCGGCGGTATCTCAGAACACCGTACGAAGGTCATGGAAATCATGAGCCGCGGCGGCGGAGTTGGGACAAACGGTTCAACCCTAAGACCACGCAACACGCTGGCAAAAGGTGTAAACGGCAAATCCTCTGGATCCGTATCATGGTTAGATGATATTGCGAAATTGACTCATTTAGTTGAGCAAGGTGGGTCACGTCGTTAACATATCGGCGACGTAATCTCGTGAATTGCTGGAACATCCTTAGAGCTTTCTTCACCACAACGTGACTGGCAACGGTGAGCGTGATGGTTTGAAAAGAAGAAAGATTGGACAATCAGCAGCCAAGTATCTTTGGAAACGGAGATAAAGGTTCAACGACTATTGAAACTTCCTAAAGTTCCAATTATAAGACCAGATAAATATAAGGTGGCTATGTTATGGATACCATGGAAGGAGTAAATCATAACAAACGGAAACGTCGTTATGAGGCACGAGACAAGGAAGAACTCATTAAATCGATTATTAAACTCCATAAATTAGGATATAGCCAAGTCGATATAGCAAAAAAATTAGATATTAATCGAGGAACTATTAAACGTTGGAATGATACTCTTCAATTTATCGAAGCAAGAACGCCAGGTGAAGCAGGAAAACTTAAAAATAAAATATATGCATATGATGAAGATTATTTTGAAGTGATTAGCACACCTAATCAAGCTTATATAGCAGGTTATATCACCGGCGATGGAACCATTTTTGATCGTAAAAAATCTAAAAGAATGGTCCTTTCATTAGCTGAAATAGATAAGCAACTGTTACATGATATTGGAAGGGAATTGAATATGGTTCATGCTATCAAATTCAGAAGAAAAAATGCTGAGAATGAGCAGAACAAATATTCATTAACAATCAATTCAACGAAAATGTGTAATGATTTAATCGCGTTAGGAATTGGTCCTAGAAAAACAGGGATAGAAAAATGGATTGATTTCGAAAACGAGGCTTTACAATGGGCTTATTTAAGAGGCTTTTTTGATGCAGATGGACATATTAGGATTTATATGAGAAATGGCTATCAGAAAGCAAGATTGGGGTTCACAGGAAGTCCTGATATGCTTATGTCTATTCTAAAGTTTCTTAAATCACATGGGTTTGCAAAAAATGTAAATTCAATTACACATAAAAAAGGTTGCTCTGATTTATATATAAGCAGTGTGAAAGAAATCGGCTTAATAGCACTAGAACTTTATAAATATGGAGATATAAAATTAAATCGAAAATATGAGAAGTTATCTTCTTTGGTGATATAGTCTGAACTTATGCGAAAGCATAAGAGCTAGGCAGAAATGCCCTAGCCCCTGTGATAGACAGGAGTAACAAAATTGGGAGCACAAATGATTATGTTAGCGGACTGGCATCCAGACATTATGGAATTTATTATCTCAAAAATGCAGAATCCGCGCATTTTGAGATTCTTAATTGAAAGTACCGAAGATGACAAAATTAAGAAGCTTGCACAGGACAAGCTGAAATTTACCCGCTTAACAGAGCAAGAAAAAGCGATGTACCAAGGAATTATTAATTATAAAAATATTCCTGGTTACGGCGGCTTCAGTGAAAGTATTATTGCACATGCAGAAGAAACACTAGCTGCTGGTGGAACATACTCCGTTAATAACCCTGAGTTCCTAACAGGAGCAAATATTTCCGTTTGCTTAACAAAGGAATTCATGGAAGCTGTTGAAAATGACACTGATTATGAGCTTCGTTTCCCTGATACGGAAAGCTACAGCGCTGAAGAAATGAACATTTATAATGAAGAATGGCATAAAGTAGGCGATGTTCGCGAATGGGAGAAGATGGGCCATAAAGTTCGTACGTATAAAAAGATTAAAGCAAAAGAGCTTTGGAATCTAATCAATATTTGTGCAACATACTCTGCAGAGCCAGGCATTTTCTTCATCGACAATGCGAATGACATGACAAATGCTCAAAGCTATGGTCAAAAGGTAGTTGCAACAAATCCGTGTGGAGAACAACCTCTTGCACCATATTCTGTTTGTAACCTTGCTGCGGTTAACTTAGCGGAAATGGCCGATAAAGAAACAAAAACAGTTGACTTTGAAAAGCTAAAAAGAACAGTTGAAGTGGGCGTACGCATGCAGGATAACGTTATTGATGCGACACCATACTTCCTTGAAGAAAATAAAAGCCAAGCACTTGGCGAACGTCGTGTCGGTCTTGGCGTTATGGGCTTACATGACTTGTTGATTTACTGTGAAACAGAATATGGTTCTGAAGCAGGTAACAAACTTGTTGATGAAGTATTTGAAACGATTGCCACAACGGCTTACCGTGCATCAGTTGAGCTAGCAAAAGAAAAAGGAAGCTTCCCATTCTTAACTGGTGAAAAAGAAGAAGAAACAAATCGTTTGCGCCAAGCATTCATTGATACAGGCTATATGAAGAAAATGCCTGAAGACATTAGAGAGTCTATTCTTGAGCATGGAATACGTAATTCACATTTATTGACTGTGGCTCCGACTGGATCTACAGGTACCATGGTAGGAGTTTCAACTGGTTTAGAGCCTTACTTCTCCTTCTCATATTTCCGAAGCGGAAGATTGGGTAAATTTATTGAAGTAAAAGCTGATATTGTTCAGGAATATTTAGCGGAGCACCCTGAAGCAGATGAGAATAATCTGCCACATTGGTTTGTCACAGCTATGGAGCTTGATCCAGAAGCACATGCTGATGTACAATGTGTCATTCAGCGCTGGATTGACAGCTCTATCAGTAAAACCGTTAATGCACCGAAAGGATATAGCGTTGAACAAGTGGAAAAAGTGTACGAGCGTTTATACCGCGGTGGTGCAAAAGGCGGAACGGTATATGTTGATGGTTCTCGTGATGCACAGGTTCTTACACTAAAAGCGGAAGAAAACCATTTCGATGATACACATGAGCATAAAAAAGAAAAGTCTAAACAGCATGTTGTATTACTTGATACAATCAATGACCTTCGCTCAACATCAGTAACGATTGGGTCAGAGGTTGGCGATACTTGTCCGGTCTGTCGTAAAGGGACTGTAGAAGAAATCGGCGGATGTAATACTTGCACAAACTGTAATGCGCAATTGAAGTGTGGTCTATAATAGGTTTTTTATGAGAAAGGGCGGAATTTCCGTCCTTTTTCTTTTTTTTGATTGTCCATGGTACTATCCATACCAACTCCAGATTAGAAATGTATTAACAAATACAAAATAGGAGTGGCTGACATGTATATAGATGGTGTCTTTTCTGGAGGGGGTATCAGAGGAATTGCCTTAATCGGTGCAATTGAGGAAATTGAAAAAAGAGGATACCAATTTGCACGTATAGCAGGATCAAGTGCAGGTGCCATTATTGCAGCCTTTACTGCAGCAGGCTATAAAAGCAAAGATATTTATAATTTTATTGCAGAAATGGACTTAACAAATCTGTTGGATGAACGTAAATCATTTCTGCCCTTTTCTATAACAAAATGGGTTACTTTGTATTGGACACTTGGACTATATAAAGGAGATGCACTCGAGGTTTGGCTGGAAGAAATATTAGCAAGAAAGGGATTACGTACGTTTGCTGATTTACCAGACCAGAAATTACGATTCATCGCATCTGATATAACAAATGGCAGGCTTATGGTTATACCTGATGATTTGAAAAAATATGGTTTAGATCCTCAATCCTTTTCAGTTGCGCGAGCTGTTCGTATGAGCTGCAGCATCCCTTATTTTTTTGAACCGGTACGTTTAAAGGTTGACAGGGAAACAAATATTATCGTAGACGGTGGAGTCTTAAGTAATTTTCCTATCTGGTTGTTTGAGGATGAACACAATCAAAGAGAAAGGCCGATTATTGGTATCAAGCTTAGTCCTAAAACGGATGAGGTACCAAAAAATAAGATTGAAAATGCCATTCAATTGTTCAAAGCTTTGTTTGAAACAATGAAGGATGCTCATGATGCACGCCACATATCCAGCAAGCAGGAGAAAGATATTATTTTTATTCCTTCCACAGGAGTGTTTGCTACCGAATTTAATTTAACAGATGATATGAAACAACGTCTTGTGCAGCAGGGAAGAGAGTGTGCGATTAAATTTTTCAATTCCTGGAGATATGATCGAAGGTTTAAAGCCATATAACGTCATTACACAAATTCAACGAGCGAATTTGATAAAAAAGAAAAAACCAAGTCTCAAAAGAATGAGGCTCGGTTTTTCTTTTTTCCTTTTTTTCCTTCAATTACTGTCAGTTGAGGGTTAGACTGATTTTTTCTTGCTCTTAATTTTTTAATAGAAGTTAAATTATTTGCTTTTTTCTTAGGCTGACTTGGTTCCTTCTGGTTATGTCTTTTAACAGATCTTTTCGCCGCTTTAACAAAAGCTCGTTGCTCACGTTTAGCAGGACTTGGTTTGTATAAGCGTCTGATCAGAAAGAATATGACAGCTCCAATCACGAGCATGACAGCGATTCCTTGGAAAAAACCGGCAGGATCTGTAAAGAGTTTTGATGCCACCCCAATGACCGCCAACATAACAAGCCCAATAACAATAGAAAACGAAATCCGATTTTTCAAGAAAGCCACCTCCCTATGAGCATGATGAGCACTTTTTCTGATTTTTAAACTTCATTTAAGTAGAAAACACCATATTTATACAAATAATTCTGATTTATTTATGTTTCTCTTTATTATATAAGAATATTCGGAATAAACAACTAAAAACCCTTTAAAAAAATGAAGTTTTAATTCTTTTTTTAGAGGTATGACAAGATAGATAAAAGGAAAGATTTATAATATACATAATATAAAGAAATTAGGGGTTTGTGAGAAGATTCATCCTATTTTATATTTATATTTTACATCAAAAATTCAAAAACTGCTATCATGTGCAGCAAATCAAAATAATTTCTTACTGTATTTTGGGCTATAAAGAAATAAGTATATAAAAATAATAATTTCTCGTTATTTAATGATTATTTTATGCCAAAAGATGTAAGGATAACAGTGGATGGGACATACTAAGTTTGGAGGTGTTTTCAATGGCTAAAGAAAAGTTAGCAAGAGAGGAAATGAAAGAAAAGCCAATGTCGTTTATGACACTTGTTGTACTAACAGGATTAATAGGCGGTATTTTTTTTGCTTGTTTAGCATACTTAGCATATGTCTTTAACTTTACGGAGATTCCGCCGCGTGTCATATTAGAACCTTGGGCATTAGGGGACTGGAAAAAAAGGTGGCTTGGAACGGTCATTGCCATTATTCTAATTGGGGTCCTTTCAATTGTTGCGGCACTTCTTTATTATGCAACCTTAAGAAAGTTCAACAATATATGGGCTGGGATTGCTTACGGACTTGTTCTTTTTCTACTTGTGTTTTTTGTATTAAACCCAATATTTCCTGGAATTCGTCCATTTAATCAGATTGATTTAAATACGATAATTACTTCCATTTGTTTGTATGCGTTGTTTGGTCTATTTGTAGGCTACACCATTTCATATGAAGAAAATGAAATTAACAGCAGTAAAAAGGAAGAAAAGGAAGAAGAAGCAACGGCAACATAAAGAAGACTTCAATTATGGGGCAATCCTTTTTATATTGTGAATGAAATGTCTTATGGTAAAATGTGTATAGTAAGAATTGACAATGAGGGTGTCCTTTAAGATGTCCGGCATCCATAGCAGTGGAGCCGGCATTTTAAGACACCTTTGTACGTTAAAGGAGAGGATCAATTGGAAAAAGTAGAAAAACTCCGAGCTGCGATTGAAATTCAAGGATTGGACGGCATGCTAATTACCAGTCCATATAATCGGCGTTATGTATCCAACTTTACTGGTACGGCCGGCGTTGTCTTAATTAGTCTTGATAAAGCTGTTTTTATTACAGATTTTCGTTATGTTGTGCAAGCTTCCAAACAATGTCAAGGCTTTGATATTGTCCAGCAAAAAAATAGTATTCCTGAAGAAATAGCTAGCCAGGCAGCTTCTATGGGGATTAAAAAGCTTGGATTTGAACAAGACTATGTTACATACTCCACCTTTAAAGAATTTGAATCGGTGATTCAAGCTGAACTGGTACCTGTTTCTGGGATTATAGAAAAATTACGCTTGATTAAGACGGAAGCAGAGATTAAGATATTAAAGGAAGCTGCCGAGATTGCCGATGCAGCATTTACGCATATTTTACAATTTATTCATCCAGGAGTTTCTGAGCTTGAGGTATCGAATGAATTGGAGTTCTTTATGAGAAAAGCAGGCGCTACTTCATCCTCTTTTGATACGATTGTCGCCTCAGGTTATCGTTCTGCTCTTCCGCATGGAGTTGCATCAGATAAAATCATTGAATCTGGTGATTTTGTTACATTAGATTTTGGTGCTTATTATCATGGATATGTTTCAGATATCACGCGAACCATAGCGGTTGGAGAACCAGATGCTAAATTAAAGGAAATATATGAAATTGTTTTAGAAGCGCAAAAACGTGGTGTTGCTGGTATTAAGCCGGGAATGAGCGGCAAAGAAGCGGATGCTATCACAAGAGATTATATTACGGAAAAAGGATACGGGGAATATTTTGGTCATTCAACTGGTCATGGAATTGGACTGGAAGTACATGAAGGCCCAGCCTTATCATTCAAATCGGATCTTGTTCTTGAACCCGGTATGGTCGTGACAGTTGAACCCGGTATTTATATTCCGGGATTAGGCGGTGTCCGGATTGAAGACGATACCGTGATCACCTCAAAAGGGAATGAAACGCTGACCCATTCAGAAAAAGAACTCATTGTATTATAACTTCATTATTTTAGGAGGATTTTTTATATGATTTCAGTTAATGATTTTCGCACAGGTTTAACAATAGAAGTGGACGGAGGAATTTGGCGTGTATTAGATTTCCAACACGTTAAACCGGGTAAAGGGGCAGCGTTTGTTCGTTCTAAGCTTCGTAACTTACGTAATGGTGCTATCCAGGAAAAAACATTCCGTGCAGGTGAAAAAGTAGCTAAAGCTCAAATTGATAATCGCAGAATGCAATACCTTTATGCAAATGGTGATCAGCATGTGTTCATGGACCAAGAATCATATGATCAAATTGAATTATCAGCTGCAGCGATTGAATACGAATTAAAATTCTTAAAAGAAAACATGGAAGTGCACATTATGTTATACCAAGGTGAATCTCTTGGTGTTGAACTTCCAAACACAGTTGAATTGGAAGTAACAGAAACTGAACCAGGTATTAAAGGTGATACTGCTTCTGGCGGTACAAAGCCTGCAACACTTGAAACAGGTCTTACTGTACAAGTACCATTCTTTGTTAACCAAGGAGACCGTTTAATCGTTAACACTACTGATGGCAGCTACGTTTCAAGAGCTTAATGAAATCTAAATAAAACAGAGAAGCAACAGCCTATATAGGGCTGTTGCTTCTTTGTTTTATTTAGATTTCTAGTGTTTGATTACAAGTTCTTCTCCTCCTTTTAAAAAGGCTATGTTAACGAATAATGTTGATACGTCAGATTGTTGACTCATCCGTGAGAAATGTCCATTCCTCACGGATGAGTCAACAATCAACAATGGTAATAAATAAAGTTTTTAAAAAAGAACTCTTATAAAACACGGTCATATTGTGGTCAAGCAGGCATACATTTTAATGAGTGCCATTCATTCAAATAAAGGAGGAGGAAAGTCAAAGTGGAAGTAGTTCTGTCATTTTTACCTAAAAATATCTCCAATCAAATCAAGCAAATCCCTCCTATCGAAATGAAACAGATAGAAGAAATTCGTGTCCGGGTTAATCGGCCTTTGGAAATTTCCGTAAGAGGTACTGCACGGTTCTTTCCCTATACTGTCAGGCCGGAAGATGCGATACATTTACTCAATAAAATCAGTCATTTCTCCATTTATGCACTTGAAGAGGAACTAAAGCGCGGGTTTATAACGATTGAAGGGGGACACCGGGTTGGGCTTGCGGGTAAAGTGGTTCTGGAAGCCGGCAGGGTAAAAGCAATTAAAGAGATTTCATCCTTCAATATTCGGATTGCAAATGAAAAAATCGGCATTGCTGATAAGCTTATAAATAAAATCTATGCGGGGAACTGGCTTCATACCATGATTATCGGTCCTCCGCAAACAGGTAAAACGACGATGTTAAGGGATATTGCCCGGATTATTTCAAGTGGTGATGAGAATGGCAGATTTAAAGCTGCAAAGGTCGGGATTGTCGATGAACGTTCAGAGATTGCCGGATGTGTGGCTGGGATTCCGCAAATGTCTTTTGGCCCTAGAGTAGATGTTCTGGATGCTTGCCCGAAAGCAGAAGGAATGATGATGATGATTCGCTCTATGAGTCCGGATGTCCTTATTGTTGATGAAATTGGCAGGAAAGAGGATACAGAGGCAATACTAGAGGCCGTAAATGCCGGAATTAAGCTTATGATGACAACCCATGGTGACTCACTTGATGAAATTCATAAGCGTCCAACATTAAAAGCTATTTTACAAGAAGGAATCTTTCAGCGCTTTATTATATTAAGCCGTGATAACGGGCCTGGTACGATTACAAGTATTATGGATCAGGATGGCAGAGAGTTAAGCTCTAAAGTGAGAGTGACCTAATGTGCTAAAAATTATTGGCGCTATCTTAATCATTTTTGCAACGACCTGGACCGGCTTTGAAGCAGCTAAACAATTATCGGAACGCCCGAGGCAGCTTCGTGCATTAAAAACAGCCCTTCAATCATTAGAGGCTGAAATTATGTACGGTCATACTCCTCTCCATGAAGCATCAAGGAGATTAGCGGCTCAGCTTCCTCGTCCAATTAATCATTTTTTTTCAATATTTTCTATAAAACTGACGGAATCTGAAACGATTGTCCGTGATGCTTGGGAAGGCAGCTTAAAGGAAGTATGGGGGCAGACGGCTTTTAAGAAAAATGAATTTGAAATTATGAAGCAGTTTGGCGAAACATTAGGGCGGCATGATCGGTTATCCCAGCAGAAACAAATTATGCTTACCTTGACCCATCTAGAAAGAGAGGAAAGTGAAGCGCGTGAAAAGCAAGCTAGGTATGAAAAAATGGTTAAAAGTATTGGATTTCTAGCGGGTCTATTACTAAGCATTTTATTAATGTAGCATGAGGGGGAAAAAGAATGGGGCTTGAGGTTGATATTATCTTTAAAATTGCTGGGGTTGGGATTGTAGTGGCGTTTTTACATACAATCCTTGACCAGGTTGGGAAAAAAGAGTATGCCCAATGGGTGACTTTATTTGGGTTTATCTACATTTTATTTATGGTGGCATCCATTGTGGATGATTTATTTCAAAAAATTAAATCGGTCTTCCTATTCCAAGGCTAAAGGGGGGATTTGCGATTGAAATTTTTCAAATAATTGGAATCGCTCTTGTTGCGACCTTCCTTGCCTTAATTATCAAAGAACAAAAACCTAATATTGCGTTTCTTCTGATTGTTTTTACTGGATGCGCCATTTTTTTATTTTTAGTCGATCAAATTTATGCCATTATTTCCATGATTGAGAAAATGGCTCTTAATGCAGGAGTTAATTCTGTTTATGTAGAGACTATTTTAAAAATAATTGGAATCGCTTATATAGCAGAATTTGCAGCCCAAATTTCGAAGGATGCCGGACAAGGTTCAATCGCTTCTAAGATTGAGCTAGGTGGAAAGATATTAATCCTTGCCATGGCTATCCCTATTTTGACTGTTTTGGTAGAAACTATTATAAGTTTAATACCTAATTAAGCCGTGATTTAAAGCGTTACTTGAATTTGCTCAGGGGGTTTCCTAAGAAGCCTCAAGCTTCAAGGAATCCCGAGCATTTCTAGAGAGGTGAAAGAAATGAAGCAGCGGTTAGCCACTATTCTACTATTCTATATAGTTTCGTCCTTTCTCCTCATCCCTAGTGTACAAGCCTCACCACAGGAAGAGAGTCCGATTGTGGAATCTGGCATCCAGGATATGGTTGATTCCCAGTTGGAATCATTAAATTTGGATGAATTGAAAGGTTTTTGGGAAGACATTATGAACGAGTATGGCGGGTTTTTGCCAGAAAGTCAAAAAGGCAGTCTTTATGATTTTGTAAAAGGCGAGAAGGAATTTTCCTTAAAGGAATGGTTCACCGGTGCGATGAAATATGCATTTCATGAATTTATTGCCAATGGTAAGCTCTTGGGAACTCTCGTTATGCTGACTGTTTTTAGTATGTTTTTGCAGTCACTGCAAAATGCATTTGAAAGTGGGACCATCAGTAAAGTAGCTTATGCAGTTATTTTCATGGTATTAGTCATTATTGCCTTGAATAGTTTTCATGTGGCAGTTACTTATGCGATGGAAGCCATACAGACGATGACTAGCTTTATTATGGCTCTCATCCCTTTGTTGCTTGCATTAATTGCTGCTTCAGGAGGGCTTGTGTCAGCCGCCTTTTTTCACCCTATCATCTTGTTCTTAATGAATATGAGTGGAGTTTTCATCCAATATGTTGTATTGCCTTTATTATTTCTCGCAACGCTTTTAAGTGTTGTGAGTGCATTAAGTGATCAATATAAAGTGACACAACTTGCCAACTTGCTGCGTAATGGAAGTATCGCTCTTTTAGGTTTATTTTTCACTGTTTTTCTTGGCGTTATTTCCGTTCAGGGTGCATCAGCAGCGGTTACAGATGGGATTACACTCCGGACCGCCAAATTTATTACCGGCAACTTTATTCCTGTAATTGGCCGGATGTTTACCGATGCTACAGATACGGTCCTTAGTGCTTCAGTGCTGTTAAAAAATACAGTTGGAATAGCTGGTGTTGCTATTTTACTGATTATTGTTGCTTTCCCTGCTTTAAAAATATTAATCGTTGCTTTAATTTATCAGTTTGCCGCAGCCATTTTGCAGCCGCTAGGCGGCGGTCCAATTATCAAGTGTCTCGATATTATCGGGAAAAGTATCATTTATGTATTTGCTGCCCTATCAATTGTTTCTCTTATGTTCTTTCTAAGTATAACGGTCATTGTTGCTGCCGGTAATTTGACCATAATGGTTAGGTAAGGGAGGTACTGCATGGAGTTTATTAAAGAATGGGTAACGAACATCATTTTATTTGTACTATTTGCAATGATGATCGACATGCTGCTCCCAAATTCAAAATTTCAAAAGTATACAAAAATGGTCATTGGTTTATTGTTAATCGCTATTATTCTAACCCCCGTTTTTAAATTAATTTCCCAGGAATTTGAAACAACAATGGCTTCTATTCCGGAGTGGGGGGATACAAGTGAGAACCAGATAAAAAATTTAATAGATTCACAGAAAAATGAAATACAAGCTTCACAAGATGCATATATTTTAAAACAAATGGCTGTCCAGCTGAAAGAGGACGCAGAGGAGGAGTTGATGGATCAATACGGTTTAGTGATTACAGACCTTAACTTATTAGCAGATAAAGATAATCAACGCCCTTTCCCTGAGAATTTGCAGAAGGTAGTCATACACCTGCAGGAACGTAGTGAAGAAACAGAAGTAATAGAAGCAGTCAAGCCAGTAGAAATTAATACTACTGAACCGCTTGTGCCGGAAGAAAGAATAGAAAATAGCAAAAATATAATTCAACTCCTTTCCCAAAAGTGGAGTATTGATGACAAAGTAATTGAGCTTCAAATAGAAGGGGGGGGCAAGGCATCGGAATGAAACAGGAAAAAGGACCTTTCTCATGGTTGAAAAAGCAATTTTCAAAAGAAGAACAGGGAGAAAACAAGAAGGGCAAATACCCCTATCTAGTTCTAGTCGTTTTATTCGGGGCAGGGATTATGCTTGTTGGGAATCTCTTTATGGGCGGTGAATCAGTCCAGAATGCACTGCCAGCTTTTAATAATAATGATAATGAAAACCAACAAGAGGATGTTGAAACATTTGGTCAAAGCAAATCTTCAGGTAATAGTGTAATAGAGGAGTACGAACAAGCTTATGAAACTCAAATAAAAGAGGCCCTTGATTCAATTGTTGGAGTCAGTGATGTAACGGTTGTAGTAAACGTAGATTCAACGGAGAAAAAGGTATTTGAAACCAATACAAAGACTCAGACTCAAGTGACAGATGAAACAGATAGAGAAGGCGGTAAGAGAAAAGTGGAGGACACTTCTTCCGATGAACAGCTTGTCATCATTCAGGATGGAGAAAAAGAGGTTCCGATTATAATAGAAACGAAAAAACCGGAAATTCGCGGTGTCCTCGTAGTGGCCAAAGGTGCTGAGAACATTCAAGTGAAAAAGTGGATAAAAGAGGCTGTAACTAGAGTATTAGATGTTCCGGATCATCGTGTTTCTGTGTTACCGAAGAAAACGAAGGGGGATTCGTAAATGTTATTAAAAAAACAAACAGTATGGTTATTAACAATGCTGAGTTTGGTTGTCGTTTTATCGGTTTATTATCTTACATCACCTGAACAACAGCAAAATGAGCTAGCGGCGATTGAGGAGAAGAAGAGCACAGAAGAGGCAACTGAAACAACTGAGAAAAGTACTGGTGATGCAGTATCCAGCGGTGCACAAGAGGATGCAGAAATTATTACAAATGCTGCCGGAGATGAGGCTTTTGAAACACTACGAATGCAACTGCAGGATGAACGCAGTCAAATGAAAGAGGATCTAACAAAAAGAATAGCATCCACAGATCTTCCTGTAGAGGACCGAAGTGAAGCAAAAGAACAAATGGATGAGTTAAATGAAATTGCTCAAAAAGAAATTTTGCTAGAAACATTAATCAAATCAATGAATTATGAGGATGTATTGGTTCGTGCGGATGGTGATCAAGTAAATATTACAGTGAAAGCTGAAAAACAATCGCGAACAGAAGCAAATAAAATTATTCAAACGGTTAGAAGTGAATTAGGACCTTTACACGCAGTTGTTGAATTTCAAACGGCAAAATAAGTTGCATTTTATGCAAAAGAGAGAAGGTATAGAACTTTCTCTCTTTTTTGAATTTTAAAAAGGAATCTGACACGATTTATCGAAAATAGACTCATAATCATAAAGTGTTGTTTTTTTAGCAGGTCTTATCGTATGATATTAGTATCTGGTTACATAAGGCTGAATTAGAATTTTATGGTCTGCCTAAAGATGGGCGATTATTTGAACAGGGGGCATTTTAACATGTTAAAAGTGCAGGAAATCAGAGAATTAATCAAGCTAATTGATCACTCATCAATTGAGGAATTTACTTTTGAACATGAAGGCTCAAAAATAAAAATGAAAAAAAATACAGGTACATCAGTTAGTGTGGTTAAAACGGTTGGACAACCAGCAGAAGCATCTTCAACGGAGGTTGTGCAAAAGCCGGTTGTACAAGAGGCGCCTGTTGAAAAGGTTGCAGCGGTAAATACAGAAGTGATACCGGAGAAAATAGAAGTTGAAGCAGCAACTAATTTACATAAAATTACTTCTCCTATGGTTGGAACTTTTTATGAATCACCAACACCTGATGCAGATGCATATGTAAAAGCCGGTTCAAAGGTTTCAAAGGATTCCATTGTTTGTATTGTTGAAGCGATGAAGCTATTTAATGAAATTGAAGCGGAAGTGGAAGGCGAAATTGTAGAAGTACTAGTTAAGAATGGACAGTTGGTAGAATTTGGACAACCGTTGTTCCTAGTTAAGCCTGAATAAGGAGTTGCACAGAAATATGATTAAGAAACTGTTGATTGCTAACCGCGGAGAAATCGCGGTACGAATTATCCGTGCTTGTCGTGAACTAGGGATTGAATCAGTAGCTGTATATTCTGAAGCTGATAAAGAAGCGCTTCATGTTCAGCTTGCGGATGAAGCCTACTGTATTGGACCAACTGCATCAAAAGACAGCTACCTAAATGTAACGAACATTATTAGTGTAGCAAATAAAACAGGCTGTGATGCTATTCATCCAGGATATGGATTCTTAGCAGAAAATGCTGATTTTGCGGAATTGTGCCGTGATTGTAATATTATCTTTGTAGGACCTACTCCAGAAGCAATATCGAAAATGGGTACAAAGGATGTTGCCCGTGAAACGATGAGAGAAGCTGGTGTACCAATTGTTCCTGGTTCTCAAGGAATTATTAATACAATTGATGAAGCAATTGAACTTGCTAACAGCATTGAGTATCCTGTGATTATTAAAGCGACAGCTGGCGGAGGTGGTAAAGGCATCCGCGTTGCCCGTGATGAAAATGAGTTAGTCAAGGGAATAAGTATTACACAACAAGAAGCGATGACTGCATTTGGAAATCCTGGTGTGTATATTGAAAAATATATTGAGGATTTTCGGCATGTTGAAATACAAGTATTAGCTGATAATTACGGAAACGTGATTCATTTAGGAGAAAGAGATTGTTCTATCCAAAGAAGACTTCAGAAACTGGTCGAAGAAACACCATCGCCAGCCTTAGATGGTGAAATTCGTGAAGAAATGGGTACAGCAGCGAAAAAAGCTGCAAAAGCAGTTGATTATACAGGCGCAGGCACGGTAGAATTTATCTATGATTACCGTAATCGCAAGTTTTATTTTATGGAGATGAATACACGCATTCAGGTTGAACATCCTGTAACTGAAATGGTTACTGGAACAGATTTAATTAAAGAACAAATTTTAGTTGCTTCTGGAGAAAAGTTAAGTTTAACGCAAGAGGATGTTGAATTTAACGGATGGTCAATTGAGTGTCGGGTAAATGCAGAAAATCCGGAAAAGAATTTTATGCCTTCTCCAGGGAAAATTAACATGTATCTAGCACCGGGTGGATTAGGCGTACGAGTTGATTCAGCAGCCTACCCAGGCTATGCGATTCCGCCGTACTATGATTCAATGATTGCCAAGGTAATCACCTATGGAAAAACTCGTGAAGAAGCCATTGCCAGAATGAAAAGGGCTCTAAGTGAATTTGTCATTGAAGGTGTTCATACGACTATTCCGTTCCATCTTAAATTACTTAGCCATGAAAAATTTATTAATGGTGAGTTTAACACAAAATTCTTGGAATTACATGATGTAATGAAATCAGTGTAATAATAGGAGGTACCAGAATGAGCGTAAACAACATTCTAGAAATGAGTCCGGGAAGCAATAATCTTGGTAAAGTGGAAATAGCGCCTGAAGTTATTGAGGTAATCGCTGGAATTGCTGCATCAGAGGTTGAAGGCGTTTCGCAAATGAGAGGGAATTTTGCTTCTGGGGTTGTTGAACGTCTAGGAAAAAAGAATCATGGAAAAGGTGTTAAGGTGGAATTGCTTGAGGAAGGAATTAAAGTGGATATCTATTGTGTGATGAAATTTGGAGTTTCCATCCCAAATGTTGCACAAGGTATCCAGGATAATATTCGTCAGGCTTTATTAGACATGACAGCTTTGGAAACAGTTGAAATAAATGTTCATGTGGTAGGAATCCAGTTTGAAAATAGCAGCCAAGAATCAGAAATAGAAGACGAGATATAAGTCAAAAGATACCAAGGACACAATGTCTTTGGTATTTTTTTCTCCATAAAACCCTGAGAGAAGTGCGAATACTTTCTAGATATGCTATTATCGTGTTATGTGAAAATGGACAAGAAGTGTAGACATAATAAACAGAGATGAATTGAGTGTTTACACATTACATACTAAAGGAGTTATAGAACGTAATGAAAAGAAGAACTGCTAGAGAAAAAGCGTTACAGGCAATCTTTCAAATTGAAATGAGTCAACCAACAATCGATGATGCACTTGAACATGTACTCGAAGGAGAGTCAAACGATCCTTATTTAATTAAACTTGTGAACGGTGTAGTGGATCATATGGAGGAAATAAATGAAATAATCTCTAACCATTTAGAAAAATGGACACTTGAACGCTTAGCGAATGTTGATCGCAATCTATTAAGATTAGCTGTTTATGAACTGATTTATTGTCAAGATGATGTACCGGCAAATGTTGTTATGGATGAGGCAATTGAAATTGCGAAAATATACGGTGATGATCAGTCAAGTAAGTTTATTAACGGAGTTCTTTCAAAGGTGAAAAATTCTTTATAAAAACTTCGGATAGTTCAGCTGTAGCAGCAGGCCTGAATGTTAGTCAATGTTTCGATGTGGGCCAGCAGCTTCCGCATTTCAGTATAAGGAGTTTATTTGGATGGAGCAGCGTTTTTTAACGGTTACAGCGTTAACTAAGTATATAAAAAGAAAATTTGATGCTGATCCCCATCTTCAAGATGTGTACGTCAAAGGGGAAATATCAAATTATAAGCAGCATTCGAGCGGCCATATGTATTTTACATTGAAGGATGAGAAGGCTAGAATTTTGGCTGTTATGTTTTCAAGCGCGAATAAGAAATTAAAATATTCACCTGAAAATGGAATGAAGGTCCTGATTCGCGGCAGTGTGACTGTATTTGAGTCAAGCGGTCAATACCAAATTTATGTGAAAGAAATGCAGCCGGACGGAATTGGTGACCTTTATTTAGCTTATGAACAGCTGAAAGAAAGACTTGCCAAAGAAGGATACTTTGCAGCAGAACATAAAAAAAGCTTGCCCAAATTTCCTAATACAGTCGGTGTCGTTACGTCGCCAACAGGTGCTGCCATCCGTGATATCTTAACAACAATTAAAAGACGATATCCGATTGCAAAAGTATTAATTTTTCCTGCTCTTGTACAAGGTGAACAGGCTGCTCCTTCAATTGTTTCTGCTATTAAACAGGCTAATGATAAGGTAAATCAGGTAGATGTATTAATCATTGGCCGCGGCGGCGGATCCATTGAAGAATTATGGGCATTTAATGAAGAAATCGTTGCAAGGGCTATTTATGAATCCCATGTGCCAATCATATCTGCTGTGGGTCATGAAACGGATTTTACGATTGCGGATTTTGTTGCTGATCTCAGGGCGCCCACTCCAACCGGTGCCGCTGAATTGGCTGTTCCGCATGTAGATGAATGGGTTGAAAGAGTCTTAACAAGACAAACCCGTCTTATTCGAGCAATCAAAGAGAAGCTCAGTTTTCAGACGGGCAAGCTGGAACGAATTGAAAAGTCATATGCTTTTCGTTATCCTCAAAGGCTGTATGAGCAGAAGCTTGAGCAGCTTGATAAAAAAACAGAGCAGCTAGTATACAATTCCCAAAAGCTTTTTGCTGTCAAAAGCACACAGTTGGAGCAGTTGGAAAAAAGACTCGCTCGTAATCATCCTGATGCAAGGCTTGCGGAAGCTGCGATATATTATGAAAAATCAATGAAATCATTAACAAAGGCAATGAAGTCCATTCTCGTCAAAAAAGAAGCTGATTTTTCAAATCTAGTTTCTACGCTTGAAGCTTTAAGTCCATTAAAAATCATGGACCGTGGATATAGCCTTGTTTATAGTGACGATGGCGAACTATTAAAAAGCGCCAAGCAGGTGAAAATAAATGAAACCGTACGTATCAAGCTGTCAGATGGAACACTAATGTGCAGTGTGACTGACAAAGAGGAGTGAAGAAGATGCCGGAGGAAAAAACAATAACCTTCGAAGAGGCAATGGAGAAATTAGAGACAATAGTTGAAAGGCTTGAAGAAGGCGATGTGCCATTAGAAGAAGCTATTTCTATTTATAAAAAAGGAATGGAATTATCAAAGCTATGTCATGATAAGCTGAAAAATGTGGAAGAGCAGTTGACGCAAATCTTGACGGCAGATGGTCATAAAGAAGTCTTTTCCATTCCAGAGGAGGAGTAAATATTGGCAAGCCTACATTTAGATACCTTTTCCACTAAATATAAACAATTACTTGAAGATCACCAGCGAAAAAGTATTAATCAATTAGAGGCACCTCCTGTCCTGAAAGAAGCGATGCTTTACTCTTTAGAAGCGGGTGGGAAAAGAATCAGGCCGCTTTTGTTGTTTGCAACTCTTCATGCAGTCCAAAAAAATCCTGAGATTGGTTTAAATGCGGCGGCGGCAATTGAAATGATTCATACTTATTCATTAATCCATGATGATTTGCCGAGCATGGATAACGATGACTTAAGAAGAGGAAAGCCAACAAATCACAAAGTATTCGGTGAAGCCAATGCCATCCTTGCTGGTGATGCTCTTTTAACATATAGTTTTCAGCTTATAGCAGAATCGCCGGATGTTCCGATGGAGGCGAAAGTGAGATTAATTCAGCTCTTAGCACAAAGTGCTGGCGCTGAAGGGATGGTTGCTGGACAAGTGGCTGATATGATTGGCGAAGAAAAAGAATTAAATTTGGAAGAATTGGAGTATATTCATATTCATAAAACTGGTAAAATGCTAACTTGCAGTGTTTTAGCCGGTGCAATCTTAGCCTGTGCTAGTGAAGAAGAATATGATTGGCTGAATCGTTTTTCCCATCATTTAGGTCTAGCGTTTCAAATTCGTGATGATCTTCTTGATATCGATGGAGATGAAGCAGTAATTGGGAAACCGGTTGGCAGTGATGTAGGAAATCATAAAACGACCTATCCATCATTGCTTGGAATAAAAGGAGCTCAAGACGAACTTATGAAGCAGATTGGACTTGCGAAAGAATGCTTGATGAAAATCAATAAAGATACACAATTATTGCAAGAGATAACAGACTTGGTAGAAAATAGAAACCATTAATCCCATTTCATTTGCTAAAATAGAATCAGTGAAGATTTTACGAGAGAATACCGTTATCACTTAATATGTGTTAGCGGTTATTTTTTCAACATTCAGCAGTAACTATACGCTTTTTAGAAAATCGTTTGGAAAATCGGTTCTGATAATGTAATCTTATGTTATATTGAAATAACTGAGCTAACCTAGATGTAATATCCTTTTTGATTCGGGAAAAAGGTTAGGGCCATGGCTTATGAAATAAATTGAAATGAAAGTGAGTGATCCACAAAATGGATCTTTTAGATATTAAAGACCCCTCGTTTCTTAAAAAACTTTCTATTAAGGAATTGGAGGAATTAAGTAAAGAAATTCGCCAATTTTTAATCAGTAAGCTTTCTGTAACAGGCGGTCACATCGGCCCGAATCTTGGAGTGGTTGAATTAACTATTGCTCTTCATAAAGCCTTTAATAGTCCGCAGGATAAACTGATTTGGGATGTTGGACATCAATCCTATGTCCATAAAATATTAACAGGCAGGGCAAAAGAGTTTGATTCATTACGACAATATAAGGGCTTAAGTGGATTCCCAAAAATGGGAGAAAGTGAACATGATGTTTGGGAAACGGGACATAGTTCGACCTCGTTGTCTGCTGCAATGGGGATGGCAATTGCGAGAGATATAAAAAAAGAGAAATCTTTTATTGTTCCGATTATTGGGGATGGAGCCCTTACCGGCGGAATGGCTTTGGAAGCTTTAAATCATATCGGTGATGAAAAGAAAAATATGATTGTCATTTTAAATGATAACGAAATGTCTATCGCTCCAAATGTCGGTGCTCTTCATAGCGTGCTCGGTCGTCTCCGTACAGCTGGAAAGTATCAATGGGCGAAGGATGAACTCGAAATGCTGCTGAAGAAAATCCCGGCAGTAGGAGGGAAACTGGCTTCAACAGCGGAACGAGTAAAGGATAGTTTAAAATATTTATTGGTGTCAGGCGTATTTTTTGAAGAAATGGGATTTACCTATTTGGGACCTATTGATGGACATAACTACGAAGATTTACTTGAGAATCTTAATTATGCAAAGAAAACAGAAGGCCCGATTTTATTTCATGTAATTACGAAAAAAGGAAAAGGGTATGATCCGGCAGAAAGTGATCGTACGGGTAATTGGCATGGAACAGGGCCTTACAAGATTGAAACCGGTGATTTTCTCAAACCTGTTACCTCACCGCCTGCTTGGAGCAAGCTGGTTAGTGAAACAGTAAGAAGGCTGGCAAGAGAAGATGAACGGATTGTAGCCATTACACCTGCCATGCCTGTTGGATCAAAGCTTGAAGGTTTTGCTGCCGAGTTTCCTGACCGAATGTTTGATGTTGGAATTGCAGAGCAGCATGCTGCTACAGTAGCAGCAGGTCTCGCAACGCAAAATATGAAGCCGTTTTTAGCGATTTATTCGACCTTCTTACAGCGGGCATATGATCAGGTAGTTCATGATATTTGCCGTCAAAACTTAAATGTATTTATTGGTATTGATCGTGCTGGTCTTGTCGGAGCAGACGGTGAAACACATCATGGTGTATTTGATATTGCCTTTTTGCGACATCTGCCAAATCTAGTCATTATGTCGCCAAAGGATGAAAATGAAGGTCAGCATATGGTCTATACAGCATTGAAATATGATGAGGGTCCAATTGCATTAAGGTTCCCGCGTGGAAATGGACTTGGTGTTCCAATGGATGAAACGCTTGCGGAAATTCCAATTGGTTCTTGGGAAGTGCTAAAAGAGGGGCATGATGCGGCCATTCTTACATTTGGTACGACAATCCCGATGGCGATGGAGGCTGCTTCCCGATTAGAAAAGCAAGGAAGTTCAGTTAAAGTGATTAATGCTCGTTTTATTAAGCCGCTAGATGAACAATTATTGAAATCTATTCTCCAATTAAATATTCCAATCGTGACGATTGAAGAGGCGGTACTGCAAGGTGGTTTCGGCAGTGCGGTGCTCGAGTTTGCGCATGACAACGGATTTCATGATACAGAAATTTGCCGAATGGGTATACCTGATCAATTTATTGAACATGGAAGTGTTAAGATGTTGTGGGAAGAGATTGGTTTAACAACTGAAGAAGTGGTTAAGAAAATTAATACGATGGTAATAAAAAAACAAAAAAGGGCATGAAATATGAAAAGTAAGAAAGAACGTGTAGATGTTTTATTAGTGGAGCAGGGCTTGTTTGAAACAAGGGAGAAAGCGAAAAGAGCCGTCATGGCCGGAATTGTCTATTGTGAAGAAACCCGTATGGATAAACCGGGAGAAAAAATTCCCGATGATTCCAAGCTTTCGGTGAAAGGAAAGACTCTTCCTTATGTTTCTAGAGGGGGTCTAAAGTTAGAAAAAGCATTACAGGTCTTTGAGTTAGATATTAAAGAAAAAATTCTGCTTGATATTGGTGCATCTACAGGCGGTTTTACCGACTGTGCTCTTCAAAATGGAGCATCCATGTCATACGCAGTAGATGTCGGCTATAATCAATTAGCATGGAAGCTTAGGCAGGATGAACGGGTTATTGTGATGGAAAGAACAAATTTTCGCTATGTGACACCAAGTGACTTTGCTTTTGGAATGCCGAATTTTGCCTCGATAGATGTTTCATTTATTTCCTTAAAGCTGATTCTTCCTGTTTTAAAAACATTATTAGTTCCTGGAAGTGATGTAGTGGCACTTGTGAAACCTCAGTTTGAGGCTGGCAGAGAGCAGGTTGGGAAAAAAGGCATTGTCAGAGATTCGAAAGTTCATGAGAGTGTCATTCTATCTATTATCGATTTTTCACTAAAAAGCGGCTATAATGTGAAAAATCTTTCCTTTTCCCCTATAACTGGTGGAGAAGGGAATATCGAATTTCTTCTTCATTTAAATTGGTCAGGAGAAAAAGAGCTAGGAGAAAATGAATTAAAGGTAATTCCGACGGATGTCGTTCAGACTGCCCATAATAAATTAACATCGAAAGAAAAAGAAGAGAATGAATAAATATTCATTCTCTTGATTGTGAAAAGCGACAAAATCAGCTAAGATAAGAGGGATAGATTGAACGGGAACGGTATACGAGGTGAGAAAATGACTAAAGGCCAACGACATATAAAAATACGCGATATAATTACAAATAATGATATTGAAACACAAGATGACTTGGTAGCTGCGCTAAAAAGTGCGGGTTATAATGTGACACAAGCAACCGTTTCTCGGGATATTAAAGAACTTCATCTAATAAAGGTACCTTTAACAGATGGAAGGTATAAATATAGTCTTCCCGCTGATCGGAGATTTGACCCGTTGCAAAAATTAAAAAGAAACTTAATTGATGCCTTTGTTCGAATTGATTCAGCTAGTCATCTTCTTGTGATGAAAACTCTTCCGGGAAATGCAATGGCGATTGCGGCTCTGATAGACCATCTCGAATGGGATGAAATATTAGGAACGGTAAGCGGAGATGACACAATATTAATCATTTGCCGTACCGAAGAGGATACAGAAACCATTTCAAATCGTTTTCTTGAATTGCTTTAACGATTGGGATTAAGAGGTGGAAGACTTGCTGAGTGAATTATCGATTAAAAACTTTGCTATTATTGAAGCTCTTTCTATTTCATTTGAAAAAGGTTTGACCGTTTTGACCGGAGAAACGGGTGCTGGTAAATCTATCATTATTGATGCTATTCATTTACTTGTTGGCGGAAGAGGTTCTTCTGATTTTGTCCGGCATGGTGAAGCCCGTGCAGAAATTGAAGGGCTATTTCAAATTGAGAAAGCTACACATCCAGTACATACAAGAGCAAGTGAATTTGGTATTGAGCTTGAAGATGAAATGATTGTTTTAAGACGAGAAATCTCAAAAAGCGGTAAAAGTGTTTGCAGAATAAATGGAAAGCTTGTTACTATTTCAACATTGCGTGAAATTGGCAGTACACTTGTTGATATACATGGACAACATGAGCATCAGGAATTGATGGATGAATCTAGACATCTGTCACTGTTAGACCAATACGGGAAACCCCAAATTGCTGCTGCAGTTGAGGAGTATGGTAATATCTATCAGGCCTATGAGCAGACTGTACGGAAATTAAAAAGTTTAAATGAAAATGAACAACAAATGGCCCATCGTCTTGATTTAATCCAGTTTCAACTTTCGGAAATCCAGCAGGCTAATTTGCAATTAAATGAAGATGAAGCACTTTGGGAGGAAAAAAAACAGCTTTCCAATTTTGAGCGTATATATGAGGCCGTTCATGCTAGTTATAATGCTCTTCAAGGTGAACAAAAAGGGCTAGACTGGATTAGTCTTGTTATGAGCCAAATGGAAGATGCAGCTGCTTTAAATCCTGAGTATAAGGAGCTCACCGAGTCCATTGCGAATAGTTTTTATTTATTAGAAGATGCGGCTAAAGCGCTTCGTTCGGAGCTCGATCATCTAGAATTTGATCCGGAACGATTAAGTATGATTGAAGACAGATTAAATGAAATCAATCAGCTAAAACGCAAATATGGAAACTCGATACAAGCAATTTTAGAGTACGGGGCAAAGATTGAAGAAGAGTTGGAAAAGCTTCAAAATAAAGAAACGCATATTGACCAACTGCAAAAAGAACTTCAATCCCTAAAAAAGGATTTAATGATTGAGGGTAATGAATTAAGTAATTTGCGAAAGAAATTTGCCCGAAAGTTGACAGATTCTATTCATGCTGAATTAAAAGAGCTTTACATGCAAAAGACTGTTTTTGAAGTACGTATAGAAAGCGGAGAAAAATTTATTTCCAAAGCCGGATTGGATAATGTTGAATTTTATATTTCCACTAATCCAGGTGAACCGTTAAAGCCTTTATCAAAAATTGCCTCAGGCGGTGAGCTCTCTCGTATCATGCTTGCCTTAAAAAGCATTTTCTCCAAACATCAAGAGGTTACGTCTATTATCTTTGATGAAGTTGATACGGGTGTTAGCGGCAGGGTCGCACAGGCGATAGCCGAGAAAATCCATCACGTGTCAGTTGATTCTCAAGTTCTCTGTATTTCTCATTTACCTCAGGTAGCTGCAATGGCAGATACTCATCTATATATTACAAAAGAAATGCACGATGGCCGTACAAAAACAAAGGTAACACCGCTAAACGAGGAAGAAAAAATAAAAGAAATCGGCCGTATGATTTCTGGTGCGGAGATAACCGATTTAACAAAGGAACATGCAAAGGAATTGCTTCTATTAGCACATAATAGTAAGATGCTCTAACAAAGCCTCTGAAACCGATTGGGTTTCAGAGGTTTTTGGTATTTTTTTCATCCTTTAGTTTTTATACTGCAATTTATTTCCTATGTGTACAGTTTTTTTATTGACGGCTCGGTTATAAATGTGCTACTTGCAGGCAAAATTAATGATGTAGCCATTAAGACGGGTTGGACTAGAGGCGAGGAGAGTGAATGTTTTGAGGAAAGACTTCTATAGAAAACTAATTGGTGGAATTCTCCTTGTTTCATTAATTGCTATTTGTTTTATGAAACCAGTTCAGGAATATCTTTATATTCCAAATCATATAACGCTATTTGAGGGTCAGAAGCTTGATATGGCTAAGGCAGCTCCAGTTTCGGCTGCGTTATCCTCAGATAGTTCTATTGTTACCCTTAGTCAAGATCACAAGTCAGTTTCTTTGCAGGCAAAAGAACAAGGGAAAAATGAAATGTTTTTAGAACTTGCTGGTTTTCCGGTAAAAAAAGTTGATGTTAATGTACTTAAGGATTTTAAGGTAATTCCAGGCGGCCAGTCTATTGGAGTAAAATTAAATACAATTGGTGTTCTAGTAGTTGGACATCATCAAGTAACAGCAGAGGAAGGAAAGGTTTCACCAGGTGAATTAGCAGGCATTCAAGTAGGGGACATCATAACAGAAATCAACGGGCAGAAAATTGAAAAAATGTCTGATGTAGCTCCTTTTGTTCAAGAAGCAGGACAAAAACAAGAGCCTCTAAAAATTTCACTGACAAGAGAAAGTGGTAAGGTTGAAACAGAGTTGATGCCGCAAAAAGAAAAAGGGGAGGAAAATTATAAGCTTGGGTTGTATATAAGAGACTCGGCTGCAGGAATCGGAACGATGACTTTTTATCATCCTCAATCGAAGAAATACGGAGCATTAGGTCATGTTATTTCCGATATGGATACAAAAAAACCAATTGTTGTAGATGATGGACAGATTGTGAAATCTACTGTTACTTCAATTGAAAAAGGCAGTAACGGAAATCCAGGTGAAAAATTAGCTCGTTTTTCTTCCGATAAAGAAGTAATTGGAAATATAAAAAGAAATAGTCCATATGGCATTTTCGGGGAATTAAACCGTGATATAAAAAATGGAATTATGGATGAACCGCTTCCAATTGCCTTGTCACACCAAGTGAAAGAGGGAGCTGCCCAAATATTAACAGTTGTTGATGATGATGAAGTTAAGTTATTTGATATTGAGATTGTCAGTACCATTCCACAAAAATTCCCGGCAACAAAGGGGATGGTGATTAAAGTAACCGATCCGGAACTGATTGGTAAAACAGGTGGAATTGTTCAAGGAATGAGCGGCAGTCCAATTATCCAAGATGGAAAATTAATTGGTGCAGTAACCCATGTATTTGTAAATGATCCAACCTCTGGTTATGGTGTACATCTCGAGTGGATGTTAAATGAGGCCGGAATTGATATCTATGAGAAGCCGCAGGAAAAAGCTTCCTAATAAAAAAGGCGGGATATTCCCGTCTTTTTACATAAAATAAAGATTTTTCGACAAACCTACAAAATCATATCGTATTAAGTCGAAAACGAGAGAAAATGAAAGAAAAGTAATGATTTTAATGATTTATTTAGAAAAAATAAAAAATGAAAAGGATTTTCGGTTGCATTGTCGAATTTCTCATTTAGAATATAAATATATACTATTTTATGATGCTTTCGGACAAAGATGTATATCGTACACGTTTAATATGAATAATGAGAAATTATGGGAATGAGGAGGAAACCAGTAGTGAAAAAAATAAAAGTATGTATAGTTGATGATAATCGCGAACTTGTAAATTTGTTAGAAGAATTTATCGATTCTCAGGAAGATATGGAAGTAGCAGGTGTAGCTCATAATGGCCAGGATTGTCTTGAAATGCTTGAAAATGTAACTCCAGATGTTCTTGTCCTTGATATTATTATGCCGCATCTAGATGGCCTTGCAGTACTTGGTAGAATACGTGAAATGGATATACAGCCTTCTCCAAATGTCATTATGCTGACAGCGTTTGGTCAGGAGGATGTAACGAAAAAAGCTGTAGAATTAGGTGCTTCTTATTTTATTCTAAAACCATTTGATATGGAGCATTTAGCAAGTCATATTCGCCAAGTAAGCGGTAAATCAACATCTGTGTTAAAAAAATCGACTAATGGTTATCGTACCCAAACAGAAGCTAAACCAAAAAATCTAGACGCAAGTATTACAAGTATTATTCATGAAATTGGTGTACCTGCTCACATTAAGGGATATATGTATTTAAGAGAAGCTATTTCAATGGTTTATAATGATATAGAATTATTAGGTTCGATTACTAAAGTTTTATATCCTGATATTGCAAAAAAATATAATACAACGGCAAGCAGGGTGGAACGTGCTATCCGCCATGCGATTGAAGTAGCATGGAGCAGAGGTAATATTGAATCCATTTCTTCTTTATTCGGCTACACAGTTTCTATGACAAAAGCCAAACCAACCAACAGTGAGTTCATTGCTATGGTTGCGGATAAACTGCGCTTAGAACACCGCGCTTCTTGAAAGAGTTAGAATAAAAGTGAAAAAAAGGTCTGATTTCATTTTATCCGGATATATATACTATACCGGAACGAATGAAATCAGACCTTTTATTTTATTCTATGCTGTGAAAGGGAAACGGTTTTTAATGGAGGGAATGATGATGACCTTAATTTTTGCACATAGAGGTTATTCTGCCTTGTATCCAGAGAATACGATGTTGGCATTTAAAGAGGCGGAAAAAGCAGGTGCTGAAGGAATTGAACTTGATGTTCAATTATCGAAGGATGGAGAAGTTGTTGTCATCCATGACGAAACGGTGGACCGAACAACAAATGGAAAAGGATATGTGAAGGATTTAACCTATGCTGAGTTAAAAAGACTGAATGCGGGCTTTAGAATGAAAATGAATCTCAGAAAAGAGCCAATACCATCACTAAGGGACGTTCTCAAATGGTTAACTGGAAATAACATGATATGTAATATCGAACTGAAAAATGGTATCTTTCCATACCAGGGGATGGAAGAAAAGGTCATTGAATTGATTCGTGAATACAGGCTATCAGAAAGAATTATCATCTCGTCCTTTAACCATTATAGTATTGTTAATTGTTATCGCAGAGCACCCGAAATAGAAACTGCTCCGCTTATGGGACAAGTGGTGTATATGCCCTGGGTTTATGCTGAATCTATTCGTGCAAAAGGAATTCATCCAAAGTATAAAACACTTAAAGATGAAATAGTGAAAGAATCAGAAGAATTCGGAATTGCTGTAAGACCTTATACAGTGAATAAAGAAAAGGATATGGTTCATCTTATGAAGCTGGGCTGTTCAGGCTTAATAACAGATGATCCAGTTCGAGCTCTCCGGGTGAGGAACCAAATAAAAAAGAAAACAAAATAGTGGTGGGAAAAGAGATTATTCCAAAAGGCTTTGTTAAAGTACTGTGTTGATAAGCCAGATTTTTGACTCAGGCGTGTGAAATGTTCATTTCACACGCCTTTCAGCTATGCTGAAAGGTTGCTGTATGGTCATGAAATAGTAGGAGAAAATGCATTTTCTCCTACTATTTCATGACCATACAGCTTAAATGAGTCA